>Ga0105045_10001397_pt1 | contig 19628 bp, 18 predicted proteins | sample MAT02_FD_78089 | JGI IMG/M metagenome (GOLD analysis project Ga0105045, IMG submission 78089) | Freshwater microbial communities from Lake Fryxell liftoff mats and glacier meltwater in Antarctica - MAT-02 (megahit assembly) | ecosystem: Environmental > Aquatic > Freshwater > Ice > Liftoff... | reverse complement strand
TGGAACGGCAGCATCCGAGCCCGCCGCGGAGAGCACCAGGCCCGAAAAGCTGGTCATATCGCCTGGCACGGACGAATCCGCTTCGGCACCGGCCAACCCATTACCAACAGCTCTCCTTAAACCGACGCTTTCTCCCGCCGCCCCGCCTGTTGGACCGCGCCCCTCCATCATAGTAGCCGCACCGCCGAACATGCCCATCCGAAACACAGGCAATCCCAACTCGCCCCGCGCGCCCATGGGCCGGCCGAACATGCCGCCATCCTTCGCCGTGCGAAGTCCCGGCCGCCCGGGATTTGCTGAGGGCCAGACCACCCCGCCGCGCCCGCCTGGTCCCAAAATCGAGTTCAAAGCGGGTGATCATGTGGTCTATCCGACGCATGGCGTGGGCACTGTCCAAGGCATCGAGGTGATCGAGGTTGCCGGCACGGATCACCATATGATCGTAGTGACCTTCGAGGAAAACCGCATGACTTTGCGGGTACCTGTGAACAAGGTCCCAACAGCCGGCCTGCGCAAGCTTTTCACCCAGAAGGAGTTCGAGGCCGCGATTGACACGCTCAAGGGCCGTGCCCGGATCAAGCGCACCATGTGGTCCCGTCGCGCACAGGAATATGAGGCCAAGATCAATAGCGGCGATCCTATCCAGATAGCTGAGGTCGTGCGCGATCTCCAGCGCAATGCTGGCCAGCCTGACCAGTCCTTCAGCGAACGCCAGATATATGAACAGGCGCTGGAGCGCCTCGCCGCCGAATTCGCGGCGATCGAGAAGATCGACAAGCTCTCCGCCAGCGACCAGCTGGTGGTGTTCGCCAAGTCAACATGAGCCTCGAAGCCGGCAACACCATCGAGCAGGTGGTCAGCGATCTGGAGGAGGGCTTCGCCCTCTTTGATGATTGGGAGGATCGCTACCGCTACCTCATGGATTTGGGGCGGGAATTGCCGGTGCTGACGCCAGAGGAGATGGTGGAGGCAAATCGTGTCTCCGGCTGCCAGTCCCGCGTCTGGCTGGTACCGACCGCGCAGGGCAGTCGGGTATTTTTCCGTGCGGGCAGCGATGCCGCCTTCGTGCAGGGGCTACTGGCATTGTTGATGCGTGTGTTCGACAAACGCACCGCCGAGGAAATTCTGGCGACTGATGCAGGTTTTTTATCGCGCCTTGGCCTCGGCGAACATCTCAGCCTGTCTCGGCGCAACGGTGTGGCAGCGGTACTTGCACGGATCCAGGCAACGGCACGACAGATGGCCTGAGTTAACCAGGCTTTTGGGCCACCAAAAGACGGTAATGTACGAAACCCTCGGTCTGAAGAGTTTCCAGCAAGAGCCCGCCGATTTCGGCTTCCGCCCTGACTGCTAAGCCGAAGCGAAGCCAGGGCTTGCGCCGCAATTCCAGCAGCCGCGGTGCCACCTCCGCCATGCCGCGCACCTGAAGCAGTGGGTTTAGATCCCGATCATGCCGCAACACCAGTCCGGCTGATCCCAGCGCTGTGATCCATCCCGCCCGATCAGGCGCCACAGGGCAGCGCCAGTAGCGTTTGAAATCGGCGAGTCGCGCGCCTGGCTCGGGGGCTAGAGCGGCGTCAGGCATATCATCTACCACAATGAGATGCCCGCCTGGCACCAAGCGGCGCGCCAGACCTGCCAAGGTCGCTGCGGGGTCCGCGCTGTGGATCAGGCTCTCAATGCCATAGATCAGGTCGAACATGCCGTTGGGGGGTGCATCATAGGATTGCACCACGACGCGCACGCGATCTGCCAGGCCCGCAGCCGCGATGGCTTGGTTACCCCGGCGGGCCTGCTCAGGCGAAAGCGTGAGGCCAGTCCAGTCACCGCCGAGTGAAGGGGCGAGATCGATCATCGTCGCGCCATAGCCGCATCCTGCATCAAGCACGCGCGGCGATTCCGGCATCGCCACCCCTTCAAGCATCAGCCGATGAATGACCATGGGCGAGGGCGGCCCCCCTGCCGGGTCGGCCAGGGCGCGATGCACCGGGTGCGCGGCCTCTCCCTCCTCGCGCTTTTCGCGGAAGAATGAGAGACCATCTAGCCAGCGGTAATAGCGTGCGACTCGGCGGGCCTGACGTTCGGATCGGGAGGACATGCGTTGGGTCTATCAGCACATGCACGGGACATCGAGACGGAGATTGTCCTGCTCCATCTGTGGATAACTCGCCATTACTTTCAGATCATGCTCCGGGATCACTGCGCGGCTTTTGCCGAGGGCGGGCAGCATTTCCAGCCATCGCATCGGAAGCCAGCACCACGCAGCCGCGCTAGAGCATCATCCGATCAAACGGAATCGTTTGATCGGATAAAGATGATCGAAAAACAACAGGCTAAAGCGAGTATGGTGAGCCCTTTCGAACGGAATATGCTCTAGGTGTGCACGCCCCGCGATTGAAGGCCACTCGATCACGATGGACGAGGCGAAAGAAGCATACCATTTGCTCCAAGTCGCAGGGGCGGCGTTAGACGGGCGGGGCGTGGAAGGACCGGTGGCGTGAGCGATCTCGCGAAACTGGGCGTGGAACTTCCTCCCAGGGAACTTCTGGAAATTCCCGGCGTGATGCTCATTGGGGGTGAAGAGGACGGCCAAGACCCCGATCATGCGCAGCCCCGCCAGAGGGCAGCGCAGAAAATCATGGCCGTGCGCCGCGCAGGTGGCTTGATCGGCTCCGTTGCAGATCAGGATGGCGCGGGTTCCCTGCACCGCCGCCAAAACGGAGAAATCCATGGGCATGGGTTGGTCATGCGCGTAACCGAGCGAGACCATGAGATTGTCCGGCACGATTCGCCGCGGATTGGTCGCAGAGTGGATGGCGTAAAGGTCCCAAGTCATGGTTCTTGTCCCTTTGGGAAGATGCTGAACGGCCGCGCACGCAGCGCCCAGCTTGTCTGCCGGAGGACAACCTACCCGCTTGAACGCGGCCGTACCCGCGCTGTTGTGCGAAGCGCAATCAGGGCTCCAAGGCGGCCCGCTGCCCAACGCGTTGTCAACAAGCAGAACGGAGCGGCGTGGGCTGCCGCAGGGCAAGCAGCGCCGATAGGGCGCGCGCTAGAGCACGCAGATCCTCGGCGGCGTCGGTGTTGGGGTAGCGGGTGAGCAGTGGCGTCTGCGCGCGAATTGAAGCGGGAATGCGTGGGTCGCGACGAATGGCCCCCAGCAGCGGCAGGCCCCGCCCCAGAAACCCCCGGCAGGCGGCGTCAAGCGCGGCATGGACCCGCGCGGGCTGCGCCGCCATGTTGACCAAGAGGGAGGCATAACCAGAGGGCGCATCGCGCTGATGCAGCTTCACCACGGCATAGGCGTCGGTCAGCGAGGTTGGCTCCTCGGTGGCAACAACGATGAGCAAATCCGCGAGTGCCGCCAGGCCGCGCTGAGCCGGGCCGATCCCCGCACCGAGATCAAGCACCACCATTTCCGCCCCGAGCCCGCGCAAGCGTGCTGCAAAACTGGAAAGGGCCACGCCGTCGAGCGCGGCAAGTGCGGGCGAGCCCGACCTTCCGGGGAGGACACTGAAGCCGGCCGGATGGCGCAAGACCGCTTCGCCCATCGTGCAGCGACCGCCAAGCACGTCGCTCAAATCCCGCAGTGGATCCAGGCCAAGCTGCACATCCACATTGGCCAGCCCCAGATCGGCGTCCACCAGCAAGGCGCGTTGCCCCCCCTCGGCCAACGCCTGCGCCAGACCAATAGACAGGCAGGTCTTGCCCACACCTCCTTTGCCGGAGGCAATGGCGATCAAACTCATGATGCGATCTCACGTTGTGGCCCAGCAGCGAGGCGTTGGGCGAGCCAGGCGGGCGATAGTTCCTGCAAGCCATGCACAACCTGCGGCCCAATGCCTGCCTCAGTCAGTGCCAAGCCGACACAAGCGGCAGACAGCACGCCCCCCAGCCGCCGTGTCATGTCCAGACGCGTGGGCAGAAGGTGCCTCGCGCCCAGCAAATGGAAGGCACGCCCGATCTCTGCGGATTCCTCAGCGTCGAGGCCGGCAGGAAGCACCAGAACAGGTGTTGCGTCCGAAGCGCGGATCAGGCGGTGCAGGCGTTCGGCCTGGGCCTCGTTGAACGGATTGCAGCCAAAGCCGTCTATAAAAGCAGGCTGGCCGGGCTCGCGCGCACTCAGCGCCTTCTCCAACGCCTCGGGCGCGGCGGCGACGGCCAGCGTCAAGCGCAGCAGCCGGGTAAAAGCGGCCAGTTGCTCCACAGCGCCGGCGCGCGCGCCATCGGCCGTGACCACGATGGGTGTCTGGCCGGACATCTTGGCCCGCACGGTGAGCTTTGCGCAGGTCAAAGTCTTGCCCGCACCTGGCGGGCCGACGAGCAGAATGGGCCGGTCCTCTGGCAAAGGCATGAAGTGGAGCCGCGCCGCCAGCGCTTGCGTCAAATCCGTACCGGCGAAAGACGCGCAGAGTCCCGGTGCCAAATTGTGCCGCACCAGTTCCGGCGGCGCGTCCTCCATGGACGGTCCCGGCCCGATCAACTCGGGCTCGGCGAGGTCGAGTGCCGCCGTCACCTCGACACCGCCTCCAACACGGCGCGTGCTGAGCACAACCGCCTCCTCACCCAGCGCATCCCGCACAGCGGAGAGAGCGAGCGTCGCGGTACGTGCGTGAAAGACGCGAAGCCGCATGGCCTAAATGCTGGCCAGGGAGCGAATACGGACGCGCGGATGAATTTCCGCCTGGGAGAGCACGGGGGTGCTCGGCCGGAAACGCTCGACGATGGAGCGCAGGTGCGGGCGCAGCGCGCCGGAGCAGAGCAGCGCGGGGTGCTCGCTCTGCGCAGCCTGTGCGTCCAGCACATCGCGCAGGCGTTGCATGAAGGCCTGGAGGCGGGCGGGTTCCATGGCGAGCTGCCGGTCCTCGGGCGGGCCCGTAAGGCATTCGGTGAACGCCACTTCCCACTCGGGTGAGAGTATGACGATGGGCAGATAGCCCTGGGGACCGCGCGCGGCCTCAGACAATTGCCGGCTGATGCGAATGCGCACAATGCCAAGCATTTGTGGCAGCGCACGAAGATTTGCCGCCGCCGCCTCCTGAAGACCTTCCAGGATGGTCGGAAGATCGCGGATGGAGACGCGCTCGGCCAGCAAGGCCTGGAGGAGGCGTTGCACCAAGCCAATACTGACCTGGCTGGGGATGAGGTCCTGGACCAGCTTTTGCTGCTCGCGGGGGAGTTCATCGAGCAGCTTCACCGTCTCGCTGTAGGAGAGGAGCTCGCTCATGTTTTCCCGCACGATTTCGGTGAGGTGCGTCGCCAGCACGCCGGCGCAATCCACCACGGTGCAGCCGCGCGCGAGCGCCTCCTCGCGCAGACTTTCCTCGATCCAAAGGGCCGGCAGGCCGAAGGCGGGTTCGTTGGTCTTCTCACCTTGTAAATCAGGCAAGCCGCCATCGGGGTTGATCGCCAGGTGCAAGGGCGGGCGAAGGGTGCCGCGTGCAGCCTCAATCTCTTTCACTCGAAGGATGTAGGTGTCTGGAGCGAGGTCCAGATTGTCCTGGATCCGCACCGACGGCAGCACAAAGCCCATCTCCTGGGCGATGGACCGGCGCAACCCGCGAATCTGTTCCGTAAGGCGCGGCGCATCGCCGGAAGCCAGTGAGAGAAGGCCATACCCAAGCTCGAGCCGCAGCAGATCCATGCGCAGCGCTTCGGAAACGGCAGGCTCAGTTGGCTGTTGTGGCGGGGGTTCGTGGGAAAGGGGCTCTGCGAGGCTGGCCTTCCGCTGGAACCAAGCGGCAGCACCCGTGGCGCCCGCCAGCGCGATGAAGGGCAGGATAGGCATGCCCGGCATTGCCCCCAAGACCACAGCGCTACCCGAGGCGATGGCGAGCGGTTTCCAACCCGCCAATTCGCGCGCCATGAGCTTGTCCGCCTGCTCCTCGCGCGCGGCCTTGGTCACCACGATGGCCGCCGCGACTGAGACGAGCAGTGCCGGGATCTGGCCCACCAGGCCATCGCCTACGGTGAGGATGGAATAGGTCTCCACGGCTTCGCCAAAGCCCAGCCCGTGGCGGCCAATGCCGATCGCCAGGCCGCCCAGCAGATTGATGAAGGTGGAGATAAGCCCGGCGATAGCATCGCCCTTCACGAATTTCGCGGCACCATCCATTGCGCCGTGAAAGCCGCTTTCTTCCTGGAGCTCACGGCGGCGGAGCTTGGCCTGCGCCTCATCAATCGTGCCGGCGGAGACATCTGCGTCAATCGCCATCTGCTTGCCCGGCATGGCATCGAGGTGAAAGCGCGCCGCGACTTCGGCGATGCGGCCGGCACCCTTGGAGACGACAATGTGATTCACCATCAGCAGGATGGCAAAGACGATCATGCCCACCAGAATGTCACCACCCATCAGGTATTTGCCGAAGGCCGCGATCACGTCCCCCGCCGCCTGTGGCCCCTCGTGCCCACTGGAGAGAATGGCCCGGGTGGTTGCGACATTGAGGCCCAGGCGAAACAGCGTGGTGATGAGCAGCAATTGCGGAAAGGACTGGAAATCCAGCGGCCGCGTCAGCAGCAACGCCACCATCAGCATGAGCACGGAGAGCACGATGTTGAGCGCCAGCGCGGCATCCAGAAGCGGCGCGGGCAAGGGGACGATCAGGATGATCATCACCAGTACGACGCCAGCTACGAGCGCCACCTCCGAAGAAAGGCGCAGATCCTTCAGCCATCCTGGCAGGGCAAGGTCCTTCAAGCGACGCGCCAATTGTCAGGCATGACGCCGGGGGCGGGCGGCACGCTGACGCCCGCGCCGCGGTATTCGGCAAGCTTGTTGCGCAGGGTTCGGATGGAGATACCGAGAATCTCGGCCGCGCGCGTGCGATTGCCGAGGCAGCGGCCGAGTGTCTCCAGGATCAACTCCCGCTCGACCTCCTCCATTCGCCGGCCCACCAGCGCCGCAATAGGGGCGATTCTTGGGCTCGCGGTGATCGAGGCTGGAGCGGGCTCGGAAAGGGCAGGCGGCGCGCCCAGCTCAATCGCTTCAAGCCCGATATCCGGTCCGCTGGCGAGCAGCACGGCGCGGTGCATGGCATTCTCCAGCTCTCGCACATTGCCCGGCCAGGGGTGGGCCAGCAGCCTTGCGGTGGCCGCCACGGCGAGCGGCCGCTCCGGCAGGCCGTTGGCGGCGGCGTAGCGCGCGCAAAAATAATCGGCGAGTGGGAGGATGTCCTCCGCGCGCTCGCGCAATGGCGGGATGCGGAGCTGCACCACGTTCAGGCGGAAATAGAGGTCCTCGCGGAAGCGCCCGGCGTGGACTTCGGCCTGGAGATCGCGGTTGGTCGCAGCCAGGATGCGCACATCCACCTTCACGGGATGCGTGCCGCCGAGCTTGTCGACCTCCCGCTCCTGGATGGCGCGCAGCAGCTTGGATTGCAGGCGCAGTTCCATCTCGCCGATCTCATCGAGCAGCAGCGTGCCGCGCTCGGCCTGCTCGAACTTGCCCTTGCGGGCGGCCACGGCACCGCTGAAGGCGCCGCGCTCATGGCCGAAAAGCTCGCTCTCCAACAGTGCCTCGGGCAGGGCGGCGCAGTTGAGCGCTACGAAGGGGCCGCGTGCGCGCTTCGACGCGTTGTGGATGTGCCGCGCCAGCACTTCCTTGCCAGTGCCGCTTTCACCGGTGATGAGCACCGAGGCCTCCGCGCGCGCCAATTGTTCCGCCCTTGCCAGCAGCGCTCGCATCATCGGATCCCGGCAGACCGGCGCGTCCTGTATGGCCGTCACCGCCTGGAGCATGGCCGCGATCAGCTCCGCGTCGGGCGGCAGGGGCAGGAATTCCCGCGCGCCGGCGCGGATGGCGCGCAGCACAGAATCCGCATCCGCATTGTGCCCGCAGGCGATGAGCGGGGTGACAATCCGCTCCGCTGCCAGGCGCTCCAAAAGCCATGGAAGGTCATGCGCGGCATCGCCCAGGATGAGGTCCGCCCCCGCGCCGCGCATCTGCTCCAACGCGGCGGTCACACCGTCCACCTGTACGAGTTGCGCGCCGCGCGCCGCCGCGATCCGCGCCGCCTGGCCAAGCTCGCCCGAGAGCGAGCCGATGATGAGCAGGCGCGTCATATGCCGCGATCCGCCTTGACGATTTCCGTCATGGTAATGCCAAGGCGATTATCCTCCACCATCACCACCTCACCGCGCGCAACGAGGCGGTTGTTGACATAGATATCCACCGCCTCCCCCAACTTGCGGTCCAACTCCACCACAGCTCCGCGGCCGAGCTTGAGCAGCTGGCTCACTTGCATCGTGGCCCGGCCCAGCACCGCGCTGACCTGGACGGGAATGTCATAGACCGCCTCCAGATCGCGCGGGGCGGCCGGGCGTTCCCCGCTGGGCTGGGAGCCTGGCGTGGCGGGTTCAAAATCATCCGTCGCGTCGTTCATGGGGCCTCCTGCCGCCGGGATTTGCTAGTCAACAAGTTGGTCATCCTTGCCCTCCGCGAGCTGAATCTGGCCCTGCGCGGCAAGGTCCTTGGCGGCAGCAACGACAGCCGCCTGCGCCTCGTCCACATCCTTCAGCCGCACGGGGCCGAGGGCCGCGATGTCGTCGCGCAACAGCTTGGCCGCGCGCTCGGTCATGTTGCGGAAGAAAAGCTCCCGCATTTCCTCCGCAGCACCCTTGAGCGCGAGGGTGAGGCGCTCCTTTTCCACACTGCGCAGCAGCACTTGAAGCCCTGCGGGGTCCAGGCGCTTGAGGTCATCAAAAGTGAACATCAGTGCGCGGATGCGCTCGGCAGATTCATGGTTGCGCTCTTCCAACGCTGCCATGATGCGGCCTTCCGCCTGGCGGTCGAGGCCGTTGAAAATTTCGGCCATCATCTCGTGCGCATCGCGGCGCGTGGAGCGCGCGAGGTTGCTCATGAACTCCATCTTGAGGGTGCGCTCCACGCCTTCCAACGCCTCCTTCTGGACGTTCTCCATGCGCAGCATTCGCATGACGACTTCCATGGCAAAGCCGTCGGGCAGGATGGAGAGAACGCGCGCCGCATGATCCGGCTTCACCTTGGTAAGTACCACGGCCACCGTCTGCGGGTACTCGTTCTTGAGGTAGTTCGCGAGCACCGTCTCGTTCACATTGCCGAGCTTGTCCCACATCGTGCGACCGGCCGGGCCGCGGATTTCGTCCATGATGAGGTTCACGCGATCCGGCGATAGCGTCTTGAGCAGCAGCCGTTCAGTGCTCTCAAAGGAACCGATCAGATGGCCGGTCTGGCCGATATCGGAGGCAAATTCATTGCAGATCGCCTCCACCGTGATGGCCGGCACGCTACCCAGCTGCGACATGGCCTGTGAGAGGTCGCGGATCTCGTCCTCATGCATGCGGGCGAAAAAGCGCGTTGCGTATTCCTCACCCAGCGCAAGCATCAAAACTGCAGCCTTCTGCGGGCCGCGAAGGGATTTTGTGCCGCTCATTCGTCATCCTCCGGTGTCAGCCAGCGACGAACCGCCAAAAGGGCCTGGTCAGGATGCTGGTCCACCAGTGCGGTGATTCGTGCGATGGAGGAGGCTCGCAATTGCCCTTGTACATGGGCCATCTGGATCATCCGCTCATCTTCGTTGCCAGAGTCACCGCCCGTGAGCAGCCCGGCATTGCCCTGGCCGGGTGGGAGAGAGGGATCGCTTGGCCGACTTGTGTGTCCCGCACCCTCCAGCACCGCTCCACCCGGTGCACCACTCGCCAGTGCGGGCGTCGGGTTCATGGAAAGGGAGAGCTTGCGAGCGACGGGTCGTGCCACCAAAAATAGCGTCAACAGGATGAGCAGGCCAATGACCGCCGTTTCCAGCAGCCGCGCCAGAAGGGCCTGCGGGATATCGAGGCCAAGGGGGCCGGTTTGGTGTGAGGCTTCCCCGGCGTCCGCAAAGCTCATGGACACCACTTCCACACGGTCCCCACGCTGCTCGTTGAAACCGACTGCATTGCGTACCAGGGCGGCGATGCGCGTTAGTTCCTCGGGCGTGCGCTCGCGTTTCGTGACGGGGCCGTCGGGGCGGGTTTCCATCACCCCATCCACGAGAACGGCGACAGTAAGGCGGCGCGTGGTCGGATGCTCGCGCAGCACGTTTCGCACTGTGCGGCCGATCTCGAAATTCGTCGTCTCCTCCTGGCGGCTTTCCTGGTTGCCCCCCTGGCCACCGGCTGCTTCGGCGCCGGGCAGGTTGTTGCCGACGCTCACACCCCCCCCTTCTGACGAGCGGCTGGTCTCATTGCTGGACTGGGTACTCCGCGGCACCTGATTCTCGGGGTCGAAGCGTTCTTCCCGCGTTTCCACACGATCAAAATCCATATCGAGCGCGACTTCTGCACGCACCCGTCCCGGGCCGAGCACGCGCTCCAGCATTTCTTCCACGGCGCGTGAGAGCCTTGTCTCCTGGCCGCGCCGAAGCTCCTCCTGCGTCTGCGCACCAGCGGGCCCGGAAAGCGCCTGGCCTCCGCGTGCCAGCAACTCACCTCTGCTGTCGACGATGGAGACATTCTGCGCACGTAGGCCGGGCACCGCGGCCACTACGAGATGCAGGACGGCCTGCACTCCCTCGCGGTCGAGCCTTTGCGCACCCTGCATGGTGAGCAGCACACTGGCCTGCGCCTCGGCACGTTCACGCGAGAAGGCCTCGCGACGCGGCAGCACGAGATGTACCCGCGCCCCGCGTACCCCACTCAAGGCACGGATGCTGCGCGCGAGTTCACCCTCAAGCGCGCGCAGACGATTCATTTCCTGCTGGAAGGGCGTGGTCGTCAGGCTCTCGTTGCGATCGAACAATTCATTGCCAATGGAGCCGCCCGCAGGCAGGCCTTCGCGTGCCAAGGCGAGCCTCAAGCGTGGAACATCCTCCACCGGGACCAGTACCTGCGAGCCGCCTGCGGCCAGACGATAGGGAATGCGCTGGCGCTCAAGCGCGGCGACGACCGCACCCGCATCGCGCGTTTCAAGATCACCGTAGAGCAGCCCCATGGGTGGCGTGCCCGCGCGCATCACCAGGAAGGCGATGAGGCCCAGGACGCCCAGTCCGACGCCGGCGAGAGCGAGCAACTGGACGCGCCCCAGAGCACGCAGTTGAGCAATCAAACCCTGCATGGCGCCAAACGCAATGGCCTGCAGCGAACCAACATCCTAGCACTCCCGGAGCCGCATTCTGCGCCCTGGGCAGTTCTTGCCGCATCTCCGGTTGCGAAACGCTTAACGCCCAGCGCGACTCAGGTGCCGGCGAGTCCGCGCAGTTTATCGAAGTTCACCGAGAGCGCGCCGAGGCTCAGCCGAACTTCGCCATCGCGGCGGTCCACCGCGGTGGCGCGCGCCAGCACACTGGCCGTCACCGGCGCCTGGGTGCCATCCGCGCGTAAGCCCTGCGTCACGAAGCGATAGACCCCATCGGGCATTTGGCGGCCCGTTGAATCCCTGCCATCCCAGCTCCAATCAGTGGGTGCCGCACCGAGATTTATTTCCGCACCTCGCAGAACGCGCCCATTGGAATCCTGCACCTCGACCAGCGCGCGCGTGGCAGCGCCGGCCGCAGGCAGGCGAAGCAGCGCCTGGCTGCCTTGAAGTGCGAGGCGATCGCTCTCCACCTCGACCACCCTGCCCATGAGCGGTGCGGCGGAGACAAGCTGATTGCCTTGCTCCACCCTCAGGAGACGTTCGAGGTTCGTGTTCACCTTGATCTGCTGCTCGACCGAGGCGAATTGTACGAGTTGCTCCGTCATCTTATCGGCATCCGTTGCATTGGTGGGGTCCTGGTTGCGTAGCTGAGTGGTGAGCAAGGTGAGGAACGTGTTGAAATCCGCCCCGATGCCGCTGGACGCGCTTCGAGGCGACGTGTTGGCAGCGCTGGTCGTGGTGCCGCTGATGCTGGCGCTCATCTTGGTTGTTCCTTTGGATCAGATGTTGAGATCAAGCAGCCCGCGAGAGGCGCGGCCGGGCGATGGTTCGGCTTGGGATTCTGCTGTGCCAGCTCCGCCCCGGCCCCGCGCGGCCTGACGCGCGCCATCGTCGCGCGGCGCGTCGCGACCTGCTCCCGAGTTCTCGAGCGAGAACTCCAAGCCGTCGGACATCACCCGTAGGCCGGCGTCTGCCAAGCTGCGATCCAGCTCGTGCCGGTCACGTTGCAGCAGAGCGAGCGTTTCGGGCCGCTCCGCCATGATCCGCACCGAATGGCCATCCGCTTCCCGCTGAACGCGGATCTCGACGCGACCCAGTTCCACTGGGTCCAGGGTCAGGTTGAAGCCGTTGGCTGGCCCTGCGGTGAAGGCGAGCGCGATGGCGATGGGCGCGAGCTGCCGCATGGGCGGCAGCGCTGCCGCTTCAAACGGGCGAGAGTTGAGACTCGGCAAAGCAGAGAACTGGCTAGCTGGTCCCGCGATACCAAATTCAAAAGGCCAGCCCGCAGCTGGGGTGGCGTCCGACGCCTCTGGCCCTTGAAGTTGGGCTATCGTGCGCGGCGTCAGGGGGGGCACAAATGATGCCGCCAGGGCCGCGAACTCGGGTAGCGCATCGGGATTGACGGGGATTGCATCAAGTTCGCCAGGTTGGGCGTGGCCATCACGCGGGAATGTCCTGGCTTGAAGCGAGTGGTGCAAATCCAGGGACTCGTCGGTCACAGCTTCAACTGTCGTGAACGGCGCTTCTGGTGGCTTGATTGATCGAAGCGGAGCGCGTGGTTGCATGGCCGTCGCCGATGCGAAGGCAAATGGCGAGATAGCCGCTGCGGGCGGCTGTGGCGATTGAAACTCCGCGTCTGGCACATTCTCCGGCTGTAGTGGCGGCGAGTCGGCCTCCGGCGTTAAAAATGCGGCTCCGGAGGTCTGGCCCGCCTCACTGGCGATAGACTGTCCATCCGTGACCGCTAGATCCGGGCTTTCGATGGCGGCAGCCTCTTCGTCCGCGTTTTCCGTAAGCATGGGGACATCAACCATACTTTGGAGAGTGTCGGCATCGGGGAACGGGGCGACGCCAACGCGCTCGGTCGCGGTCGCGCCGCTTTCCAAACTCCCAGGATGCGAAACCAGACCCCCCAAGGCCTTTGTGCTGTCGGCCCTGAGCGGTTCGGCCGTCGTGACCAATGCCGCTGTGCCTGACTGCGGCAAGTTGGCAGGGGCTGGTTCTCCGACTAGGTCCAGCGCAAAGGCAGGGTCTGCGAGCGGCGTCCCGCCTGACGTTTCAGTGCCGGAGAAGCCCAGCGCGAGCGTCGCGACCTCCGCTGGGACACTGAGCGTGACGGTCGTCGTCGGAACTTTCTGTGCCGCCGAAACCCCACCCAGACTGCGTGTCAGCGCCTCCAGAAATCCAGCCTCTGTTTGGATGTCCGAGCTGGGTCCAGGTGTCGGGCCCGTGACGGAGCTGGGTGCCTGTGCGATCGGGAATCCACCATTCATCGCCAAGTCCTCCTGCTGCCCAAACGCATGACCCTTAGGCCCGGACCAAGCCGGCGACCTTCGTACAATTCGTCACCGCAAGAGCCGGGCCAGCCACGCCCGGTGCCCACCCGGCAATCCGCGTCATGCCGCGGGCAAACCTGTCCTCCAGGCGGCAAATCCTGCCGCTTCCAGCCGCTAGGGGGCTGGCATGCAACCTGCGAGGAGCGAGGCGGCTCCGAATCCGCGGGGCAAACCGTCCGGCCATTGCCACTGCGGCTCGGTCAACAGGGCAAAGGAATATTCCTATGTCGCTCTTCGGCGCGATGACGACGGCGATCTCAGGCCTCAACGCGCAGTCGCGCTCGCTCGGCCATATCGCCGACAATCTGGCGAACAGCCAGACTACCGGCTTCAAGCGCGTGGACACGAATTTTGTGAATTTGGTGACGCAATCCAGTTCCACCGCGCATGTGCCAGGCTCGGTGCTGGCCCGGCCGGACTTTACCAATACGGTCCAGGGCACGGTGGAGCAGAGCGATAATCCGTTGGGGCTCGCCATCGGGGGCCAAGGCTTTTTCAGCGTCGCGCAGTCACGCGGCAGCGCCAACGGCCTGCCCACCTTCGATGAGCGACAATTCTACACCCGCGCTGGCGATTTCCGGATGGATCGCGACGGTTACCTTGTCAACGGGTCCAACTACTTCCTTCAGGGCTGGCCGGTCGACTCCGATGGGCTTGTGGACCGGACCACACTTGCACCAGTGCGCGTCAGCCAGCAGGTCTTCAACCCAATCAGCACGTCGAATGTCGAGATGGCTGCCAATATCCCCAACCTGGACCCGCCGGCCACGCCGGGCGATGCGCGGAGCTTCAGCACGCAGGTGCAGGTATATGACCAGGTGGGCAACCGGAACGCAGTGACGATCACCTTCGCTCAGATGACCGATGGTACGCCGCGCGGTTGGAACATGACCATCACGCCCAACCCGGTGGCGGGCGGGGTGGATGTTCCCGTCATTTTCGGCACCAACGGTACCATCGAGTCCTTCAACGGCGTTGCCGGCACCATCAACACGCCGGTGGAACTGCCCTTCGACATGGATTTCGGCCTCGGTAACCAGCCGATTTCGCTGAACATCGGTCGCTTCGGCGTCGCTCAGGGCATCACCAATTATGCAGGGAAGGACTTTTCCCTGCGCAATCTTTCCCAGAACGGTGTGCCACCCGGCGCCTATTCGGGCTTGGCCGTGCGTGACAACGGCGACATCGCCGTGAATTACGACAACGGCCAGTCTCGCATCGTGGCGCGCGTTCCGCTCGTCTCCTTCAGCGATGCGGACAAGCTGCAACGCCTGGATGGCCAAGGCTTTATGCGCACCATCGAGAGTGGGGAAGCGCAAGTGACCGATGTGGCAACCAATGGCGTGGGCAAGTTGGTTGTAGGCGCGCTGGAGAAATCCAACGTGGATATTGGTACCGAATTCACCAAACTCATCGTAGCCCAGCGTGCCTATACGGCGAACACCAGGATCGTCACAGCAGCCGATGAGATGCTGCAGGACACGATTAACATGAAGCGCTAGGCAACATGAAACGGTGACAGTGATTCACCTTCCGCTAACATCCATCTCGCCAAGGTGACCGCACCATGAGTCTCGATCTCGCCTTGGGCATCGCCAAGAGTGGGCTGCAATCCACGCAGCGGGCCCTGGCCAACGTCTCGCAGAATATCACCAATGCGGAAACGCCTGGCTACACGCGCAAGACGGTGGCCGCCGAATCCCTCACCACGGCCGGTATGCCGATGGGCGTGCGGCTTGGCGACGCGCGGCGCGAGGTTGATCAGGCCCTTCTCACTGAACGCGATGCACGCGGTGGCGAGGCTGCGGCAGCGGGCGCGCGGGAGCGCTTGCTCTCCGGCATTGAGGCGATGCACGGAACCGCCGGTTCGGGGGAAAATTTAGGCGATACCATCGCCGCCTTGCGCACCAGCCTGCTTGGGCTTCGCGGCGCTCCTGGGGAGGGTGGGCTGCAACGCCAGGCACTGGCCGCAGCCCAGGATGTAGCGAACCGCTTTGCGGATGTAGCAGGCGCCGTATCTATGGCGCGGCAGAATGCCCAGGAAGGCGTGACGCAGGAGGTGGATCGCATCAACACCGGCCTCAACGAGATCGGCCAGCTGACCATCCAAATTCGCGGGGATCGATCGCGAGGGCTCACCACCGGCAATCTGGAAGACCAGCGCGACATGGCCCTCGCGAAGCTCTCCGAAAGCCTGCCGGTGCGGGCTCTGCACCAGGCAGATGGAGGGCTGGTGCTTCTGGCCAAGGGCGGCTTCGCATTGCCGCTGGAGCCTGACGGCAAGGCATTGAGCACGACCACGGCTTCGCTCGGCGCTGCCTCGTTCCATGGCATGGGCGGCAGCATCCCTGGCATCATCCTGGGTGGGACGGATATCACGCGGCAACTCGGCGGAGGGCGATTGGGCGAATATGTCGCTTTGCGTGATTCCACTCTCCCGCGCTACCAGGCCGAGCTTGATCTTGCCGCCGCGAATCTTGCCACGCGCTTTGACGCGCAGGGGCTGCGACTCTTCACGGGGGGTTCAGGGCAGGTTCCAGACACGAGCCAGCCTTACACGAATCTGGCAAGCGGCCAGATGGGCTTCTCCCAGCAAATTCAAGTGAATGTGGCGGTGTTGCGCAACCCCGCGCTGATCCGGGACGGCACGCATGTCGTTGCCGACACACCTGGCGGGCCCACCGCCTTCGATCCAAACGCACCAACAGGCCCGTCGGGCTTCGCCACGCTGCTGGACCGCGTCCTCAACCATAGCCTGGGCGAAACAGCACGTGACGGCACGACCTGGCCCCCCATTGCTTCAGGCGGGATAGGTCCGGACGGCAGCCTCAACTCTCCCTTCATTCCGGCACGCAGCATTGGCGATTACGCTGCGACGATCACTGGCGCACATAGCTCGGACCGCGCCGCCGCCACTGGCGCGCGTGAGCGCGCCGAAGGGCTGAAGCGCGGCATGGATGCGCGGTTCCAGAGCGAATCCGGCGTGGACCCGGACGCCGAAATGGCAGCGCTGATTCGCCTGCAGAATGCCTATGCCGCCAATGCCCGCGTGATGAACACTGCACAGCAGATGTGGGAACAACTGCAAAGCATCGGACGATAAATCGAGAGATCTGACCCATGTCCAGCATCGAGATGTTCACGCGGCTGACCAGCGACACGGCGCTACTACGCGCCCGGCTTGAAACACTCACCCGGCAGGGCACCAGCGGGATGCGTGCTGACAAGCTCGGTGACCTCGGCCCCGACATTCCGCGCGCCGTCTCGCTACGCGGTGAGATCGGCCGCCGGGAGCTCTACGGCCAGGCGATGGACCAGGCACTCGGCCGCACCACAGTCATGCAGGACAGCCTGGCGCGCCTGACCGACATCGCGCGCGAATTCCGCACCAAGTCTGCGATGCGCATCGTTGCCGGCGATCCTGATTCTCTCACGACAGTCCAAACCAACGCGCGCGCGGCGTTGACAGAAATTGCGCATCTGCTGAACACGCGTCATGCGGGCGAGTACCTTTTTGGCGGCACTGACCTGTCAAACCCACCCATCGGCGATCCCGAGGGCATCTCCACCGGGCAGATGGCGCAGGAGATTGCCGCCCAGGTGGATGCGCTGCCCAGCATTGGTCTCGACGCGGTAGTGGATGCTACGCGGAATATCGCCCGCAGCACCGCGCCGGGCGTCACACCCTTCTCTGCGGCGCTGACCGGAGAGGAAAACCTGCCCGAGGCCGAGCGCGAAGGGCGGCGGGGCGTACCCGTGGCAGATGGCCAGATTATCACGTATGGGTTCTCCGCCGGCCGCAATGCCGGAGTGTCCAGCACCGGGGAGACGACGGGAAGCTGGGCGCGCGACCTGATGCGCAATCTGATGAGCCTTGCCGCCCTCAAGCCCGAGCAGATGACCGATGTGGCCGCCTTTGACGGCTTCATCGGCACGATCCGGGAGGGGCTTTCCTCCGCCGAGGTGGCGCTGGGTGAAGAGGCCGGCGCGCTCGGCCACGTCGAGGCCCGGATGGAGGCGACGAAGCGGCGGCACGACAATCTTTCCAGCGCCCTGGCCCTGCAACTCTCCTCGATCGAAGAAGTGGACATCGCCGAGGTCATCACGCGCATGCAGGCCACGCGCACGCAACTTGAGGCGAGCTATCGCGCAATCGGCGCGTTGGGCGAGCTCACGCTCGCAAACTATCTGCGCTGATGTCGTTGCGGCTCTTCAATCTGCGTTAACCGCAGCGGGCGCAGTTTACTGACATGCCGGGTGGACCCTGGCATCGAAGGAACGGCAAGGAGCCATGAGGGCCTTTGCCGACCGTGCTTCTCCAACAAGGAGGCGGATTTCCTCTCGGACTAAAATCGGAAGGAAAAAAACATGTCCACGCTCGTTTTGGAGCTCCGCCAGGGCGACTTGATGGTAGTGAATGGCGCGCCGATCCGGTTTCGCAACCGCACGCGGATTGAGCTGGCGGCGAAGGCGCGTTTTTTGTTCGGCAAGCAGATCATGTCGCCGGAAAGTGCCAATTCGCCCGCGCGCCGCATCTATTTCGCCCTGCAGACCGCCTATATCGGCACGGAGGAGGAGCGTGCGCCAGGGCTGTCTTCCGCCCGTGCGCTCATCGCCGAATTCATGGAGGCAACCACTTCGGCCCTGGTGCGGGAAATGCTGGTCCGCGCCACGGAGGCAGCCGAGACGGATGACTGTTACCTCGCACTCAAAATTGCGCGGCGGGTGATGCGGCACGAAGAGGAAGTGCTTGGCCTCGCGCCACTCGCGGCGGCTCGTCGCGAACCGCCCGTTGGGGTTGCAGATGACTGACGCGGGAAGCGCCATCGCCGCCTTCCGCCGTGTGCTGCGGCCGGGGGAGGAGAATCGCGCACTGGACCGCCTCGCCACCGAGCCGCAGCAGAAGCGCGCCATGGACCAGTTCAAGCGAGCGGTGGATCGGGCGCCGGACTTGCGGACGGCGCTCCGCGACTCGCGGGTGCTTCAGGTTATCACCACCGCGCTGGGTATACCTGAAGGCGCGAACCAGGCTGGGCTTGCCACGCGTGTTCTCCTGTCTGATCTGAGCGATCCCAGGAGTCTCGCCAACACCATCGCCGACAGGCGCTGGAAAGCCGCAGCCGAAACCTTGCAGCTTGGCACGCGTGGCATCGCCGCCCTGCGCGATGGGGGAATACAGACTGGCCTGGCCGACGGGCTGCGGCGCGCGCAATGGAACCAGAACCTGGAGAATGAGCAGGCTGGGCTGGGTGACGCCGTACTGTTTCGCGAGCGTGCGTCTGCTGCAAGTACCAACATTTTTGCCGTGTTGGGGGACCCGATTATTCGCCGGGTTGTTACGGGCGCCTTGGGCCTGCCGCGCATGATCGCAATCCAATCGGTGGAAACGCAGGCGCGCGCCGTCTCTTCGCGTTTTGACATCAAGAAGTTGGAGGACCCGAAGGAGGTTCAGCGCCTGGCCGAGCGATACCTGTTGAGCCGGGCCAATGAGAATCGCACCGAAAACCTGCTGGCTCGCTATGGCTTTCCGCCGGGCGGCTTTTCCGTCTGAGGCGCGCCGCTGATTTGCGCGCGACGGTAGGCCTCAAGGACCGCTTCGGTTGGAGCGCTTTGCCTGACCTGACCCGCCACGTCCAGAAATTCCATCACCACCAGGCCCAAGGCCGGATCAATCCGCAGACGCGGATTGGCGCGCATGGGCGCGGAAGGGGGGCTGGGCGGGTCCTCCGGGCGTATGACCTTGGCGGGCCGGCCGCATGGGCGATAGGTGCCGATCGGGTACACGGGTCATTCGCTCCTTCATTCCCCATCAAGTGTCCAAAAAAGCACGACATTCGTTAAGGGGCTCTGAACGACTGCCAGTATCTACCCTCCAGGATTTGACGTTGCGCGATCCTGCGCTGATTCTGCGTCTGCCGTGGCATTCCCCCTCAACCTCTCCCGGCATCTCGCCACGCTGGCCGCAGCGGTTGTGGGTGGAGCGGTATTCTCGCCTCTGCCTGTTCTGTCCGATGCTCGGCGCCACGCTCGCCTGGTTTGCAGGGCCTCCCCCTCGGCATGGCGCCTCGCGGGATGCCGGAAATGGGGGGGGTGACGGCCAAGGCGCTGGAGGGGCGGTGCCGCTGGTGCTGGGCTTGCACCTCACGCGTACGCTGATGTGCAATTTTCTGCTGGGTCCGGTTTACCGAGGGCTGGCGGCC
>Ga0105045_10001393_pt1 | contig 19646 bp, 17 predicted proteins | sample MAT02_FD_78089 | JGI IMG/M metagenome (GOLD analysis project Ga0105045, IMG submission 78089) | Freshwater microbial communities from Lake Fryxell liftoff mats and glacier meltwater in Antarctica - MAT-02 (megahit assembly) | ecosystem: Environmental > Aquatic > Freshwater > Ice > Liftoff... | reverse complement strand
GGTGCTCACGAGCTTCGCGTATTTGGCGTGGTCGCCGCGGGTTTCTTTCGACGGGCCGGGTTTGTAGGCGGCCATACGGGCGGCGTAGTCGGCGTCGGGGATGAGGAGGCTCATCGTGTTTTTCACAGCGGCGATTTCGATGAGGTCGCAGGCGGGCGGAACTCAGGAGCGATCACGGACAAGTTTGCGGCCTTTCAGGTAGATCAGCGGCACTTTGTGCAGGCGGGCACTGCGGGCGGCCGAGGTGCGGGCGCGGCGCAAGGCTCGAAGCATTGCGGCTGTGGTGGGGTCGGAAACGACCGATGGCTTCAAGCGGGAGACGTTTCACGGATTGAAAGGGGAAAGCCCGGCCGCCAAGAGATCGGCGTTCACAAAGTTCAGCATGGCGCCTTCACGCGGCAGATACTCGCGCGCAAAGGTGGTCTTTCCCGCCCCGTTTGGACCGGCGATGTTCAGGCAACGGGGCATAGCGGATTGCGACGGACGTGTCGCCCGGTTTACAGATTCTTGTCCGTCACCGCGCCTTCCGAGGCGCTTGTCACGTGGCTTGCGTATTTGGCGAGGACGCCGCGGGTTTCCTTCGGCTTGTGCGGCTTCCGCGCTTTTTTGCGGGCGGAGAGTTCCTTCGCGGCGACTCCGAGGGTGAGTTCGTTTTTTACGGCGTCGATCGTGATGGGGTCGCCGTTCCTGATCAGGCCGATGGGGCCGCCGACGGCGGCTTCGGGGGTGATATGGCCGACCACGAAGCCGTGGCTGCCTCCGCTGAAGCGGCCGTCGGTGATGAGCGCGACTTCCTTGCCGAGGCCGCGTCCCATGATGGCGCTCGTCGGCGAAAGCATTTCCCTCATGCCTGGGCCGCCGACGGGGCCTTCGTTGCGGATGACGACGACGTGGCCGGCCTTCACTTTGCCGGCGAGAATCGCGTCGAGCGCTTTCTCTTCGCTTTCAAACACGATCGCTTTGCCGCTGAAGAGGAGACCTTCTTTGCCGGAGATTTTCGCGACGGCGCCGGTCGGGGCGAGGTTGCCGTAAAGAATGCGGAGGTGGCTGTCGGCCTTGATGGGATTCGAGAGCGGGCGGACGACGTCCTGGTCGGCCGGGTAAGGCCGCACGTCCTTGAGGTTTTCGGCGACGGTCTTGCCCGTGACGGTGAGGCAGTCGCCGTGGAGCAGGCCGCCATCGAGGAGGATCCGCATGAGCGGCGGGAGGCCGCCGATGCGCGAGAGGTGGACCATGCTGTATTTGCCGGAGGGCTTGAGATCGCCGAGGACGGGGACGCGTTTGCCGATGCGGGTGAAGTCGTCGATGGAGAGCTTCACGTGGGCGCAGTGCGCCATGGCGAGGAGGTGGAGCACGCAGTTGGTCGAGCCGCCGAGCGCGATGACGACGGTGATGGCGTTCTCGAACGCTTTTCTCGTCATGATGTCGCGCGGCTTGATCCCGGCCTTAAGGAGAGCGAGCGCGGCGGCGCCGGCGGCGCGGCAGTCGGCTTTTTTCTCGGCGCCGACCGCGGTTTGCGCGGAAGAATTGGGGAGGGACATACCGAGCGCCTCGATGGCGGACGCCATGGTGTTGGCGGTATACATGCCGCCGCAGGAGCCGGGGCCGGGGATGGAGCAGGCTTCGATTCTCGCGAGATCGGCGGCGTCGATTTTGCCGGCGGCGTGCTGGCCGATGGCTTCGTAAACGGAGACGATGTCGCACTCTTTTTTCGAGCCGGGGTCGAATCCGGGGAAAATCGTGCCGCCGTAAACGAAGACGCCGGGGCGGTTGAGGCGCGCGAGGGCCATGGCGCAGCCGGGCATATTTTTGTCGCAGCCGCCGATCGCGACGAGGGCGTCGAAGCCCTCGGCGGCGGTGACGGTTTCGATGGAGTCGGCGATGACTTCGCGCGAGACGAGCGAGTATCTCATGCCGGGCGTGCCCATGCTGATGCCGTCGGAGACCGTGATGGTGCCGAAGATGAGAGCCTTGCCGCCGGCGGCGTTGGCCCCGGCCTCGGCTTCGCGCGCGAGCCGGTCGATGTGCATGTTGCAGGGGGTGACCATGGACCACGTGGAGGCGATGCCGATCATGGGCTTCTTAAAATCCTCCTCGGAGAAACCGACCGGGCGCAGCATCGAGCGCGCGCCGGCACGGGCGGGACCGTCGACGACGACGGAGGAATGAGGGCGGGGGAGGGAGGCGGAGTTGCTCATGGGAAGGGAGAGGAAGGGAAGGGAAGTTGAGAGCTGAGAGTTGAGAGCTGAGAGTCCGGAAACAAGCGTCCAGAGCACGCGAAGGCGGGCAAGCGCGTTTGCGCGGATGCCGCGGGAGTGGCGGCAGGGCGTTCACGGCTGTGCGGGATAGAGGCTTGAGTCGATAGTTCAGGCTTTAGCCGGGCTGGAGGGCTGCGGATTCCGGCTGAAGCCGGGGCTACGAACTCGGAAACGAACGATCTCACTTCCCGTCGCATCCTGTGATGGCGCGGTTTTCCGGTTTGATTTCACCAACGGATCTGGCGTCGCCCGGCACGTTTCCGGGCACCAACCCGCGCCCGCAAGCGGGCTGGCCTATTTTTTCGGAACCCAGACCGGAAAGCCGTGGCCTGTGCCGCAAGGGAAAGTTTTCGTGGTTGCGTGGGGGAAACGCGGGCGGCTTCACTCGGGCGATCTTCCCGCATGGCGTTTAACCTCAAAAAAGTCCTCAAGGCGTTGCTGCTGTCCTCGAACCAGCCGCTTTCGGTCAAGGAAATCCAAGGCGTGTTCACGCGGTTCCACGAGCGGCAGACCCTGCCGCTGCCGGGGATCGTGGTCGACGAGACGCCGCCGGTGTCGCCGGCGGAGGCCTCCGAGGGGTTGGCCGAACAGCCTGTGGCGCCGGTCGAAGAGGCGGTCGAGGTGATCGTCGACGCGAGCGAGGCCCCGGAGCTTTACAACGACGTGCCCTCGTTGGTGACGACGGCGCTGATCCGCGAGGCGATGGACGCGCTCGCGGCGGATTTGCGGGCGGCGGACGACGGGCTGCTGCTGATCGAGGGATCGAGCGGGTATCGGCTGGTCACGCAGCCGCAGTTTGCGCGGTGGATTCGGATTCTGCGCCAAGAGCCGCCGCCGGTGAAACTGAGCCAGTCGGCGTTGGAGACGATGGCGGTGGTGGCATATCGGCAGCCGGTGACGCGCACGGAGATCGAGACGATCCGGGGCGTGTCGGCGGAGGCGGGGGTGAACAAGCTTTTGGAGCGCGACCTGATCTACATCGTGGGCCGGGCGGACCTGCCGGGGCGTCCGCTGCAATACGGCACGACGGACGGATTTTTGGAATTTGCGGGCATGAAGTCGTTGGACGAGTTGCCCGCCTCGGATGTGTTGAGCTCGCGGCAGATCGACGAGTGGCTCAAGAACGCCACGAGCGCGGCCACCCCGACGGACACCGACATGGGTTTGTCGGACGAGCAATTGCCGCTCGAAGCGGTGGTTGCGGGCGACGAAGCGGCGGCGGCAAGCTGGCATTCCGAGCCGGCCCCGGAGGCGGTTGCCGCACCGGCGGACGAAGTGAAGCCGGAGGTCTGATATGGAACTCGGCCCCATCCGCGAAAAGATCGACGCGCTCGACCGGCAGTTGGTCACGCTCATCAACGAACGGCTCACGCTGGCGGCCGAGATCGGAAAGATCAAACGGAGCACGGGCGGAGAAATCTACGTGCCGGAGCGGGAGGACGCGGTGTTCCGCAAGGTCTCGGGCCAGAACGCCGGGCCGATCAAGAACGACGCGTTGCGGGCGATCTACCGCGAGATCATGTCGGCGGCGATCGCGCTGGAGAAGCCGCTGATGATCGCCTACCTCGGCCCCGAGGCGAGCAACACGCATGCGGCGGCGATGAAGAAGTTTGGCGCGAGCGTGGATTACCACGCGATGGCGACGATCGCGGACATTTTCACGGCGGTGGAGAAGGGCGAGGCGGACCACGCGGTGATTCCCATCGAGAATTCCACGGAGGGCAGCGTGCGCGAGACGCTGGACAGTTTCGTGGAGAGCGACCTCAAGATTGTCGGGCAGATTTACCTGGAGATCACGCACGCGCTGGTCTCGCAGTCGCCGTTGGACAAGATCACCCACGTCTATTCGAAGGACCAGGCGCTCGCGCAATGCCGGCTGTGGTTGAACCGCCACCTGCCGCACGCGCAACTGGTCGATGCTTCGAGCACTTCGCGGGCGGTGCAGATCGCCAAGGACGAGCCCACGGCGGCGGCAGTGGCGAGCGAGCTGGCGGCGGGGCACTACGGAGTGCCGGTGCAGGCGAAAAACATCCAGGACAAGGCGGACAACACGACGCGATTTTTTGTGCTGGGACGGAAAGCGGCCGGACCGGTGGGCGGCGGGAAGGATGTGACCAGCCTGTTGGTGTCGCTCGGGGACGAGGCGGCGGCGCATTCGGGGGCGCTTTTGAAGATGCTGATGCCGCTCGCGGAACGGGGCGTGAATCTCTCGAAGATCGAATCACGGCCGAGCAAGAAACGGCCGTGGGACTACTACTTTTTCCTCGATGTCAGCGGGCACTACGAAGACGCGGCGATGAAGGCGGCGCTCGGCGAACTGAGGGCCTCGTGTCCGATGGTAAAGTGGCTCGGGAGCTATCCGGCGGCGAATTGACGGCGTCGGATCAGGTCGGGAAACGGAGTAGCCCGGGAAAGGGGCGGAAGGGCGCGAAAGCGGAAGAAAGGAATTTTCGGGTTCTTCGCCGATGTCGGCAGGTAGGCGGCGCGGATAACTCCCGAGCCGCTGACACGGATCGCGGCGTTCGGATAGCGACGGCTCCAAAACCGGCGCGTTGGGGTCAACGCGCTCCACCTCGACTCAGCGGTTCTTGCTGAGTAAAAAGTAGAGAGCGAAGACGCCCAGGCCGAAGAGAAGGAAGGCGCCGGCGGCGTAGAGCAGGCAGCCCTTGCGCACATCCGATTTGATGGATTTTTCCGGGCCGCGATATTGGTCGAGGATGGACTCGGCTTCGGCGGGTGCGGCGACTGTGGCGTGCAGCCGCGGCGGGAGCGCGAGCACGGGCCCAGGCCCGGCTTCGTTGGCGGACGAGGGCGTCGGCGCGGAGCTTTGTGCGGAGACGATCTGCTGATCGAGCCAAGCAAGGTGTTGGCGCACCAGTTCGCGCTGCCGCTGGAGTTCGATCAGTTTTTCGGGGGTCATGGGCACAAAAAACGCAGCCGTTTCGGGCTGCGTTGGAAAGACTGATTTTCGATGGCGACTCAGACCGCGACGGCCTTCTCGACGACGGCGACGCTGCGGTGGGGCTTGTCGTAGGTAACGACGCCGTCCTTGAGCGCGAAGAGGGTCCAGTCGCGACCGATGCCGACGTTTTTGCCGGCGTGGGTCTTGCTGCCGCGTTGGCGGATTATGATGCCCCCGGCGCGAACGACTTCGCCGCCGAAAAGCTTGACGCCGAGCCGCTTGGATTTGCTGGAGCGTCCGTTGGACGACGAACTTTGACCTGTTTTATGCGCCATGGTGGGTGGTGTCCTTTAAAGGGTGATGGATTGAATCTTGATGACGGAGAGTTCCTGGCGATGTCCGCGCTTTTTCTCGTGGCCTTTGCGCTTCTTCTTCTTGAAAACGATGACCTTGTCGCCGCGTTTGTTCTCGAGAATTTTCGCGGAAACGATAGCTCCGACCAAGTTGGGCTTGCCGACCTTGTAATCGGCGCCCTCGCCGGCGGCGAGCACGTCCTTGATCTCGATCACGTTGCCGGCCTCGGTCTTAGGATAGCGATTGACGATAAGAACGTCGCCCTCGGTGACAGTGAACTGCTGGCCTTGGGTCTTGATGGTGGCTTTCATAAATAAAACCGCTGAAAAAGCGGTTTTGGCGCGGCGAAAGCAAGGCTTTATTTGGTGAAGTTGGCGGCGGCGCCGAGGGGCGCGGGGAACTCGGCGATGGCGGGATGCGCGGCGTTGGCGGCGGCGTAGGGCAGTGCGAAAGCGAGGGCGGCGGGGAGGTCGAGACCGCGTTGGAGCCAAGCGTGGAGCACGCAGGCGAACAGCACATCGCCGGAGCCGGTGGCGGAAACCTCGGCCACGGGCGGCGGGATAAAGGTGGAGACCGCGCCGTCGGTGTCGCGGAGTTGAACGGCACGGGGACCATCGGTGACGATCCAGCGGAGCGGGGCGGCGGTGGCCGGGAGGTTTGCGAGGTCGGGGGCGAGCGGACGGAGTTCGTCGGCGTTGAGCTTGATGAGAGCGACCGGACGCGTGGCGAGCCAAGCGAGGGGCGGGCCGTAGGTGTCGGCGACGAGAGTGCTGCGGGCGAGCCAGCGTTCGAGAGCGGCGCGGAGCGGGTCGAAGTCGGGCGAAGCCCAATCGGGAAAACTGCCGCAGAGCGCGAGGACCTGTCCGGCGGGTTGGGCGTCGAGGAAGGCGGCGCAGGCGAAGAGGGCGAGGGCATCGGGCGGGACATCGGAGCCGAGAAACGTAGTCTCGGGCCGGTCCGGGGCGCGCACGACGAGACCGGTGCGGGTGGGGCGGGACGAAGGAAAAGGATGAAACGGCCGGCCGGAGGCGAGCAGCCAATCGAAGCATTCGGTGCCGCCGGGGCCGCCGGTGAAGCACAAGGCGGTGTGGGGTGCGCCGAGGCGCGCGAGCATCTTGGCGACGTTGATGCCCTTGCCGCCGACCTGGAAGGATTCGGCGGTGGCGCGCTGGGTGCCGCCGGGGTTCCACGAGGCGAAGGTGAGCGTGCGCTCGGCGAGGAGGTTGCCGGTGAGGGTGAAGATTTGGGGAACGGGGGAGGGCATGGGAGGCGGATTTTTAACCGCGAATGGACGCAAATGGACGCGAATGAGGAGACCGAGCCGGGGGCGTCGATTGCACGGTGGGGCAGGGTTTGAAAACGGACAGGATGGGTCGGGTTCGCACGGTAATCACGGGCGCTTCGACGGCGCGCGGTAGAAGACGTAGTTGATGAGGAAATCGAGACCGAGGACACCGCCGAGGGTGCGGATGTTGCGCATGGCGCCGAAGACCATGGTGAGCGAACCGGCGGCGGGCTCGTGGACGCGGAGGAGAATGCCGGCGGCGACGAGCGAGAGGATGGGCTGGAGCAAAAAGCAGACGTGATACACCGAAAGCGGCGCGTCGGCCCAGCGGGCGAGGGCCCACTGGAGGACGAAACCGCCGATGACGGGCGCGACGGCGGCGACGAGCGAGGTGACGGCGAGGTTGACGCCGATGGCGAGATTCTTGGCTTCGACGGGGAGAAGGCGCAGGAGTATCGTAAACTGGCCGAGCACAAAGCAGGCGCTGGTGAGGCCGCCAAAGACCCACATCCCGTAGAGGAGATTGCGGTTTTCCGGGGTGATGAAGCACCAGAGGAGATTTTGGAACTGCCACGCGATGAGGGCGAAGGTCATCACGGGCTTGTTGCCGAAACGATCCAAGAGGCGACCCCACGCGGGCAGGGCGAGAGCGCCGCCGAGGGCGGCGAGGGTGGAGAGGATGCCGACGTCGAAGGCGGAGAAGTCGAGTTGCTCGAACATGAAGACGTGGTAGAACGGCCCGAAGCAGTTGGCGGCGAACGACCAGACGGAGCCGAAAAGCACGAAGAGCAGGAACGAACGTGCGCGCAAAATGACGTCGAGTTGTCCGCGCAGGTCGTGCTGGGGCACGGCGGCAAGCGGGAGCACGCGGGTGGGCGCGATCCACTGCCAGTAGAGCGAGAACACGCGGACGACGCACGAGACCGCGATCACGGCTTGGAACGCCGGGATGGCGTAGTGCCAGTGGGCGAGGGTCCAGCCCGCGCCGAAGAGGAAGGTGAGCGTGGAGAACTGGAGGAAGGCGTTGCGCCGGGAAAAATATTTTCCGCGCAGTCGGGCGGGAACCCATTCCTGAATCCAGGAGTTCCACGACACGCCGGCGATGGCGGCGAAACAACTGGAGACGAAAAACCAGAGGATGAGCCAACGCGCGGCGGCGACGGGGTCGTGTTGCGGGATGAACGGCAGGAGGACGCCGAGCACGAACCAGAGGGCGAGGTGGATGCTCGCGGCGACCACGGTGACGGTCTTGGGCGGGCGCCAACGGGCGATGAAAGGCGCGGCGAAAATCTGGAGGAAGTTGGCGACGAACGGCATCGCGCTGAGCAGGCCGATCTCGGTCTTGGGCAGGACAAAAGCCTTGGTTACGAGCGCGGTCATGAAGACATTGACCGGAAGCGACATCGTCACGATGGGCATGGCGACGATGCCGTCGGCCGTGCAGAGACGGAGGCTGCGGGAGAGGTCGGCCTTACGGGCGGCGGCGGACGGCGCGGTGGTATCGTTTAAAGTCAAGTTGCGCGGAATCAAAGGGGGTGGCCGCGATAATCAAAGGGAAAGCGTGGATGGAAAAATGCACGGTGGGGTTAAATCCGTGTAGATTCGGGCGGTGAAGGTCGGAGTTCGTAGTCCCGCTTTCAGGCGGAAGGTTTACGGATTTCGCCTGAAGGCGGGTCTACGAACTCGGACGAACTTGCCCGGAATTATTTCGGGCACAGATTTATCCACGTCCGAAACGGATGTCGGCGAGCTGCCTGCGGCGGGAGCCGAGGGCAAGGCTCCGATCCAGAGTTCGGTGCGGGCGGAAGTGATAGCAATGCGCGCAGAGGGCATTTTAAAGAGCAGCGAGGACAGCGGTCGGCGAAATCGAGGCGAGAGAGGTGCCGCGCCGGATGACCTTAACGTGCGGCGCGGGCGGCGACCACATGGCGGGATCGGTGGGGCCGAAAAGCAAAAGGCTCGGCACGCCGCAGGCGGCGGCGAGGTGGCTGATGCCCGAGTCGTGGCCGAGGAAGCGGCCGGTGCGGTGGAGCACGGTGACGAGATCTTCGAGCGGGAGGTTGATCGCGAGCGTGACGGCGGTGGAGCCGACGTGGTGCGGGGTGAGGCCTGGGGACAAGCGCGTTAAATTCAGCGCGCTCCAGACGGGCAGTTCGGCTTCGCCGAGGATGATGATGAGCGGACCGGGGAGTTGCGGGATGAGCGCGAGCCAGTGGGCGAGGGGCCAGTTTTTATTTGAGGAACCGCTGCCGGGATGGAGGGCGAGAGGGAAGGAAGCTGAGAGCCGAGAGTTGAGAGCTGAGAGTCTCGATCCGGGCGGAGACGAGACGGAGAGCGGAGCGAGGGAGTGGAAAAACGCGGTGGGGGTGAGGCCGAGGGCGTGCAGGGGTGCGCAGTAATGCGCGGCGGCGGGGGGCTGGGTGGGGAGCGCGGGCGCGGTGAGGAAGCGTTGTGCGGGGTGCAGGGGAAAGCGGCGGGCGAGGTCAGCGTCGGGGTCGGGCCAGAAATTCAGGATGAGATCGAACGAGGCGAGGAAGGCGGCGAAATCGGGCGGGAGCGGGGTGGTTGAGTAGAGGGAGGACCAGCGGGATTCGTGTTGGGAGTGGGCGGCGTCGAGGAGTCCGCGGGCGACGGCGAGGGCGGCGGCGGGGGCGTTGCCGGCGAGTTCGATGCGGGCGGTGGGAAAGGCGGCGCGGAGGGCGGCGAGAGCGGGGAGAGTGACGATGAAATCGCCGAGGGCGCCGCCGCGAAGGATTAAAATGCGGCGCATGGATCGGGATGATCAGAAGTGGGCACCACGAAAAACACTAAATACACGAAAGGCGGAAATGGATCGGGAGGAGGGCCCGCGAAACACGCGAATAACGCGAAAATCGGAGATGAAAAAACAAGAGGGAAGTTTCGGTTTGTTCGGTGGACTACTTCGGCGGCGGGGTCGGCGGTTGGTAGGCGACGAGGGTGGCGACGCCGGAGCCGAATTTGAACTCGACCTCGAATTTCACGGGGAGGCGGCGGTGGTCGTTTTGCGCGATCCAGACGCGCACGGCGGAGCCGCGTTTGAACATCCCTTTCGGCGGGGTTTTGTCCATGCGGGGCTCGAGCACGAGGGTGTTGAGGGTGCCGAGGCGTGTCGTCACCTCTTCGTAGCGGACCGCGTGGACGGTGAGTTCGTAGGCTTCCTTCTCGAAGAGCACGAGGGTGTCGCGTTTCTCGCCGGGCTTGAGGTCCCAGGTGCGGGCGCCGACAAGACTCATGATGAGATCGACGGGTTCGCCGGACGGGAGGGGAAAATCGAGGTTTTTGGCCGGGTTGATTTCGTCGCGATAGAAGGCGAGGCGCTTCGCGTAATCGAAAGTGGTGACGTGGCGGGTCTGTTTTTGTTGGGTGGTGGTGCCCTCGGAGTGGGTGATGAGGCGGCCGGTCTTGGCGTCAACGAGGGCTTCGGCGCGGGCGTCAAAGGCGTAGAGGGCACGGGCGAGTCCGCGGGTGGCGGTCGTGGTGATGTTGAGGAGCCGGGGGGGCTCGCCGGGCGCGACGGGCGGAGCGGGTTGGGCGAAGACCTTGATCTCGCCGGCACCGATGAAAATACCCCAGCCGACGCGGTAGGTGAGGGCCTCGCCGGGGAGGAGAGAGGGCTGCGCGGTGAGCGAGGTGAGCAATGGGAAGAGGAGAAGTAGGAGCCGGAGGCGGTTCATGCGGGCGGCGAGGGTGCGAGCGGGAAAGGCGGGGCGGTCAGACCGCACCGGCGAGCGGAAGTTCGGGCTGGTAGCGTTCGCCGAGGGGCGAGGCCTCGATGCCTCGGGCGCGGAGGGTGGCGGCGAATTCTTTGGTGAAACCGTGCACGGTGTAGACGCGCTTGGGTTGCACGCGGTCGACGAACGCGAGCAGGCTGGGGAAATCGGCGTGGTCGGAGAGCGGGAAGGCGGCGGTGCTTTGGAAACGATGGTTTACGCTGCGGTCGAGGGCCCAGCCGGTGATCGCGGCCGTGCGCGGGGCGGCGACGTGCTTGAGCAGACCCGGGGCGTGCGCGGGCGTGATGATGACGTGGCCGGCGTGGGTCGAAGCGGTGAACTCGGCGTGCGGGGGGAAATCCAACCCGAGCCGGGCGCAGATACGGGTCAGCCGAAACGTCTCGGCGTGGAGCATCACGGGCAGGCCGGCGGGAGCGAGGGCGCGGAGGACTTCTTGGCTCTTACCGAGGCTGTAACAGAAAAGAACGGGCGTCGCGCCGTCGGCGAGAGCTTGGCGGCAGAAGGCGATGAGGTTGGCGATGATTTCATCGGCGGGCGGGAAGACGTAGCGCGGGAGGCCGAACGTCGTTTCCATGATGAGCGTGTCGGCGCGCGGGGTGGCGCAGGCTTCGGCGGCGTGGCCGGGGTAGAGCTTGAAATCGCCGGTGTAGAGGAGACTGCCGTGTTCGGCGTGGTTGAGGAGAATCTGGGCGGAGCCGAAGATGTGGCCGGCGGGATGGAGCGTGACGGTGCAGTCGGGCGTGAGTTGCTCGGTGTGGCCGAAGGGAAGGATGTGCTCGGTGCGCTTCTTGCTAGGGAGGCGGGCGCGCATCAACCGGGCGGTTGCGTAGGTGCAGACAACCTCGGGGTGGCGGGCCATGTGATCGGAGTGGGCGTGGGAGACAAACGAACGCTCGGCCCGGCGGGTGGCGTCGAGCGACCAGCCGATCTGAGGCAGGTGGATGCCGTGTTTTTGTTGAATGACCCAAGCCATGAAGTCCCACGCAAAGGGCGCGGGGGGCGCGGAGGAAGGAGAAAGCGTGATGGCCCCGAGAAAGATGCGAAGGAACCTGAAAGAAGCAGAAACTACGGATGCGGGCGCGGGCGGAATCGCGAGCAAGCTCGCTCCCACAACCGGAGAGGAGGTCGGGCTAGGTTGCCGCGGGCGGGATACGGAAGACGCGCTTGGGCGTGACGGCCCAGAGAATTTCGTCGGGGGCGAGGCGGCCATTCCAGGGCGTGCCGGCGGCCCACGGGGAAAATGCGGGGAGGATCAGACGCCGCGGGCCGGCGACGAGCGCGGGGATTTTCAGGCGCGTGCCGGCGCCGTCGGCCCAGCGAAACGACGGGTGATGATGGCCGATGATCTCCAGGGCACCGTCGGGAATCGTGCGAGGGGTGTCGCCGTGATGGAAGAAGTGCGGGCCGAGATGGAGCGCCGGCTGGGTCGGGGCGCGCCAACGGGCGTCGTGGTTGCCGGCGATGAGCGTGATCGGAATCGGGCTCGCGGCGATGAACGACTCGGCGGCGGCACGGCCGGAGACGGCGTGAAGCGAATCGCCGAGCCAGAGGAGCGAGGCGGGGCGGTAGTCGGCGACGAGCGCGTCGAGCGTGGTGGCGAGTTCGAGGTCGCCCCAGTGAGGCAGAAGATTGCCGCGGGCGCGGTGGGCGACGGCGTAGCCCCAGTGCAGATCGGCGACGACGAGCAGGCGCGGCGCGGGCAGCCAGAGGGCGCGGCGTGAATCGAGGTGAAGGCCGGGGAGAATTTCGGCGGAGACGGGCATGGGTCACTTGGCGGACTCGGCGAGGTGGCCATACATCTCGTGGTAGAGGCGCTCGATGGTCGTTTCCGGATCTTCGAGCGTCATTGTTTCACGGATGCCGGAGACGTAGAGGCCGAAGGCGAAGGGGCTGACGCGCTCGACGGGGATCAAGCGGATGGGGAGCGCGGCGGCCGCGTCGAGGAAGGCGAGGGCACGGGGGGTGTCGAGGAAACGCAGGGTGGCTTCGGCGTAGGCTTCGCGGAGGAGCGGGTGGTCGGGTTCGTGGCGGCGGAGGACGTTGAAGATTATCTCCGCGCTCCACTGGAGGCTGCGGGCGCCGCGCTCTTCGCCGCGGGTGCGGCGGGGGACCATGAGGCCGGTTTGCGCGACACCGCGGAACTGCCATTTCACGAGTTCGCTCTCGGCGAGCGCGAGGCGGAGATGCTCGGCGGCATCCGCGGGCGAGAAGAGTTCGCGCCAGGCGTCGGCGGTGGCGATGGCTTGAAAGGGCTGGAGCGTGAGGAGAAACCCGTAGTCGTCGATGGTGACGAGGGCGTTGCCGCCGCGGGTGGCTTGGACGCGCTGGGCGATGATGCGGGAGAGGGCATCGTTGGCGGAGCGGCCGATGAGGCTGTGGAAAAAATAGTGGAGACGGCCCGCGCGGTCGGGCGATTTTTCGGCGAAGGATTCGACGAGAAAAAATTCCGAGGTGGGGATGGCGGAGACGCGGGCTTGGAGGGCAAAGTGGGCGGCGAGGGCGGTGGCGTTGGCGGAGGTGAGGCGGAGTTCGTGAACTAGCCAGGCGACGGCGGCGGGGATTTTTTCCGCCTCGCGGGCAGCGGTGACGATGCCGGCGAGCGTGGTGCGGAGTTTCACGACCTCGGCGGCGAGGCCGCCGGCGAGGGGCATTTTGTTGGCGTTCCAACTGGGCACGGTGGGGCGGGAGCTTTCGGCGGCGGCGACGGTGGCGGTGAGCAGCGTGGTCTTGAGGAGCCGCACGGTGCGGCCGTTGAGGACGAAGATGTCGCCGGGCCGGAGGCGCTTGACGAAATTTTCCTCGATGGTCCCGAGATTGCGGCGACCGAGGCGGACTTGGATATGGGCCTCGGATGCGATGGTGCCGACATTTTGCCAGAAATCGCGGGCCATGCGCGGGGCGGCGAGCGTTAGGATCGGCGATCGGGGACGGGGGATTTCCGATGGGGATGACGCCGGGCCCGGAGGTCCCGGCGCTACCTCGGAGGGAGCGACCTCGGAGGGGACAACCTCGGCGGGGACGAGTCGGAGTTTTCCGAAGACGGGGGCGTAGTTTTTTTCGAGGGAGCGGCCGCCGCCTTCGAGGTAGTTGATGACGCGGTCGAAGTCGACGCGCGGGAGTGCGCGGTAGGCGTAGCTGCGGCGGACGAGCGCGTAAGCCTCGTCGGCGGTGACGGAGCCGAAGACGGCGAGGCCGACGAGGGCTTGGGCGAGGACGTCGAGGGAGTTCTCGGGAATGCGGACCGGTTCGAGCTCGCGGGCGGCCATGAGGCGCGCGGTGACGGCGCATTCGGCGAGGTCGTTGATGTTGGTGGCGACGAGGAGGCCGTGACTGGACTCGCCGGGGGCGTGGCCGGAGCGTCCGAGACGTTGGAGGGCGCGGGCGACACCCTTGGGGGCGGAAACCATGACGACGGTGTCGATCGAGCCGATGTCGATGCCGAGTTCGAGGGACGTGGAGCAGACGACGGCGCGGAGTTCGCCGCGCTTGAGGCGGTCCTCGACGTCTAGGCGGACGGTGCGGTCGAGGGAGGCGTGGTGGACCTCGATGAGCGGGGCGAGATCGGGCAGGAGTTGTTTCAGACGGAGGCCGATGCTCTCGGCGCCGCTGCGGGTGTTGGTGAAGACGAGGGTGGTGCGCTTCGTCGCGAGGAGCGCGGCGAGTTCGCGGAGGACGCGGATGGCGGTGTAGCCCGCGGGCGGGTAGGGATTTTTCGCGAGCGGGGAGAACACCTCGATGCGCGCGGGGCGGCGGTCGTGGGTGACGGCGAGGCGACACGATCGGGTCGGGCCGACAAGGAGGGACGCGACGGTGGCGAGCGGGGCGACGGTGGCGGAGAGGCCGATGCGCACAAGCGGTCCGGTGCGCGCGGGCGCGAGGCTTGGGACGGCAGGCGAGAGGATATCTTCGAGGCGCTCGGCGGTGAGGAAGAGTTGGGTGCCACGTTTGTTTTCCGCGAGGGCGTGGAGTTCGTCGACGATGAGGTAGCGGACGTGACGGAAGAGCGGGAGCCACGACGGGGTGCCGATCAGGAGGGTGAGACTCTCGGGCGTGGTGACGAGGATGTGCGGGGGCTTTTTCTTCTGGCGGGCGCGCTCCGAGACGGGGGTGTCGCCGGTGCGGCTGGCGACGCGGAGCCAGTCCCAGCCGAGTTCGGCGAGGGGTTGGTTGAGATTTTTTTGGAGATCGTAGGCGAGGGCGCGGAGCGGGGAGACGTAAAGGGCGACGGGCGCGGCGGGAAGCGTGCCGGCGTCGTGGGCGCGGGCGAGGTGGTCGAAGACGGCGGTGAAGGCGGCGAGGGTTTTGCCGCTGCCGGTGGGCGAGGAGAGGAGCGTCGAGCGGCCGGCGAGTATTTCCGGAATGGTGAGGCGCTGCGCGGAGGTGAAGTGCGTGAAGCGGCGGGCGAACCAGGCGGAGAGTTGCGGGTGAAGGGCGGCGAAGAGGCCCTTCTCGGTGAGGGCCGGGGCGGTGACTGCGACGTGGTCGGGGGCGGACATGCGGGGCGTCACACGGCGACGCCGGCGAGGCGGCGGCAGGTGGCGAGGGTGTCGATCTGGGCGGGCGTCTTGTCGGTGCGGATACGGGCGATGCGGGGGAAGCGCAGGGCGAAGCCGCTTTGGTGGCGGGCACTGGGCGCGATGCTGTCGAAGGCGATTTCTAGGACGGTGTCGGGGACGACGGAGCGGAGGCGGCCTTTGATCTCGGTGGTGGTTTCTAGGAAATGCGCGGTGAGCGTGGCGATCTCGGCGTCGGTGAGGCCGGAGTAGGCTTTGCCGACGGTGAGGAGGCGGTCGGCTTGGGCCTCGTCGCGGATCGCGAAGGTGTAGTCGCTGAGCACGTCGCGGCGTTTGCCGTGGCCGAACTCGGCGCCGACCACGACGACGTCGAGGGTGGCGTAGGCTTTTTTCAGTTTCAGCCAGGCGAGTCCGCGGCGACCAGGCGTGTAGAGGCTGGCGGGGTCCTTGGCCATGAGGCCCTCGTGGCCGCGGGCGCGGGCGGCGAGGAAGGCGGCCTCGATGTCGAGGGCGGTGTGGGCGGCGGTGGTGGGAGCGAGGTGGAAGGAAGGAAAGGTTGAGGGTTGAGAGTTGAAAGTTGAGAGATCGGAGGCGGAGAAATCAGGAGCGGAGAGAAGGGCGGTGAGGGCGGTGCGGCGGGTGGAGAGGGGCGACTTGAGGAGGGACCGGCCGTCGAGCCAGAGGAGATCGTAGGCGGAGAAGGCGACGGGGATTTCGGCGCCGAGAAAGAAATCGTCGCCGCCGGTGCGACCGAGACGTTTTTGCAATTCGGCAAAGGGGAGCGCGCGGGTCCCGCGCCAAGCGAGAAGTTCGCCGTCGAGAATGCAGTCGCCGGGCAGGGCGAGGGCGGCGCGGGCGAGATCGGGAAACTGCGCGGTGATGCGGTGGAGCTCGCGGGAGTAGAGTTCGACCCGGTCGCCCGATTTGTGGAGCTGGCAGCGGATGCCGTCGTATTTCTCCTCGAGCCAGACGGGCGGAGTGAGGCGCGCGAGTAAGGCGTCGGCGGTGGGCTCGGGACTCGCGAGCATGAACTGGATGGGCTGAAAGACGCGGAGGTGGATCGACGCGAGCGTGCCGGCAAACGCGGCGCGCGTGACCGCAGCGAGATCGCCGCAGAGCATGTGGGCCTCGCGGACGAGTTCGAGGGGCTGGCCGGTGGCGGCGGCAAGCGCGTCTTCGACGAGGCTGTCCTTCAGGCCGATGCGGAGATCGCCGAGGAGGAGCTTGATGAGAAATTTCGCTTCGACGGGCGCGAGGGCTCGGAGACGGGCTTGGAGGAGATCGAGTTTTTCCGTGGGCGCGCGGGTGGTTGCGAGAGCGGTGAGGAATTTTTCGGTGACGAGGAGCGAGAACGGTGCGGGCGTGGTGCGGCCTTGGAGCGCGGCTTCGGCGGCGTCGCCGGCGTCGGGGAAGCGTTGGTAGGCGGCGCGGTATTCGGCCTCGCCGAGACCGGACAGGGCGTGGAGCGCGCGTTTGATGAGAGCCCAGCCGAGGTTAAGCGTGAGCGCGGACGACTGGGGAAACGGGCGTCCCGTGAAATAGAGCGCGGCGAGCGCGGCGGAGTCGGGCGAGATCGCGCCGAGTTCGGCGAGGTAGCTGCGGAGAAGGTCGGTTTTATCGAGGCGGGCGGCCGTGTCCTTGAGGCGATCGGCGAGGAGGGCGAAGGAGAGGAAATTTTCGATTTTGGATTTTGGAATTTCGATTTCTTGGGCGGACGGAGCGGGCGGACGGGCGGGCAACGGAGCGGGCGGAGGGGCGGGTTTGGCGAGGCCGAGGTCGAGCTGATTGGGGTGATTGATGGCCCAGGCTTCGAGGCCGCGGGCGCGGAGATCGGCGGCGAATTCGCGGGAGAAGCCGTGGAGCGTGAGCACGCGGGAAGGTTGGACGAGTTCGACGAAGCGGAGGAGATCGGCGTAGTCGGCGTGATCGGAGAGCGGGAAGGCGGCGTCGCATTGGTAGCGGTGGATCGCGCCGGGATCGAGGGCCCAGCCGGTGATGACGGCGGTGCGCCGGGCGGGAATTTTTTTGAGGAACGCCGATGTCCGCGATTGGGGCGGACAGATGACGACGTGGCCGGCGAGGGCGTCGGGCGCGGGGTCGAAGGCGCGGTAGGGCGGGAAGGCGAGGCCGAGTTCTTCGTAGACGTGCGTGAGGCGGAGCGTCTGCGGGTGGAGCATCACGGGGAGTTGCGCGCCCGCGAGGCCGGAGAGCATTTCCTGGCTTTTGCCGAGACTGTAGCCGAAGAGGACGGGCGTCTCGCCGTCGGCAAGGGTTTCGCGGCAGAAGGCGACGATGGCCGCGAGCACATCGGCGGTCGGGGGCAGCAGGTAATGCGGGAGGCCGTAGGTGGTCTCCATGATGAGCACGTCGGCGCGGGGCGTGGCGCATTTTTCCGCGGAGAGGCCGGGGCGGAGTTTGAAATCGCCGGTGTAGAGAAGTTTGCCGTGCGCGGGGTGTGTGAGGAGGGATTGGGCGGAGCCGTAGATGTGACCGGCCGGGTAGAGCGTGACGATGGTGTCGGCGGTAAGTTGCTCGGTGTGCTCGAAGGGAAGGATGTGCTCGATGCGTTCACCGGGCATGCGGGCGCGCATGAGGCGGGCGGTGCCGGTGGAGCAAAGAATTTCGCGGTGCGGTGCGAGGTGATCGAAGTGCGCATGGGAGACGAACGAGCGCGGCGCCGGATGATGGGCGTCGAGCCACCAGTCGAGTTGCGGGAGGTAGAGGCTCCCGGTGATGAATTGAACGTCCCAAGCCATGGCTGATCGGCGAAAACTTAAGCGCGGAGGGGCGCTTTGGCGGTGCGCGGGGGAGAAAGAGGAACGGGCATCGCAGAAGGGCGCGCGAAACCGAGAAAAAATCAAATGCGCGGGCGGGATGCGCGGGAGGTTACGGACCTGCTCGCGCGGAAGGGGTGGGCGTTTAGCGCAGGCCGAGCGCGGAGACTACGAGCAGCAGGAGGAGGGCGACCATCGTGACCACCCAATACCAGGCGAGTTGGCCGGGGCGGCGTCCGCGCGGAGGCGGGGATTCGTCGGTGTCGGATTCCGGGAGATCGAGACCGTCGTAGATATCTTGTTCGCGCCAGCCGGGGCGTTCGTCGGCGCCGCACCCGGGGCAGGCTTTGGCGCGGGCCGGGATGTCGGCACCGCATTGGGCGCACTCGGACGGCGGGGGCGTGGCGCGGGGCATGGAAGTTTTGGCCGCGAATGAAAACCGGGAGCAGAAAAGATCGGCCGTAAAAAGGCGCAGGAAGCGCAAAAAAAGGGCGGATCAGGCGACGAAGTATTTCCGCTTGGCGAGGCGCCAGGCGGTCACGAAGAACGCGGTAAGCGGGATGGCGAGCAACATGCCGAGGATGCCGTCGAAGGCGGTGCCCCAGAAGAAAATCGCGACGATGATCGTGACCGGGTGCAGGCCGGTGCGGGCTCCCATGATCTTCGGGGTCAGGACCCAGCCCTCGAGCGTTTGGACGATCACCGTGACGAGGACGACGAGGCCGACGAGTTGCCAGCCGCCGGCGGGCTGGAGGAAGGCGAGGGGAAGGGTGATGGCGATGCCGATGATGCTGCCGAGGTAGGGGATTATGTTGAGCACGCCGACGAAGAGACCGATGACGAGGCCGAACTTCAGGCCGACGAGAGTGAAGCCGAGCGCGAGAAGCGCACCCATGATCAGGCCTATGAGGAGTTGTCCGCGGAAGAAGGATTCGACGATGCCGATGAATTCACGGACGAGGAAAACGAGATCGTTGCGGAGGCCGGGTTTCACGAACGCCAGGTGGCCGGAGAGATTTTTGGTGGGATCGCCGGACGAGAGGAGAAAGAAAAAAAGATACACGGGAATGATCGCGATGTGGGCGGCGAAGGCCCCGACGCCGAGGAGACCGCCGCCGGCGGCCTTGATGGACGGGAGGGTGTGGGTGAGGAGGCCGCGGGCTTCGGTGAGCGCGGCGTCGGCGATCTGGCGCACGGTGGGGTTGGCGAGCTGGCGTTGGGCGAGGGCGACCCAATCGGGGTAGTTGGTTTCGATAAAGCGACCGGCGTTGGCCCAGAGAGTCGGCACGTAGGTGATGAACGTGAGAATCTGATCGATGAGGGAAGGCAGCAGCAGAAAGAGCAGGGCGGAGACGACGAGGGTGACGAATCCGTAGAGCAGCACGACCGCGGCGGGACGCTTGAGCCGAAGGCGCGCGACGAAGAGATCGACGACCGGACGCAAAATGAGGGCCAGCACTCCGGCGACGGCGAGGGGCCAGAGGACGCTGGAGAAGTATCCGACCATCCGCCCGAGGACGATGAAGCCGGCAATGGTGAGCGCGATGGCGCCGAAGACGGCGGCGAGGGTGAGGGTGAAGCCGACGGTGCGGCGCTGGCTGGCGGTGAGGAAGGAAACGGGAGCGGGGTCGGGTTCGCCGGACATGGTCGGACGATGAAAGAGTGCAGCGGGGGTTGACCAGCGCGGAAACGGGGAAGAAGGCAGAGTGCCCGCGAAACACGCGAATAACGCGAAAATCGGAGATGAAAAAACAAGAGGGAAGTTTCGGTTTGTTCGGTGGACTACTTCGGCGGCGGGGTCGGCGGT
>Ga0105045_10001392_pt1 | contig 19653 bp, 10 predicted proteins | sample MAT02_FD_78089 | JGI IMG/M metagenome (GOLD analysis project Ga0105045, IMG submission 78089) | Freshwater microbial communities from Lake Fryxell liftoff mats and glacier meltwater in Antarctica - MAT-02 (megahit assembly) | ecosystem: Environmental > Aquatic > Freshwater > Ice > Liftoff... | reverse complement strand
GTCCCGTTACAATTATGGGATTCACCCCGTCCAATCAAATTAAGCATTCGAAACCTCCAAAGAATTATTCTAACGCAACATCAAACACTGCAAAAAATCGACCCCTTGGCCGGCCCATCGGCTACTGTCGCATTTTAAGACGCCCGACAAACTCAAATATAACTAAAATAACTTACCAACTAGTGCTTACCCGAATTGGAGCGCTAGCTTACGCTTCGCGTGATTGGGTAACTTTCACCTCACCACAATTTTAAGTATAGACCGAGACGTAATCAAAGATTGCAACGAACAAGCGTTTTATTTTACTAATTGCGCGTGAATGAAATTACCCCACAAGGATTCGCCTCTGAGCAGGGAGTGTTTTTTAGTGATATTTTCGACCCAGGATCGCTCCTCTCACTCGGAAAAACCGACTTGGATATTCACCCACACGAAGCGAGTCGACGATTGATTACAAGCGATCGCTGAGTCGCTGAGATCGCTTTGGAGTCTGGTTTTTACGATCAATCGCACATGACACGCACTTTTAGAAAAATCCTAGGCCTAACTCCCAGTGCGTATCGATGCATGAACAGAGCCAAGACAGACTCGTGACATGAGAAAGCTAAGCGGTCTGCTTCTCGTACTTGATTCGACCATGATAAATAGCGGTAAGACTCTTGAGCAGAGAGTGCTTGACGGCATTTAATTGAGCAAGCGTAATCGAACATTCGTCCAGTTGGCCATCGGTCAATCGTTTCATCGTGATTGAATCGATCAGGTTTTGCAATCGATTTGGCGTCGGCTCTACAAGGGTTCGAGCCGCACTCTCTGCCGCGTCGGCGAGCATCAAGATGGCCGCTTCGATCGTCTGTGGTTTAGGGCCGGGATATCGAAAGGTTCCTTCAGGAACTTCATCTGCGTTAGGGTCGTTCTCAGTCTTCTTCGCTTCCTTACGATAAAAGTATTCCACGAGCGTCGTTCCATGATGCTGCTCGATGAAATCAACGAAGGGCTTGGGTAGGTTATGTTGTCTTGCAAGGTCAGCACCGTCCTTCACGTGTGCGATAATGACAAGCGTGCTCATAGCCGGTTGTAACCCATCGTGCAAATTGGCGCCCTGCGATTGGTTTTCAATGAAGTAGGTAGGCTTAAACATCTTGCCGATGTCATGAAAGTACGCCCCAACACGAACGAGCAATCCATGGGCCCCGACACTATCCGCTGCTGCCTCTGCAATGGCAGCAACATTGATACTGTGGTTATAGGTACCAGGCGCTCGTTGAGCGAGCTGACGCAGTAGCTTGTGACTAGCATCTCCCAGTTCAAGTAGGCTGAGGTCCGTCTGCACTTCAAAAATCGATTCCACAAACGGCAGTAAAGCGGTCATTAACATTCCCGCCAAGATAGTGGCTAACGCATTTCGAAATGACTCTTCTGTAAGCTGACGAAGGAAAGTCCAGTTACCCCACGAACTGCTATTCACCCCCTCCTTCATCACATCCATCACGCGAACGGTTTCGATTTCGTTCGTGATACCATTGATTTGGCCGACCATGATTCCAACACCAATTGTTGTAAAACCCGTTACAATTGCCGCCAAAGCCGAGACTCTAATCAGCCGCTTGCGAGTTCGAATCCGTCCCAACAAGAGGGTCGTCGATGCCCCTGCGGACATAAGGATGACAAACTCAGCCAAGTCCATCCCGAGTGACAACGTGGTTCCCAGCGCCAAAGCCGTCAACAGTACCAACGTAATATTTCGTCCGTAAGCGATCGTTGCGGTTGCAGCACAGATCACGAATGGCGCAATTTCCGCTCGCCAAGGGTCTTTCGCCGTAGCAGTACATAGCAGCAGACACAACGACGCAAGCCCGAGAATACGAGTAAGCTTCCAAGTACTCGTAAGTAACGAACGATCAAACTGATAGTGAATGAACAACCCACACAACAAATACATCGCAAGAATCATTCCCGAGTATGAAGCAAGTCTTATCAGTCGTTCTGCTAGACTCTGGTCTTGCACCCAAGCAACATACTCGGCTCTTAGAACCTGGATGTCGTCTTGCTTGATGGGAACGCCCCCGGCAACCATCGTTGTCTTCGATGGGAAGTATGTAAACTTTGCAGGAACAACCGATTGCTCTTTCAAACGTCGGGCCAATTCCGTTAGATCTGGCCTAAACATCAAAGTTTCTGGAAGCCTAGGCTGAAGATAGTTCCACACGAGCCCTGCCACTATTTCCGAATCGGGGCTATTAAATTCACGTCGAAATTCTTTTGTCAACGATTCACGTATCGACGACGATACTTCCGCGATTCGCACTCGACTTGTCTCGACCTCAATTGCATCTTGCTCTTGACCGGCTCGAAAGACTTTGATGTAGCGTTGGTTGCCACCCTCGATCGAGTGAGACAGGTTCTTCAGTAAACCAATTTCCTCGTAAGGCACAAGCACTCTTCGAACAACCGCGTCGAACTTCTCAATCTGACCATCCTCTGTCAGTACCGTCTGGATGGCAACCAAGGCATCTTGAGGCCCAATGCTAGTTTCCATGCGCTGACTTGGCAGAAATTGATCCAGCGTTTCAAGCTGTGCTTTGGAGAGTGCACTGAATTCTTCTTGCCCGCAGAGTCGTAGTGCCATCTCCTTCACTGCGCCGAGAAGTTGAGCGATTTGCTGAGGTCGATTTTCGTAGAGACATATCACTTCACGCGCTGCAAGGCTACGAAGGGTCGCAGTCTTATTGCTATCGATCATCTCAAAGTAAACTCTCGCGACAATTGCTCGAGGAGGGATGTAGCCCTGTCGATACGCGAATGGAGGATTCCAACCTTGAACAGCGAGGATAATGGCAACCGCAAATCCGATGGCGACTAGGACTCGGATGATCGCATCGCGTTGGGTGAGCCGTTGCCACCATCCACGCCAAAACGAGTCTAGTTGCAAGCTCGCAACGCGATCACTTCTTTTTCGAACAGGAGAATTGGCAGACATAAGGTTGTGCTGTTTATAGCAATGATTTAGCTAGTGAGACTGTTTATAAATAACGGCTCTCACATTATCGATCCTCGGACTTTGGCATCAAGCCAGCTGTGGCGTGGCCCGGCGCGTCATAAGCCCGAACAATGTGGTGAACCAAAGCGTGGCGGACGATATCCGATTCGTTTAAACGAACAAAAGCTATTTCCTTGATGGATTGCAACCGCTGGGCCGCATCGCGAAGACCACTGGTTACTCCAGCAGGCAAATCGACTTGAGATATGTCGCCTGAAACGACGACCTTCGAGCCCTCGCCCATCCTAGTGAGGAACATCTTCATTTGGTTGACAGTCGAGTTTTGAGCTTCGTCAAGGATGATAAAAGATTGGTTGAGCGTTCGACCTCGCATGTAAGCTAAAGGGATGACTTCAATCGCTTCCTGCTCCATCAAGTACTTCACCTGATCGTAATCAACCATCTCGTTGATCGCATCGAGAAGCGGGCGGAGATACGGATTCAGCTTTGCCTGAAGATCACCAGGGAGATACCCAAGACTCTCGCCCGCTTCCACAGCAGGTCTAACCAATACGATTTTCCTTATCTGTCGGGCCTTCAACGCCTCGACGGCTGTAGCCACCGCAAGATAAGTTTTTCCACATCCAGCCGGGCCGATACAAAAGGTCATGTCGTGCTTACGAATGGCTTCAACATACTTGGCTTGACCCTCCGTCCGAGGCTTGATTCGGCGTTGAGCATTTCCAATTGCTATCTCTTGTCGGTAGTCTGGGCTGATTGGAGGAACGACAGTCGAAGGGCGATCGGGTGGTGATGTCAAGAATGGGCGTTCTTCGTACACTTGCCTTGTGCTGTTACCAAGGCGATTACCCGCAACCCTGCCGAGTTGGTCAGCCACTTCATCCGGACCAATATGGCCCTTTTTGTAGACTCGGTCTTTGAGTCGTTCAAGAATCTCAGTAGCCAGTTTGACCGACTCACTATCGCCCGACACACGGATCTGGCCTCCACGATGCGTGATTGCCACGCCCAACTGATTGCGAACTGCTTTCAGATTTAAGTCTTGCGGACCAAACAACTGCCGAACGATTTCGGGATCGGACAGAGTTAGCGTTGCTTCAGACATGCGAAATTCCGCTCCATGGGCGACGGTAGCCAAGTTGGGGACGGCAAAAGGGAAGCATCATGCCTCGACACCGAACCCGCTGGATTCATATCCATCCGGCTACCATCCCAAGATAACCTATAATTGTGGTTGCAAGCAATGAATCTGTGACATCCCAGATGCCACCTAACCCAGGAAGTAATGCGCCGCTGTCCTTCGCTCCTGCAGCACGCTTGACCATCGATTCGACCAAATCCCCAATCAAACCGACGACTCCAAGGATGAGTCCCAATAGTGCCGGACCCCAAAAGGGGGACCTTCGTGAATCCAATCCGACAGCCGGCAAAAAAAATTGAAAAAAAACAATCGCAACGATCATAGCGATTAAGAAGCCACCACATGCTCCCTCCACGGTCTTGCCAGGACTGATATGCGGACAGAGTTTCGTTCGACCCAAGCTCTTCCCAACGAAATACCCACCCGCATCAGCGCATTTGACCACGGTCGAGATACCGACTAGCGCCATAAGAGATTCGTGCGGCGAACGCTGCAATCGAATGGCAATCCACATCGCCCCCAACCCACCGCAATACATGGTTACAACGGTTAAGCAGGACCATTGAAGGAGCGGATTTGCCTTGTCGCTTCTTGACGAAAACAACACATAGGTAGCCGATACCATCAACCCAAGAAAAGTTCCCAAGGCAATCCATTGAAGCACGGGCCCATTGCCCCATATGTCGGCTAACGGAGGTGAACTCGGGTTGGGAATGCGGCTAAGCATCGGGACCATCCCCGTAATCACCACCAGGAAGGTCGTTGCGCTGCCAATCCAGACCGGCAACTTCGATAGGGAACTCGTCAGGTAAGTAAACTCCCAGGCTGTTCCACATGTCAGAAACAACATTGCTGGTGCAAGCCAAAGTCCCGGCACACCCCAAAGTGGATAGTTACCATCTAAAAAAATCAGCAATAGCACGGACCCAATCAGAATCGCTGCCGAAAGAAGTCGATGCGCAAGCAATGCAGTGCCGCCTTTGAATACTGTGTGCGAATGAATACCAGAAAGTGCTACGCATCATTGGAACGCTTTTCAAGAAAACGGGAATAGCACTCCACTATTTAGCGATTTAGCTTCTTATCGTTCTGTACTTCATTGGCCAAACTCGACAATCGTAAGTTTTTGGTCCCATTGGTCGATTTGCAACTCGTCGGTCGTGCCGCTTGGCCAGCGTAGAATTAGCTTCGCTGGCAGTAAGGTGTCCTTAGCAACACCGAAGTGGACAGTTCTGTCTGAGCTTGAAGAGAAGCTGCCACCGGCGAAGACCTGTCGTACCCAGCCCCTTTCGCCTGCTTGCAACTCCAGGGCTGTACCAATCGCGTTTCGAGCGGACTTTACACCGATGACCTTGATTTCCAGCCAGTGGCCCTCGTTTTCACTTGTGTTTTTCAATATCCCGATCGGAAGATCTAGATTTGAAGTGACAAAATCCATTTTTCCATCGCTATCAAAATCTGCGGTTGCAAGCCCGCGCGCGGGCATTTCCGTTGCAAAAAAACCACCCGCAATTTTGGAGTTGTCGCGGAGAATACCTTTTCCAAAATTCTCTAACAACGACGGCGTTTGATTATAGTCCTTTCTTGTTTCATCCTTGTCGACATTTCCACTCACTACAACAATGTCTTCGTCGCCATCATTATCAAAATCCATCATAGATGTTCCCCAACTAACATGCTTTCTTCCTAACAAGTCGATCCCTCTCTCAGCTGTATTGAACCGAAAGTTTAGTCGTCCACGGCTAACATAAATTGCAGGTAGCTGTTTCATAAAATTAGTCACGAAAAGATCAGGTCGTTTGTCCCCGTTGATATCCCCTACCGAGATCCCCATACTTCCTTGGGATACACCTTCTTTACATGTTGCAACGCCCGATCTTACAGCAATCTCCGTCAACGTTCCGTCCGCGTTATTTCTATACAAAAAGTTTTGATCGCAATCATTCGCAACGTAAACATCTAAGTCACGATCGTCGTCCAGGTCAGCCGCAATAACCGCTAGTCCGCGCCCGCCCTTTGCAACTCCCGCTTTGGTGCTCACGTCGACGAAAGTCCCATCGCCATTTGAAAAGAAAATGAGATCGTCATACGCTTCAAAGCTAAGTGGTCCGCAGGTAACCGGTGTTCCATTTCCCTCGACATCTTTGGTGTTGGAATCTGAAACTGGGTCGCGGGAGAAGCAAAGTGGATTTTTTTTTAGAGACCAATCCGCATATCGAGCCACGTAGAGATCAGGCAATGTATCGCCATTTAAGTCAGCAATCAAAGATGCTGAACTCCAAAGGTCATCAGTTAGACCCGACTCGGATGAAAGCTTAGCAAAAGTTCCATCTCCTTGATTTATGAAACATTGTATTCCGCCGTATCCCGAAACGAATATGTCATCAAAACCATCGCTATCGATGTCACCTGTCGCAGCATCTTGCGACGCAGTACTTGACAGATCAAAACAAGCCGCCGCTCCAACGGATACAAATCGGAATGGTGAGACACTTCTGTGAAGGCCCCCCGAGAAGCCAACGACATTCCCATCCCCTGGCCTGTCCAAACCACCTGGCAAAGCGATGTCTTGTAACCCGTCAAGATCGTAATCGATTAGAGAAATTCCGGCTCCAACGGACTCAACGATACCGAACAAATTCCTCTCCATTCCAGAAATGATGATGTCATTGATTCCCGACTCGGACACAACATTTTCAAATCGGATCGCGGTGGTTGATGCTGCCGCCCCCTCGCCACTAGGCTCTTCTATTGAACCAGATGCAGAATCTTTTGTTGTTAAAGAGGGTCCACGCAGCTGCACCTCACTAGTTCGGGCCGCCAACTCATTCTGCGAGTGTTGCTCTTTACATCCGACAATGCTGACCAAGAGACAGCATGTTATGGACGCCAAAAATGCAAACCTCTCAGAACCTAGGTTCCGCAGACGAAAACGATCCAAAATTCGATTCCTATCGGCCTCAACAGACAGTCTCATGGTTTTCTCTTACTTCGCCGCCGAGATGCGGACTTGGTACATTTTTGCCTCAAACTTGTTGCCAACTTTTGTATAGTATTGTTGCAACAGGTTTAACGCGTCCAACTGGTTTGGATCAAGGAACAGGGCTTGCTTCAAAAATTTTACTCCATCCTCTCGGGAGACGTAATCCAGCAAACTCGAACCTAGTTCGAGTCGAACTGGAACGTTGTTGCGATCGAGCATCGCATCATCAAAGAGACCTCCTATAAGGTCTCTTTTTTGTTGGTACTTGGCTGCGAGCGCACCGTGAATATCGGCTTGTTTATCATCTCCGCTCAATTGGTAAATTGACGCAAGCATCGCGTTCACCTCGATATCTAACGGCCAAGCCTCGTGATATCGCTTCAGGATTTCAAGCGCTTTATCCTCTTTCTCCATTTCAACGTAGACACGGGCTAGCTTTTTGGCCAACTGAGTATCCGTATCCTTGTCGGCATTTAGTTCCAGTAATGCCTTTTCTGCCTCTGGCAACTTGATCGATGCAATGCACGCATACGCAAGGCCCGTAAGAGCAGATCTGTTTCCTGGATCCAGCCTCGCAGCCTCCGCGTAGCTAACGACTGATTCTTGATTTTTTCTGACAAGTAGGTTGGCCTCACCACGACCAAGCCAAGCGGGTACAAAATCTTTGTTTGCTGAGATCGACTGATTAAAAAATTCGACCGCTTCTTCGCCGGACGCATTGACCAGACCGATTAACCCTCGGTAATAGGGCAAACAATGTTTATCAACGGGATCGCTAGTCGTCCAATTATTGACAATACCATCGATTCCATCTTTGTTCCACTGCAGCGAGTATGCTTTGAAGAGCGCGTCTGCATTTTCAGCGAATGGAGCTAGGTCGCTAAGCAAAACTTGATCGAGAACGCTCTTTGGCATGGGGCTTTCTGAAAGCTGAATTTCCATCAAGTGTTTCTCGTGCTCTATCTGTTTTATATTCCACCCTCCAGCCTGCGCTTTTTCCATCAGCGGATAAAAGTCCTCCTGTTTGTCTAAATGGCGATAAGCTCTCGCTTGGAGGAAATTCAACTGAGGCTTCTCGCCCCAGATAAACTTGGCAGACTCTATTGCAGCAATAGCGCTATTGTCGGCCCGGTTATCAAGCAGGCTTACTATCTTCGAAAGATCGGAATTCCACGCCTGCTGTCGATTGTTATCAATCGTGGCACTCACTACGATCGCGATCACAACAGCCGTTAATAGGCTCCAAAAAAGAATCTTGCGGGAACATAGTGCAGTCAAGATTTTCGAGAACATATTTTGTTTCTACACTCAGTACACAAAACCGCAGCTAACAAATATCGAAGCATAGATTGCCGACTGTAACCGAGGAAATCCTTGGCTGCATCTCGAAAGACAACGGGTATTGCTTCCAACAGTAGCGTTAAAAAGACCAAACAACGTCTACTCCGAACCCTAACATTCTATGTTAACACAAGCTCCTAATTCGTACATCTCCGCGGTCAAAACACGACGAAACTTTGTTTATACCTCGCCTTCGAAACGATAGTTATTGTAAAATACTTTCAGAAAAATCACGGAAGCAAGACAAACGACGAAGCCTTGCTCAATCTTCATTCGACGAACGGTCCACCTTAAGTATGCAATCGCTTACAGTTCTCAAGTTTGTCTTCAAGGGTCTTTGGTACCATCGATGGATGCAAATTCCGATTGTTCTAGGGGTTACTGCAGCGACGGCGGTGATTGCAGGTGCTTTGGTGGTTGGGGACAGCGTTCGAATTTCGCTTCGAGAGCTCGCGTTAGACCGTCTTGGTAAAATCGATTATGTTTTGATTGCACCCCGTTTTTTCGATGAAACGACTGTTGTGAATTGGAAATCTATCAAGTCGCCTTCAAGTGATCACTTATCTGGCAATAGGATTGACCGAATGGAAGGCGTCATCCTGTTCCCACGGTCTACCGTGGAAAAGAAATCGACCGAGCCGTCGGACACCGATAAAGCACTACCTCCAAATGCATTCTCGACGATTCAAATCGCTGGCGGTGTGATGTGTTTGGGGATCGAAAAAAGCTTCTGGACACTTGGCAGTTTGGATGTAGTACCGGACATCGCTGATGACGAGGCAATTATCAATATGGCCCTGGCTGAGGAGTTGAATATCGTGGTTGGGAATCTCCTATCCGTTCGATTACCAGCACTACAAGCGTTACCAGCCGATAGTCCGCTTGGCAAACGTGACGAATCCACTATTAGCATACCGAACTTGCGAGTGATTGCCATTTTGCCAAATCGATCACTGGCTCGTTTTGACCTTCGAAGCAATCAAAGACCGGCAAGGAATATTTTCATTACCAAAGCTTCGATCCAAGCTGTTTTAGAGCGACCAGGTCAAATCAACGCGGCTCTGCTATCTGCTGAACGACTATCAGTTGACCGACGGGACTCTTCGCCATCCCACTCGAAATCGCACGTTGAATCGGCGTCCCAAACAGCAGACAGATTGCTCAACGCGATCCCAGTCTCACTCGGTGATCTTGGCTACTCTGTCAAGCGGGTCACGCGAAGCTTTCCTGATGAATCCATCGGCGAAACCGCTTTCGAAATACCTCCCTTAGCAATTATTGACTATCTACAAATCACGAGCGATCAACTCTTGATTCCACCTGACGCCTTGATCGCGATCGAAGAAATGGTTCCGCAGCGAGATTCAACGACACAGCGACCACAGCGAGCGGGCGTGCTTGCCTACCTTGCCAACGCGCTGACAAAAGTCAATCCGAATGCGACGAGCGGAAGTGAAGATGCCGCGGCGACCGTGGTCTCGTATTCGACGATCGCCGGCATCGAACCTAGCGCTCTTGACGCACCGTCGATTGGATTCAATTCAGCCGGCAGCCCAGATGATCTGAAGCGATGGGCAGAAGGCCTCATCAAAGGAGAAGTATTGATTACGAACTGGCTTGCCAAAGAGACCGGTTGTCAAGTCGGTGACGCAATTCGTATCGACTACTACAAACCGGAAACGATGGACGGAATAGAAGTGGAGGAATCCGTTGTGATGAACGTCGCCGGGATTGTACCGATTACGGAACCGTCTTCTGAATATCGACGAAATCGACCGGCTAGGTTCTCTACCGCCCCGACACCATTCAACGATCCGGAGATGGTTCCTAAGGTTCCTGGGATTACTGATCAGGAATCGATGAACGACTGGGATGTTCCGTTTGCGTTAACAAGAAAGATACGCCCGGAAGATGACGAATACTGGAGCCGATATCGCCTGACACCAAAGCTATACATGAGTCTTCAGGAATCGCAAAGAATATTCGGATCTCGTTTTGGCGAAGTGAGTTCCGTCAGGGTTGCCAATGATAATACGACGGTACCCGACCTGGAATCGAAACTCCTGACGGGTTTGCGTTCTAAAATCATGGACCTTGGGTGGCAGGTTATTCCGTCGCGGGCTCAGCAGATCGCGGCCTCGAAGGGGACAACTCCTTTCGATGCTTTGTTCTTGGCGTTGAGCATGTTTGTGATCGTCTCAGCCCTCCTGCTTGTCTCGTTGTTATTCCGTTTGTCAATCGAACGACGTATAACCGAATGGGGTTTACTGAAATCCATCGGATTTAGCCCTGCTCGAGTTCATCGCATTCTTCGCATGGAGGGATTCATTGTTGCGGTTACTGGAGCTTCTCTTGGCGTTGGGATGGGGGTCGTGTATGGGTACACGGTGATCGAGCTGCTGAGATCGTGGTGGATAGGCGCGGTAGGGGCACCATTTCTGTCTTTCCACGTTCAATTGCAGAGCTTGGTTGTGGGAGGTCTCGTAGGAGTTGCAATGGCTTGGCTAACGGTCGTTGCTTCTTCGGGTTTCATCAACAGGCAGTCTCCTATCAGCATGCTAAAAGGACTTCAAACTCCCTCCCAAGGAGCCTCTGAGGGTTCGTCTAAATCATTCTTCCCATGGTTTAACGAATGGGCTCAATGGGGCAGTAGAGTTTACTGGATACTGCCGTTGGCTGTACTTGTCATTGGGCTCGGACAAACCGGGCCGTCTGCTGCGGGGGCTTTCGTTGGGGCAGGGATGTTAATGTTGTTGGGGTTGGTCGTTTGGTCCTATCGAACCTTGCTAAGGGGCCCGTCAGTGGGCGAACTTGCTTCGAAACGCCTGACGCTCCGCCAACTAGCTGCCAATAGTGCGAGGCGTAACCCATGGCGATCTGTTCTCGCGATTGGACTCATGGGAATCGCTAGTTTCTTGGTCTTATCGATTAGTTTGTTCGAGGCTTCTCCTGATGCGGCAGGAACTGGAGGCTTTGATCTGATGGCGCAATCGACGGTCGCAATACCAAAAAGTTTGGCAGATAAAGTCTATCAACGCGAGACACTTGGCGATCGCTCCGAGTCGCTAGCGAACGCAACGATCATCCCAATGCGGGTTCGCGACGGAGATGATGCCGGGTGCAGTAATCTATATCAAGCGGCTCAGCCTCAAGTATTCGGCCTTAGCCCACGGTTACGCAAGTTGCATGACGCAAAAGACTCGTCCTCGACTGAATTAAGAAGCACCGGCGAGGCCACGGTCATCCCAGATTTTGCTTGGGCTTCCAAGGGGGCGGTTGCCGACGGAGCATCCCCTTGGCTGCAATTGGAAGCTCCCGGCGATGGCTCTATCGATTCGCCCGTGCCTGTCATACTAGACCAAAACACCGCCCTTTGGGCCTTGCATTTGGTGGGAACACCTGGCGAGGAATTCCACTACGAAATGGGTAATCAAACGGTTTACTTCAAAACGGTTGCCGTCCTTCAGAATACGATTCTGCAAGGTAGCCTGCTCATCGGCGAGTCAAATTTTCAAGCAATTTTTCCAGAAATTAGCGGCTATCGGGCATGGCTAGTCCGTGATGAATCGAAGGCTCAAACAAGGGCATCGCGCGGCGGCAACGCGCGACATGACCGGAGTGTCGAAGAGATCGCCAGCACACTTGAAAGTGGCTGGTCCGATGAAGGAATGGACGCTGCATCGACTTCCAGCATCCTTCGCAATCTCCTTGCAGTTCAAAACACTTACCTAAAGGCGTTTCAATCGCTAGGGGGGCTAGGTCTACTGCTCGGAACCTTTGGGCTGTCGGTTGTTCAAATGCGATCGGTCCAAGAACGTCAACCGGAACTTGGATTGATGAAAGCCATTGGGTTTTCGGAATGGCGACTTGGTATGCTTCTTTTGCTTGAATCCGTGACGTTGCTCGCTTGGGGAATTGGAATCGGAGTGATCGCTTCGGTTTTTGCGATTCTTCCTACTCTTATTCAGGGATCCATCCCCGTAGGAATTGTCTCACCTGCGATTACGATGCTGATTATTATGTTCCTAGGCTTGCTCAGCGCGTCAATTGCCATTCGAGCCGGTGTGAAGGTCCCCATGCTAAAAGCGCTCAGGAGTGAGTGATCTATTCCAAGCGAACCCAACCAAGCGAATGTAGCATCAACATAAAAAAACGAGAAGCTTCCGGCCACGCGACTTGCAACACATCCATGCAGCAGATCTCGTTTGAAGCTTCTCGTTTAAATAAAGTTTTAATCTTCGCAGTAAGATGGTCAATACATATTCTGCAGCGTCGCAAATTTTTTTCGTTAGCTAGTCTTACGCCATATGTCTAACTTCTCCAACGAATCGATTCATTTCGTAACGGGTAAACTCGCCGAAGTTGCCGTTCGCGAAACTGTCGAACAGTTGTCTTTGCAACTTGGATTTCGTTATTCAATTCAAGTCCTACCTATCACAGTTGCTGCTTTAATGACACCTGTTTGGTTACTTCGGCACCTATCGATTCCAAAGGATGCAACGAGAGTTATTTTGCCAGGTCACTTAGAGAACGGCATAGAGCAGATTCGATCTGAATCGACACTGGTAGTTGAATGTGGCCCAAAAGATATTCGAGATCTACCGACCCACTTTGGAAAGAAAAGACTGCTTGAAAGTGACTTTGGCGAGCAATCGATCGACATCATCGCTGAGATCAATTTCGCGTCTCGGCTTTCAAAAAACGATTTAGTTGCAACCGCGAAGCGGCTAGTGGCGGACGGAGCAGACTTCATTGACTTGGGGTGCGACCCCGGTAGTCGATGGGCGACGATCGGGGACGCAGTAAAATGCCTTCGCGATTGCAACATTCGGCTTTCGGTTGATACGTTTGATCCCTGGGAAGCAGCCACGGCAACGGCGTCGGGCGCTGAACTAGTGCTCTCTGTAAACCATACTACCTGCGAGGCTGCTCGAGACTGGGGCAAGGAAGTGGTCATCGTACCGGACATGTCGGATATGGAACGATATCTACAAAGCATCGAAGAAAGCGTCAAAATACTAGGACAATCCGCGATCCCATTTCGGATCGATCCAATCTTGGAGCCAATCGGGTGTGGTTTCGCACGATCGCTCGAACGATATCGTACCGTCCGGGAGTACTTCCCAGATGCTCCGATGATGATGGGTATTGGAAATATCACTGAGTTAACGGATTGTGATTCAGCTGGTATTAATATGCTGCTTTTGGCGATTTGCGAGGAATGGAGGATTCACAGCGTCCTGACTACGCAAGTTATATCCTGGGCTCAGAGTTGCGTACGTGAGTGTGATATTGCGAGGAAGATCGTTGCCTACTCGGTGCGTCACAAAACTCCACCCAAGAAAATTGATCAACGACTCGTCATGCTTCGCGATCCTAAGGTCAATCGCTACTCGCTCGCCATGTTAGAACAACTCGCAGCGACCATCAAAGATAATAACTATCGGATAATGGTTGATGAAAACCAAATCCACCTGATCGCCGCGGACGTCTTTATTAGCGGTACCGATCCATTTGAAATGATGAGCCGACTTCTTGAAAAGCCTCAGTCGGCGAATGTAGACGTGAGTCATTCATTTTATCTGGGATTTGAACTTTCTAAAGCGATGACTGCCTTGACCCTTGGCAAGCAATACGATCAAGACGTAGCGTTACGATGGGGAATGCTTACTCGTGATGAGAAGCGGCATCGACTGCCACGCAAACGGAGAACGACGCCATGATAATCAAACAACAGAATGGTTGCTGTATTCATGATTGAGATTCTACATCACGATCCTCTATTCATCGTGGTCAACAAACCTACTGGTGTTCTCACTATTTCAACCTTCGGTGTACCGAGTTTGCAGACAATTTTGCGACAGCAATTGGCAGTCGAGACGGATGCGAAGCCGTTTGTGGAACCCCCTCATCGTCTAGATCGTGGCACTTCTGGAAACCTATTGATCGCAAGAACTCGAAAGTCTTTATCCAATTTAAGTCAACAGTTCCATCACCGACAAGTCCGCAAAAAATATCTGATCGCTGTCGATACACGATCCAACGACGATGCGAATAGCTTGGCGTCAGAAGGAACATTTCAGGATTGGATTCGAAAGATCCCTGACGTTTCCCAAGCAGAAGTTGTTACATCCGAGGCCGAGGGGGCCAAGCTAGCGGTACTTCATTTCCGTAAGCTTTATGGGGACAATTATAGGGCCATCCTAGAAATTGAGATGCAAACAGGAAGGATGCATCAAATTCGTTTGCAATTCGCATCCCGGGGTTATCCGATCTTGGGTGATAAAGCCTACGGAAGCACTTATGATTGGCTCCTTCAGGGACCATCGTCAATAGTTGCTGAGGAAGGGAATACCCATGCACAGCATACGGCACTTCACGCTGCCCATCTTGCTTTTAGACACCCGAAAGACGCTTCGTGGGTAATCATGGATGCCCCGGTTCCAACGCTCTGGACGGAGCACTTTCCATCGATTGAGTTCGGAAATTTATCGAGGCAATTTTCGAAACCTTTGTTTGACGACTGGAAAGACGGTAATTCAGGGTAGCTGGCGACAATAAGTGTCAATCTGGGGGCTTCAAAGCATTTGGGTTCCTCTTGAGGGAAAATACACAGAATTCTATAGTCCCCTTCGGAAGATCGGTAAAAAGAGCGACGGAGAGCTCGCAACTGGAACGCCCCACTGCAGAGGCTCGCTTCCGGTTGATCGATTGACAACATCACCCACGAGAAACGAATTCTGAGTGGAATTACGCCACCGGCCACCTCCATCTCATAACGATGGAACACCAACAAGAAACGGTCGCACGTCAACATGCGATACGTCTAGGTTGCAGTTTACACTGCGGCCGGGTGAATCCCTGCGCCGATGGTCAATGGTTTGGCTGATCTTGTTAACTTCTGCGGCAGCATCGATTTTCAACAAGAAAATCTCTTGTCATTTGTGCTGTGCAGCCGACATTGCCTTCCCAACCGTCGAACCACGTCTTCCTGTTCATGTCACCGGTCAAATCGGAATCCATGAGCATCGGGGAAACTATGACGTTTACGAGATCACCGGCAATTGCCGAATTGAACAAGGAAGTTTTTGGGCCACTAGTGAACGTATTCAGCTTTGGATTGAGAAATCGGAAACAGAGGACCCAGCAGTGTCTCCAGTGAACTCCAGCAACTCGTCATTGAACTCCTCACAAAATCCATCGCGCCGCAGGACGTTCAGCAATGACAATGGTGTCAAGCGTGCCATCTATAAAACGATTGTCAAGTGTTCAGGGGATGTTACAGTCCACTGGAACTCGAACGATCAGTTGCGAGACCACGAATGGATGTCGCGGGTATTCAGCTATTCGATGCCTTCGTTAGATGTATCACAATGGGAAAAGCCTTCACAAGACTTGCCAATCCTCACTTGGGAATCTTCAAATGCGTCCGACAAAGGATTTGTCATTCCCGCACAGTTTCAAGCACAGCCTGAACAACTTCCCAATCCGGGAAGCATCTCACCGTCAGCTTTACAATCGCAACCACCCGTTATCGGCCCGCTTGAGGAGATCGCGACACCGGATCGGAACGGCGGGGTTCAATCGAGTATGCCGCTAGGTGGTATCGTAATCGAGGGAGATTTGCCTTCACCCGTTGAAAACACTCAGTCGACGACATTGTTTCAAGTTCCTACAGGTGATTCATTTCCGAGATCACAAGTCCCGCTTAACTCGCTCGGCAATCGTACGACACCTGTCGTGGCGGAACCACCGAATAAGATCGGTGCAAAAACATTTGAGTTCAGCGGTCGTGGGGCAATTGACCCACAACTAGAAACGATCCCTCGAACCGACGGTGGCGAATCGGTTGTAGCCATCTCGCGTGGAATTAGGCTCAAGTTCGGTGGCACAACGGCTATGACGTCATCCGGTCCTATGGATTTAGGAACGGTTTTGATTGAAGCAGATCGTGCCTTGATATGGACGAGAGATTTTCAGCGTCTGCTAGCGAATCAAGTTGAAGGAGCACCCATTGAGGTCTATTTGGAGGGAAACGTTGTCTTCCAGCAAGGACAACGAACTATTTATGCAGATCGGATGTACTACAACGTCCAAAATGAAACGGGTATGGTGCTAGGAGCAGAGATATTGACTCCAGCTCCTCAGTATGAGGGCATCGTTCGACTCAAGGCTGACGTCATCGAACAACGCTCGCGTCAAAGCTTTCTGGCGTACAATGCAGCAATGACGAGTAGCCGAATGGGAGTTCCTTCCTACTGGCTTCAATCAGATCGGCTGATTCTCCAAGACTCTAGGGCTTCCGTGGACGCACAACAACAAGCTGCCGCACTGCGTACAGGGCAGACCAATATGGAGGCCACTGCGAGGAATAATTTCGTGTATCTTGGAGGGGTTCCGGTCCTGTATTGGCCTATCCTCAATACGAATATCGACGCGCCTAACTTCTACTTGCGAAGTGCGAAATATAGGAGTGACACGATATTCGGCCAACAACTTTTTCTCGACTTCGATCTCTACAATCTACTAGGAATAAATGGACCCGATGGAACTGATTGGGGGCTTTCGACGGACTACCTTTCCGAACGGGGATTCGCCTTCGGTACAACTCTTCAGTACAACGTCCCCAACACCTTCTTGCCCGGACCTGCTAACGGGTTCATTGACGCTTGGGGACTTTATGATAGGGGCCTTGATACGCTAGGACGTGATCGAATCGGCTTGTTTCCAGAAAGCAATCCTCGGTATCGTGTAGCGATGCAGCATAGGCAACTACTGAAACCGGACCTGGAACTATCCTCCGAAATCGGCTGGATCAGTGACCGAAACTTTTTAGAGCAGTACTTGGAACTCGCTTGGGATCAAAACAAGGATTATGATACGAACATTCGACTTCGCAAGTATTCTGGAAATCACATGCTGGACCTCATGGCCCAGGCCCGCATCAATTCTTTTTTTACCGAGACCGAACAACTTCCGCGTCTAGACTATTACGTGCTGGGTCAGTCGATCTTCGATCGCTTAACGTGGTATTCTCAATCCCAAGTCTCATACTCACGCCTTCGAGTGCTCAGTACACCACTCAATCCTCAAGACGTTACTGCGTTTACGCTAATGCCGTGGGAAGTAAATGCGGAAGGAATCCGGGCCGGTACTCGCCAAGAATTAGCCCTACCGCTGGAGCTTGGACCGATGAAGTTTACCCCTTACGTAAACGGGGAAGTCATGACTTGGGGGCAAGATGTCACCGGTGAATCCATAACACGACTCACTGGGCAAACCGGCGTCCGGTCCTCGATTCCGTTCTGGAAGACTTACCCTGAAATCCAAAATCGACTGTTCAACGTCAATGGAATCGCTCATAAAGCCTCTTTCAATACCGAACTGTTTTATGCCGATAGTAGTCAGAACATCTCTCAGTTTCCATTGTATGACCCGTTAGACGACAACTCGCAAGAACACTTCCGACGACGGATGGTCGTCAACACTTTTGGTGGAACATTACCTTCTCAACTCGATTCACGTGCTTACGCAGTTCGACAGGGAATGCAACGCTATGTGACGGCTGCATCCAAAGAAGTCGTGGAAGATCAAGCGCAGGTACGGTTAGGCTTAGATCAGCGTTGGCAGACGAAACGCGGCATACCTGGTCGCGAGCGGATTACCGATCTCGTCGAGTTCGATGTTGAAGGAATTCTATTTCCCAATTCAAACCGCGATAATTTTGGACAAACCGTTGGAGCCGTTAATTACGATGCTAGATTTCACGTCGGTGACCGAGTCTCGTTGCTGAGCGATGGATATGCCGACTTTTTCGACCAAGGTTTAAGAATCGTAAGTGGGGGTGCCATGATTACTCGTCCGGGACGTGGCGACTGGTACGTCGGACTAACTTCAGTTCAGGGCCCAATCGATACGCTGGTCGCGTTCAGTAATATTAACTATCGACTTAACGAAAAATGGATATTCTCAGGCGGTACCGCGTTCGACTTTGGTGACGCCGGATACATCGGCCAAGCAGCGTCAGTGACACGCATTGGCGAGTCTTTCTTGACGCAAGTCGGAATAACCGTGGATACGGGACGTGACAACGCGTCCGTATTCTTCAACGTCGAACCTCGTTTCCTTCCAATGCGTAAACTTGGCTTCCTAGGTGGGCAAGCGATCCCGCCTGCAGGACTCTACGGATTGGAATAATTTATATCTACGAGTAACCTCAGAAGCGTGCTGTAGTTTCAAATCTACCTGATACAACACGCAACCTGGAGCATTTCCCACACAGATGTAGCGGGAGCCGTCAAGTCTTTCGGTCGAAACTCTTGACGAGTTTCGCTACATGATCAATATCGGGGGCTACATCAACTTCAGTTTTGCTCCAATACTTACCCATAACCGATCGCTGTCTTGCACGTCGCGCTAGTGAATATCTTTCACCTTGCCGCACGCCTAAGAGCCCTACACTATTAAGAAACCAATCTCCAATGGGTCGTCTGCCCAATCGCAGTTTCACCTTGCTCGATGGCAACTGACAAGATGATCTTCGGGCGTGGTTGAATCATGGCGATTGAGAATGCCGAATCATCAAACCGAAGTTCTTCGAGAGGAACGAAAAGATCACGCATTGTTCTAACTTCAACCGGAATGACAGTTTCTAGAGTCCGTTCTTCGGGAAAACTAATGGTTCTCGAAGTGTCAACAGCAGCAACGCGAGCTAGCCCTACAGCCCCTGTTGCCTTGACGATTGCCTCTTTGATGGTCCATCGGCGAATGAAGTCAAAATGGGACTCGGCAGGCGTATCAATATTGCCAAGAATGGCAAGTTCATCTTGATTCAATACGAGAGGGTACGCATCAAGAGCTCGTTCCCGTCTTTTTAAAAAAGAGTTTCTAACGAGAAAGGGCTTAAGGTTCGCATTCTCACGAAACGGTTCATCCGAATCTTTTCCTAGGTCATCATGTAGGTCGGCCGAAGAAAGCTTAGCAGACTGGAGATCAATTCCCACAGCCAATTCGAAGCACATTGCGACGGCGATTACTCCACTGCTGTGAGTAATCGAGACCTTAATTTCCGAGACATCGTCGCCCATTACAAAACCAGGCCTACCCATTCCATCAACCTGAAATTCTGCTTTTTTCAATCTAGTATCTCTGGTCTTTAAGTCAGAGACCATGCATCCTTTGACGACACTT
>Ga0105045_10001390_pt1 | contig 19674 bp, 10 predicted proteins | sample MAT02_FD_78089 | JGI IMG/M metagenome (GOLD analysis project Ga0105045, IMG submission 78089) | Freshwater microbial communities from Lake Fryxell liftoff mats and glacier meltwater in Antarctica - MAT-02 (megahit assembly) | ecosystem: Environmental > Aquatic > Freshwater > Ice > Liftoff... | reverse complement strand
GGACCGTGTACGCCGAGATCGGTCGTCCCCAACTGGAACGGCCAGGGCTACTCGCCCCACGGCGGCGCCCTCGACCCCGACTTCCGCCCCGGCCTGGGCGGTGAGTCCTCGGCGACCGCCGCGACGACGTGGACCCGTCCCGAACAGCGGCGGCCTCGAGCTCGCCGTCTTCGTGCGCCCCGCCCCGCTCAAATTCCCGCTTCAAAACCCTTAATCGCCGAGAAGTGTTAGTCTGACTCGGCGCACCAAGGCGCGTTATCGACCCCGTCGATTTGGCCAACACCCTTCGATGTTGGCGACTGGTACCCGCTTCAGTGAGCCCGACGATGTGAGCAACCTCGAGCGCAAGAATCACAAAGAACGAGTGACAGCGCCCCTGGGGATCTGGAGCCAAGCGTCGAGTCTGAGCGGTAACCGCTGGGCCGCCGGAAACGCGCTCTTTGGCGAGACGCAGATGGCGTTGAAAGCCATTTGTCTGTGGCCGACTTTCGTACTCGCAAGTCTCGCGGTCGCTATGGCATTGTGCATCGGGGTCGTCGACTGGTTCACAGGCCAGCAGATCATCTTGTCGACGATCTACCTGCTACCCATCGCCCTTATGGCATGGACCCGAGGTCTTCGTTCCGGGCTCGCTATCAGTATGCTCGATGTGGCGATCATGGTCGTGCTGGGTATCCTTCACGGAGATCAGCCATGGTGGGCCATTGCGATCAACGCCTCCATTCGTCTTTGCCTGTTTACGTTCGTGTCCTTCTTGACCGCGACGATCAGACGGCAGCTCGAACTCTTGGAGCGCCAAAGCTTGACCGATGCATTGACCGGCCTCGCCAATCGTCGGGCCTTGGAGGAGCGGTTGACATTCGAGCTGGCGAAACTGAGCCGAGATCGCCAGCCACTGGCGCTCTTGTACTTCGACGTCGACCATTTCAAGCAGCTCAATGACTCCCAAGGCCACATGGCTGGAGACGGGGTTCTGCGAGCGATCGGGGCGACTCTTAGCGACAGGCTCCGAAGAACCGACCTCGCGGTGCGCATGGGCGGTGATGAGTTTCTGGTCATTCTGCCGTCTACCGATGGCAAGAGCGCCGAGGCGTTCGGTGTTGACCTCCGTGAGCGATTACTCGCGGCTACGCGGCGCATCGACTCGCCGGTGACGTTTAGCATTGGTGCCTGTGTATTCGTGCGTGCGCCAGACTCGGTGGCCTCGCTGATTCGCGAGGTCGACCGGGTGATGTACTCTGCAAAACGCTCGGGTCGCGACGCAGTGTTCGCTGAGCAATGGCCCAAGCCCGAAGAAGAGCAGCGCCGCTAAGCCGCGCTTAAGAAGCTTCAGGCGGGATCAAGGGGCAGGCGGCTTGAATCGAGATATCGCGCTGTCGAGGATCGGTCCCCAAGCGGTCCAGCGCGTGCTCTGCGAGCCCGGTCCCTGCCTCTGCCAGCACATGGAACGCCAGGTCGGCCCCTGCCGCCTTCAGCGCATCCACCTCGTCTACGAAGTAAGCAGGCGCCGCCAGCAGCCCCGAAAAACCCTCTGCGCGGATCATGGCGATCGCCGCCAGGTTCTCGAAATGGCTCGACATTGCCAGCAGCACCACTTTCACCGCGGCCCGGTCCGCATGCAGCCGCTCCCAGAAGTCCGCGTCGGTCGCACTCGCCAAGAACACCCGCCGCCCCGCCTGCTTCTGCTCTGCCACCGTATCAGCGTCGATATCAAACCCAGCCACCAGCTCGCCCACCCGCGCCCGCGCCTGCTCGTACGCGCCCGTACCGACCCAGCCCATGCCGAACACCAGCACCTCCGCCGCGCCCACGTCCACCGGCTCCTCCTCCGGCACCCGCTTCTTCGACTCGAAGCGGCTCAGCGCCCCGCGCAGCCGCCGGTAGAGCCCGAACGCCTGCTTGTTGATCGGCGAAGCCACCACGAACGAAAACGCCAGCGCCAGCGCCAGCGTCACCAGCCACTCGCTGCTCAGCCACCCCTTCGCCACCGCCAGCCCGCCGACGATCAGCCCGAACTCGCTGTAGTTCGTCAGCGCCAGGCTCGCCACCAGACCTGTCCTTGTGCGCAGCTTAAAGCGCGCCAGCATCCAGAAGAACAGCCCCCCCTTCAGCGGCACCAGCAGCGCCAGCGCCAGCGCCACCAGCACGTTCGTCAGCGACGGAAGCCCGGTCAGCCCCACCGTCAAGAAGAACCCCACCAAGAACACGTCCTTTAGCCCCAGCAGCGACTTCGCCAGCTCCTTCGTCTTCGGGTGCCCGCTCAGCAGCACCCCAGCCACCAGCGCGCCCAGGTCTGGCTTCATATCCACCGCCCTAAACAGCGCCGCCCCGCCCAGCGCCGTCGCCAGCCCGCCCAGCACCAGCAGCTCGCCGTGGCCGCAGAACGCCATAAAGCGGCCGAGGAGCCCCCGCATCGGCAGCAGCAGCAGCAGCCCCAGCGCCCACACGCTCGGCACCTTGCCCTCGGAGATCGTCAAAAAGATCACCGCCGCCAGGTCCTGCACCACCAAGATCCCGATCGCCACCTGCCCGTAGAGCGCCGCCATATCGTCGCGCTCCTCGATCACCTTGACAGCGAACACCGTGCTCGAGAAGCTCAGCGAGAAGCCGAGCAGCAGCGCCGTCGCCACATCGAGCCCCGCGAACATCGACAGCCCGGTCGCCGCCACCCCCAGCGCCAGCGCCCCGAAGAAGATCGTGCTCAGCCCGGCATGGATCAGCGTCACCCCCCACACCTCGGGGCGCAGGACGCTGCGCACCTCCAGCTTCAGGCCGATCGTGAAGAGCAGCAGCAGCACGCCGACGTCTGCCAGCTCGTTCAGAGACGCATCAGGCCGCAGATCCGGCAGCGCCCCTGTACTCACCTGCAGCGCCCCCGCGATCACCTCACGCAGCCACTGCGACTCCCCCATCAGCTCGAGCCCGAAGCCCGCCGCCAAGAAGCCGAGCAGCGGCGGCTGGCCCAGCCGCTTCGCAAGGAACCCGAGCACAAACGCGACGCCGATCCACTGAAGTTCCATGAGCCCTCCGCTTTCCCGCCCCTTTTATCATCGAACCGCCGCCCCTCGGCCTGCGCGGCGTCCATGTCGGCGTGGGCGGTGCCGCTGCGCCAGGGCGCCTTGAAGGAGACGCGGACACGGCCGCCAAGGAGCACCGTTACGGCGTCGTGGTGGTGCCCGACCCGCCCGCGAGCCGGCGCTGTTCGCCGGCAAGCCCGCCATTGGCCGAGTGGGCGATCAGCCCGTTGCTCATGCTCGGCGGCGCCTTTCTCTGCTACGAGGGCTGCGAGAAGCTCGCCCACCGCTTCCTCGCTCCCGCCGAACAGGCGCAGCGCCACGCCGAGCTCGTGCGCGCCACCGCCGATCCCACGGTCGACATGGTCACCTTCGAGCGGACCAATACCCGCGGCGCCATCCGCACGGACTTCATTCTCTCCGCCGAGGTCGTCGTCATCTCGCTCGGACCCATCGCCTCGGCCCCGTTCGGCACCCGCGTCGCCGCCCTCATCACCATCGCCTCCCTCATGACCGTCGGCGTCCACGGCCTCGTCGCCGGCCTCGTCAAGCTCGACGACCTCGGCGTGCGCCTCAGCAAGCGCACCGGACCCGCGCGCAAGGGCAGTGCGTGCGCCGTAGCATCGCCGCCGAGAGTATCGCATCGGGCAGCGCACCGTCGAGGTTCGCGGGCCGCTCCCGCGCGCTATCGCTGGGTCACTTTCCAGCCTTTGCGAGGGCCGCTTCGATCTGGGTCGGGGTGGTCGCCGCCTTGAGCGCTTTGACCATACTGTCGAACTGCGCCGGCGTCAGCTCGAGCGAGGCGCTTTGCAGGGTCTTGCGCACCTGCGCGGTGCCCAGCTTGGTGAAGCTGGCGCGGGCTTGATCGAACTTACCGAGCATGGCCTTTGCGGCGGGCAACTTCTCGACGGCCGCGCGCGAGGGGCTGACGCGGTTGAGCTTCGGACCGACGATCTGCTCGAAGCCCTGGGTGCCGAACAGCGCCGTGAAGGTCGCCGGGCTGGCGTCGAAGGTGGCCGCGATCGCCTCGGGGTGGCGCATCAGGGCGGTCAGCTCGGCGGTGAATCGGGTCTCCCCGAGGACCTTCTGGCGCGTGAACAGGTCCTGTAGTTCCCGCCGAAACGCGTCGTCGACCGGATTGACGCGGGGGTTGTTGCGCAGGTCCTCGACGGGGCCGGGGCCGGGCAGGCCCCAGCGCTCGATGAGCACCATGGACGCCATGCGCGCGGCCACCGTCTCCTGGATGCGGCAGGCCTGATAGGTGGCATGGCACGCGAGGTCGGTGGCCTCGAGGCGCGCGCCGGGGCCCATGTCCATGCGCCACGACGCGCCTTCGCGCTGGATGACCCGCGGGCTGGCCTCGATGCAATCCAGCAGCACCTCGGTGCAATGATCGGGGTTGAATTTGCTGGGGTCGGCCTTGTAGACCAGGAAGCGTCGGCGACACTTGGTGTCGTCGCCGCACAGCGCGTCGAGGCAGCCGAGCGGGTCGTCCCAGGTCGGCTCGTTGGCGTGGCTGGTCCACGCGTCCTGGAAGCCGTCGCGGCAGTAGTCGGCGACGCAGTCGAACTCCTCCATGAAGCCGTTGTTGGCGAGGATATTGTACGGGTCGATCTCGCTGACGTTCTTGGCGGTGGCCTGCTGGGCGTCGCAATAGGCGTGGAGGTCGGACTCGCTGTAGCCCATGCATCCCTTGGTCGACAGGTAGAACTCGTTGGCGATGGTCTGGTAGCCGGCGGCGCCGGAGGCCTTGGCGATCTTGCCGTTGAAGGCGCTACAAAGGGCGCGGTTGGCCGCGTTGACGCCGATGTTGCCCGTGTTGGCGACCTCGTTGCAGGCCTTGTTCTGGCCGATCTTGCTCAGCGAGAAGCTGTATTGGTTCGGGTCACAGTTGGCGCAGGACCAGGTCGAGCCGTAGGCGTCATTGACGTCGTCGACGTCACCATACTTGGGGAACACCGAGCCAGCGGCGAAGTTGTTGTTGAGGCGATAGCTGATCTGGTCGATGCCGCCCTTACGCTCGGCGTCATTCCACAGCGCGATGTAGCTGCACATCTCGGCGCCGCCGTTGCTGGTATAGCGGGTCACCTTGCGCTGCTGCTGACCGTTGACGGCCTCGATCTGGTAGGAGCTGACGGCGTCGTACAGGTAATTGATCTGGCTGGTGTTGGCGTTGTAGACCCCGTAGATGCTGTCACACGACCCGCCGTTGTCGCAGTCGTCGTCGTCGACGTGGCCGATGTCCTCGTGGGTGGCCTCGTGCACGAGCGTGCTCGAGCGGACGGCGGCGCCGATCTTGTAAGCCCACGTGACGCACAGGCTGGTCGAGGTGGCGCAGCAGTAGTGCGTGGCGTTGAGGCCGGGCTCGTCGTTGCAACACTGGGGCTCGTAGCCGTCGTCCTCGCGCTCCTTGACGAATTTCCACCACAGGCGCCGAGCCGGGGCGTTGTTCTGGCCGAAGTGCTGCGATATCTCCTGCACCTTGGTGAGGTTGTAGGCGGCGTTGAGCAGGCGCGGGAGGAACAACTGCGGGTCGCAGACGTTGTTGAAGCCCCAATTGCCGTCCCACAGGTCGGCGTCGAGGCTGAGGCCGTTCCACAGCAGATTTATACTGGTCTGGCTGCTGCACCAGCGGTCGAGGTAGTAGCTGTCGCGCGAGTCGGCCAGCGAGAGGGCGCCAGACGGCGGTACGATGCAGGTGTCAGCGGCGGCGTCGACGGGCACGGCGAGGGCCGCGGTCGCAGCGAGCAGCGCGAGGCAAGGATAGAGGAACTTGATCTTCATGGCGGCTCCGGCGATCTCAGTAGTGGTTGAGGAGGTAGCGATGGGCGGGCGCGAGGTAGCGCTGCATCTTCGCCTTCGCCGCCAGGCGGCCGGGGATCACGCTGTAGTTGAGCTGCACCGCGGACACGCGGACCTCGGGGTGCGGGCTGGTGAGCGCCTTGAGCAGGTAATCTCCAGCGGTGGGCCGACCCGCCCGCGCGGCGCGGTAGAGCTGGCGGATCGCGGCCTGGCGGATCAGCGCCTCGGGGTCGATGTGCTCGCTCGGCTGCGGCTTGGGCCCCGCGGGCTGCTTCGCCTTCGCGGGCTTGGTCTGCTGCGCGCGCAGCTTGCCCTGCTGCACGCGCTCGCCGAGCACCTTGATCGCGCCGGCTTGGCTGTCGATCTCACCGAGCAATTGAAAGGCGATGATGTGGGCCTCGACGTCGTCCGCGGGCAGCTTGGCGAGCGCGGCGAGCATCAGCTTGAGCGCAGCGGCGGCGTTGCTGCGCACGACGGAGCGCGCGCCGACGAGCGCTTGCATGCCCTTGCCGGCGACCAGTTGATCTGGCGAGGTGCTGTCGGTCTCACGCGCGATCAGGGTCAGGGCCTGGGCGACGGGGTCGGCCTTTTGCGACTCGAAGATGAAGCGGGTCGGCGGTGGGATGTTGGCGTCGACGAAGTTCTGGCGCGGTGCGGTGTAGCCGACGGCGCGGGCGGTCGGGGCCTTGCTGTTGCGTACCTTGGGCTGCTTGCCCGGCTGCGGGAGCGCGGGCGCGGCCGCCTGGAAGCCGGTCGGTGGGGCCTGGCGGACGGCGAGCGCCGGTTCGGCGGGTCCACACGCGGCGACGAGGAGCAGACCGGAGAGCCAGGGGGGAAGGGTGCGTCGCTGCATGATCGGGTCCCGGCCGGGAGCGTGGCTCGTCCGGCGTGGGCTTAGTGATCGCAGGAGCACGAACAATTGCGGGCCGCCACGAATATCGGTCGCGCGGATACGGACGTAGGCGAATGCGCGCATGACCGCGGACCTGGCACGCCCGTCGCGGCGAAGCCCATCCCCAAGTGCGGAGCGCCGGTCTCAGCAACAATGGCGGCGGGCCGCGATGTCGTGATCACAGCATGAATTATCTATTCCATCACTGTTGAAAACAGGATGACGCGGATTTTCTCAACCCCTTGTATGCGCTCGCCTTTCGCCACAAGTCCGCGTCGTTATTTGTGAATTCGAACAGGGGCTGAACTCCCGTGAGTGCCCAAGACTCTCGGGATTCAGCCCCCCTCTTGGAGAGCTGGTGGAGACGCTTGGAGCCGCGCAGCGTATTTCGACCATCGTGAACACCCCGAGCCTCAGCTTCAAGTCGGCGTGGATCTGGAAGTAGACGCGACGCCGGAGTCGGCGACGAAGCGACGCGCGCATGATGTTCTGGTCGGGGTCGGTCAGAGGGGTGGATTGGGTCTGGGAATTCACGCTATGGCGCCTCGAGAAGCTCAGGTCCGTGGCGGCGGGGCGTCGAACTCGCCGAGGGCATGGAGGACGATGCCGATCTCCGCCAACGCGTCGCGTGTGGCGACCAGCGATGGAGTCTCATCCTCTGTCAGCTTCTCATGCGTGAGCGTGTCACCGAAATTTCCCAGCGCGTCTTGCAGGGACTCGAGGCGAGGAAAGATCATGTTGATGAAGTTGAGCTTGGAGCGGCACCGCGTCAAGAACGCCAGCGCAACTCGTCCGCGTTCGCGAACAGGCCCTTGAGCAGTCTCGCAGCGCCACCGTGTCTGCGAGGCCCAACTCGAGCGCGTCGCGTGCTGCCGCGAGCCCCGGGATGGCCCTGAGGTCGATCGTCGCCAGATCGGCGACAAGACGTCGAGACGTCGGCGGTACGCTTCGAGCCCTGCGGACATGGCTCATGAATGTAACCTCCGTTCGCGGCATACCGGCGCTCCAGTTCTGGCCCAGCCTGGGGGTCAGACGAAGGGGGAGCGCTCGCCGTGGCCGGTGAGGACCAGGAGGTCACGGGCGCGGGTCGAGGCGACGTAGAGCAGCTTGCGCTCGCCCTCGTCGTGGAGGGCCTTGGCGGTCTCGTCGCGGGTGGTGTAGCCGGCGTCTTCGAAGGGCATGGTGCCTTTCTGAATGTTGGCGAGGATCATGCGTGGGAACTCGAGGCCCTTGACGCGGTGCATGCTGGCGATGCGCACGCCCGGACCGAGGGTGTCGGCGTCGATGTCGATCGGTACGGTGTCGACGCCGTGGCTGCGCAGGGCCGGGCCGTAGGTTTCGGTGATCATGGCTTTGGTGCGGACGGCGATGCAGATATGCTCGGGGGGGACGCCCTCGGCCTGCCAGGCGCGGACCAGGCCGGCGATGTGGCGGGCCTCGGCGTCGATGTCGGGGAAGAGCACGATGTCGGGGGCGTCGCCGGAGCGCAGCGAACGCTCGCCCTTGAGGCTGTCGACGCCCTCGTCGAGGTCGTCGATCTCGAGGCCGTGTAATCTAGCTACCGCCCAGTTGCGGATCTCCTGGGTGGTCCGATAGTTGATGCGGAGCTTGCGGGATCGCTGGCCGCGGACGCTGATCCCGCAGCGCGAGAGCGAGGCCTTGTGGCCGTAGATGCGCTGGTGGGGATCGCCGACGACGAAGATGTCGTTGGGGGCCTCGCGGACGAGGGCGCGCAGGAGCACGAGGTCGGCGGTGCGAAAGTCCTGGATCTCGTCGGCGACGATCGCCGCGTAGTCCTGCGAGGGGCTCTGCTTGAGGGCGAGCCGGGCCTCGCGGATGACGTCCGCGTGCTCGCTCAGGCCCATGAGGTCGAGCTGCTGGCGGTACTCGGCGAGGATCTTCCAGACGTGCTTGCGCTGGCCGCGGCTCAAACGCTGGCCGCGGCCGACCCGGCCGGCCCGCATGTACCCGTCCTCGTCGATGACGTCCTGGGCCTGCACGACCTTGGACCACTCCTCGGTATAGAAGACGCGGTGCAGCTCGAGCTTGTGCGCGTCCAGAGCGCGCTCCCAGGCGGTGCGCTGCTGGGCCTCGTTGGCGGTCTTTTGCAGGGTGATGCCCTTGCTGCGCAGGATGTCGCGGGCGACCGCCTGGAGGTGTTTCACCTCGATGCGCTCGATCTCCGGGCCGCACATGCGCTTGAGATTTGCGCGGATGTCGGCGGCGAGGTTCAACGTGAAGGTGGTGAAGAGCACGCGCTGGCCGGGCTCTTTGAACACGTTCTTGGCGAGGAAGCGGGCGCGGTGCATGGCGACCACGGTCTTGCCGGTGCCGGCGCCGCCGAGCACCCGGGCCGAGCCGCCGCTGCGCATCGTGGCGATCTTGGACTGGCTCGGGTGGAGGAACACGCGCCATTGCTCGAGCGGCGCGGCGAGGATCGCGGCGAGCTCGGCGTCGTCCACGAGCAGCTTGAAGCTGCGCTTGGACTCGTCGCGCGCGAGCGAGGAGACGAAGTCCTCGGGGTCGACGATCGCCGGGATGTCGGGCTTGCCCTGGGCGTTGCGGCGGTCGAGCTCGTCGAGGGTGTCGTCGACGCTGTGGCCGGAGGCCAGCAGGTAGACGGCGTCGGCGGCCTCGGGGGGGAGGTAGCGGGCGAGGCCGTCGAGGTCGCGGTCGGTGCGTAGGGCCCGGACGGCGGGCAGCAGCGGCTCGGGCACGCCGAGCAGCAGCAGGTCCTCGTGTTTGTGGCCGGCGAGCAGGAAGCCCGCCGGGACCAGGTCATCGCCGCCAGAGACCTGCTCGAGGCGCGCAGGGGTGGGGGTCGCGGCTCCGGCCGTGCCCGCGGGGGGGCCGTCGACGGCCTCGTAGACCTGGAAGGTGCCGGTATAGCGATTGACCTCGAAGACCTTGTTGCGGGCCCAGTTGACGGCCTCGTCGTGGTTGTCGACCCAGACCAGCAGATACACGTCGCCCTTGGGCGGGTGAATGATGATGGCGCGATACTTTTGATCGATGCGCACGCTGCGGACCTTGGGGTCGCGCATGCCCTCGAGGCTCTTGTAATTGAGTGACTTCGAGGTCGGGTCGGCGCGAAACTTGTCGATCCAGGCGCGCACGCCCTTTTGTTGCTGCTTGCCGAGGCGGGCGAAGGCGCCGAGGAAATCGGCCGACATGGCCACTTGAACGTCGTGGAGATTCATCCGTGGGTGCTCCTCTGGGCGAGCGCGTCGGCGATCGCGGTGGGGTCGTCGGCGCCGGGGTCGAAGGCGAGCCAGCCGCCCTTCTCGAAGTGGCGGCGGTCATTGATGTTGAGGCCGTAGCAGAGCGCGATGCGGGCCGCGTGCCAGATAAGGTCGACATCGAGGGGCCGGTCGTCGAGGTAGAAGTCCTCGTAGGGCTCCACGGGGGCCGGCAGGTCGCGGGCGGCGAGCAGGCGCAGCAGGGCAGCACACTCGGCGAAGTCGTCGAGCAGGACGGCCAGCTCGGCGCGCAGGCGCGGGGCCTCGGCGCTGGTGGGGGCAGGCGTCGGGCTCCGGGGCAGCGGCGCGGGCTCGCCGTGGTCCTCGCCGCGGGCGAGCAGGCGCTCACTGCTGGTGACGTCGACCGCGTGGAACTGCAGCAGGTTCCAGGCCTGCAGGAAGGTCCGCCAGGAGCGCTCGAAGTCGTCGCCTCGGCGGTCGTCCTGGAGGTCGTAGAGGCGGAGCTGGGCGCGGAGGGCCCCGAAGTGGGCGCGCCCGAGATCGCGGCGGGGGGCGAGCAGGAACAGCGACACCGAGGGCCGCTCGTGGAGGGCGGCGACGACGTCGCCGGTGGGTTCGGCGACCAGGCTGATCTGGGCGGGTCGCTTGACGCCGGCGGCGAGGGCGTCGCGTACGGCCTCGGCGGTGGCCGATCGCAGCGACCGATTGAGGTCGATCGAGGCGACGCCGAGAGTGATCACGGCGCGCCTCATCGCGGCCTCGTCGGGGTCGGCGAGCCAGCGGATCAGGAGATGGAAGCTCTCGGCGCGGCCGAGCTCGCGGCCGGGCACCCGGGCGCCGGGGACCTTGGCGATGATCTTCTCGCCGATCATCGTGAACGCCCGCGGCTCGACGTCGCCGAGCAGGGCGTCGACGCCGAGGCCGCCGTCGGCGAGTGCGGCGGCGATGTCCGTCCAGGTCAGGGACCAGACCCAGTGGCGCTCACCCGGCGGCATCGTGTCGGAGACGCCGAGGATCGCCAGGCGCTTGGCGATGTCGTCCTCGATGCGCGCGCGCTCGAGGTTCGGCTGGGCGTGAAACTCGAAGCCGTCGGTGAAGATGGCGATCCGTCGGGTCGCGCGGCCGACGGGGACCAGCACGAAGTCGGGCCGACAGCGGCGCGCGACGCCTTCCGCGGGGCCGAGGTCGACCTGCGGGCGGATCTCCCAGGCGAGGTCGTCGGCGATGACGATGCGAAAGCCCTGGCGGCCGCCGAAGGCGGTCTCGGTCCAGCGCCACTTCCTGTCCAGCGCGGTCTTTCGCAGGGCCGTGATGAATCGTCGCTCGAGCTCGCTCTCCAACAATGAGTCGAGGTTGACCTCGGAGAGCGAGGGGATGGTCTTGAGCTGATCGCGCTTGCTCAGGATCGCCTCGAAGATCTCGACCGCCCGCTTGCGCGAGATCGACGCCAGCTCGCGCTGGTGCTGGTGGGCGTAGACGCAGCGGTAGCAGCCGTCGCGGCCGTCGAGGGCGACGCAGCGGCAGCGCTTCATGGCCTCGAGCGCGAGGGCCATGACGGTGAACAGCTCGCCCTGACGCCACAGCTCGGCGAGGTAGCCGGTGCCGCCGGGCACGGTGTCGTAGATGACCAGGAAGCGCTGGCGGCTGGCGCCGGCCGGCTCGGACATCGTGGTGATGCGCAGGTGGGCCGGCTGTCCGCCGAACTTGCGGCGAAAGCCGAGCTCGAGCGCCGCGCGCACGGAGCCCAGCACCTCGCCGACCTCATGATCGGCGACCGGCAGCAGCACGCGGATCGCCTCGGAGGTGTTGTGGCGGTAGAGGCCGACGGCGACGAAGTCCTCGGGGGCGCCGGCGGTGCGGACCTTGCACCACGGGAGGTGCTCGCTCTTCGCGGCCGCGCCGGGCGGCGGCGAGTCCTGGACCCGGCCGCAGGCGGTGCAGACCTGGAAGCCGCGCTGCTCGACGTGGTCGCCGGCGATCGGGGTCGAGGTGTTGAGGTCGCGCTGACGGCCGAGGTTTATCTCCCGCAGGGTGGCGCGGGGGAGCAGCTCATAGCCGAAGACCATATCCTCGGTCTCGATCAGGCGGGCCTCGCCGGTCTGGGCGCCGTCCTCGACCTCGATCAGCTCGAGCAGGCGATAGGACTCCTGTTCGCGCTCGTCGCTCTCGTCGGCGGTGCTGGCCTCGGCCATCGTCGAGGTCGACCAGGCCTTGCGGAACTCGATCAGCGAGCGCAGCCGCTCCTGGTCCTTCCAATCCCGATCCTTGCAGCGCGGGCACACGTCGGCGGGCAGCTCGCCGGGGATCTGCAGCTCCGAATGGTGGCAGCTCGCGCACAGGCGCCACAGCTCGACGGTGGAGGCCTCCTTGGAGCCGAGGTCGAGCTGGGTAATCTGGATCCGGCGACCCTCGGCGTAGAAGCTGTTGAATGGGGCGAACTCGCGGATCGCCGCGCTCGCGGGTCGCATGTATTCGGCGCGCTCGCGCGGGCGCGACTTCTTGGCGGACTTGTCGTTGTCGTCGTCGCCGGTTTTGGTGGCGTCGGGGCTGGTGTTCCCGAACAGGGTCGCGCGCAGGGTGACGCCGGGCTCGGGGAACGCGTAGTTGGGGAGCACGCCGGCGTCGGTGAGGACATTGAGCGGGTACTTCTCGCTGAGGGCCATGAGCTGGGCACTGTAGGATCGCTCGGCGTCGGCGATGTCCTTGAGCTCGTGCTCCTGCGATCTCTCGGGCTCGTCGGCGTTGGGATAGGCCTTGCCGGGGTCGGCCTCGAGCTCGGCCTTGCGCTTGCGCAGGGCGTCGCGGCGGCGGCGGATCTCGACGCGCTCGACCTCGACGCCGTCGAAGGCCGCGCGGATCTTCTTCGGGATCTGGTCGGTGTCGATCATGGTGCGCAGCGAGACCTCGATCTCCTGCCAGGCCGGGTGCTGCGCGGGGTCGCGGCCGAAGCCGGCGAAGAAGTCGCTGGCGATCTTGGCCTTGTGATCCTCGTAGTATTTAAATAGCGAGTGCGGGAAGCCATCGGTGTTGGCGGCGCCGAGCAGGTCGCCCATGCGCCGCTGGATCCGCTGGCCGGGGGCGGCGGCGGCCCAGGAGTCCATCGCGTGGGCGACGAGCTGGCGGGCGAGCATGTCGGGGGCGTCGAGGAAGCACGAGGGCGGGTCGATGTGCCCGCGCATCATCTGCTCGGGCTGCTCGAAGAAGTAGCGGTCGTGCGGGCGGGCGTTGGCGATCGTCAGGACCAGGGCGTTGCCGGTGCTGCGGCCGGCGCGGCCGACCCTCTGCACATAGTTGGCCGGCAGCGGGGGGACGGAGCAGAGCATCACGGCCGAGAGGTCGCCGATGTCGATGCCCATCTCGAGGGTCGGGGTGCAGGTGAGGAGATTGGGGGCGTCGGGCTCCTGGCCGCGCTTGAAGGAGGTCTCGAGGGCCTCGCGGTCCTCGCGGGCGAGCAGGCCGGTGTGCTCGGCGGCGAAGACCCGGTGGATCCGGCCGCGTTTAAAGATCCGGCGGTAATAGCCATGCTCGTCCTCGAAGGCGACGCGCTGGGTCTGACCGGCGCAGCGGTACATCGGGCAGCGGGCGGCCTCCCAGCGGCCCACCGCGGCCGCGGCGACGGTGCGGGCGTTGCCACAAGTGGGACAGCCGACGAGCGCGACCTGTCGGGTCAGCCACAGGCGGGCGGGGACGAGGCCGCTGGCCTGCGGTTCAGTCTTGGCGGGGCCGCGGGTGGCCCGGGTGTCGACCAAGCCGGCGCTGGCGAGGCGGCGCATGGCCTGGGCGAGCACGGCCTGGATGCCGCCGTCGCGGACCTCGACGCGCAGGGCGCGGGAGGTCCAGTCGCGGTACCAGGTCAGGCGGGTGGCGGGGGCGAACAGCGGCTCGAAGAGCTTGTGGCTGGCGCCGTGGAAGGCGAACAGGGGGTAGCGGACGTGCGGGCCGAAGCGGGAGATGCGGGGGTTCTTGCGGCGCGAGAGCAGGAAGGTGTTGCCCTCCTTGACGTAGGCGTCGAGCAGGCGGTCGTGGATGCCGCCGCGGCCGCGCAGGCGCTCGACCAGGCCCTCGAGGTAGTGGGTGACCTCGGGGAGCGAGGGGCCGGCGCCTGACAGCATCACCGGGCGGGTCTCGAGCAGCCAGGCGTGGAGGGCGGCGGCGGCGGCGTGCAGGGCGTCGGGGTCGGGGGTCGCGGTGGCGCAGGCGGTGCGGTCGAGGCTGCGGCCGATGACGACGCCAAGGCCGAACTCGCGGGCGACCTCCCAGGACAGGCGCAGGCGCAGGAGCTGGTCGATGGCCTTGCGTTTGGCGGGGCTCGGCTTGTGTCTGGGGTCGGCGAGCGCGTCGATGTAGGCGCGATAGTCGGGGTCGTCGCGCAGGTCGGGGGGCAGCAGGGTCGCGGCGAGGCGTCCGGGGTGGCCGCCGTCCTCGAGGCGGCCGCGCCAGTGCTCGAGCATGGCGTCGACGACGCTGGCCATCGTCAGGTCGTCTTTGTGGGCCTCGAGCACCGCCTGGATCGCGGTGCGCAGGACGAAGCGGAAGGTCCGGCCGGAGAAGAAGCCGGCGCGGTGCGAGGCGTCCTGGACCGAGTCGGTGAAGGCGAGCAGCTTGCGGTCGCTGTTGTAGGGCGAGAGGAACAGGTGCGAGATGGCGACGCTCGAGAGGCTGGTCGCGCGCGAGCCCATGATCGTCAGGCCGTCGTCGGCGCCGCAGGCGGGGCAGCGCCGCAGGAAGCGGCGGCCCTCCTCGCTGAGGTCGGCGTGCACGGTGACCGGCAGGCGCGCGAGCGGGACCATGTTGCCGTCGTCGTCGGCGACGAAGGTGTGGGGGTCCTGCTTGTCATCGAGGTGCAGAGAGGCGGGGCACAGGTACTGGCCGAGCAGCTCGCCCTGGCCGGTGCCCGCGAAGCGGTCGCCGCCGACGCGGAGGTAACGGGCAGTGTCGACGCCGCGCAGGTAGGCCTCGCCGACGCGGTCGGGGGCGTCGATGAGGTCGCGCTTGCCGTGGACCTGAACGAAGCCGAGGCCGATATCTCCGCACTCGCGACAAAAGACCTGGGTCGCGTAGCGGGTGTGTTCTTGCTCGGAGAGGGTGTCGAACCACTCGAATTCAGGGGGCGACTCGTCGGCGGTACGCGGGACCTTTCGTAGCAGTCGCCGCAGCTCACGCATCCAGAGCTGGACCTGGAGGGTCAGGAACGGGATGATGCGGATAGGGCGCTGGCCCTCGCGCTTGCGGGCGTGGGCGACGAGCGCGAGGAATGAGGCGAGCACCAGCCAGGCGTCGTCGAGCGGTCGATCGCGCAGGCCGAGGTCCTCGGGCAGGGCCTCGAGGATCTCCTGCCATTCGCGGGGACCGGTGAGGCCGCGCGAGGTCTGGGCGGCGAGCAGGTCGCGCAGGAAGGGGTGGCGCGCGAGGGCGTCGCCGAGGGCGACCCGACCGTCGGCGTCATCGAGGTCGGCGGCCTCGGGGTCGTGCGGGCTGGCGGCGATCCACGCGGCGCGGCCCGCAGCCGGCCCGCCGAGCCACAGGCGGGCCTGGGCCTCGAGATAGGCGCGCGGGCCGGCGTAGTGGTCGGGCTCGAGCGACGCGCGCGGGGCCGTGAAGGCGTCGGCGACGAGGTCGGCGGCGTCGGCGTCGGCGTCGGGCTCGGGGAAGGCCTCGCGGACGTTGAGGCGGTCCTCGGCGATGATCGCGTCGGCGGTAAAGGGCTCGCCGAAGACCTCGGCCGCGAAGCCCAGCAGCGACTCGCGGCCCTGGTCAGCTTCGCCGCCGATCGTCGCGGAGGTGCCGACGCAGCAGAGCTGCCCGGCGGGCACGCGCAGGCGCTGCTTGAGGCGACGGATCAGGAACGCGACGTCCGTGCCCTGGGCGCCGTCGTAGGTGTGCAGCTCGTCGAGCACCAGGTATTGCAGGGTGCGCTCACCGTTCTTCTGCCACAATACGCCGTCCTCCGGGCGCAGGAGCAGGAAGTCGAGCATTCGGTAGTTTGTCAATAAAATGTCGGGAGGATTACTCCGCAGGTGCTCGCGCATGTCCACGAGGTGGCGCTCCTCGGCGACCGGATGCGTGCCCTTGCCGCCGACATAAAGGCCAGCGCGGATCTGTCCGCGCAGCTCGTGCTTCTCGGGGTCGGGCCAATTGTAGATCTCGCGGGCGATGCGCTCGGCCTGGTCGGAGGCGAGGGCGTTCATCGGATAAAGAATGATCGCCTTGATGCCCGGCTCGCCGCGGTGGCGCCAGCAGTGATCGAGGAGCGGATAGAGGAAGCACTCGGTCTTGCCCGAGCCGGTGCCCGTGGCCACCAGGGTCGAGCGCGGGCGCTGGCTGGCGCTTTGTAGGCGCTCCCAGGCCCGGAGCTGGTGGGCGTAAGGGTCGAACGACGGCTTGATGTGGAGCGGGGCGTCGGCGATCGCACCCTTGCGAAACGGCAGCCGCAGGTCAATGTACGGCCCTTTGAAAAGCCCGCGCTCGCGGTCGCCGAGCACGTCTAATAAGGCCCGCTCGTAGACGCGGTCGCGCAGCGAGAAGGTGGTCCGCAGATAATCGCGGATCGTGGCCTGGAGCTGGGTCGATACAATGCTGGGGATCATTGGGGCGGGCTCCAGAGACCGAGAGGGGAAGTCAACGGGTGGAGGTGTAGGTCAGTTCTTGGCGTTGCGGTCGAGCGTCGATCGCCTCACGGCTCATGGAAAGCCTGGAAGGTCGCCCTATTCCGCGCTGTGCCATGAGCGTGTAGGGGTCATCTCCGACAATTTCAGCTCCAACCAGTCGCCCAAATTGCTTGACCCCAAGAGCTCTGACGCGTCGTTCTTGGCCAGGACTCCGGTGGCAATACCGCGGGCTACCAGGCGCGCAAAAACATCCGCGCGTTCAAGGGGAATATTGACACCACTTGGCAGGACAGGATCTGCGAGCGTGTCACACGTCACTCGCGAAACTTGTTCGGTATGGCGGAGGTCTCCAATTATCAGGTCGCGCCAATGGAACGGCGGCTCCTCTTGGTGGCAGTTGGCGACGTGAACGAAAGACGCGCTGACGCTCATTCCGAAATTATCCACAGTCGCCCGGACCGCCTCTTGGTAGCCTTGGCGGTCCCTTCGGGAAAAATTTCGGGTCGCATCTCGAACCGCATGTTGGGGAGCGAGCAAATAGGCGGCAAACGAATTTGCGGCCTGCTCCGTCTCTGTCGCCTCGCCCGTGAGGTAAGAGTCGGGGCGGCGAGAGAACCACCTGCCGTCATTGACACGCGAAAGGAGGTACATGCCGAGCGCCTTCGCCACGGCGAAGCGTGCAGGTCCATGTGTCCTCGCCACTTCAGGGTCGAGGTACGACGTGGGTGGGGCCGAGGCTTTGACGACATGAAAGCTGTCGTACTCTGACTTGCACAGGTCGGTCGAGAAAGTAGCCCAACCAAAGCGCTCACGGAACAGCCCCAGGAGCGTCGGGATGGGGCTCTCGCCCATTTGCCATTCAGCGCGAAACACCTCGGCGGCGGTCTGTCCCTGTTGCCAAGGGATTAGCCTGGGCGCAAGTTTGATGCGGTTTAATCGCCTGACGCCGGCGCGCCAGCAATTAGCCCGCGTCGCTTCCCCGAGAGTTGCCTCAAGTCGCGCCATTAACGCTGCGTGGAAAGTCAGGTCGGTCGTTCGTGCCCGCGCGTAGAACGAGGACCATAATGCCTTGTTGTTGTCATGGACATGGGTCTTGAGCGCCACCATCAATGCTTCTCGTGTCCCGACGTGAAGCTGATGTTGAAGCCGGTCGGCGACCTGATCAATAGTCGAGGGGTTTCCCTCGAGCAACAGCGCAACTTCTTGATGTCGGAGCCGCAGCTTTAGCCGTCCCAGTCGCATTGCCGTGTTGATGTACGCTGCCTCTTTGAAGTAGTGCGATGCAACCGGAGCGCGTGGCGGGTTCTCTGGCTCGTCCGATCGCGCCAATGCAGCGTAGGCATGCTGTAGGTATCGTGTGCGGATCTTTTGAGCCGGAAGATCTTCCCACCAAAGTGATCTGGCGACGATCTCGATCTCCAGCCGGCCTGCGTGAACTGCGTACTCTTCGATCACGGCCTGGCCCCAGGGGTCATCGCGCGGCAATTCTTCTGCCAAGCCGCGGCGCAGAACGGCGGCGAATGGCGGATTAGTGCCGAGGATGAGTGCTTGATCGAGCAGGTCTTTCGCGGTGTCGAGATCGCCGCGTTCAATCGCCTCTAATGCGGAGCTCAGCGTGATTCGCTCGCGTTGTCGGCGATCTTGTGCGATCTCGGTGACGGACCGGGTGACGTATGTGCCGCCAGCGACGCGTACGACGCGTTGAGATTCTCCAACGCGCAGTTCTGTCGGCAGGCGCGCCGCGAAGCCCTGCGAACAATCTTCATCGAAGTCTGCGGCGGGGCGAGTATAGCCTGCGACCCTGCGGTCGTCTTCGTGCGTCGCCCATAAATGTATATCGGGGTTAACCGCGTCTCTATAGACGAGGCGAAGCGGACGCCAGGGCAGCTCAGGAGGCTCACGCTCGGTCACTCCAATGGCGACAAGTTCGCTTCGGATCCGAGAAATCACAGCACACCACGCTTTCGCAGGAGAAACTCGCCGGTTTGAACGATGAGGTCGCGCAGGGACTCCGTGGCGCCGAGTTCTTCGAGATGGACCCCGTTGCCGCGGCACCAGGCTCGTAGCTGCGTGAGGTTGCCGCGGGCCTTGGGGCTCGCCCACAAGGCGGTCGGATCGATCACGAGGCCGATGATGTTAGACATCAAGGGGACTTCGTCGAGCACGCGGGCCTCGAAGGTATGCGCTGCTGGGCTTAACGCGCTGTCTCCGGTTGGATATGGCGCGCCGGATCGGCCCGGATAGCAGGGCTTGGGCGTATCTCCCCGCAGGTAATGGGTCGGGTGTTCGTAACAGAGCCCGAGGACATCGGCCAGCAGCTCGCGGCCTTGCTCAGGTTCGAGGGAGTAATGATCGATGATCGCCCGGGCATCCGCTTGATTAGTTGTCCGTCCGATAATGCCATGGCCGATCAACCCCTTTGTGTCCCATGGAGCGATCAGGATGAGTTGTTCATCCTCCAGCGCAGGATCCAGGAAGAGGACACAGGCTGGCTGCGTGTAAGCAGAGACCCCGAGCCACAGAAACACACAGCCGTCTGTGCCCAGCGCATGCCGTACAGGGCATCCCGTCGTCGCGGTCAATGTCGCCAAGTTGAGGTCCGGGCCCTTTTCAAACAGACGCGCGGGGTCACCGACCCTGTGCGAATTTCCTGCGCCAGCGCGACTGATGCAGGAGAGACTTCGCACCCGAGACCGGCGACTCCTACGCGTATTTCCCTCTGGATGCTGGTGAGATCTCCCATATGAAGTCCGGTTGGCGCTGTAGCTTACACGCTTTCATCGATGGGGCGCAACTTGGAGCGGCATCCGCGCTGTCGACGGGGCGGCCCCGGCTGACGACTGGTGGCAGCGGCAGTGCCGCACAGGCGTGGTGCGCCACGCAGCGGAGCAGGCGCAGAGCCGCACACGTGACTTGCTGGGAGATGCTGGCTGGCGATGATGATCAGGGGTTTGCCTGGGCTTGTGTGCTTGTGGGCGGGTGGGGTCAGGCGTCGCCGAGGCGCTCTTTGAAGTAGGCGTAGGCCTGGGCCATGTCCTCTTCGCGGTCGCAGCGGTCGAAGGGGGGCTCGAAGGCGCCGCCCGCGTCGACGGCCCACTCGGGCAGGCGCTCGCCGGCTTTTGCGTCTTTAATCTGCTCCCATTCCTTGCGATCGAGGC
>Ga0105045_10001389_pt1 | contig 19675 bp, 14 predicted proteins | sample MAT02_FD_78089 | JGI IMG/M metagenome (GOLD analysis project Ga0105045, IMG submission 78089) | Freshwater microbial communities from Lake Fryxell liftoff mats and glacier meltwater in Antarctica - MAT-02 (megahit assembly) | ecosystem: Environmental > Aquatic > Freshwater > Ice > Liftoff... | reverse complement strand
CTCCTACCCGCTGTTCACCTTGGCCGGGAAGGTTCAGTAACGCAAAAAAAGGATGGGAGTGGGCACCATGTTTCTTTGGGCCGTGTTTTTTGTCAGTTCAATGCCTACTTTTGGAGTGCCCAAAAAAACATTGGCCTCGTTAACAATCTTTAACAAAATAAATTGGGAATTGTGGGGGGGGATTTACATTTGTTGCGTAAGTTATCTATCCATCTTTAAACGTTACAAAAATCATGAAAAACCTGATGAAAAGTTTCCGGGCCGTAATGGTGCTCGGCGTTGTATTGGGCACACTGCTGGTCACTGTCCCGATTGGCAATCCAGCCCAATCGCAAGAAACACTGGACGGCTACTGTGGGCCCTTAAGATCCAATCAAACCGGCGATAAATACTGTTGCGATGACACAAACAACGAGGACTGCTTCGCCAAAAGCAAGTGCCCATAAAAACAATACCCGACCATCACCAACCGATGTCCCAAACAAGGGGCATCGGCTAAATCGCCCAAGAACACTACTGCTTTTGCGCATTCAAATCCACTCTATACCAACTCACCTTATGGGCAGCCGAATCAAAACAATCGTCCTTTACATGGCAGTAATCTTGACCGGATCAGCCTGCGCCGACCGGGACAGCCAAACTGCCAAGCCTTCTGCCCGGGTATTGTCCATTGATCCCGGCACTGCCCGCACCCTGCTGTTCAGTGAACTCTTCGCCAAAGTAGAGATCATCAACCTGCAAAAACCCGGCAACCCGCTGATTGATGAAATCAAACGGGTCAGGCAGATCAATGACAAACTTTACATAGAAGCAAGTTCGGAGCTGTTGGTGGCCAAGCTGGACGGAACGATCACCGCGCAGATTTCCCGGCGCGGCGCCGGGCCGGGTGAATATCAAAACTTTCGGGATGTTTATGTGGACGGCAAGGGGAACATTGAAATCCTGTCCAACAAAAAAATTATCACCGTGGATGAACAGAACAACTTAGTCAAGGACGAGCGGAACGAATTTGTGGCCAATGCCTTTACCAAATGGGGCGACAAGTATTTTCTCTACTATGGCAACAATGTATATCAAAGTCCCTTTGCCCTGGTGGCGGTCAACAGCACGGACAAAGCAACACTAAAGTCGTGGCTCCCCGGCAGCCCCAAATTATCCAAATTCTTGTATGTCACGACAAACAACAATTTCTTGGTGGTCAACGATACGCTAGTTTTCATGCAGTCTTTTTGTGACACCGTCTATCAAATAACCAAGGAGTTGGAACTGCAGCCACGCTTTGTCCTCAATTTTGGGGAAAGGGGGCTCACCAAGGAAATAATGGGCAAGCCTTACAAAGATGTCCGCGATTTCTTAGAGTCCCTTCGCCGGGAAGAAAAGTACTGTTTTTTTTACAATCATTACATTGAAACCGCTACCATGCTGTTTTTTTCCTTTGAGTACCGGGCCAAACGCTACCAGTATTTTTTTAACAAATTGAGTGGTCTGGCTTGGCTGGGCAATGGTTATCGGGCCGATTTGGGACTGGGCGGCCTGGAGTTGCCCGTCAATTATGCGTACCACCACAATCCGCAAGGCTACGGCGAGCATGGCATCTTTTATGTCATGGAACCCAGCAACCTGATCAGTGCCATTGACTCGCTCACAACCGGCTTGGGGGCCGGTGATCTGGCCAAGTTCAAAGCCACCAGCTTGGGGAAATTGAGCGGAGAACTTAAACCCGACGGAAACCCGTTGCTAATCTATGCCGAATTTAAGCGTTAGTATCGCGCTGGGGGCGCTGCGGCCAAGTTTTTGATCGGCGCGGTAAAAAAGGCCAAAAAAGCCAACTAATACAATTTTGGCTGCTGGAGTTTGCTATCTTTGGAATTATCAATGGATCAATGTTCCGCTTCCTTTTCGCCCACCCCGACAACCCCGACCTCAACGAAGATGTGCTCTCCTACCCGCTGTTCACCTTGGCCGGGAAGGTTCAGTAACGCAAAAAAAGGATGGGAGTGGGCACCACGTTTCTTTGGGCCGTGTTTTTTGTCAGATCAATGCCTACTTTTGGAATGCCCAAAAAAACATTGGCCTCGTTAACAATCTTTAACAAAATAAATTGGGAATTGTGGGGAGGGGATGTACATTTGCTGCGTAAGTTATCTATCCATCTTTAAACGTTACAAAAACCATGAAAAAACTGATGATCATCACCTACCTTACTTTGACGTTCATCTCCTGCCAAGACGTATATAACCCCTCTTCGGTAGAAAAAATGCCAACTTTTGGTAAATAAAATTTAGCTTTGGTGAGAGAATTTGAGAATATGGGCTTAGAAGATAAGCGTACTGCGTATAGTTTACTTTCCAAATACGACAAACAAGCGTTCTGGATCAAGCATATTAACAATTACAAGATTAACAAAACATTAACCACCAAGCAGAAAGAGTTAATTGATCTATTGCTTTCTAAATTAGATCCGGACATGTTTGAAGATAGAGTGGAGTTAAATTCGTTCATCAAGAATCATTTTCTCTCAGTTGCCCAACATCATTTTTCTAAACACGAGCTGAGAAAAATTGGTTATCCAAATGATAGGGTAATTAGTGTAGGTTTAACGCGGATAGAAAAAGTTGAAGCCTCCTGCAATTGTGCGACTAGCTCTTTGATGATTGATGATTGCGAATCAGGCCAATCTTGTTATCCGGTAACCTGCACGGGCGGGGCCAATAATTGCGGTTTTATCTGGATTGACGATTGTGACATGGGTTGCAGATGAGCAGGATCGTCAAGTTCGCCGTTTGTAGTTGCCCATACTACCGAAATTGGGCAAGTTTAGCAGGAGCAATCGTGTGCCACAGTACTGTTTTATCTTTGCTAGCTATTGTTATTGGGTGTACTTCCTCGGCTTCTATGAAGGAAAACGTCGTTCCACTTTTTGAAAAAGACAGCTTAGCGATTGACTTCTATCCTAATGGCGACTCAATTGTTTGGAATTTTCCCTTCCAGAATAATTCTGATCGTACTTTTGTTATTGAAGGGATAAATGCCAGTTGTGGGTGTGTACTAATTGACAAAAATTTAATTGGTAGAAATATCAGCCCAGGTAAACGGGGAAAAGTTGATTTCAGGATACAGATTTCACAGGTTGAGAGCCAAAGCAAAAATGAAGTTATAGCGGTAAGGGTTAATCACCCACCATTCCTTGTGCTTCTGAAAGTTAGAATCAATAACAATTTGATCCGTAGCAAGTCCCATTAGTATAAATGATAAGAAGCGATTGGGCATTACGAAAGATTGGTAATTCAAAAGCAAAAAATACCTTTCTTAAGGTGATGTGTGAGTGAAGGAATAAGGGCCCGACCAGAATTAGCTTACAATTTATTTACACTTAAAAACTGATTTTCAGTGTTTTATGTATAAAATAGTATAAACCATTTTGCAATGGGTGCTTAGATGATAAAATTCATGCCTTTTTTGCGATATGGAACAAGCATAAAACAACTGGTTATATTTGTGTTAATGTACTTGCCATCAACTAGTTGTCAAAAACGCAAACTTGCTTACTTTTGCCCATTTACAAATATATTTATTGTTTTCCAACTTGGCCATCATTATCCGCTCAGTTTTCACCTTTTACCGCAGTTTTGCTAGTGCAGCTTGGGGAATTACGCTCTTTCTGGTCTGGGCCAAGCTCAGGTTGGGCGATAAAAGCAGTTTTTTCATCCCGTTGACCAAATTAATTACTTACGGTGCCGTTATTTATGTAATAGATGTTTATAAACAACGCGAATTTTATTACTACCGCAATATTGGCCTGTCTAAGCCCACTCTGTGGGTAACTAGTCTTCTGCTCGATTGGCTGTTTTTCTGGCTGGTCATTTACCTGAGTGGGCTATGGAGCTAAGTCACCACCTGCTCGAGGTGGACAGCCTACGGTTGAGCTTTGGCCCTAGGGAGGTGCTGAGAGACATTTACCTCAAGGTCGAGACGGGAAAAATCACTGGCCTATTGGGATCCAACGGGGCAGGTAAGAGTTGCCTCCTCCAGGTCATCTTTGGCGAACTGTCGCCCATTGATCGGTCAGTGCGGCTTGACGGGCGGACCTGGCTGGGCAGACACCGCCCCATCGCCGACCTGCGCTACCTGCCCCAGTTTAACTTTATCCCCAAGGGTTTGACCCTCAAGCGAGTATTTGCCGACTTTAAACTGGACTTTGGCCGGTTGGTGGCAGTTTTTCCCGAATTGGAGCAGCACTATTTGGCGCCGGTTTCGCACCTGTCTGGGGGCGAAGTTAGGCTGGTGGAGGTGTTTGTGGTGCTGGTGGCCGAGACAAAGTTTTGCTTACTGGACGAGCCGTTTACGCATCTTGCACCCGTGCAGGTGGAGGCCATGAAGGAACTAGTTAGGGAGGAAAAAAGCCGCAAGGGAATACTTATCACCGACCACTTGTACCAAGCTGTACTGGACCTGCACGACACGCTCTACCTATTGAACCACGGCAAAACCCACCTGATAAAATCGGTGGCCGACCTGGCGCGCTATGGCTACCTGAACCCTGCCGGGTAGGGCCTTTGCCTGCTTTCTGCCCCGCCCTCAGCAAACACGCGCGCTCCTACCCGCTGTTCACCCTGGCCGGGAAGGCTCAGTAACGCAAAAAAAGGATGGGGGCGGGCATCATATTTCTTTGGATTGTGTTTTTTGTCAGATCAATGCCTACTTTTGGAGTGCCCAAAAAAACATTGGATTCTTTAACAAGCTTTAACCAAATAAATTAGGAATTGTGGGGGGGGATTTACGTTTGCTGCGTAAGTTATCTATCCATCTTTAAACGTTACAAAAATCATGAAAAACCTGATGAAAAAATTCCGCGCCGGCAAACTTACCAAGGTGGTGCTCCTGTCAGTGGCCCTCACCGGGGCGATGAGCGTGTTCAATTCACCGGTAGGCATTGCTCAAAGCACTTTACCAAACAGGTGTGAATTCAACGGTGATTACTGTCCTGTGGCAACTATGGGTTGCGTTTGCGATTAGTACAATGGTAGTACCAGATCTTGGTGTTTCGCCAAGGTCTTGTTTTTTGTAAATTAAGCTCTCAATTATTATGATGCGAATATTTTCAGTATCTAGTGGTCTGCTGATTATTCTTCTGTTGGTCAATTGCAGCAGCCATGTTACAGATAGTGGCAGAGCCATGGAACTGGCAGCCACCGGAAAGATCGAGTTGCCCCTGGACTCCACCACCAGCCTACAGGCAAGCGTGGAACACTATTTTGACCAGAAAAGCAAAAAAGGGTATTTTGTGAGCAGGGACAGCCAGTCTAAGCGTCTATTATTTTATGGTGCAGAAAACCAAAAGTTAGCATTTGTAAGTCAATTTGCCGCCGAGGGCCCCAATGCGATTGGAAAAATGTGCGATTTTTATGTCCATTCGTTGGACTCCATCTTTTTGTCCGACCCGCCGCAGCGTTTTTTTATGGTTGATACAAGCGGTGGTATAAAGCGGGTTTTCAACTTGCGCGGTTCCTCCAATATGTCGAGAGAAACCGTATCGGCCACATGTGCGGTTGGCAACCAAAATTTGCTTCCGCTGCGAGGGCAGAACTTCTTTTTTCTCCGCTGGCCAGATGGCTTTGTAACCGACAAGTCGGTGCGCAAGCAGCCATTCTTGGGCCAACTGGATCTGGCCACGGGCAAGGTCGAACTACTGCCCGCCCATTACCCAACTCTCTACCATGAAAATCACTGGTCCATCATCCACATGGAGGCGGGCATCACCCGCACGCCCCAGGGTTTTGTGTTCAATTTCCCCGCCAGCGACAGTGTGTATGCTTGGCAAGATGGCAAAACCACTGCCCATTACGCCGCCAGCCGATCCATCAACAGCCCAATAAAACTGGTGGAGAGCGTGCCCACCACTGAGGCAGGACTCCACCGCCCCATTATTGAGCAGCAGTGCTACGCTGGGCTGGGCTATGACCCCTACCGTCAAGTCTATTACCGCATCGCCTGGCACCCGCACGACGATCTGTCCAACGTGGGCAACATCCTGCGCATCTACGCCGAAAAGACCTGCTCCATCATTATCTTGGACAAGGACCTGCGCATCATCGGGGAGACCCTGCTCCCCCGCGACCGCTACTTTTCCATGCGCTGGTTCATTGGCCCCAAGGGCCTCTACCTCTCCGATGCCCACCCCGACAACCCCGACCTCAACGAAGATGTGCTCTCCTACACGCTGTTTACTTTGGCCGGGAAAAAAGGTGAATAGGGCAAAAACCGCTTAAATTTAAGCTCAATGACCACTTGCCCAGTCCTCAAAAAAATATTCATTTCCTTAATAAACTTTAACAAAATTAATTAGGAAATGTGGGAGGGGGGTAGGTTTGTCCTTTAAGTCATTTATCCACCTTTAAACGTTACAAAACCATGAAAAACCTGATGAAAAAATTCCGCGCCGGCAAACTTATCAAGGTGATGCTCCTGTCAGTGGCCCTCACCGGGGCGATGAGCGTGTTCAATGCGCAAGCCCAAACCTATGCGAATAAATGCAGGTTCGACGGTCGGGGCTGCGTGATCGATACGATGGGCTGTGTGTGTGACGTTACCCCGGTCGTTGTGTAGGCTACCTTGGTGCAAATTGCTCTTGGTGCTTGCCATCGGGCATGGCCGGGTGGCAAGCATTTTATCCACTACATCAAATAAGATCCCCATGTCCAAGTGCACCCACCTTTTGTTGGTCTTTGCAATCTCGGTAACCTGCACATCCAAACCCGATCAAGCCAACGTGGGTGATGGCCGGGTGTTGCTGGTGCCTACCGGGAAATTGGAACTCCCACTGGACTCGACCACCAGCCAACATGTTGCAATTGAGCATTTTACCGATAAGAAAACCGGAAAAGGTTATTTTGTCTGCAACAACTCCACGGCAAGGCGGCTGTTGTTTTATGACGAGGAGAAGAAGGAATTGGCTTTTGTGGCCCGGTTTGCCGACGAAGGGCCCAATGGGGTCGGACAAATGTGTGATTTTTATGTCCACTCACTGGACTCCATTTTTCTTACCCGCCCCCCGGTACAGTTCATCTTGGCCGACACCAGCGGAAAGGTCAAGAAACGGTACGACCTGCGGGGGGCCACCAACCAGTCGGCCATGGCCTTTTGCACCGTGACGGGCCAGAACGCCATCCCGGTCAAGGGGCAAAACTTCTACTTTTTCCGCTGGCCCGACGGAGTGAACCGAGACTGGTCGGTGCTCAAGCGCCCCTTTCTGGGCCAGTTGGACTTGGCAAGTGGCGAGGTCGCCATCCTGCCTGCCCACTATCCAGCCTCATACATGGATCACCACTGGTCGGTGATCCATAAACAAGCAGGCATTGTGCAGGCCCCCATGGGCTTTGTGCTGAACTTCCCCGCCTCCGACAGTGTGTATGCTTGGCAAGGTGGCAAAACCACTGCCCACTACGCCGCCAGCCGGTTCATCACCGCTCCGCTGAAACCAGTGGACAAAGAGCCCAACACCGAGTTGGAGATTGACCGCCCCATTATTGAGCAGCAGTGCTACGCTGGGCTGGGCTATGACTCCTACCGTCAAGTCTATTACCGCATCGCCTGGCACCCGCACGACGATCTGTCCAACGTGGGCAACATCCTGCGCATCTACGCCGAAAAAACCTGCTCCATCATCGTGCTGGACAAGAACCTCAACATCATCGGGGAGACCCTGCTCCCCCGCGACCGCTATTTTACTATGTGTTGGTTCATTGGCCCCAAGGGCCTCTACCTCTCCGATGCCCACCCCGACAACCCCGACCTCAACGAAGATGTGCTCTCCTACACGCTGTTCACTTTGGCCGACAAGGCTCGGTAAATTATTGTTCCTGAGCTGGTGGCTGGTGGCCGCCTGCACGGAAAGTGGTCACCCGGCCAACGGCCCAGTGGGCGAGGCACTGGTCACCTTGGGCCATGAATTGGCCCCAGAAGCCAAGTTCCTGATGCTGATCCCGCTGGAGGGCTGCGGCAAATGCGCCGAGATCTGCGTGGCCTTTTCCAAGCAGCATTTGGGCAGCCGGCAGATCGAGTTCGCCGTGGTGTCGGGCATGGGCCCCCGTGAGGCCCGCATCCGCTACACCGCCACCGAGCAACAAGCCCCCAACTTGATCTTGGACGGCAAGGGGGCGTTTCTCAAGGGCGGCGTGATCGGGGGCGAGGTGACTTTACTCCACCTGGAGCGCGGCCAAGTAGTGGACAAGGAAGTGTTCCGGCCCGATGTGGTCAAGGGCCGGCTCACCCGATTGGCCGAAAGTTTGAAATAAATTTCCCGAAATCCCGAAAAATCCGACAGGATGGGGCTTGTCATTCCGTAAAGTTTTTCTATTTTTGGGATTATCATTAGACCAATGTTCCGATTCCTCTTCGCCCGCCCCATTGCCCTAGGCATGACTTTCTTGGTGGCCCTCATCTTCAGCGCCATCGTGCTGTGGCAGTTGCCGGTGTCGTTGCTACCGGGCATCGATGTGCCCCAGATCGTGGTCAAAGTGCGGCTGCCCAGTGCCTCGCCCGCCGAGCTGGAACGCAGCATTTTGCGCCCCCTGCGCGAGGCCGTGCTCACGGCGGCGCACCTGCAAGAAGTGACCAGCCAAGCCAACAGCGAAGGGGGACAGGCCGAACTCTTTTTTGAATACGGCACCAACATGGAACTGGCCTACATTGAAATCAACGAAAAAATAGACCAGCTCACCAACCGCCTGCCCAAGGGCTTGGCCCGCCCCCAGGTGATCCGGATCAATACTTCGGATGTGCCCGTGGTGCGCCTGCAAGTGGTGGCCAATGAAGCCGGGAAAATGCTGGAGATCTCCAACCTGGCCGAAAAAGTAATCAAAAAAAGGCTCGAGGCGCTCAAGGGTGTGTCGCTGGTGGATCTGAACGGCGTGCAGCGGCAGGCAGTTTTCGTGTCGCCCGATCAGGCCCGGCTCCAAGCCCTGCAAGTGGACGAAGAAACCCTAGTGACCGCCCTCCAACAAAACAACCAAGAACTGGGGGCCATTTCGGTCAAGGATGGCCAGTACCGCTATTTGTTGCAACTGGTCAGCCGACTGCAGGACGCGGCGAGCATCCGCAACATTGCCTTCAACACCCCCAGCGGCAAGGTGGTGCGCTTGGGCGAAGTGGCCCAAGTGCTCGACACCTTGCAGCGTCCCCAAGGTTTCCACTTTTTCAACGGCGAAGAAGCCGTGGCGATCACGATTCATAAGCAGGCCAAGGCCCAGATGCCCGAACTGATGCGCCAGTTCAACGAGAGCTTGGCCCAGTTCCGGATCGATTACCCACAGGCCAAGTTTTATGTCACCCAAAACCAGGCGGTGCTGCTCGATGCCGGGATTGGCAACCTGCGCAATGACTTGCTGTTTGGTGGTTTTTTTGCCTTCCTTATCTTGTTTGTGTTCATCGGCAATTACCGGATCCCGTTTTTGATCGGGGTGATCCTGCCCACTTCGTTCCTGATGAGTTTTTTGGTGTTCTACGTGTGCAACATCTCGGTCAACATCATTTCGCTCTCTGGGCTGGCCCTGGGGCTGGGCATGACGATCGACAATGCCATCATCATTTTTGACCACATTGGCAAAAAGCGCTTGCAAGGCATTCCCCTGCTGGAGAGCTGCATCCAAGGCACGACCGAAATGATCCCGCCGCTGATCAGCTCGGCCCTCACCACGCAGGCGGTGTTTATCCCGCTGGTATTTCTGGGGGGCATTGCCGGTGCGCTGGCCTACGATCAGGCCGTGGCAGTGGGGGCCATTTTGCTCACCTCGCTGCTGGTGTCATTTTTTTTGCTGCCCATGCTGTATGTGCTCATTTTTCAACGATCCAACCTGCTCCCCCGCGAAGACAACCGGGTGTTTTTGGCCACGCTCAAGGGATACAAAAAAGGGTTCAATTGGATCTGGCACCGGCGCAAAGTGGCATTTCCCCTGCTCACCGTACTAGGATTGGCGGGCCTGGGCTTGGGCACGCTCCTGCCAGTGCAAGGGCTGCCCGACATCCAACGGCAAGATTTGAGCCTGAAAATCCATTGGAACGAAGCCATCGACATTGTCCAAAACAAGGCCCGCACCCAGCAGGTTTCGGCCCATTTCCGCGACACCTACCAAGTGGCCGAGAGCGATGTGGGCGTACAACAGTTCCTGCTCCGGGCCACGCCCACTACATTGCAAGAAACCGAAATGTATTTTTTATTGCCCAGCCAAGCCGCAAAAGAGGCTTTTGCCAAGCAGTTGGGCGGCTACCTGCAAGCTCGCTATCCCCGGGCGCGGGTGCTGATCACCGATGCGCCCAACACGTTCGATCTGGTCTTTAAACAACAAAAAACTTATTTGCAGGCCCGGTTCATGAACAGCAACCCATTGGAACCGATCCCGCCCAATCGGTTGCTGCCCGTGGTGGACAGCTTGGCCAGCACCTATCCCGCCCTGGTGCGCGGCGAGGGGCTGGTGCAAGAAACCCAAGTGCGCCTGTTGCCCAATTACGCGGCCCTGAACAGTTACCAAATATCCCCCCAGCGGCTCATGACCAAGGTGCAGCACTTGCTCGGCGACCGGGAAATCACCCAGATCAAACGTTTTGGTGAGGTATTGCCCATCCAGATTTACGAAGGCTCGGCCAGTTTTCAGCAAAAGGTGGATCGTACTTTTCTGTATCTGGACAGCTCACGGCAATATCCTTTGTCCCAATTGATCGACTATACTTTTTTTACCGATTATCGGAGCCTGACAGCCGATAAGGCCGGGATATTTCACAGTGTCAGTTTACAAAATCCGGCCCAAGCGGTGCCATTCATGGCGCGGGCCAGCCAACTGGCGCAGCAACAGCAATGGAAAGTCGACTTTACGGGCCTCTATTTTGAGGATCGCAAAAATGTACAACAGTTGATCTTCATCTTGTTCATCTCTGTGGCACTGCTCTATTTCATTTTGGCCATTGAGTTTGAGTCGTTCAAACTTCCCCTGATCGTGGTTTTCACCCTGCCACTGGGTTTCATGGGCAGTTTCTTGGCCCTTTGGCTAGCGGGCGAGAGCCTCAACCTGATGTCGGCCATGGGCCTTGTGGTGATGCTGGGCATTATTGACAACGACTCGATCCTCAAGATCGATGCCATCAACCGCTTGAGCCGCGAGTTTCCGATCGACGAAGCCATTGCCAAGGCTGGGGCCACCACCTTCAAGCCAGTGCTGATGACCTCGCTCACCAACGTACTGGCCCTGGTCCCATTCCTGTTCGACACCGGACTGGGGGCCGATCTGCAACGCCCCTTCGTCATTGCCATCATCGGTGGCCTGAGCATTGGCACGCTCACTGCCCTGTATTTTGTGCCATTGATGTACAAAGCCTTGGTCAAATCGCCCCGGCCCAACCCCGTGCCCGCACCATGATCAGCCCGTTCAGAATGATCATGCTTTTTGGCCTATTGAGCCTAGTGGGGCTGGGGCTGCTGCCCGGCATCGCGGTGGATCTGCAACCCAACCAGCGGCAGGCCGTGCTCCAAATCATGTATTCCCTGTCCCGGGCCTCGCCCGAATTGGTGGAAAACCAAGTGACTGCCGTGTTGGAAAATGTATTGTCGCAGTTGTCCGATGTGGAAAAAATCAGCTCGGTTTCGCGCTACAATGGCGGGGCCATCACATTGCTGGTGGACAAAAATGCCAACCTTGATTTTAAGAAATTGGAGGTGGCCGCCCTGATCCGGCAAGTTTATCCCAGTTTGCCGCCCAATGCTTCCTACCCGCTCATTTACGAGAGCAACCGCGACACGCGGCCCCTGCCTATGTTGGTCTATTCAGTGGCCGCGCCCTTTGCGCCCGCTTCGATCGAGGCCCAAATTGAGAATGTACTCAAAACTCCCCTATCGATCAACCGCTGGGTGCAAGAAGTGGAGATCAGTGGGGCCAATCCCCAAGAGATGGTCGTCGAATATGACTTGCACCGCCTCCTCACCCACCAGATAACGCGCCAACGGCTCATCGAAGTCTTGGAGTTGCACAGCCGCGAGCACGAACTGGGCATTTACCAAGACGAGAGTGGCCAGCAGCTATTCCTCAAAATCCCCAACCAACTGAGCGATCTGCGGGCGTTTGAACAGTTGCAGCTATCGCCCAGCGTGCGGCTGCGCGATGTGGCCCGGATCTATCTGAGCGAGCAGGAAGCCCAGCAATATTTTCGGATCAATGGCCTAAACTCGATCCGCCTCAACTTATATGCCCGCGAAAATGCCAATAAACTGCTGCTGGCCAAGGAATTGAAAGGTCAAATGGCCACTTTGGCCACTGGTTTGCCCACCGGCTACAACGTAATTTTGGAATATGACACCACCGAGAAAATCAGTGAGGAACTGAACAAAATTTATTATCGGACTGGCCTATCAATCCTCATTTTGGTGGGCCTGATCTTGCTCACCAATTTCAATTTCCGCTACCTGCTCACCCTTATGTCGGGGGTAGTGATCAACCTATTGATTACTACCATTTTTGTCTATTTTTTCCAGATTCAGGTCCACCTGTACTCGCTGGCCGGGCTGACCATCTCCTTCGGGATGATAGTAGACAATGCCATTGTCATGATCGACCACCTGCGGCGCAAAGGCAACACCCAAGTATTTCCCGCCTTGCTAGGCGCCACCCTCACTACCCTGGCCGGGATGCTGCTGGTGTTCTTGCTTCCCGACGATCAGAAAGAGAACTTAGTGGATTTTGCGCTCATCATCACCATCAACTTGTTGGTCTCGCTGGGCGTGGCCCTGTTTTTCACCCCGGCCATGTATGCCCTGCTCATGACCCAGCCGATCACGCACGGAACCAGCCTTGCTTTTGCCAAACGCCGCCGCCAAACGGGCTGGTTTCGGCGCTATTTCCGCCTCATTGGGTGGGTGGCCCGCTACCGCAAAGTGTTCAACCTAGGTTTGATCTTGGCGTTTGGCCTACCAATTTTTTTGCTGCCGACCAAAGTGAAAGACTGGGAATGGTACAACCGAACCTTGGGCAACGAATGGTACCAAGAAGAGATCCGGCCCTACATCAACAAAGCATTGGGCGGAAGCCTGCGCCTGTTCGTGAACAATGTGTACGAGGGATCGGGCTATCGTTCGCTAGAGCGCAATACGCTGTATGTCAACGCCGAAATGCCCTTTGGTACTACATTGGGGCAAATGAACGAGGTAATGGAGCGGGTGGAAAAATACCTGCAACAAGTGACCGGGCTCGACAAATTTGTTACCCAAATTTACTCAGGAACTGATGCGTCCATCGCCATCACCTTTGCCCCGGTGTACGAAAAATCGTCATTGCCCTATCAACTCAAAGGCCGCCTCATTGCCCAATCCATCGACTGGGGCGGTGTCGGCTGGAGCGTGTATGGCATCGGCGATGGGTTCAGCAACCGAACCAATGAAGGCATTGCCAATTTTCGGGTCGAGATGCGCGGCTACAACTACTTGGAACTAGAACGACAAGCAGGCATCTTGGCCGAAAAACTGCTCAGCCATCCCCGCATCCAAAAAGTGAACACCAACGAAATAATGAATTACGGTGATAAAAAATCACAACAATTTGTATTTGTGTTTGACAACATCGCATTGCAACAGCGCGGCATCACCACTGCCCAAGCCAACGGTGCACTCATATTGCGCAGTAAGCCCTATAATCCTTCCTTGTTTGCATTCTACGAGCAGGAACAATTGCCCATCCGGGTTACCGACCGGCAGGCCGAGCAGTTCTCGGCTTTTCAAATGCACAATGAAGTTTTCCCGCTGGCCCAGCAAAAGAGCTTGGCCCTCAAGCAGGTGGGTTCTTTGCGGTTCGAGAATACGGCCTCTGCCCTGCACAAAGAAGACCGCCAATACCTGCGGCAGTTATCTTTTGATTATTTTGGCAGCAGCAATTTTGGCAGTAAGTTTTTGACGGAAAAGCTGGTGGAGATGCGGCAAGAAATGCCCGCCGGATATTCGGTCACCGAGCGCAATTTTTCATGGTGGGGCAATGAAAAAGCCCGCCGCCAATACGAACTGTTGGCCATCTTGCTGGGCTCCATCTTTATCCTTTGTTGTATTATATTGGAAAGTTTTCGGCAGCCGTTCCTCATATTGTTGAGCACCCCAATTTCCTTTGTGGGGCTGTTTTTGGCCTTTGCCTGGGGCGGGTTTTACTTTGATCAGGGCGGCTATGCGGCTTTTCTGCTCTTGAGCGGGCTGGTGGTCAATGCCAGCATTTTCGTCATTTGCGATTTCAACCAGTTCAAGCACGGCCCGCCCAACCGGAATGTGATCAAGGCCGTGCTCCAAAAAGCCAACCCAATTCTGATGAGCGTCTTTTCCACGGTACTGGGCCTTGTCCCGTTTTTGAGCGAAGGCGACAAAGAAGTGTTCTGGTTTTCGTTTGCAGTGGGCACTATCAGCGGCTTGGCAGCCTCACTGATCGGCCTATTTGTTATTTTGCCTGTTTGGATGTGGAAAAAATAGCCAAAGCGATCCATCTATCCAACTTGACCAAAGCGCATTCCGGCTAATCCCGGCAAAGGGAAAAAGTTCTTTAGCCGCCGTTTGAGCTTTGGGACTGATCCGACATAAAAACCTGTATGATTTGGTAACTATCTGATTATCAAAATATAACAACCAATTACTTGCCGCCAAGTTTTTGCCTTTGGGTCAATCCAAATTGCCAAATACAGTATTCAACACCCGCATGAGCAGTTGGTAGTCTTCCTCATTTAGGCCAATCCAGCCCTCGCGGCGCATGGCCAGCACCACGGGCTGCATCTGGGCCACTTTCTTGTGCCCTTTTTCGGTGAGCGAAATATTGAACCGACGACGATCTTGCGCATCGGGATCGCGCACCGCCAGTCCTTTGCTGCACAATTGATCAATGATCCGGGTCACGGTAGGGGCGTCCTTGAAGGTACTTTCGGCTATTTCGTTCTGGCTCAGGGCCGCTTTTTGGTGGATGCAATCCAGCACCACCCACTGATCCACCGTTACCCCAAAATGGTGGTTGTTAAAACGTCGTTGGAGGTTTTGCTTGATCCGCTTCATCGTCCTTTCAATCGTAAACCCATAGTTGAGGTGGGCCGATTGATGGAGGTAAGAATTGGACTGACTTTCAGGAACTTCTTGCATTGGACAAAATTAAGCTAAGCCAGAGTTGAATCACAAAAAAGTCTGGCCAGATTGCGCATTGGCCAAGAATTTTGGGCAATAAAAAACCCGTTTGCGGGCAAACAGGCTTTTTATTGTTACAAAGGTACTATTTTTTGAGCAGATCCCGGATTTCAGCCAGCAATTTCTCTTGCGCAGATGGTTCGGGGGCTGCTGCTGGGGCAACTTCCTCCTGTTTCTTTATTGAGTTTATGCCTTTGATGAGCAGGAACATAACAAAGGCCACAATCATGAATTTAATCGTCGCTTGGATAAACTTGCCGATATTGACCACTACCGCCGGGCTGACCACTTTCTCACCTTCCATGACTGCGTCCTTTAGCGTGAAAACCAGCCCTTGGAAATCGACTCCGCCAAGCAGAACCCCAATGGGCGGGGTGAACACATCATCCACAAATGAACTAGTAACGGCGGCAAAAGCCCCACCCATGACCACCCCGACCGCAAAATCAATCAAGTTACCCTTAACAGCAAATTCTCTAAATTCTTGAATAAATCGCATAATTACAGGAAGGATTAAAGTAGTTGATTGTTTAAAAAGCCAATATACAAACAATCTTATCGCAATGAAACAATTTTAAAAATCAAATTGTCGGCAACCCAAACGCTATCTAGCTGCTCCTGGCCCCGTATTTACTTTTCATAGCCAGTGTCAACGGGCAAGTTGGGCCGATCGGCGGCCGAGGTGGCCAAAAAGTCACAACGTTCATTCTCTGGATTACCAGCATGACCCTTCACCCACTCAAATTTTACTTGGTGTTGGCGATAAATTATTAAAAATCGCTGCCATAAATCTGGGTTTTTCTTATCCTTGAACCCTTTTTTTTCCCACCCAAATACCCAATTCTTTTCTACGGCATGAATTACGTATTGCGAGTCTGAGTAAATAGTCACTTGACTGTCAGGTAGTTTGAGTGCCTCCAAGCCGATGATCACGGCCAGCAATTCCATCCGGTTATTGGTGGTTTTGCGAAAGCCCGCTGAGAATTCCCGCCGCAGCCGGTGAGCTGGTGACAAGAGCACGGTTCCATATCCACCCGGGCCAGGGTTGCCCCGTGCGGAGCCGTCAGTGTACATGATAATCATTGTATGGGTATTAATGGCTGCATTTATCCGGTCTAGAGACCTACAAGTTTACAAATTTAGTTACTTTGCCAAACTTTTCTAATGGCTATTAACAACAAAACGACATGCCCATCAACCTGAACGTACTCGGCAACCCGCTTAAAACTTGCTGTACCTCGCCCATGACGGGTTTCTACCGCAATGGCAAATGTGAAACTGGCCCACAAGACCTTGGTTCCCATACCGTTTGCGCCCGTATGAGCGACGCTTTTCTAACATTTTCACTGAGTCGGGGCAACGACCTCATCACCCCCCGGCCCGAGTGGGATTTCCCGGGCCTCAAACCTGGCGATTGTTGGTGTTTGTGCGTGTCTCGCTGGAAAGAAGCTTTTATGGCTGGCTGTGCCCCCCTGGTTCACTTGGAAGCAACCCACCAAAACGCACTCCAAGTGGTCAGCTTAGAAGAGCTCTCATCTTACGCGGTCGGATTTTGACAATCTTGTTTTAAATTGAATTGGGCAACAATCTTCGCGATCTGTTTTTTTGCGCTACCCAAGTGCAAGTGCGCCGTTTCACTACACTGGCTTACTTGCCTTCCAGCTCGACGCGCCGCTTTTTGAGGACCGCCAACTCGTCGCGGAGGCGGGCAGCCTCAATAAAATCTAATTCTTTGGCAGCCCGTTCCATGTTCTTCTGCGTTTGGATCAACAATTTATCAATTCCTTTCGCATCCATGTAAGCAATTACCGGTTCAGCGGCCAAACTTAGCACCGCATTTTCTGGCTCAATGTAGTACTGCTTGCCCGCTCGGTCTGACCGTTGTGGGTCTTTCCGCGAATCAGCCACCATGGTTTGGTTCATAATCGATTCCCGAGACTTGAGCACAGTTGTGGGTGTGATGTCATGCTCCACGTTATATTCTTCCTGTACCCGGCGGCGGCGGTCGGTTTCGTCGATAGCCCTCTGCATTGAGTCAGTGATCTTATCGGCATACATGATCACCCTACCTTCCGAATTTCGGGCTGCCCGGCCAATCGTTTGGATCAGTGAGCGTTGATTGCGCAAAAAACCTTCTTTGTCAGCATCCATAATGGCCACCAACGACACCTCGGGCAGATCCAACCCTTCACGCAACAAATTGACCCCCACCAATACATCAAATACTCCTAGCCGGAGTTCACGCAAGATCTCCACCCGATCGAGCGTCTTCACTTCTGAGTGGATGTAGCGGGTCTTGATATTTAGGCGGCTCAAGTATTTGGTCAACTCCTCGGCCATTCGTTTGGTGAGGGTGGTGACCAGTATCCGTGCCCCGGCATCGATAGTGCGTTCAATCTCTTCGAGTAAATCATCAATCTGGTTAATGCTGGGGCGCACACTGATCTGGGGATCAAGCAGACCCGTGGGGCGGATAATCTGCTCTACCACCACTCCACCGGTGTGCATCAATTCATAGTCGCCGGGAGTGGCACTTACATAGATGATTTGGTTGACTATGTCTTCAAACTCGTTGAAAGTAAGCGGACGGTTATCCATCGCCGATGGCAATCTGAACCCGTAATCAACCAAAGTAATTTTCCGGGATCGATCTCCACCCCACATGGCCCTTACTTGCGGCAAGGTTACGTGGCTTTCATCGACCACCATCAAAAAATCATCGGGAAAATAATCAATCAAGCAAAAAGGGCGCATCCCTGGCTTTCTTCGATCGAAATAGCGGGAATAATTCTCTATCCCAGAACAATAGCCAAGTTCACGCATCATCTCAAGATCAAACTCGGTCCGTTCTTGTAAGCGCTTGGCTTCCATATAACGGCCTTCCCCTTCAAAAAATTTAACTTGACTGACCATGTCATCCTGTATTTCCCCAATTGCGGTATTGAGCAATTCCTTCCCCGTCACAAAAAGGTTCGCCGGGAAAATACTAATCTTGAACTCATCCGAAATCTTTTTGCCTGTCTCGGGCTCAATTCGCTGAATGGCTTCAATTTCATCGCCCCAAAAGAAAATTCTATACGCAAAATCGGCATAGGCTGGAAAAATATCCACCGTATCCCCTTTGACCCGGAAGTTGCCCCGCTTGAAAATAAGCTCAGTCCTGCTATACAAAATTTCAACTAACTGAAACAAGAAACGATTGCGGGGGACAACATCGCCTCGGCTAATCTTTACCGTGTTCTTACCAAATTCCTCGGGATTCCCAATCCCATAAATACAAGAAACCGACGCAACTACTATCACATCTCGGCGGCCAGACATCAATGAGGAAGTGGCACTGAGCCGCAACTTCTCAATTTCTTCATTAATGGCCAAATCTTTTTCAATGTAAGTATTGGTCGTTGGAATAAATGCTTCTGGCTGGTAGTAATCATAGTAAGAAATGAAATACTCAACGGCATTTTCCGGGAAAAACTGTTTCAATTCGCCATAGAGCTGCGCCGCCAATGTTTTGTTGTGGCTCAGCACTAGGGTAGGGCGGTTGAGTTGGGCCACGACGTTGGCAATGGTGAACGTTTTGCCCGATCCAGTTACTCCAAGTAACGTTTGGGCCGGTTCACCAGCTATGATCCCCTCTATCAACTGCTCTATTGCCCGTGGCTGATCACCAGTGGGTGAATATACTGACTGAAGATTAAAATCCATGACCAAACAGAGATTATACGTTAACAAGTTAATCCATTGAATTCGGCTATTCCAACTTAGGCTAACCTTTTTTCAAGGCCAAATGTTTATGCTGGCAGTATCTTTCGGTTCGCTGGTTAATTTTTGGGTGGGAGATATTCCAATCTCGGGGAATGCCGCGGGGGCGGGCATTTTTTGGGGCACAAAAAAGGGGCCCCCGGTGTGGGGGCCCCTTATAATGGTAAAGTGGCGGTGACCTACTCTCCCGCGTTGACCGCAGTACCATCGGCGCAGCGGGCCTTAACTGCCCTGTTCGGAATGGGAAGGGGTGCGCGCCCGCGCAATGACCGCCAACAATGTCTTGTTGTCATGACTTACCGGTCGGGAAAGGTTGGGTGGCGGCGCCGCGGTGCACCGGGCGGCGCGCATGCTGTTGGCCGATTAGTACGGCTCGGCTGAACACGTTGCCGTGCTTGCACCTGCCGCCTATCAACGTCGTGGTCTACGACGGGCCTAAAAGAAACCTCATCTCGGGGCGGGTTTCGCGCTTAGATGCTTTCAGCGCTTATCCCTTCCGCACATGGATACCCGGCGGTGCGCCTGGCGGCACAACCGGCAGACCAGCGGTGCGTCCATCCCGGTCCTCTCGTACTAAGGACAGGGCCCCTCAAGTTTCCAACGCCCACCACAGATAGGGACCGAACTGTCTCACGACGTTCTGAACCCAGCTCGCGTGCCACTTTAATCGGCGAACAGCCGAACCCTTGGGACCTTCTCCAGCCCCAGGATGTGACGAGCCGACATCGAGGT
>Ga0105045_10001388_pt1 | contig 19676 bp, 11 predicted proteins | sample MAT02_FD_78089 | JGI IMG/M metagenome (GOLD analysis project Ga0105045, IMG submission 78089) | Freshwater microbial communities from Lake Fryxell liftoff mats and glacier meltwater in Antarctica - MAT-02 (megahit assembly) | ecosystem: Environmental > Aquatic > Freshwater > Ice > Liftoff... | reverse complement strand
GGTCCAGGTGACTTACTAACAACTTATCTTATCTACGCAAAAATTGAATAGAGTTTCTGTCCTTTTAACCGGCGTTAAGCGAAAGCTTGCCCATCATAGGATATTCCATATCTGCAAAGCCTTGTATGCTGGTACTTTTTGGAAAAGGATAGGCTACACCCGGCCAGTTATTGCTATACCAATCCAGTGAGTGTTGTATATGTTTTACCTGGTTATGAAAATTTTTAGAACCATCGAGGTAGGCGGACTGGCAGCTTGATCTGCGGCCTGTTTTTTTATCCACCACTACACTAGCTGCATCCCACACATAATGATCGCTGATGCAATACGCCATATCGCTGATATTCGAGGCTTTCCATTTCCAGGTGTTTGTTTCGTTTTGGGTAGTGATGTTTTTTCAGCAATATCTTTTTGAGTTACCACGTTGATCACTTCATCGCTGGTTAAACTTTTATTGAATTTTTCCAGATAAGATGGTTGTAGTACTTCTGCTGCATTCAGCTAATCGCCGGTGCCCCAAACTAAAAAGTTCTTAGGAACGGTAACGGCTACCGTATAATCATTAAAGTCGTTGTAAAATTCATGTGTGTCGGTAAAGTCCATTCTGTCCCAGCCATGAAAATCATCCAACACAGTCACCCGGGGATAAAAATAAGCCAGAAAAAAACTGGTGCTATACAGTTTGCCTTCCCGGCCGCTTTTTTCACTTAAATCATAATGCGATTTAAAACTGAGTTGCACACTGTCGCCAGTAGCAACGGGTTTTGCTAATGCAACCTGCGTCCAGGTATTTGCTTTTAGATCCCTTAATTTGGATTCTTTACCATTCTGCATAAACTGATCAATGTGAATACCGGTGGTTAAATAATCAGCCGCTGCGGCACCTTGCCTGCTGGCTCCGGGGCTATGTATATTCATAATCAGCTTCATTACTATGTTGCTGATTGCCTTTGGACTATTATTGATATAGGTAATTGTTTCATCACCCTGCACTGTTTTTGGAGGGAGTGCCAGGGATACATTAATTGCATAATGTCCGGTATTTTGTCAGTACTTTTTGCCAGGTTTTCCATCCGTGCTTCGGGTCTCGTTCGTGTAAGCCTTTTGGATATTTTGGGCCATAAACAAGGTCTGCTGCGCATTTGTTTTTACGGCGACAAGCAGGCAAATCAAGACAATAATTTTGTTCATTGTATAATTTATTTCGATGAAAGTAAAGAAGCTGTAATGTCCTGACGTTTTTATTTTAGGGCATCTCTAAAAACTTACCTTTTCCTCTCTTTTGGAGAGGAATTAAAGGTGAGGTCAAATAAAAAAATGAGTTTTTAAAGATGCCCTTTACAAACGGTCGTATGCTGTTTAATCTGGCAGGTGATATACCAGTTTTAGCGAGTGCTTGTTGTTTTTGGTACCATCGAATTATTTAAATTTACGATTGTTAGTTAGAAAAAAGTATTTGTGCAATCCTCTTGCTGTTCCATTCTTACCCGAAACGAGCAACTATTTCCCCTCCTGGTATTTTTTTAATATAGAGTTTAAAAGCGTGTGTATGTGTACCTTTTTTGTTTTAGCAGAATAATAGCTGCTCTGGTAGCTGCCTTCAACTGATTTCAACTTTTTGTGTCAACGATTAACAGATCACTCTTTCAGTGGCATAGAAATCGATTTACAAAAGATAATTAATTAAATGGCAAAGCCAATACTCATGAAAAAAATTTACATCATCGCCGCACTGTCTTTTTTATTTTTCACTTCCCAATCACAGGATTTTCTGGGTATTAGTACGGGTAATTTTTCCGGCGTTTCCGGCGTAATGCTTCAGCCCGCCAGTATTGTAGATAGCCGGCATAAATTCGACATCAACCTTTTTTCTACCAGCATTAATTACAGCAATAATTATTTCTTGGTAAACCGGGATGCACTTTTAAAATTTAATAAAAACAGCTTTAACGACTATCAGACTTTTAAATCAAGGTATTTGTCGGAGGCCAGTTTGCCATCAGGCGAACGGGTGTTTTTAAACATAAACAACAGAATCCAGGTGCCGCTAAGTTTTATGGCAACAACTGGAAAAAAATCTGCCATTGCCCTCAATATACAATCACGATCTATGATACAGGGCAGAGGTATTACACAAGAGCTTGCAGAAATGGCCTACAATGGCTTTTATTCCCCTTCGCTTAATAACAATACCATTGATGCATCTGGTTTTAACCTGAAAGCGTTAAATTGGGCCGAAGTTGGTTTTACTTACGGAAGGGTTTTGTACGCATCCGACAAGCATTTTTTTAAGGCAGCCATCACAGGTAAATACCTGGCTGGCGTTGCATCCATCAGCATGGGTAGCAATGATATCCGCTTCAGCGTGAACGATGACAGCTCCATGAATTTCAATACCAATCGCTTTGATTATAACCATAATAAAAATGCTGATTTTGATAGGACGTTTGATAAGAACTTTTCGCCTGATGCAAAAGCCGTGGGTTTCGATGCAGGTCTGGTGTACGAATACAGAGGTAATTTTCAAAAATTTAAGTACATGCGGAATGATGACGAGAAATCGTACCTGGCAGATAGAAGAGATGTAAACAAGTATATTTTTAAACTCGGAGTTGCGTTGTTGGATGTTGGGATGTTTCGGTTTCAAAAGCCCGATAATGTAAACGATTTCAGCGCCAATATTACAAACTGGAATTTAGCATCGGCCAATTACAGTACCATTCGTAAGTTTGATACTGCGCTTGCCAGCAGGGTAATTGCCATACCGGGTTCAAGGTTTTACAATACCTATTTACCGGCAGCTTTGAGTGTGCAGTTTGACCTTCGTTTTGTAAAAGGATTTTACCTGAATGCGATGGCCTATCGCCCTGTAAATATTGGGAAAGATGCAGGTCAGCGTTTTAATAGTTATGGTTTTTATACAATTACTCCCCGTTGGGAAAGCAGGCATATTGGCATCTATATACCCTATACCATTGCGGATAAAAATTCATTGACCAACTATCGGGGAAATCTATTGGGAGCCACACTGCGGCTAGGTCCTTTGTTTATTGGTAGCAGTAACCTGGGCACGATGCTATTCAATGAAAATCTAAAAGCGGCGGATGTACATGTAGGTTTAAAAATAGGTATCACTTATGGCAAACCCAATAAAAGTTCAAGGTATGTCGACCGCCTTTTTTCAAAGAAAGCAGAAACGCCTCTTCCTTTAATAACCCGAGGCGCCAACAGTGTAAATGATACTGTATTAATACAAAAAATTGATACTGTGTTGATGCAAAGAAATGACACAAGCCGTCTCCTGATTGATTACAATAAAGGTAAAGTATATGACAATCCAAATTCGAAGGGTAATATCATCATTGTAAATAATTATTACTATGGTAATGCTCCAATAACGTCGGTTATCAAATCGGATACCAGCAACAGCCAGTTAACATTAGTAGAATATTATAAACAACTTAATCTGCAAAAAGATAGCATGCTGTTACAAATGAACAAGGCTGCAAGTGATCAGAAACAAAAATTAATTGCCGATAGTATCAATTATAAAAGGCAACAATTGGATAGCCTCATTCGTGAAATGCAACTGCTGCGAATACAGATGGATAGTGTGAATATTAAAGATAGTTCGGGTGTAAGTCTTCTACCTAAGAATAAGGAATCATTCAACAATGACAGCTACATTACGGGTCTTCAACAAATAGCAGACACACTTCAATCCAGACATCTTGTGAAGTCATTTGAAGATAGTATGGCATTGGCAATGAGAATGGATTCAACGGAAGGAAACAATGCCATTATTAAAAAAAAAAGTTTTGACAGTAGTAAATTACTTGTAGATATCAATGACTCGGGACCACTCAAAACCAGCCGGGTGACTGTTCTGAATGATCAGCAAAAAGATGTAAAACAGCAGAGTGGTGCAATTGCTGCCGCAAAGAAAAATGCTGACAGTAGTAACATAAATGTAGCGATCAATAATCCTGGTGCAGCTAAAGCGAGCGCTGTACCCGTTTTGAAAGAACAGCAAACGGATATAAAACTGCAGGTGATTACAACACCTGCTGTAGCTCCATATAACCGGCAAAGAGAATTGAATCAGGAGCGTCTGCTGAATGAGTTTAGAAATGAAACCAGTAGAATCAGGAACGATATTGCCCGCCTTCATGCGAGTGCTGCAGACAACAATCGCAATTACCGTGGCAACAATACACTGGTACCAATAAACTTACCTCCTGCAAAAAATGAGGCGGTTTATCAAAAAGCACCCGTTCGCAGAGATACCATTTACATAAGAGATACATTAAGGCAATTAGATACCATTCGTATCACGAGTACTGATACGCTTAGATTGTTGGTAGACGAACCAGTTATAAAAAAAGTTCCAACACAAGTAGTTGCTGCACCATTAAAAGTTTTGTATGACACGATCGTAAAGCAAGCTTCGTTTGATTATGCGGCTATGCCGGAAACCGTGGTACTTTTTGGTTTGGGCAAGTCCGCTGTTCAGCCGGTTTACTTTAAGCGGATGGATTTTATTGCTGGTGTTTTATTAAAAGAAAAGACATTGCAGGTGGCTGTTACCGGCCATTCCGATAAATCCGGATCACCCGAAATTAACAGGGCGTTGTCGTTAAAGCGGGCGCAGAATATAAGCACCTACTTGCTTTCCAAAGGTGTTTTCCGTGAACAAATTAAAACAACGGCTGTATCTTATCTTGAGCCTGCGGTGGAAGGCAATTCCAATAATGCCAATAGTCAAAACAGGAGAGTAGTGATTCAGTTTCTGTAGCTTAAATGAAAGCGTAGCGATGTTGGTTACATACTGATTTTTGATGCAACCTTTTCCTGCCGGGTCATTATTAAGTTAGCATTTTTTGCTCAATTCTTAAGATGATAAACTCGGCAGGTCGAACAACCGCCATCCCAATTTCAATGATCATTCTTCCTTCCAGTATATTCAGGGCAGTCATGGGTTGGCTAATACCGGCATTCACAAAAAATGCTTCCGTCGGTTTGCTTCCTGCAAGTGCTCCCTCTCTCCAAAGTTGATGTAAGTAGTTTTCTGTCATTGTTTTGGCCATCTTCCAGGTATTGGCATCATTCGGCTCAAATACCAATTGCTCAATGCCAGATTTAACAGAAGCCTCTACCGTATTAAAAAAACGCCTTACTGGAATATAGCGCCATTCATTGTCGTTACCCATCAATGTTCGGGCGCCCCAAATGATGGCTGTTCCTCTGCCAGTAAAGCTTCGTATAGCATTGATGGATCTGCCGGTTGCCCCATCTACGTTGAGGCTTTCCTGATCTCTTGTGGTGATGGGCAAAGTCGGTTTTTCTACCGCAGCAATATTTATATTGGCTGGGGCCTTCCATACTCCCCTGGTATTATCTACTTGTACATACACACCAGCTACTGCACAAGCGGCCGGTAAAATCATCGGCTCCTTATTCAAGGCATTTTTGGCCAGATCGTAAAGGCTGATATCAGAAAGCATTAGCTGCCCAAGCGTACTGCTGATAGGGCTATTGCTGGTTGAGATGATGCTTACAAATTTATCCTGAAAAATATATTTTATTGTAGTAGATAAAGCAGGATAATAAGCGGCACCATATTTTAATATTTCGACCGGGGTAAACGCATAATCCCTCAGCAGTGCGATAGGATTTGTGGTAGCGTTGTTATCCACCCAAACATCCATTATGGTGAATCTGTTTTTGAGCAGGGCGCATTGCAACATTGCTTTGTTATAAAGCTGATAATATTGTTCAGCAGATGATAAATGCATTGCATCCGGGAAAAGCAGAAGTGTGGACTCGTTGGCATTGGCAATGGCTGCCAGTCCAATTTCAAGATCAGCAGCTACTATTTCAGGATTTATATTGTAGCCGCCGATAGAAACAATGTAACAAGGTCCGCCACCATTGGCAAAATACAACTGCAGGCTATAATGCATTAGATAGGGTGCGGCGTTTTCTATTTTCACAGTTGCCTTTATATCGTCGGATGAGTTGGTATCAAACATAATAGAAATGCCTGTTTCAAACATGGGCAAACCAAAGTATAATTCATAGTCCTGTAACGATCTAATCTTTTTTGGCAAAATTTTCAAATCGTCTGCCAGGTGCAGTTGCGCTTTTTGAGTGTAACCTATAAATGCAGGAATGGCCGTCGGTACTGTATTAATCGACTGTGATAAGTAATTGGCTTCTTCCACATAAACGCCGGGTGTTTTATAAGTTGCCATGATGCTTGTTTTTAATAAAAAGGAAGAATTAATTGGTTTCCTAAAAGTAGTTCATCCCTGCTGTTTTTTGTAGTAAAATGGAAGAAATTATAATTGAGATAGGAGGTAGAAAAGGAGTAGTAATTCTGCAATCTGCTATCGAATCCTTTCAGAATTTTATTTTGTGTAGGACCAGGCTGCAAATTGGTTATGACCATCATTGAACTTGTTCAAAGGCGAAATGCCCTGTCGTTATTTTCGTTTGAAATTGAATTCGGATTTTTGTAGGACCAAACCGCTGTAGAAACAAACCGCTGTAGAAACAGGCCGCTGCAGGAACAGGCCGTTGTAGTTACAGGCCGTTTCCCAATGTCATTTAGTTAAACCCCCGTAGGGGCAGTATGTGGGTAGCAAGAGTGTCTTTCATTTTGAATTTTCGTTCCGTTAGGAACGATATGTGGATTGAGTTCGATAAAATATACCGTTCCGTAGGAACGCCTGTTCAATGGGTCTGAATTTTCTACCTACATAATGTTCCGATGGAACAAAAAATACCTCAACTAAATGACATTGGGCCGCTGCCTGTTCCTACGATGCGAATGGATATCTTTTAGTTCTGATGTCTTCCTTAAATTGTTGCCACCCGTTTTATTTTCATCGCTGTTGTGGTTATAAATGTATTGGGCGATCGGTTGCATTTCAAATCCGTTTGTTTCAAAATTTAATGTACGCCCGAGCCTTTTTGCGATGATTTACATGCTTTGTCCAATAGAGAAGCCTGGTGTGTTTTTGCAAAATGATGATTTCATAATTCCTGTGATACAGAAAACTGTGAATATTACAACTTTTAAAAAAAGTTGTATAACAGTTTTAGTGCTGGATGTGTTGATCTTTACAAAGCAGGGCTGGCAAAAAAGCAATCGTTGATTTTTAATGGTTGGCTGTGATTTTTTCAGTGCTGAATGAAGGCTTTTTTATTTTAGATTTCATATTTATTTTGGAAATCGGGTTAACATTTTTCATCAGTTTGCCATTTCAACTTTAAAATTAATCCATACAAACAGGTGTTGTATTTTTATAAAATTTAAATTTTAATTATGCCATTTATTCATTCAGAAAAGTCGGGTAGCGATTCCGTAAATATTTATTACGAAGATTTAGGCAAAGGAAAGCCCGTTGTGTTTATTCATGGCTGGCCACTTAGCAGTTCAATGTGGGAATACCAATTAACACAATTACCACAACAAGGTCTACGTTGTATCGTGTACGACAGACGTGGATTTGGAAAATCTGATAGGCCATTTACAGGCTATGATTACAATACATTGGCGGGTGATCTGAAAGCACTATTGGAGGCATTGGATTTAAAGGAAGTAACGCTCGTAGGCTTTTCAATGGGTGGTGGAGAAATCGCTAAATATTTTTCCTTGTACGATGGTGTGCGGATTGCAAAAGTGGTGATGATAAGCAGTGTTGTTCCGTACATGCTTCAAACGACCGATAATCCGGATGGAGTTCCACAGCAGACATTCGATGATATGCTGGAAGCCATGACCGCCGACCGCCCAACATTTCTAGAAGGATTTAATAAAGATTTTTATGGCATAAGCCTAATCAGTAATTCGGTTACAAGTGCATACCTAACCAACGCCTCCAACAAGGCTATGGATGCATCGCCAATTGCAACGATTGAATGTGCGAAGTCTTTTTCTTCTACGGACTTCCGGCTGGATGTTTTAAAAATAAACGTGCCCATCCTGATCATTCATGGGGATGAAGATAAAACAGTTCCTATAAAAGCAACCAGCGAGGTAACTGCAAAATTGATTGAAGGTGCCATTTTTAAAGTGTACGAAGGAGCGCCACATGGATTGTGGTTTACCGAAAAAAGCAAACTTAACCAGGACCTGGTAGAATTTATTTAAGGAAGGCTGGTTTCTACATACAGGAATATAAAAAACCGGATTCGTTTCAATACGAATCCGGTTTTTTTCGCTAGAGACAGGCCGTTGTAGGAACAGGCCGCGGCCTGTTCCTACCGACGCAAACATATTTTACGTTCTGATGTCTTTTCTGAAATTATTGCCATCTTCATTATTTTCATCGTCGTCCCAGTTGTAAATGTTGTGAGCGATGTAATTGCTGATAATATTATAGGATTTTTCATTCCTTATAATATGATCGTGAAATCTTAATTGCCAGTTGAAATAACGGTGTTCATTCGCATTGCACCATTTTGTAACCTTTCCTTTAAAGTGATTGATGATAGATGAAACTGAACCTGGTTTTAGTGGGCACAATCCTTTATGGGGTGCCATCAATTGCTGTAAGGATGATTGATTACAATCGTAATTGATTTTATTCCGGGGTAATGTAATGATCAAATGGATATGATTGGGCATTACAACTGTTTCGCCCAATGTGATTTTTTCATAGATATTAGGTATTGATAAAATGGATTCATTTACAAATAAACCGATGGCAGACAACTTCATGGTTTTTGTATTATTAATTTTGGTAATCCTGCCAAAATGGTGTTTCCTGTTTTTTGTACAAATCGTAATAAAATAATCTCCTATGGCCGAATAATTATATCCTTGTAAACGGTATTGTTTGTGTTGCTTGTATGGCATGATACATTTTGTTTATGAATTTTTCTGTCGGAACAGGCGCTGTAGGAACAGGCCGCGGCCTGTTCTAAATAAAAATGATCAGGTTATTAAATAATCCAATGATAAAAATGTCACGGTTTCGTAACCTGGTAATTTCGTCCTAAACCATTGGTTCTGTAGGAACAGGCCGCGGCCTGTTCCTACAATGGCCTGTTCCTACAATGACCTGTTCCTACAATGACCTGTTCCTACAATGGCCTGTTCCTACAATGGCCTGCCCATAATCAAAAAACCGCCTACCCCAATTCCTTGCTCAATAATTCATATAATTTCATCAATGCTTTTTCAAGATTTTTTGCCCTTGGTTTTTTAGATAACCGGGTGGCCGTTAGTAATAAATCAATATGTTCTAATCCATTTTGTAATTTGCCTTTTGCGCCTGCTTTGATCCAGTATTTTTTGATTGCTTTTACAATTTCGGCAGGCTGCACGGTTGCCGGTTGCAGACACATTTTTGTCAACAGCACATTGGCATTGTTTAAAGCATCCCAGAATTCATAATCTTTTTCGGGGTCGACATCTTCGTCCAGCATTTTATCGAGCCAGCCAGTAACGGTTTTTGCTGGAGGGAGTTTGTATTTGTTGATTGAATTTTTACCCCAATCACCAATGCCTTTTTTATCTGCCAGTATCAACATACTTTCCAACTGAAGCCAGGTACATAACGGATCAATAATACCACTGTCACTTTTCTTTGCGATGTCATACGCTTTTTTATATTCGCTGGTGGTAGTTTTTAGGGCATTGATTTTCTCCGGTTCCGTGATGGATTTTGTAAATAGTATTTTATTGGCCATCCCTAACAACAGGTGTCGCTGACAAGTATTTCCAATTTTAAGCAGGTACGAAAAGTTGTCGATGATGGTCTGAATATCTGCTGCTGTTTTGTTGGCGTTATTTTTTGAAACTTTGATATTGAGGTGGTATAAATTCTCCAGCGTTTTCACTGTGTAATCTGCCTGTTCAGATTTAAGCAGATCATTTATTTTTTCAATGGCAATCTCCTGTTTGTTAAGTGCCATCAATATCCGGGCTTCCTGCTCGGTAACAGCTCCGTTTCGGATGGCTGCTTTGTCAATCGCTTTACTAATCTCAATTAATTCTTCCAACAGCTCTTCTACCTCAAGTTTACTTTCACTTATTTTGTTGTACAAATTAAGCAGGTCTACTTCGGCTTCCATTGGTAATATATAACTAAAGGTTTTATTTTTTGTAACTGCGCTGGCAGTGAACCTGTAAAACTGATCGCCATAACATTGGTAAGCGCCCCAGGTATTATTGTCGGGATATTTTTCAAAGCATTCGCTTCTTGCTTTTTGAATGGCATCGCTAAAGTTGGCACCGTTAAACATCTCTTTATAGTAAGTTTCTGCAAACAAAAGGGCAGCGTTGTCGTCTACTGCCCAGCCAGCCGCTATTACAGCCTTCACACCCATTTCAATCAACTGTACACCCAGGTTGGCAGCCAGTTTATAATGCAACTGTGCTTTTGCTTCTGCATCGCCATCTACTTTACCCAAATAGCAGCAGTTTACAAAAACAAATTCAGGTACCTGACTCATCTGGTTAATCTCTTTCGTGGTTAAAAAGATCCCATTGCCAATTACCATTCCACCAGTGGCAGGTGTCACGTCTTTACAAATGAGGTCGTCTTTTTCATCTTCAAAAAAGCCATGACCTGCCAGGTGAATCATTTTATATTCTTCTTCAAAAAGCGCCTGTAAATTCTCTGCAAAATCCTTATTAATTTTTGTAGTTACATTAAAACCATTGTTGCGAATGATATCACTTACCTTTTTTGCTTCTTCCACGGCACCGGGCAATTGTTGCACAAATCCTTCCAGGGCAGGGTCGCCAATTACCAGCGCATTGTTGGCATAGGAACGTTTTATTTGTGTACGATAATCTGCTGTTGCCAATTGGCGTATCATTCCGGCGTTTACACACAAAGGTTTTGATTGGGTAGAGCTGTCCTGCAGCAATTCCCATGGGAAGGCGGCAGAGTATTTATCCAGATTCCACACGATATTGTATTGATTTCTTACGGCATCTTTAAAATCATTGGGGACCAATAATTCAAAAATTGTTTTTGCTAATTTGGGCGACCACTGCCCATCATCTGAAATTTTATTAATGAAATGCTGGATGATCGCCGGGTTACTATTGAGGTTCCGTACTTCTTCTCTTGCCGCTCCGGTAGAAGCAGAAAATTTAAGACAAAATGAAGGCGTTTTTTCTACGTTGACAGAAACCCTTTGCCACCAATCCTGCTGGTAATCCAGGGGTACCCGCTTTCTGGTACCGGGAAGTTTTTTTATTTTATTGTTGGGCAGCACAATGTTCAGGTGTTGATCGGCCTCCAGTTTTTTTAAGGTGTAAAACGCCTGCAAACAACGGTCTTCATAAACTTCTACGAATTCAAGTGTTTCTATTTTTTTTAAGTTTGAGTTGTTCAATCCGGCAATACTATTGTTGGCTTTCTTAATGCCCAATATGATGGCTTTTAGAGAGCTTTCAATACTTAATCCTCCATAACCGCCTCCCACGATTAGTGCAGAGATACCCACTCCGTACTCAAAAATATTGCCGAACTCATCTTTGTTCATGGTTTCAAATTCTCTTAGTTCCAACACATATTTGCTGACCGCCTGCATTACACTTAATTCAAGCTGGTAACTGTTCAATTCACCCAGTTCTCCCAGACCAACTATAATGGCGCCTTTTGGTGTTGAATTGTAAGAAAGAAAAATTTCACTGGTACCCACTTTGCCTGGATACAATCCAAGTGCATGTTTTTCCTGTAGCATGCCATTGAAACAATTATCCAGCACCTTCTCGGCGCTCATAATGCCGTCCTTAAAAAAGTGTCCGGCAATTAAAGGAAATCCTGCAAAGGAAAGATGGCCGTTGCTCATTGTAATCTTCAACGGAGAGTCTGTTTTAGTTTCCTTTTCTTTCTTTTTTACGCCCATTGCAACCAGTTCAATATTGCTTGCGTCTACCGGTACCATTTCGTATTTGGGATTTATTGTAAGTTGTGTACCACCTCGGGATATCGGCGGCGTTTTTCCAAGCCGGGCCGTAGTTCCTGTATCCAGCAATTCGCTGAAAGCGCCAAACAGATCGGGTTCGTTGGCAAGTTCGCCATGTTCTGTAAAGCAGTAATATACAGAATTGCGTTGAATCATTTCTTCTGGTATACCGCTGGCCCAGGTTACGCTGCCATCTCCTTCTGATGTGCTTTTAAATACCACACTATTTTCCCTGCCATTGTTTTCTATCTCATAAACTGCTGTGGTAGCATCCGATTTTCCTGCGATGTAAATCAGGTTTTTATAATCAATTTTGTTTTTGTTGTTTAGGATATTGTCCCGGAAACTGGTGTAGGATTTTAGTACATTATCTCCGGGCGGAGTGCCAATATTTTTAGAGTTGGTCAGCAAGTCCGTCCATGTTTTTGCTTTTGAAAAATCGAAGGGATTGGTACTCAGTGGAAGCAGGTGGTAGAGTCCGGGACATTGAGAAAATATTTGCAGCAAATCTTTTTTACTGTGCTTTAAATCGATCTTGCTCAATTTGGTGATATTGCCACCACGGCCGCTCAGCGTTTCCGGAATCAAAAAGGATCCCCCCAATGGAGCACCCAACAACAGTGTTTTAAATCCGGTTGAATTGTTCAGGGCGGGCCATTGTGAGCCACTCAAAATGAACTCTCTGAACAATACGCCTCCCATGCTATGTGCAATTACATGAATCGGTTGTTTTTTGTCCAGTAGTATTTTTATAGTATCATCCAGTTTTTTTGCTTCATCGGTCAATGATTTTCTCCAGTCGAAGGCAAAGGGCAATACATCATATTTATTGGATAAATATTTTGCCAGTTTTCTATAACTGCTACCCATCAACGAAGGTGCCACTATATTGGGTGCATTGATGTCCAGCTTTACCAGATCACCTTTTACAAAACTCCAGAAGTCAACCCATATTTTATCATTATCTCTTACCAGGTTGCTACCCATGATGCCAGGTAAAATAAGCACGATTGGTTTCTTACCCGTTATTTTACCGATGTCCATTTTTACTTCGGCTGTTACAAATGGCAATGCCGCATTCCGGTTGGCTTCTGAAATATCAGCTTCCTGCAATGTTTTAAAACCTGCAATTACATCGGTTGTGGCGCTCAATACCCTCACCATCGCTTCCTGCGATTCTTTACTGGCAAAATACTTCATGTGATCCGTGCCTTTGGCGTCATCTAAATAAAACCAGGTTTCTTTTTTCCTGGGTGTTCCAAAGTACATCGACCACGTATCGACCACCATATCATTTTTACGACGGAAATAGAGTTTGGTTAAAATTACCAACAACGCTTTTAATTCAAAATGCAAGGTACAGTTGCCGGAAATTACGGTAAGTGGCGATTCAATAATATTGGCTGGGTTATTTAGCATTTTGATAAACGGCGAATCGGGCACCATTGCTTCAATGCCCGGTAATATATCCACATTGCTTTTGGTAGCGGCCACTTCCGCCAGCAATGATTTTACGCCCTGGTAAACCGGGTTGGCCACCATGCCTGTCGTGATGCCAATAAAATTTAAAATAGTGTTGAGGTAATGATCCAGCCGGTCTGCCAGCAGCGATGTACCCATAGATGGACTGGCTACACGAATGAATTTCTGGACGGTGATGTTTTTTTGCCTGGCCAGTTCATTGATATCAGCCATGTATTTTCTGCTGGTACTATTATCCGGAAACAGGCTCATCTCAATTTCACTAAAACCAATATTGGTATTGCCTGCACTTGCTCTTGCCATTAAATCGCCTACCAAACCACCACGACTGTGCGTAATCAAATGTACCGTGCTATTGGTGGGTAATAACTTTAATAATTCGAATGCGTTTTGCAGGGGCGAATGAGTAAATGTTTTATGATCGAAGGTTAACACATTATCGCCATAGTTAGATACAATGTAATTCCAAAGACCAAATTGCCGCTGGTCCATCAACGCTCCAAAAGCTCCTTCTGAATTGGAGTTGGTGCCATGTATGAATAAAAGAAATGGTTTGTTAGTGTCGGTAATGGTACCGGCAATTTTTTTTCTCATAACATTATCCAGTAGAAAAAGACCAGGGTTAGGCTGCACTTTGTCTTCTACCTTTCGGGCCATTTCATGCACTGCGTTACCAACGATGCTGCTTTTCTTTTTCTTGAAAAATTTAAACACGTTGATGGCAAGATCCGTAACAATATTCCGGTCGCTGGTAGTTTGCAACGAGGTGGGAACTTCAAAGCCATCGTCATCAAACCCTCTTTTTCCTGCAAGGTTAAAGATCTCCTGAAATTCAGTGGCATTGCCTATCCAGGTGCTGCTGTCTTCAAATTTTATTTCTACAATATCATCATCCTGGGTTACTTCAATTTCCCGCCTCGAGGAAAGACTGCGGGAGTTATTTACGGTTACCGAGTTTACCAGCTCAAACCCATCCACATCGGAAAGGCTATTATCAATTTTGTTCTCACTTCCATTAATGATCAACTTGCGTAGCATACAATTGTTTTTAGGAGGTTATAAATATTTAAATATTTTTTGCAGTAAGGGTCAGTCGATTAAACAAAATATATAATTTTATTTTGCAATCAAAGTAAATGGACCCGTTATTTTTTTTCGCAAAAATGCGGGAAGTTTTAACGCAGTGCAGATTGCCATAAATGGCCGGAGCGGTTATGCTTTAGCGGGAGTGTTGGATGCGCTCAATATCTTTTATTGAATCAGCTTTTTTTAATACTACTTCTTTTTTATTTTCTTTTCAGTGGCTTCTATTTGTTGTAGAAAATCTTTTTCAACAGCGGATAAATCATTTTTTGTTTGTGTTTTAAATTTATTGTATTCCACTTTTGCTTTATCAATGGCTTGCTCATGACTGATGTTGCCGGCATGCGTCAGAATATCTTTGCCGGTCATCTTTAAAAAATCATCTAACCTTGCTACCCAGTCTTTCATATACATCGGCTGCAGGTTCATTGCCTGAATTTCTGCTACTTCAAGATAGGCAGTCACCATTCTGTTTAATAGGTTTAGTTCCTGTTCAGTCAGATAGTTTTTTGCAATTTCAATTTCGGATAAAGTGGGTTGCTTGACTTTAAAATTGGTTAAACCAAGGTAAGGTTTAGTGGCATCAATCCTGCTGTAAATCACTTCTGCGGCGGTGTTGCCATGGGCTGCCCAATGCATTTTATTTTGAACGGTTTTAAAAAATGTTTCAGAAATGATTGCTTTTGGAGAATAATCGATGCTGGTGGAATAGATATCCAATACTTTTCTCCAAAAAACTTTTTCAGAACTACGGATATCTCGGATACGGGCTAAAAGTTCTTCAAAATAATTCCCACCGCCTGCATTTTTTAGCAGGTCGTCATTTATTGTAAAGCCTTTAACGATGTACTCTTTCAGGCGTTGGGTAGCCCATATTCTAAATTGCGTTCCCCTGTGTGATTTTACCCGGTAACCAACTGATATGATGACATCCAGGTTATAGAAATTAGTAGGCTTGGTAGAAAATTCGGAATTTCCGAATTTTCTCATGGTACTAAATTCTGTCAGTTCATTTTCAGCGTATATGTTTTTTATATGTTCATTAATGGTAGATTTTGATTTATCAAAAATAATAGACATCTGGTCCTGCGTAAGCCATACCGTTTCATCCGTAAGCCGGGTTTCAATTTTTGTAATGCCATCTTCAGTCTGGTAGATGAGTATGTCAGATACGTTTTCCATTTGGTAAATTTTTTAATTACTGGTTTTCGCAATCAGGCTTATATTTAACAAAGGTTGCTCAAAAGATTTGGATGATGAAGGAAATTACAGCCGAAAAATAAATATATGGATACAACCGGCACAATCATTTTTGGAATTGTAATGTTACACCTGATAATTGGCTTCGGCTACGTCGTTTACAAGTTGAAACGCAGGAAGGAAATAAAACATACACAATAGTTACATTCTCAATTTCTTCATCGATAAATCCATAAGCATGGGACAATTATTTTCCTGCCGAGGCGATATTCTTTAGGGGGGATTTTGCAAATTGACGCTTGGGGTTGCTTCCTTTTTAATAGACACTTGCAAAGGGGATGCTCTTCGTCGCGGTTGGCAACCTTTGCCATCTAAGCCGTTTATTAGAATACATCCTCGTTGGGGTAATACTTAAAAGCATAAATTTGAATTTAATTATTGATTGCTCCATGATGTTACAACGATTGCCTTTTACCTGGTTTTCTTTTTTACGATCATTTTTATTTTTAATGGCCGTTTTATTTTGTGGCAAGGCGTCTGCTCAACAGTGCAGCGGTAGTTTGGGCGATCCTGTGGTGAATATTACGTTTGGCTCTGGCACTGGTTTTGGCCCGCCCCTGGCAGCCGCAACCAGCAAATACCAATATGTTCAGGATGCCTGCCCCGTTAACGGATATTATACCGTTTTGAACAAAGGGATCGAATGTAATTATGGCTGGCATGTATTGCAAAGTGACCATACAGGCAATCCCAATGGTTATTTTATGTTGATAGATGCGGCCTTTGATCCAAGTGATTTTTATTTGGATACGGTAAAAAATCTTTGTGCCAATACTACCTATGAGTTTGCTGCCTGGATGCTGAATTTGAAATACGTTTTACAGGGAACAAAACCCAACATTACTTTCAATATTGAAACTCTCACCGGGCAGGTATTGCAAACCTATAATTCAGGCGACCTGCCGATTGAACAATCAATCCGTTGGCGACAATATGGATTTTACTTTACGACCCCTTTAAATGTTTCCGAAATTGTGTTGCGAATGACCAACAATGCAAAGGGAGGCGATGGCAATGATTTTGCATTGGATGATATTACCTTTCGGCCAGCAGGACCAGTTATTGCAACTGCCATTGTCAATCACGCAGCAGATACCGTTCAGCTTTGTTCGGGTGATACCAGTACGCTGTATTTTACTGCTACCGTCGGAAGCTGTTATGCCAATACAGCTTACCAATGGCAAATGAGCAGCGACAATGGCTTTACCTGGAATAATATTGCCGGTGCTACCGGCACTATTTATTCAAGACCATCAACCGTTGCCGGAAATTATTTTTACCGCATCATCGTAGCACCAGCTTCAAATATTGGTATTGGTAATTGCAGGGTTGCATCCAGTCCAATCCGGGTGAAGGTAAACGGACTTCCGCTTACATCTGCGACTAACAATGGGCCAAAATGCGCCGGCGTTGCAGTAGTGTTAACTGCAAGCGGTGGTAGCTTATACCAATGGATTGGACCCAATGGGTTTACTGCCAGTACAACGCAGGATACTCTATTCAGCAGTAGTACCATCCATAGCGGAAAGTATGTGGTAGCGGTTACCGATAGCCTCGGATGTAAAAAAGATGACTCCACATTCGTTACGGTATATGCCAAACCGGTTGCCTCGTTTTCTGTATCATCCCCTGTTTGTGAAAACAGCAATATTAGTTTTAGTAATCAGTCTGTTGATGGTGGCCAACTTTTACAAAAATGGGCCTGGGATTTTGGTGATGGATCATTGTCGGATATGGTTTCTCCCACACATGTCTTTACCAAAGCAGGTATGTATTCTGTAAGCTTGTTGGCTGAAAATGATAAAGGCTGTAAAAGCATTGTCTTTACAAAACAGGTATCGATCAATCCGTTACCCAAACCTGATTTTATATTGCCAGCCATCTGTCTGGCCGATCCCTTTGCAACATTTATCAATACATCTGCGATTGCGGATAATAGCGAAAACCAATTTGTATATGCATGGGATTTCGGTGATAACAACGCATCGCCGAGCAACTCCAATACATCAGTTGTTAAGTCGCCTCAGCATAGTTATACCAGCATCGGCGTTTACCCGGTTCAATTAACCGTTACGTCAAAAGGTGGTTGCATAAAAGACATAATAAAAAACTTTACAGTAAACGGATCGCAACCTCTCGCTAAATTTATCATCGACCCAACGGTTAATTTTTGCAGCAATGAAATTGTTAGTTTAGCCAATGCCTCTACGGTAAACTTTGGCAGCATTTCCAAAGTTGAAATCTACTGGGATTACAGCAATAATCCTTCTGTGAAAGTAACCGACTCAACCCCTGCGGCGGGTAAAAAATATACGCATCAGTATCCACCGTTTGGTATCCCTTTAACAAAGCAATTGAAAATCCGGTATGTTGTGTATTCGGGTATCAGTTGTGTAAACGAAATAACCAAACTGATTGGTCTAAAGGCCAGTCCTGTGGTGCAGTTTGCCGCATTGAACAATATTTGTGAAGAAGTAAAGCCAACCCTAATTACGCAGGCGATAGAGATCAATGGCCTTGCCGGAACGGGCACTTTTAGCGGTGCAGGCACCAGTGCTTCCGGCTTGTTTAATCCAAAGGTTGCCACGCCGGGTAATCATGTGATTCGTTTTAGCTTTTCAGGCATTAATAGTTGCAACACTTTTGCAGCGCAAAGCATCAAAGTATTTCAACAACCGATCGTAAATGCGGGGCCAAACAGAACAATGATTCGGGGCGGATTGATAACACTGGATGCCACTGCAACAGGCAATAGTTTGCAGTACGAATGGACACCCAATACCAACATTGACAATAGTAAAATTCCCAGGCCCGCAATTTCACCTTTGCTAAACACAACCTATATTTTAAAGGCAACCTCAGCCGAAGGGTGTGAAGCAACGGACGAGGTAATCATAACCGTGTTAAAAGATATTTATGTGCCTTCTGCCTTCTCGCCAAACGGCGATGGTATCAATGATCTCTGGCATATTCCATATTTAAATTCCTATCCCGGTACGGATGTAAAAGTATTCAACCGATATGGCGAATTGGTGTACCAGGCTGCTGGTCAATCAATCGCATGGGACGGACAGTTTAAAGGCAAGCCCTTACCTTCCGGTAGTTATGTTTGGGTACTAAATACAGGTGCCTTAAAAAAACTGGTTCATGGCACGGTGATGATTGTACGATGATTTTATATTCTGCTACCTGTATTGGGCAAATTGAAAATATTAATAGTAATAAAATCAGGTTAGTCCATAACTTCTTCTTACTTCTCAGCATTCGTTCACCATCGGGTGAGGAAAAATTCGTTGAAGAATTTTTTTCAACGGATGAGATGGTGTACAAACCCAATTAGAATTATTGTTCATAGTATTCAAAAATAAAATTGTTTGCAAAAAAAGCAATCGGTCTGCAGAACTCAGCGTAATAAGGCTCCAAATTATTCGGGAAGGAATGGGAATAATTTCTGAGTATTGTGATTTTCTCAAAATGGTTTTTATTTCACCAACTCAGATTTTTGCAGGTAGTGCGGTTTATCTCCCGCCCATTAAAGTTACTTACTTCTTTTACCTGCCTGGCAATAGGGGTAACAGTAAAGAACCGGATCCGGAAGTTGGATCAAGTGCCGATTTTAGTTTCGTTTTTCCAGTGATTACAATCATGGCAAGTATGAAGATTACTTGCTGTGGTGTATAAAACTAACTGCTTTTTTTCCTGCACCGTTGGTAAATTGCCCAATCTGATACTCTTACGCATACACAGCACATACTGTTAGGTATGCTCCAGTTTAAAATCTATTTTATCAAGATGCATTTGCATTTTTTCAATACTGACATTTCTTGTTTCGGGAGTTTTACCCAATTTGGTACCTGTTCAAATCCATATCTGTAAAAAGATTGTCAAAATCTTTTTCACTTTCCTTATCTATC
>Ga0105045_10001387_pt1 | contig 19685 bp, 13 predicted proteins | sample MAT02_FD_78089 | JGI IMG/M metagenome (GOLD analysis project Ga0105045, IMG submission 78089) | Freshwater microbial communities from Lake Fryxell liftoff mats and glacier meltwater in Antarctica - MAT-02 (megahit assembly) | ecosystem: Environmental > Aquatic > Freshwater > Ice > Liftoff... | reverse complement strand
CGATGCACGGCGCGCCCTCGTCCATGCAGCAGAGGGCCACGGGCACGAACGAGGTGCAGTCGGGGCTGCACGACAACGGGATCAGGTCGGCGTTCTCGGCCGTGCAGTGCGGGCCGCTTGTCGGGTCGCCGTCGCATGCCTCGGCGTCCTGGACGACGCCGTCACCGCAGATCTCGAGCGCGCAATCGGCCGAGCATCCGTCGTTGTCGTCGTCGTTGCCGTCGTCGCACTCCTCGTCCGGCGAGACGTCGTCGTCGCCACAGATGACGTGCGTGCAAAACGGGGTGCAGCGGAAGTCGCCGCCCGGTCCCGTGTCGCACTCTTCGTCGTCCTCGGTCTTGCCGTTGCCGCAGCTGGTCAGCACGCATTGATCGCAACCGTCGTAGGGGACGTCGTTGGCGTCGTCGCAGGGTTGACCGGGCGCCGCATATCCGTCGCCGCACTCGTTGAGGGTGCAGTCGGGCTGACAGCGGGCCTCCCATGCGTTGGCGTCGTCCTCGTCGCACTCTTCGTCTTCTTCCGCGATGCCGTCGCCACAGCGCGCCCCGGGATCCGACTCGCTGCCGCTTTCTGCCGTCTGTGTGGTTTCTGTCGCATCCGCGGTCGCCGACGACATGCCACCGGTCATCGTCATGCCGAGGCTGCCCTCGCCGCGCGACGATTCACCGCCGCTGCTGCCACCGGCGGTGCCGCCGTCGGAGTCGCCGAACACGGGGTTCGGGCGCGCGCACCCGACGAACGCCCAGGTGAGGGCGACCAGCGCGAGCGTCGATCGTCGCAGCGATTCACCGTCCATCGTCCACCGCACGTCAGACTAGCAAGGACGCGAGCAAACCGCATGGTGCGTGTCCGCGTGCAGCCGTGCGATTGGGATCCGGCCAGAAGAGCATCGGCGCGGGGTCGGTGCGATGCCTACTCTCCGCCGCCGCCGCAAGCCGCCGCAAGCCGCTCGCCGCGCGGCCGCGCCGCAGCGCGAATCCGTTCGGGTCCGGCCGCGCCGGTGCCCCGCACACTTCGGCACCGGCGGTCCGTGGTGTCCTCTGGCAAGGTGGTGATCGAATGGCCGACGACCGTGCGCCTGCGGGCGAGACCGCGCCGCCGGACGAACCCGACACCTTGCCGGTGGCGCCGGCGAGCCGAGCAGACGCGCTGCCCCGCGGCACACAGCTGGGCCGGTACATGCTGCTGGAGCGGATCGGTCGCGGTGGCATGGGCACGGTGTACGCGGCCCAGGATCCCCAGCTCGATCGGCGACTCGCGATCAAGATCCTGCGCACACCCGCGCACGATCCGACGGCGCGCACCGAGCTGCTGCGCGAGGGCCAGGCCCTCGCGATGCTGTCGCATCCCAACGTGGTGCCGGTCTACGACGTGGGCGTGGCCGATGGTCGGGTGTGGCTGGCGATGGCTGAGGTCACCGGCGGCGCGCTGACGCGGTGGCTGGCGACCGCGCGATCGTGGCGCGAGATCGTGACGATGTTCGCCGCCGCCGGACGGGGGCTCGCGGCGGCCCACGACGCTGGATTGGTGCACGGAGACTTCAAGCCGCCCAACGTGCTCATCGACGCCCGCGGCGAGCCGTGTGTGGTCGACTTCGGACTGGCGCGGCGGACGGCCTCCGCGACTCGATCCTCGCGCGTGGTCCCCGACGCGGTGCCGCGACACGACGAGAGCACCCGCGATGGCGTCGTGCGCGGTACGCCAGCGTACATGGCCCCCGAGCAGATGTGCGGTCTCCCGCTCGACGCGCGCACCGATCAGTTCGCGTTCTGCGTCGCGCTGTTCGTCGCGCTCTTCGGCCGTCACCCGTTCCTCGACGAGGATGGCAGCGACGCCCCGGTGGCGGTGCGACCGCTGCTGGAGCGCATCGAGGCCGGCCGCGTCGCGCCCCGCCCCGAAGCGGTAGGGGTGCCGCGCAGTGTCGAGCGCGCGATGCTGCGCGGGTTGGCGTCGCGACCCGAGCGGCGCTGGCCGTCGATGCATCCGCTGGTGGAAAGGCTCGAGCGATCGCTGCGCGCACGCGGGCCCTGGCTTCCACCGCTCGCCGTCGTCGGTGCCGCGACGGTGGCGTGGTCGCTCTGGCCGCCTCCCCAACCGCCGGCGTGCGATGGCGCCGCCGAGCTCGCCGAAGTGTGGAATCCCGATCGTGCCGCGGCCGTGTCGTCACGGCTGCGCAGCTTCGAGACCGCGTCCGCGCTCGACACCGCCACGCGCGTCGGCGAGGGGCTCGAGGCCTGGGCCGAGCGTTGGCGGGTCCGCCACGCCGAGCTTTGCGCGTCGCCGCGGACCGACGCGCGCGCCTGCCTCGACGCTGCGCGGACGGGCTTCGCCACGACCCTCGACGTGCTCGAGCGCGCGGATCGTTCGACGCTGCGCCGCGCGGCCACGGCGGTGCGCCGACTGCCAGCGCCCGAAGCGTGCGGGGACGGTCCCGGTACCGTCGCCGGCCGAGGCGCCGCGGCCCAGGCCGTGGATCGTCAGCTCGCCGAGATCGAAGCACTCGAGGCCGCGGGTCGGCTCGACGCCGCCTTGGCCGCGGCCCAGGCCGCCATCGTCGCCGCCGACGCGGTGGGCGAGCCGGTCGTCGCCGCGCGGGCGCACCGCACCCTGGGTTCCGTGTTCGAGGCCCTCGGACGCTATGCCGACGCCGAGGTCGAACTCGACCGTGCGCGGTGGATGGCAGTCGAGAACGGTCGCGACGACCTCGCGGTCGCGGCGATCACCTCGCTCATCAAGATCGTCGGCCACGATCTGGCCCGCATCGACGACGGCCGCGCGCTCGAGCGCCACGCCGAGGCCGCGCTCGCCCGCTTCACGCCGGATCCCGAACAATTGGCGGCGCTGCGCAACGCCCAGGGGCTGTTGCGGCTGGCCGCGGGCGAGCCCGAGGCGGCGATCGATCACTTCGCCGACGCGGTGGAGTTGGTCGCGGTCTCGCCCGAGGGCGAGCTGCGGCAGCAGGCGCCGCTCAACAACTACGCCAACGCGCTGGCCGCCGCCGGTCGCTATGCCGAGGCCCGCGCCGCGCTCGAGCGGGCCGTCGCGCTGGCCGAGCGCAACCTCGGCCCCGATCATCCCAGCTTGATCGGATACTTCAGCAACCTCGGGTTCATCGCCGATCGCCAGGGGCGCGGCGACAATGCGCGGATGTTCCTCGAGCGCGCCGTCGTGCTCGGCGAGTCGGCGCTCGGCACCGAGCACCCGGTGGTGTACGAGGCGACCAACAACCTCGCCGTGCACCACTACTCGGCGGGCGAGCTGGATGTGGCCGAGGCGCTGTTCGAGCGCACCCTGGTCGCCGCGCGCAAGAACCTCGGCCCGGATCATCCCAACCTGGGCAAGGTCATCGCCAATCTCGCGCTGTGTGCGAGCGAGCAGGGGGACTCCGAGCGCGCCCTGGTGCGCTACGACGAGGCGCTCGCCATCGAGGAGCGGGGGCTGGGCCCCGATCACATCGATGTCGCGCAGACGCTCAACAACCGCGGCAGCGCGCTGCGTCGGCTCGGACGCCACGACGAGGCCGCCGCGGCCTATGCCCGTGCGCTCGGCATCCGCAAGGCCAAGCTCGGCGAGCAGCACCCCGACACCGGCACGACGATCAACAACCTCGGCCTGTTGGCGATGGCGCAGGGACGGGCTGCCGAGGCTGTGGAGCACCACGGTCGCGCGCTCGCGATCTGGCAGGCTGCCCACGGCGAACAGCACGATCGGGTGGCGTCGGCGCTGACCGATCTGGCCGCCGCGCACGTCGCCCTCGGCGAGAGCGGTCAGCGGGTGCGCACGCTGCTCGAGCGCGCCGACGCGATCTGGCGCGGGCTCGAGCGCCCCGACCCCGCCATGGCGGCGCAGACCCGACTCGCGCTGGCCGAGGAGATCGCCGCCGACGATCCGACGCGGGCGCGGGCGCTGGCGCGGGCTGCCCTCGATGCGTTCACGTCCAGAAGCCCGCTGTGGAAGGACGCGGCGGCGCGCACGAGGGCGCTGCTCGAGCGCATCGGCGGTTGAGGCGGCTACAGCCGGAGCGCGGCCGAGAGGAACGCGACGGCGCCGATCATCGCGCCGGCGAAGCCGATGGCGCCGGCGAGGAACCACGGCATCACGCGATCGCGCTGCACGGGCGCGAGCCGGTGGTGCTGGCGGGTGGGGTTCCACAGCCAACCGCGCGGCATCGGGGCGAGGGCGCGGTGCAGACGCACGTGATACACGACGCCCGCCAACGCCCCGCCCACGAGCGAGCCTGCGGACAACGCCGCGCCGACCCACACCCCGAGCATGGGCGGCAGCGACCACAACGCCACGGTGACGACGCAGCCCATCACCAAGAGCAGCTCCGGGGCGATGAGGATCGAGCGGACGCGCAGCGAGTCCATGGCGTCAACTCTGCGGGTACTCGATGCCGAGCCTGAACCGGCCGATCGTGATCTGATCGCCGCGCTGCAGCTGGATCCGCTGGGTGATCGGCGCGTCGTTGACCCGGATCGAGCCGTCGGTGACAAGGGCGCGCAGCTGCGGCAGCTCGGGCCATCCACCCCACTCGATCACCGCGTGGACCGGCAAGATCGCGCCGTCGGAGAGGCGGATCTCGGCGTCCCGCCCCGACCCGACGCGGTGGCTGCCCGGCAACAGCAGCGACTCCTCGAAGCCGCCCCACGGCAGCGTGATGCGCAACATCGCGGCCACCGCCACACCGAAGTCGTAGTGGAGGATCGAGCCGAGCGCGTTGGCGAGCTCGCCCGCGGTGGCGGGGCGCAGATCGGGGATCTTCTCCAGGCACTGCAGCACCAGCTCGCCCAGGGCGGGCGGCAGATCGCGGCAGTGCGCATAGGCCTCGAGCGGCTGCGGCATCACGCTGCGGTGGGCGGTGAGCCACGGGACCGGGTCGTCGCGCAGAGCGTCGCGCACCTCGGAGAAGGCGCGCTCGGGGAAGAACAGGCACCGCCCCGTCAGCAGCTCGTAGAGCACCACCGCCAGGCTGTAGACGTCGCTCGCGGGGGTGAGCCGCGAGTTGTAGAGCTGCTCGGGTTGGCTGTAGTGCGGGGTGCCGATGAGCAGGCGGCCGATCGTGACCTCGCTGCCGATGGTGCCGGCGATATCCCACGCGCGCGCGAGCCCGAAGTCGATCACGCGCACGTTGTGATCGGGCTCGACCCACAGGTTGGCCGGCTTGATGTCGCGGTGCACGATGCCGTGGGTGTGGGCCTCGGCGAGCCCGAGGCAGGCCTGGTGGACCATCCAGACCGCCTGCGCCGCCGGCATCGGCTCGTCGAAGTCGTGGAACTCATCGAGCTGCTGACCCTCGAGATAGTCCATCAGCAAGAAAACGCGGCCGTCGTCGCCTTGGCCGGCGTCGTGGACGCGGACCACGTGATGGTTGGTGAGCGAGCGCAGGATCGCGATCTCCCGCAGCGCGCGACCCGATGCATCGCTGTCGCCGATCGGGCGCAGCGACAGCTTGAGCGCGGCGCCGCCGGGAAAGCCCGGCGCAACGACGCGGTACACCGCCGCGAATGCGCCGCGGCCGACCGTCTCGATCACGCGATAGCCGTGGTAGACCTCGCCCGGCTCGAGCTCGCGTTTGTCGGTCATGGGTGCGCCTCGAGCCAGGCGTCGATCTCGGTGACCAGGGCGGGGTCGCGGCGGGCGATCGGGCGCAGATCCTCGCGGGCGGCGAGTGCCAGCGCGCGCGCCTGCGGCAGGTCGGCATCGGCGGTGAGCAGGCGCGCCAGCTCGTAGCGCGCGCGCGCCTGCAGGTACGGATCGCCGCCGAAGCGGCCGTGGCTCGCGATAACCTCCTGCAGATCGGCCCGCGCCTCGTCGATGCGGCCGAGGCGGCCCAGCGCGCTGCCGCGACAGGTGAGGGGCGGCTGTTGCGCCATGGGATTGGCGGTCACGTTCGCAGCCAACGTCTCGATCGCGGCGTCGCACGCCGCGGCGGCCCGCGCATGATCGCCTCGGGCCTGGGCGATCGCCCCCAGGATCACCTGGGCCTCCGCGCGTCCGTGCGCCAACGCGACGCCGCCGCCCGCCGCGAGCGCGTCGATCCCCATCGCCTGCCGCTTTGCCCCATCGAGCTCGCCGCGGTCCAGCTTCAGCCGCGCGTCGATCAGGTCGACGGCGATCTCCCCGATACTACCCTCGCCGTAGCTCGCCGTGATGAGCGGTCGGCCCCGATCCAACGCACGCCTCGCGGCGTCGAAGTCGCCGACGAGCTCCTCGAGCAGGGCGGTGGCGAGCAGGGCGCGGGCCGCCGCCGCGACGTCGCGGGGCCGCGGGCCGTCGACCAGCGCCAGTGCGCGCGCGCAGCGTGGACGCGCAGCGTCGAGTTCACCGCGCACGATGTACGACTCGCACAGGTTCACGTAGTTGTCCGACAACCGGACGTAGTCTTCACCGTGGGTGGCGATCGCCAACTCGAGCGCCTGCTCGAAGTGAGAGCGGGCCCGGATCGCGTCGCCCTGGGCCAGCGCGATGGTGCCGAGGTTGTTGAGCGCCACCGCGCGGCGGATCGGGTTGTCGTGCACGCCCGCGTCCATCAGCGCGAGGGCCTGCAGGTACGCATCGCGGGCGCGGTCGAACTGTTCGGTGCCCTGGTAGATGTTGCCCAGCGCCGTATAGGTGGCGGGCCTCAGCTCGGCGCCGTCGCTGCGCGCGAGCTCGAGCTCGATGAGGTACGCGATCTCGAGGGCCTCGGGCGCCCGGCCCTGCAGGTAGACCAGGGCGTAGGCCAGCTCGCCGAGGACGACGACGAGGCGCGCGTCGTCGTGGCCCGTCGCCGCCGCCCGTGCCGCGGCCCGAAACGCAGCCTCGGCGTTGGCGATCTCGCCGCGCGCCTCGTGCACGTGCGCGAGCGCGGCGTGGGCCCGCGCCACCAGGCTGTGCCAACCCGTGGCCTCGGCCCGTGCGAGCAGCGACGTCGCCTGGGCGAGCGCTGCGTCGTCGCTGCGCACGTCGCCGAACATGTCGTCCAGCGCGTCGGCGACCTCGGCGGCCTGGGCACGCAGCGCGGGATCGTCCGGCGGCGGTACGGTCTGGAGCAGCCTGTCGACGTCGTCGCACTGCGCCGGATCAACGGCGTCGAACACCGCCGAGGCGATCGCGACGATGTGCGCCTCGTCGGCGCCGCGGAGCCGCGCGAGCAGATCCTCGAACTCGGCGCGGCGGCGATCGAGGCACGACATGCGGGCGTCGAACGCCTCGGCCGATTGCACGCCGTCGATCCGGTGCTCGACACAGGCCGCGACGGCGGCGTCGCGCCAGCTCGCCGCGTTGCGATCGAGGGCGGAGGCGAGCCCCTCGGTGCCCGTGGCGCTGAGGCCCCCGGTGGCGATCGCCGCCTGCACGATCCCGTCGCGCACCGGCCCGTCGTACAGCTCTCCCAGCCCCGCCCGCGCCGCCGCGCAGGGGTCGGTCTGGGCCTCGGCGTCGCCGAGCATCGGGATCATCGCCCCCACGCCGACCAGCGCCGCCGCGGCCCCGAGCATCAGCAGCGGGCGCCGCCGGATCGTCGGCGCCAGGGCGTCGAGCAGCGGCGCCATCGACTCGAAGCGGTCCGCTGGCTCGCGCGCGAGACCACGCTCGAGCGCCCGCCGGATGCGCGCCGGCACCGGCGACTCGCGGGGAAACGCCCGCTTGGCGCCATGGGTCACCGCGAACGCGAGCTCGCCGACGGTGGTGCCGGCGAAGGGCCGCTCGCCCACCAACGCCTCCCACAACGCCACACAGAAGCTGAACTGATCGGTGCGGGCATCGACCTCGAGCGCGAGGTGCTGCTCGGCTGACATGTACGCTGGCGTGCCGAGCACCGAGCCGGCCATGGTCACCGGCTGCGCCAGGCGGGTCGACGAGACCGCCGCCGTGCCGGTGCTCGCCGGATCGTCGTCGCCCATCGAGCGCGTCGCCGCGCTGGGCCGTGCCAGGCCGAAGTCGGTGACCCGCACGCGACTCTCGCGATCGACCAGCACGTTGTCGGGCTTGAAGTCGCGGTGCACGAGGCCCGCGGCGTGGGCGGCCTCGAGTCCGCGCCCGGCGTAGACGAAGAACTCGACGATCTCGCGCCAGTCGTGGGGCGTGCTCAGCCACTGCGTGAGGGTCTGGCCCTCGACGAAGTGCATCGCGAGGAACACCCGCTCACCGAACGAGCCCGCATCGTAGATGGGCATCACGTTCGGGTGCGTGAGCCGGGCCATCGCCTGGGCCTCGCGCAGCAGTCGCATGCGCTCGCGCGCGCGCATCGGGCTGTCGACGTCCGCGCTCCCGCGCAGCACCTTCAGCGCCACCTTGCGGTCGAGCTCCGGATCGTACGCCGCGTACACGATGCTCATCCCCCCGCGGCCGACAGGCTCGAGGACGACGTAACGCCCCATGGAGGTGCCGCGCTCGAGGTGCAACGAGCGCCGCACCGGCGCATCGTCGGACATGGTGTCGAGCGCGCCGCCGGTGCGCGGACCCGTCTCGTCGGAGTCGGGCATGGGCGATCACGAGGGTACGCCCACGCGCGGCGGCGCGCGAGCGCGGGGGCGGGACCCGTCCCGCTTTCCCCCCGCTTTCCCCCGCGCCTACTCGTCCTCGGCCCGCAGCGTCGCCAGCACCGAGATGTCCTCCAGCGTGGTCATGTCCCCCTGCGGCGCCTTGCCCGAGGCCAGCTCGCCGAGCAGCCGGCGCATGATCTTGCCGCTGCGGGTCTTGGGCAGCGCATCCGCGAAGCGGACGGAGTCGGGGCGGGCGAATTTGCCGATCTCGGCGGCGACGAGATCGGCGAGTTCGGTGGCGACGGCGTCGGTGGGCTCGCGGCCGGACTTGAGCGTCACGAAGGCGACCAGAGCGTGGCCCTTGAGTTCGTCGGGACGGCCGACGACGGCGGCTTCGGCGACCCACGGGTGGGCGACGAGCACGCTCTCGACCTCGGCGGTGCCGAGCCGGTGACCGGCGACGTTGACGACGTCGTCGACGCGGCCCATCACCCAGAAGTAGCCGTCTTCGTCGCGCCGGGCGCCGTCACCGGTGAAGTATCGATCGGGGAAACGCGAGAAGTAGGTCTCGCGAAAGCGCTCGTCGTCGCCCCAGATCGTGCGCAACATCGACGGCCACGGCTGCTCGATGACGAGGTAGCCGCCCTCGTTGGGCGCGGCCTCGGTGCCGTCGTGGCGCAGGATCTTCGGCACCACGCCGAAGAAGGGCACGGTGCAGGAGCCGGGCTTGGTCGCGATCGCCCCGGGCAGCGGCGCCATCATGATCGCGCCGGTCTCGGTCTGCCACCAGGTGTCGACGATGGGACACCTATCTCCGCCGATGACGCGGCGGTACCACATCCACGCCTCGGGGTTGATGGGCTCGCCGACGGTGCCGAGCAGCCGCAACGACGACAGGTCGTGGCCCGCCGGGTGCTCGTCGCCCCAGCGGATGAACGCCCGGATCGCCGTGGGCGCGGTGTAGAAGATCGTGACCTTGTGGCGGGCGATCATCGCCCAGAATCGGTCGGGCCCGGGATGGTCGGGCGCGCCCTCGTACATCACCACCGTGGCACCGCACGCGAGCGGGCCATAGACGATGTAGCTGTGACCGGTGACCCAGCCGACGTCGGCGGTGCACCAGTACACGTCGCCCTCGCGCATGTCGAAGACGTACTTGGTGCTGACGTAGGTCCCCACCATGTAGCCGGCGGTGGTGTGCAGCACGCCCTTGGGGTGGCCGGTGGTGCCCGAGGTATAGAGGATGAACAGCGGGTGCTCGGCGGCGACGGGCACCGCGTCGCAGCTGTCGTTGGCGGTCGCGACGGCCTCGGCCCACTCGAGATCGCGACCTGCCTGCATCTGGATCGGGTTGCCCGCGCGCCGCAGCACCAAGGTGTGCTCGACCGATGGGCAGCTCGCGAGCGCGCGGTCGACGTTTTCCTTGAGCGGCACCAGCTTGCCGCGGCGCCACGCGCCGTCTTGGGTGACGATGAGCTTGGCGCCGGCATCGTTGACGCGGTCGCGCACGGCGTCGGCGGCGAAGCCCCCGAAGATCACGCTGTGGATGGCGCCGATGCGGGCGCACGCCAGCATCGTGATCGCCGCCTCGGGCACCATGCCCATGTAGATGACGACGCGGTCGCCGGCGGCGACGCCCAGGCGGCGCAGGGCGTGGGCGCACCGGGCGGTCTCGCGCAGGAGCTCGGCGTAGCTGAGCGTGCGCACGTCGCCGGGCTCGCCCTCCCACACCAGCGCAGGCTTGTCGCCCAGTCCGGCCACGACGTGGCGGTCGAGGCAGTTGTACGACAGGTTCGTGGTGCCGCCCTCGAACCAGCGGGTCTTGGGCGGATCCCACTGGCGGATCGTCCGCGGCGCGTCGAACCAGTGCAGTTCTGAGGCGAGCTCGCCCCAGAACCCGTCGGGATCCTCGATGCTGCGCCGGTACATGGCGTCGTAGGTCTCCCGCGCACCGATGCGAGCCCGGGCCGAGAACTCCTCGGGGGGCTCGAACAGCCGGGATTCCTTGGAGACGCTGACGATGGCGTTGCTCATGGGGACCTCGACCTCGGGGCTTACCACACTCGGCTGCGATCCGCCCCGGGGGCACGCGACGCGCCTGGCGGTTGTTTGTGCCCCCGGGGCGTGGTCCGGAGCCCGCGGCGTGCCCGGGACTTGTGTGCCTGGGGCTGCCGCGCCTGGCGAGCGCACAGGGCCCGGTGATACCCTGCATGCGTTCTCGTGCGCCCGATGCATTTCGCGCCCGGCGCCCCGCGGGGAGAAAGTCAGAGAGATGTCGAAGAAACTGTTTGTCGGAGGGCTGTCTTGGGGCACCACCGACGACCGGCTGAAAGAAGCGTTCTCCCGCGTGGGCGAGGTGAGCGAGGCGCGGGTCATCACCGATCGCGAGACCGGGCGTTCACGCGGCTTCGGGTTCGTGACCTACGCCGATCCAGCGCTGGCGGATCAGGCGATCAAGGAACTCGATGGCCAGGAACTCGACGGTCGAACCATCCGCGTCAACGAGGCCCAGGCCCAGGCGCCGCGACCCCGCGGCGTGGGTGGAGGCCCGCGCGACTTCGGGCCGCCGCGCACGTTCGGCGATCGTAGTCCGTCGCCGCCGCCCTCGGCGAAGCCACCTGGGCGCGGACGCGAGACCCCGGGGCGCGATCGGGACCGCGAAGGCGTGGCGCGGGATCGCGTGGGACGCGGCGGCCGGGCGCGCGACTTCAGCGACGACGACGACTAGTCGCCCGGCGCCCGCGATCGGGCATCGCGGCGAACGACGAGTCGCGGCCCATGGTTGGCCGTTCGATCACTTCGTGCGTGCAGCACGTGGCAGGCCCCCGTGGCACCGTGATCGCGCGCCTCCAACGGGGCCACCGTACGTCGCGTGGCGACCGCGCCGCACAGAAGCTTTTGCCGCTACGCCACTCGGTGCGTAGGCTCGCAGCCGGATGCGGCGTCTGAGCATCGTGGTGACGGCCGTGATCGGCGCCGTCCTCGTCGGCTTCGCCACGTGGTGCGTGCTGTTGCTCGTGGAGGTCTCGGCCGTGCGCGACGACGTGGTGCGACGGGTCGGTTGGCTGATGGACGTGCAACAGATCGCCGGCGACGTCGCGAGCGCGACGGAGGCCGACACGCTGCACCGCGCCGAGCAGGACTTGCTCGCGCTCGATCGGGATCTGCTGCGGTCGCGTCCGCCCTCCGACCCGATCGTGCGCGACGTCGCGGTGACGATCGTCGAACTCCGTGCGCTGCGGGGTCGGCCCGACGACGACGCCAGGCGCAAAAAGGTGACCGCCAGCTTGGGTGCAGCGACCGCGGAGCTGCGGGCCGAGAACGGGGAATTGTCGGGGCGGCTCGCCTCGCGCTGGACCGCGCTGCAAGCGGTGGCCCTGTCGGCGATCGCCATGGCCGCGGGGTTGCTCGGCGTGCTCGGCCACGCGGTGTTCGTGCTGGCGCCGCGGCTTCGCGCTGATGCGTCGCGCATGGGCAAGCTGTCGGAGCGGCTCGAGGCGTCGTCGCTCGCGGCGCGAGGCGTCGGCCACGAGCTGGGGGGCCCGCTGACGTCTGCCCTCACCACGCTGCAGATGCTCCGCGACGACATGCGCGGCACCGTCGAGAATCGCACCGATCACGTGCGCTTACTCGACGAGGCGATCGTCGCACTGTCGCGCGCCGCCGGGACGCTGCAGGATCTCCGGGCGTCGTCGGACTCCGCCGAGGAGGCGACGGCCGACGTCCATGCCGCCCTCGACGAGGCCCTCGCCGCCACGCGGTTCAAGCAGGGCAGTCAGTCGCGGATCACGATCGACGCCGAGCGCGTCGGACTCGCGGCGCTGCCACAGCCGGTCGTGCGGCGGTTGTTCACGCAGATCCTCGGCCGCGCGAGCGGGACCAAGCCCACAGCGGGATGTGCGATCTCCGTGCGCACGCGGCAGGAGCAGAATCTCATCTCGGTGGAGTTCGGCATCCCGGGGCCGGCTGCCGACGCCGATGCGTTCGACGGGGTCTCGCGGGCGTTGTCGTTGCTCGGCGGTGCGCTCAGCGTGCGCACCGAGGCCGGCGCCGAGATCGTGCGCGTCGAGCTGCCCCACCATGCCGCCGTGCCGGGCGCCCCGGCCGCGCCCCGGAACCTTCGCGCCGCCGCGGTGCGGCCAGTGCGGGTGTTGCTGGTCGACGACGATCAGGGCGTGCTGGCGTCGGTCTCGCGGGTGCTGATGCGCCACGAGGTGACCACCGAGAGCGACCCCGACCGCGCCATCGAGCGCGCCATCGCAGGCGACTTCGACCTGGTGCTGTGCGACATGATGATGCCCGGCAAGACCGGGCTCGAGGTCTTCCGGGCGGTGACGGCGGCGCGGCCCGAGCTCGCGAGCCGCTTCGCGTTCATGAGCGGCGGTGCCCTCGATCCCGACATCGCCGACGCCCTCGACCGCGCCCCGGCCCGCATCGACAAGCCCTTCGGCGCCGATGAGCTCCGCCGGCTCGTCGCCCGCTTCGCCACCGAGTGAGCGGGCAGGCGGGCCGCGATCAGTTGTTCTTCGCGTCCTTCTTCTCGGGCTCCTGGTACCAGGCGAGGGGCTCGATGAGCGAGTCGAGCTTCTCGGGCTCGATCTTCACGCCCTTGTCCGAGAACCACAGCTCGTTGTTGGTGAGCGGCGCGCGGCGCTGGGCGATGAACAGGATCGGCTCGCCCTTGCGGGTGTACCCGAGCTGCACGATCGCGTTTTGGATCCACTTGCCCGAGTCGCCGAACGCGAACTCCTGCTTGAGGCGATAGAAACCCTCGTGCTGGAGCTTGCTCAGGGTGTCGCCCCAGTTCAGCGAGTTGGCCGGGATCTTGATCCCCGGCATCTGGAACCGCCACTGGTTGTGGGTGTTGGTGACCGGCAGCAGCACCGACGCCGGCGCGAAGTCGCCGTCGGTACGGATCAGCACGAGCTGATCGGGCCCGACCTGCGCCTCGAAGCCGGGGAGGTACTTGCTGGTCCTGTAGATGCCGGGCTCGTACTTGAACGCCATGGGATGCGGGAAGATAGACGACGGACGCCGCCCGGGGGAAGGCCCCCAGACGAAAGCGGACGATGGGGGCGCCGCAGCCGTGCGTGCGCCCGCGGTGGCGAAATCGCGGGGCGGACGCGGGGGCGGGAGGCTAGTCGAGCAGGCCCACGCTGCGGGCGAAGGCCTCGAGCGCCGGCCTGGCGGCCGCGAGATCCTCGCGGGTCTTGATCGGCAGAAATCGGGTGTCGCGGTCGACGTCGAGGAAGGCGGTCGGGGCGAACTCGGTGACTTGACCGATGAGCCGCTCGAACTGCACCACCTCGCGCTCGCCACCACCGGGCCACGCGATCATCTTGCGCACCGCGAACCAGGTGAGGTCGAAGTCGCGATCCATGGCCTTGGTCGCGAGCCACAGCGTGTTGGTGTTGAAGTGGGGGAAGTCGGCGAGATCGGTGCCGACGGGCAGACGGAATCCCTCGACGATCGCGGGGCGACCCCCGGGCAGGCAGGCGATGCAGCCGCCCGCATCACCCGGGATGCGGCGCACGACCTCGACCGATACCGCGGCGCCATCGGCCGCCGCGCGGAGGTGAGCGCCGAGGATCGCGGGGTCGAGCGACGCGCCGACGTTGTCGACGTTGGACACCAAGATGTGCTCGACGCCGCGCTCGCGTAGCGTGGCGAGTGTGCCGCTGCTGCGGAGCCGGCCCAAGGTGTCGCCGTGCCCGGGCGCGGCGAACAGCGTGCTGTCGTCGAGGTCGTCGGCCTCGGGGAGGCTCGGAAGCGGCGTGCCGTCGGGCAGCACGCGCGGCATGATCGACTGGCTGAACCAGAAGCGGTCGTCCGCGCGCAGACCAGCCCAGTCGATCGCCTCGACGTGGGCGCGGCTCGCCGCCTCGGTCGCGAAGCTGTACATGAGCACCACGGGGATCGAGCAGTCGAGGGCGGCTGCGCTGCGCTGGACCTCGGCGAGCTTCACCGCGAGGAAACTGGTGCGGGGATGCCCGTCGACCACGGGCACCACACCCTTGGCGCCGCCACCGAAGCGCGTCGCCATGCCACCGCCGAGCACGAGCACCGCGACGCGACCGGCACGCAGGGCGGCGAGGCCGGCCTCGGTGCGATCCTTGGTGATCGCATCGCCCGCGCCATGCAGGTCGGCGGGCGGCGTCGCGAGCGGGGTCGGGGCCTGGGCCAGCCGGTTGGCCGCGGGCTCGAGCTCACCGGTCACGACGCGGCGGCACAGATCGGCGAAGATATCGGGATCGAACGCGTGGTGGGCGACGCTGCTGCGGAGTTCCACGCACTACCGGTAGCACGAACTCCACGGCACACAAAGCGTGCGCACCCCGTGCGGCGTGGCGCCCGCCCGCTGCCGTCAGAACGGATCGACGACGCGCGCGCCGGTCCGTGACGACGACGGCATCCCGCCCAACGGCATTCCGCCCATCGGCATTCCGCCCATCGGCATCGTCGCCGAACCGGCGGTGGTCGTCGCGCGAACGAGCGGCGCTGCCTCGTCGGCGGTGGGGGTACCGCCGAGCGGGGTCGGCTCCGCGGCGCGCGGCCGCACCGGGGCGTCGTCGACGTCGTCGATCTCGTCGAGGATGATGATCGGCTCGTCGTCCTCGTCGTCCTCGTACGCCACCAGGGTTACGGCGCGGCCCGACGCGAGCACCGGCTCGTCGAGGCTCCGGGGTGCGGACATCGTCTCGGCGGCGACGCCGTCCGCAAGCGTGGTCTCGGGCACCGCGGGCGCGGGCGCAGCGGGCCCATCTGCGGCGCCAAGCCACAGACCGAAGGCGAGCGTCAGCACGATCGCGAGGGCCCCGAGCCCGCTCGCGGTCCAGCGGCCGGCGTCGAGCCTGCGCTCGATCAGGGTCGGCTGCGCGAGGTAGTGGCGGCGCGGCTGGATCCGGGGGCGACGACGCGGTGGCGAGCCGAAGGCGTCGATGGCCTCGATTACACCGCGGGGCGTCGGCGCGGCGAGCACCAACACGTCGCCGGCGGCGTCGGGATCGAGGGCATCACGCAGCCGCAATCGCGTGTCGCGACTGCTCGTCTCCGGCGCCCAGATCACGCGCAGGACCTCGGCGCTCGCCTCGGCCTGCAGCCCCTCGCGGGCCTCGGCGCCCGTGAGCAGCGAGACCTCGTAACCGCGGGTGAGCAGCGCGTCGACGATGCAGCACGCCGCGGGTCGCAGCTCATCGGCGCAGAACAGGCAGACCCTGCGTCTGCCCTCGCGCCACGCCTGCTGCATGACGGCGGCGGCGAGCATTCTCTGGGTCGGGATCCGTTGCGTCACCGCCGGCGAGGTTGTCCGAATCGATCGGCGCGACCAAAAAATCCGCGACCACGCGGCTGCACGTCCGATGCACTGCGCGTGCGCTCAGCGAGCATGCGCGCTGCGTCGAGGGGCTGCGCGAACGCGGTCGGCACGACGTGCCCACCGGGGCGAAGACCGCGAGGTGCGCGGCGGTTGCCGGCAGCCGATCGGAGACGGCGTCGGCCTGCCACGCGCACCTCAGGGACCGGCGTGCGGCGGCCAGGAGTCGCGGCCAGGAGTCGCGGCCAGTGGTCGCGGCCAGGAGTCGCGGCCAGGAGTCGCGGCCAGGAGTCGCGGCCAGGAGTCGCGGCCAGGAGTCGCGGCCAGGAGTCGCGGCCAATGGTCGCGGCCAGGAGTCGACGCCAGTAGGCTCCGCGCGGCTTGCCGCGCCCGTCGCACGGTTGGTGTATGCTCCGCGCCCAGGTCCCGGCCACGCCGTGCGGGGTGCCAACGCGCCCGGTGCCGGCGAGAGCCCGCACAGACCCCGCCTTCCCCCTCCCTCATCATCGAGAACATTCGCACGTGGCACAATCCGTCATCGTCGTCAACGCCGACGGCCCCGACAAGCGGGTCGCACTCATCGAGCACGGGATCTTGTCCGAGCTCTACCTCGAGCGCGAGCGCGCCCGCGGTACCGTGGGCAACGTCTACAAAGGTCGCGTGCTGCGGGTGCTCCCCGGCATGCAGGCCGCGTTCGTCGACATCGGCGAAGAGAAGGCCGCGTTCCTCTACGCCGGCGACATCGCCCGACCGAGCGACGGCACCGTCACCGAAGGCGACGACGACGTCGGCGAGGGCGGCCTGCCCCCGCGCCGCGGCAAGGCGCCCGACATCGCGACCTTGGTGCGTCCCGGGCAAGAGGTCCTCGTCCAAGTCGTCAAGGACCCGATCTCGAACAAGGGCGCCCGCATCACGTCGTACATCTCGCTGCCCGGGCGCAACGTCGTGTTCATGCCGACGGTGAGCCACATCGGCATCTCGCGGCGGGTCGGCACCGAGCGCGACCGTCGGCGGCTGCGGCGTCTGGTCGAGCAGGTCCGGCCGCCGGGCGCCGGCTTCATCGTGCGCACCGTGGCCGAGAACGCGACCAACGGCCAGGTCCGCGCCGACATGGACTACCTGCTCAAGCTGTGGGCGAACATCAAGGCCAACGAGCGGCTGCACCGTGCGCCGGTGCTGCTGTATCGCGACCTCGATCTGGTGCTCCGCATCGTCCGCGACAACCTGAGCCCCGATCTCGATCGCGTCATCACCGACGACCGCGCGCAGCACGAGCGCCTCGCCCGCTTCGTCAAGGCGTTCTTGCCCGACTACGCCGCCAAGATCGAGCTGTACGAGGGCCGCGAGCCGATCTTCGACGGCTATGGCATCGAGGCCGAGATCGATCGCGCGCTCGAGCGCCAGGTCACGCTCAAGAGCGGCGGCACGCTGATCTTCGATCAGGGCGAAGCGCTCACGGCGATCGACGTCAACACCGGCAAGTTCGTCGGCTCCAAGGGCAAGACCCTCGAGGAGACGATCACCCAGACCAACCTCGAGGCCGCCGACGAGATCGCCGACCAGCTGCGGCTGCGCAACCTCGGCGGTCTGATCATCATCGACTTCATCGACATGGACCGCGAGTCCAACCGTCGAAAGGTCTACCGCAAGCTGCAAGATGCGCTGCGAAAGGACCGCGCCAAAGCCCACATCACCAAGATCAGCGAGATGGGCCTGGTCGAGATGAGCCGCAAGCGCACCCGCGAGAGCCTGCAGCGCATGCTCACCTCGCCGTGCGCGTCGTGCAACGGCAAGGGCTACACCAAGAGCACGTCGACGGTGGCGTTCGAGATCCTGCGCCACATCCGGCGCGAGGCTGCCCACATCCCCGGCGACGCGATCTTGGTCAACGTCAACCCCGAGGTCGCGGACCTCATGCGCGGCGCCGAGTCGGTCGCCGTCGACGAGACGGTCAAGCGCGTGCAGCGGGCGATCGAGATCCACGCCCGCAAGGGCTTCCATGTCGAGCACTTCGAGGTGAAGGGCAAGCAGCCCGGCAAGCCCGGGGGCGGACGCGGACGCGATGGTGACGACGACTGATGGCCGACGACGACGAGGCCAAAGAGCGACGTCGCGCCGAGCGCGTGCCGGTCAACGCCGAGTTCGGCGCCATGCCATCGATGGTGTACGTCAGCGATCTGTCCGAGCACGGCGTGTTCGTGCACACCTTTCGCTTCGTCGCGCTGGGCACCAAGGTGCAGGTGCGCTTCACGGTGCTGCTGGACGACCCGGTGCTCATCAGCGCGCACGGGCGGGTGGTGCGGCACCAGCAGCAGCCCGCCGGGGTGGGCATCGAGTTCGCGCGCCTCGATCCAGAAACGGTGCTGCGGATCGGTGACATCGTGACTCGGCAGCGTCCCCGCGACCTGCTGGTGCCGGCCGGTTCGCGGGGCCCGGCTCCGGCGCCCGTGGCCGGCGACACCCGGGTGGTCCGCCCGCCTGTCCATCCGCCCGCCGACACCAAGGTGGTCACCGCCCCGCCGGCGCCTGCCGAGGCCGAGGCGTTCGATGCCCACCAGACCCTGGTGAAGCTCCAGGCGATCGATCTGGAAATCCTCGACGACGACGACGAGTTCGATCAGGATCCGGGCGGCAGCGGCCCCCGGTCACCACGATGAGCATCGGCAAGCGACTGTTGGACCTCGCGCGCGCCAGCGTGACCGACTTCCGTCTCGCGTTCGAGCGCGACGAGGACCGCGACCTGCTCGACGCCCAGCGCGAGGCCACCCGCGCCGCCGAGGCGCAGACGGATGCCGAGGGCGACCCCGGCGATTCCACGACCGTGGGCGGCCGCGCCGGTCGCAGCGCCCGCCGCTTCAAGGACGCCGCCGAGGAGGCGTGGGAGCGGGCCTTCGAGACCGCCCGCGCCCGCGCTGGCGTCCACGGTGCGCCGCCCATCGATGCCGCCGCGGAGCGCCGCCGTTGGTACAAGACCCTCGAGATCGAGCCCGGCGCCGACCTGCCGCAGGTGCGTCGCGCCTACCGGCGGCTGATGAAGCAGTACCACCCCGATCGCTTCGCCAACGACCCCGACAAGCTCGAGGTCGCCACCGCAGTGACACGCAAACTGACCGAGGCCTACAACGGCCTCACCGAGCTCCTCGGGGGCTGAGGCAGGCGCCCATGGCAGTCGCGAGAAGAGCCCGCCGCGAGGCGGCCGGCGCGAGGTTCGACCGCCACGCGTACTACGAGCGCGCGGTGCAGGATCCCGAGAACGATGCTGCGGTGCTGGCGAAGATGTTTCGTCGGTATCGCACGCGTCATCCGCTCAAGCTCCGCGAGGATTTCTGCGGCACCGCGACGCTGTCGGCCCACTGGGTCCGCGGCGGTGCTGGGCGCACGGCGCAGGGCGTCGATCTCGACGGGGCGACGCTCGAGTGGGGGCGCAAGCACCACCTGGGCGGCATCGAATCGCGGGTGAGCCTGGTGCAGGGCGACGTGCTCACCGAAGGCGGGCCCAAGGTCGATGTGTGCTGCGCGATGAACTTCAGCTACAGCGTCTTCAAGACCCGCGAGCTGCTGCGCCGCTACTTCGAGGCGGCGCGCAGCACGTTGGTGAAAGACGGCGTGTTCGTGCTCGACGCGTGGGGTGGGTGGGGTTCGATGCGGCCCGAGCTCGAGCGCAAGCGCGTCGGCAATTTCTTCTACGAGTGGGAGCAGGCGCGGTTCGACCCGCTCACCAACGAGATCCTCTGCCACATCCACTTCGAGCTGCCAGGCGGCATCCGCATGGATCGCGCGTTCAGCTACGACTGGCGGCTGTGGAGCGTGCAGGAGCTGCGCGAGCTGCTGATCGAGGCCGGCTTCTCCCAGGTCCACGCGTTGTGGGAGAAGATCGACGACGACGGCGACGAGACCGGCGTGTT
>Ga0105045_10001386_pt1 | contig 19692 bp, 12 predicted proteins | sample MAT02_FD_78089 | JGI IMG/M metagenome (GOLD analysis project Ga0105045, IMG submission 78089) | Freshwater microbial communities from Lake Fryxell liftoff mats and glacier meltwater in Antarctica - MAT-02 (megahit assembly) | ecosystem: Environmental > Aquatic > Freshwater > Ice > Liftoff... | reverse complement strand
TTCAAATTCCCGCAGATGTACTGGCTGGGCTTTTCGCAGGGGGCCTGTCTGTCGCTCGAATTTGTTGCTCGAAACGCAGTTGAGTACGGCGGTGTATTTGGCCTGAGCGGTGGCCTGATTGGTCCCAACGGTAGCCCAAGGCAGTACGGCGGTTCGTTTCACGGAACCCCGATTTTTCTGGGATGCAGTGATGTTGACCCGCACATCCCGAAGACGCGGGTGCTGGAATCGGAGCGGGTATTGCAGGATATGGAAGCGAACGTGACGACGAAACTTTACCCAAATTTTCCGCACTCGATTCACGAAGACGAGTTAAACTTCGTTAATTTGCTAATAGCCGGGGGCTGATGATGGCCAACCCCAACCGGCTACTTTAACAGCATTACTATGAGCCAATACATGATTGAATTTGATTTGCCGGATGTAATGGACGAAGGCTTTGCCAACCGAATTCCCGCCCAGCGATTGAAAGTAGAAGAGATGATGGAATCTGGTTTTTTACTTTCTTACTCGCTCTCCGTTGACCGTCAAAAACTCTGGTGCATTTTCAAGGCCGATTCAGAACTGGAGGTGATGGAGTCGATCTCCGAATTCCCGCTTATCAAATATATGACCCCCATCATTACCGAGCTGATGTTCCATAATATGGTGGCCGCCCGAATCCCACTCTTCTCCCTGAACTGATTGACAGGCCCTTCTCCGGAAGGGCTTTTTTCTTTGATCCCCTACTTCCGTTCGCGCTTTGTTCATTTTTAGAGACTATACTGTCTAACAGGTTGAGTACTACGTTGTGCCTTAGTTCTGCCTGTACTCCGCTCTATACAACCGTCCTATGCCGGGACGAGCCTACCCTTTCTGATAGGTCAACTTATTGGCCTTGTTTTTGCTGTGCAACTTAGTGAGACTCGCATTGACTTATCTTTTGAGGTCAACTACTTGTGGGTCAGCCCAGCTTTTTTGTGTCATATTTATTGTTGTGATACCCCGCTATTTTGCCTATATCTTTGTGAAACCTCACACTGACATCCTGTCAGTTTTTCATTAAAAATACGCAAGTAACCCTTCAAAAGTGGTTACATACAAGCACAACTCCCTGATAATCAGTTCCACGTGAAACATTTGTTTTCCTCAGATCTGCCCCAAAAAACGCTCAATAATGACGCCCAACATCCTCTTGTGTCAGTCAGAAAATGAACTCAAAAAACGCTTTGAGAATGACTTCATTGCCCACATCGATGGCAGCAAAAACTCGACACTACGACAGTTTTACGAAGCCGTGGAGGACGTTCTGGAGATACCGAATTTCGGGCGGACACTTGACGATCTGAACGAAGCGCTAAACGATTTGGGCTGGCTCGAAGATGAGCGAATTATCCTGTACATAACCGATACAGATACCTTCATAAGCAAAGAGCGAGACCCGGCAAAAATGGCCAGCATACTGAACGTTCTAGACGCTACCGCCGAAGACTGGAAATGGGTAAGTGACGAGGAAGTAGCCGACAAAAAAGAGGTTATTATCGTATTTGAAGATGGTGAACGTATCCGAAAAATCCTGATGAAAGAGGCTATTGACTTTAAGACATTGAGTGAGTTGCCCTGAGATGAAGCCGGGTCAGCGAAGATAATGAACAGGAAAACAAGCCCTGCAACAAATCCACAAAACCTACTGTTACAACTATGTGCCGCCGGAGACTGACTCCAGCGGCCTTTTTGCGTTGAATCACCCAATCCAACTGCCGCTTGAAACCTGACGAATTACTCGGCCTATACGCCGACGACAGCTTTATAAAACTACTCGCCGAGCCGTTTGGCCACAAACCGGCGGGCGAGCCGCAACGACTCCAGATTAAAGGCATGTCGGGCAGCTTAGATGCTGTGTTTGCCTCATCGCTGCTCCGCTCTGTAGGAGGTAATCATCTGTTCGTGCTGACTGACCGCGACGAAGCAGCTTACTTCTTCAACGACTTGCAAAACCTGCTGAGCCGGGAGGTATTGCTATTTCCAATGTCTTACAAAAAGCCGTACCAGTACGAAGAGATTGAGAATGCCAACGTGCTAATGCGGGCTGAGGTGCTGAATAAGCTGAATCCTGCCCCCAAAGACGGCCTGCTCATGGTGACGTACCCGGAAGCATTGTCGGAGAAGGTCATAAACAAGCGGTCGCTTAAGGCCAATACGCTAACTATCCGGGCGGGGGAGAAGCTGGACACGAATTTCGTGGAGGAATTACTCCAGACCTACGAGTTTGAGAAGACCGATTTCGTGTATGAAGCGGGGCAATTTTCAGTGCGGGGAGGAATTATCGACGTATTTTCCTTTGCCAGTGAGTTTCCCTTTCGGATTGATTTGTTCGGCGATGAAGTCGAGAGTATTCGCAAGTTCAATCCCGAGTCGCAGTTATCGACCGATGCTGTTGACTATGTAAATGTCATCCCGAACATTCAGACCCGGCTCATTGAAGAAACCCGCGAATCATTCTTCGACTTTCTGCCCGATGATACAACCATTTGGGCCAAAGATGTGGAGTTTACGCTCGAAATAATTGAGCAGTGCTACGAGAAAGCCGAGCAGAGTTTTGCATCGGTGGTAGGCGGCAGCGGGGGCATTCAGGTGGTATCAGACCCAAACGAGTTGTTCGAAACGCGCCGGACATTCCTGAACGAACTGAAACGATTCAGGACGGTTGAGTTTGGCCGAAAATTCTACTTCAAAACCGAGGGTCGGCAACAGTACCCGTCGAAGCCGCAGCCGTCGTTCAATAAGGAATTTAAGCGGTTAGTCGAAGCCCTCGGTGTGAATCAGTCGAAAGGCTACACCAACATCATTGCCGCCGAGTCATTCAAACAACTCGACCGGCTGCGCACCATATTCGAGGAACTCGACCCATTCGTAAAATTTCAGCCCCTAAACATCGGTCTGCGCGAAGGCTTTCAAGACGATGCGCTCAAGATTGTAGTCTTTACTGACCATCAGATTTTCGACCGCTACTTCAAATACCGCGTTCAGGATAAGTTCTCAAAATCGAAAGCCCTGACCCTGCGCGAGCTTAAAACGCTGCGGCCAGGCGACTACGTAACGCACGTTGACCACGGCATTGGGCGGTTTGCGGGGCTGGAGAAGGTTGATAACGCGGGCAACGAGCAGGAAGCCATCCGGCTCATATACCGCGACAACGACATTTTGTTGGTAAGCATCCACAGTCTGCACAAAATTGCCAAGTACAGCGGGCGTGAGGGTGGGCCACCAACCATGAGCAAGCTCGGCTCGCAGGAGTGGGAGAACAAGAAATCGCGCGTTCGAAAGCAGGTCAAGGACATTGCCCGCGAACTGATTGCCCTCTACGCCAAACGCCGGACCGCGCCAGGCTTCGCTTACAGCCGCGACAGCTTTTTACAAGCCGAACTTGAATCGTCGTTCCTCTATGAAGACACGCCCGATCAGGCCAAAGCAACCAATGATGTAAAGGACGATATGGAGCAACCGCACCCCATGGACCGGCTCGTTTGTGGCGACGTCGGCTTCGGCAAGACAGAAATTGCTATTCGGGCTGCATTCAAAGCTGTGACAGATAATAAACAGGTCGCGGTACTGGTACCCACCACAATTCTGGCCATGCAACATTACAAAACGTTCATGGATCGCATGGCCGACTTCCCCGTCAAAATTGACTATATCAACCGTTTCCGGTCGGCGGCTCAGATAAAGGAAACGCTCAAAGGTGTGGCATCGGGTGAAATCGGTATTCTCATCGGGACGCACCGAATTGTAAATAAAGACATCAAATTCAAAGACCTCGGTCTACTGGTAATCGACGAAGAGCAGAAGTTTGGGGTGAAGACCAAAGACCGCCTGAAAGAGATGCGGGTTGAGGTTGACGTGTTGACGCTAACGGCCACGCCAATTCCCAGAACCCTGCACTTTTCACTCATGGGCGCACGCGACTTGTCGGTCATTGCTACGCCACCGCCCAACCGGCAGCCGGTCACGACAGAGGTTCATCCGTTCAATGAAGCCACCATCCGCGACGCGGTGAGTTATGAGATTCGGCGGGGTGGTCAGGTCTTTTTCGTGCACAACCGCGTGAGTGATATCGAGTCGATTGGCAACCTGATTATGCGACTCGTGCCGGAAGCCCGCGTGGGTGTGGCACACGGGCAGATGGAAGGCGACCGGCTCGAACGGACCATGACGCGATTTATCGAAGGCGAGTTTGATGTCCTGGTCTCGACCAACATTATTGAATCCGGTCTCGACATTTCTAACGCCAACACAATCCTGATTAACAGCGCGCATTACTTCGGTTTGTCAGACCTGCATCAGATGCGGGGCAGGGTAGGGCGGTCTAACCGGAAGGCATTTTGCTACCTCCTAACGCCCCCACCGTCGGTAATGACGTCGGACGCCCGCAAGCGCCTGCAAACGCTGGAAGACTTCTCGGACCTTGGCGAAGGTTTTAAAATTGCCATGCGCGACCTTGACATACGGGGGGCGGGAAACTTGCTGGGTTCTGAACAGAGCGGTTTCGTGAACGATCTTGGTTTTGAGATGTACCACAAAATTCTGGATGAAGCGGTACAGGAATTGCGCGAAAGCGAGTTTAAAGACCTATTCGAGACTAAACCCGGCGACCTTAAGCTGGCCCTGCCCGATACCGTTATCGAGACCGACCTGACCGTTGTTATTCCCGAACGCTATGTGCAGAATATTTCGGAACGGCTCGCGCTTTACACCCGACTGGACAGCATTGAAACAGAAGCAGAATTGACAGCCTTTCAGCGGGAAATAATCGACCGGTTTGGGCCAATGCCCGAAGAGGTCGTAAACCTGATAAAAATAGTGAATGTACGCTGGAAAGCTGAGCATCTGCACCTTGAGAAACTGACACTTAAGAATACTATTGTGAAAGGGTACTTCGTTTCTAACGGGAACGATGCCTTCTTCACGGGCGACCAATTTGGCAAGGTAATTGACTACATGAAACGAAACCCAGCCAGGTTCTCGCTGAAGGAATCCAAGGGCCGACCCATATTTACGCATACCGATGTGCATTCGGTAGAAGAGTTGAATGAGGTTCTGGCCCAGATGATTGCGTAACAGCTAAAAAAGCACCCTACGTTTACACAAAATACAAAAATGACTCAGAAGTATCACCTGTACAAAGCGGCCTGTTTCCTGATGGCTACGATGGCCTTTGCGGCCTGTAGCAAGTCTAAGCACCCGACAAGCGTGAAACCGGGCAAAACCAGTACAGCTACCGGAATTGCCTACAATCAAAAAGAAGGTTTTCAGGTCAAGAAATTTGCCGGTCAGAAAGCCGGACCAAACCTCGTATTCATCGAAGGCGGGCGGTTCACAATGGGTTCGCTGGAAGAGGATGTAATGGGCAGTCGCGACAACCGCGAGCGAATCGTCTCGATTCAGTCGTTCTACATGGACGAGACTGAAATGGCCAACGTCCACTATCTCGAATATCTGGATGCTATTACCCGCGATTCGTCTGAAGAAGTGGTAAAGGCTGCCCTGCCTGACACAACTGTTTGGGCCAATCCGTTGTCATTTAACGATTCCTACGTGACGCAATACCTGCGTTATCCCGCCTTCCGTTACTATCCGGTTGTGGGTGTGTCTTGGGTACAGGCAAGCGACTATGCCAAATGGCGTAGCGATGCTGTAAACAATGATTTGGCCAAAGGCGGTGGCGAAAAGAAGAAAAAAGGCGGTGGTTTCTCGCTGAAGCGGAAGTCGAAGAAAGAAGCTGAACCCGCCTTGGCCGAAGCTACGGCGTCTCCATCGGCAAAGCCAAGCATGGAAAGCGGCATGGTTCTGCCCGATTACCGTCTGCCAACCGAAGCCGAATGGGAATACGCTGCCAAAGCACTGATTGGTACACAATACATGGACGAGAATCAGGTGAATCAGCGAATTTATCCGTGGGATGGATCGTCGGTTCGTAACCCGAAGAAGGGCCGCAAACAGGGTCAGATGCTGGCCAACTTCAAACGTGGTAAAGGTGACTATGCTGGTATTGCCGGTCGCTCAAACGATGGTGCCATTATAACAGCCGAAATTTATGAGTATCCAGCTAACGACTTCGGTCTGTACAACATGGCTGGTAACGTGAACGAGTGGGTCTATGACGTGTATCGTCCGCTGTCGTATGAGGACGTGAACGACCTGAACCCGATCCGTAGAAACGGCTATCTGGACCCAGCCAAGAACTACGATACTAAGAATAACAACAGCTTAATTGATGATAAGTTACGTGTTTACAAAGGCGGCTCGTGGGCTGACGTAGGCTATTGGCTCGCTCCCGGAACGCGTCGGTTCTTAGATCAGGATTCAGCTACAGCGATGGTTGGTTTCCGTTGCGCCATGATTGGCGTTGGTCGGAATAAGTAAGCAAAAGCTTTCCAAAAAAAAGAGGCTATCCAGCAATAGATAGCCTCTTTTTTTTGTGATATCTCAGCGCGTAGCGGCAAGAGTTAGCACACTCACCGACTGGCAACCGGCCCGCAGAAGTTCAATAGCGCAGGCTTCGAGCGTAGCCCCGGTGGTCAATACATCATCGACCAAACCAACGCGCTTGCCCAATACGATTTCGGGGTTTTGCAGACCGAATTCCGTTTTAACGTTCTCCCATCGTTCCAGCCGGTTCTTCCGCGTCTGCGAACTCCGAAAGCGTTTCCGCAACAACACGTCGGTATGGAAGGGAATGTTCAGCGTTTCGGATAACCCTTCGGCAACCCAGTCGGCCTGATTATAACCGCGTTGCTGAAACCGTCGTTTATGAAGTGGAACGCCAATCAGTATGTCGAGTTCGGGCAACAGGCTGTGTTCATCGGTGAGGTAGTGACCGTACCAGATGGCAATCTCTTTGGCCGCTTCTTTTTGCCCTTTATACTTAATGCGGTGAATGAGTTTCTGTACAATTCCACCCTTCGCAAAGTGGAGATATGACGCAACGAATTCGATAGGCACTTTTCCGGCAAACTTATTGAGGATAAAATCAGCGTCGGGTTGCCGGTACTGCCCGGTTTCGGGCAGATTCACGCGGCAGTACGTGCACAGCACCTTTTCGTTGGCACCCAGCGACCGGGTACAGCCCAGACAAAGGGTCGGGAAAAGTAAATCGGCGAAGTCGATAAAGGCGGTGTTGATAAACCGAAACACGGTGAACAGGTGTTAATTAGATTTAAACGCTTAAATTAGTCAGAAGAATTTTATAGTCGATTTCAATGAACACAAAATATACAGCCGAACAATGGGAAGGCGTTCTCGACCAGATCGAAACGATGGTTGGCAAACGCCCCGCTGACCTTAACGCGGTGCTTTTTTTAATTGGTGTGCAGGAGCTTGGCCGGGGACCGAGACGCTTCGCCAAAGAAGTAAAACAGGACCTCATGCACATTGCCGTTTGCCGGGTATTGAGCGAGTCGGGCTATTACGCCTTCGATGGCTACGATAAAGACGGCTGGCCGCTGTGGGAACTGGCCAAACCCATTCCGCACGGCGACTTGCTGGCGCAGGAGCAATTTTTGCAGGAACACGTCATTACCTATTTCCAGTCTGTGCTGGCTTAGACAATTCATATTCGCATGGCAACTCCGAACGCGTACACCACGCTGCTGCAACGCATCGACGAGTATAAGAAACGGTACTTTCAGAATCAGTTGGTAAAGGGCAGTTTGCTTTTGGTAGCTCTGCTGGGCAGCGGCTATCTGCTCATCAATACGGCTGAATTTATAGGCCGGTTCAACTCAGTTGGTCGGACAGCCCTTTTCTTTGGCTTCCTGCTGCTCGCGGTGGGAGGTTTGTACTGGTTTATCGTTCGACCGCTGATGAGCCTGTACGGGCTAAATAAACCGCTCACAAACGACGAAGCGGCCCGGCAGATAGGCACGTACTTTCCCGAAGTAGGGGATAAGCTATTGAATACGCTACAACTGCAACGTATCAAAAACGACCAAAGCGACCTATTACTGGCCAGCCTGAATCAACGGTCTGACCAGTTGCTGATTAACCGTTTTGCCAACGCCATTCAGATTAGCCGGAACCGGCAGTTTCTGAAATACGCCGTTCCACCCCTGGCATTGATTCTGGGCATTCTGCTGGTGAACCCCAAATTTTTCTCTACCTCATCGACGCGGCTCGTGAATTACAATCGCGATTATGTGGAGGAAGCCCCCTTCAAATTCAACGTCGAGAACAAGTCATTGCAGGCATTTCGGAATGAGGATTTCCCATTGTCGGTCAATATCACAGGCGATGCAATTCCGCAAACGGCCTACGTGGTGGCCAACGGAACGCGCTTTAAACTCGACCAGACCGGCACGAAGTTTACCTACACGTTTGACAATCTTCAGCGTGATTTAGACTTTCATATCGAAGCCGCCGGGTTCCGTTCGCCGAAATACACCGTCGCGCTGATTGACCGTCCGGCCATGCTGTCATTCAACGTCCGGCTCGATTATCCGGCCTATCTGAACAAGCCTACGGAGCAACTTGCCAACGTTGGCAATCTGCTCATTCCACAGGGAACAGTGGTTAACTGGGAATTCATAGCCGACCATACCGACTCGCTGCAACTCAAATTCAATACCGAATCGCGTCCGGTGCCGGCCCGTTCGGCGGGCAGCAATACGTTCGTGCTGAACCGGCGGGTTATGCAAACGGCGGGTTATACTGTATCGCTCAAAAATAGTCAGATTGCCACGCCTTCACTGATTCAATACACGGTGCAGGTCATCCCGGACCGCTATCCGCAAATCTCCGTCGAGCGCGTTCAGGATACCGTTACTTATAACTACATCGCGCTGTCAGGACTGGTGTCTGATGATTATGGTTTCTCGAAACTCCGGCTGAATTACACCATCAAACGGGGCGAAAAAGCGTCGCCTATGTACACCCGAGACATTCCGGTCAACCGCTCAACAACCTCACAGAATTTCGTCTATAACTGGTCGCTTGATAGCCTTAAACTGGGGCAGGAAGACCGGCTGGAATACTTCGTACAGGTATGGGACAACGACGGCGTCAACGGCCCCAAATCGAGCAGATCCACCCAGTTGAACTTCGTGATACCGTCGCAGGCCGAGGTACAGAAACAGGTCGATAAATCGGCGGAGAAGACCGAGCAGGACATCAATAACGCGCTCAGCAAAACGCAGCAGATCAAGAAAGAACTGAAAGAAATGGAAGACCGGATGCGCACTAAAAAGTCGTCCGATTTTCAGGATAAGAAGCAGTTGCAGGAGGTGTTGCAGAAGCGCGAAGAACTCCTGCGCGAGGTACAGAAGTTGCAGGAGAAGTTCCAGAAAACGAACGAAACCCAGCAGCGGTTCGCCGAGAAGAATCAGGCTATGCAGGATAAGATGGAGCAGCTACAGAAGCTCTTCAACGAACTCATGGACCCCGAATCGAAGCAATTGTACGAGCAGTTGAAGCAGATGCTGGAGAAGAAGCAGGACGACAAAGCATCGCAGCTACTCGATAAACTGAGTAGGAAAGAGCGCAATCTGGAACGAGACCTCGACCGGGCGTTAAAGCTGTTCAAGCAAATGCAGCTGGAGCAAAAGGTCAACAACGTAGCCGAGAATCTGGAAAAACAGGCCGATAAATTAGACGAGCAGGCTAAGGAAGACACGAAGAAAAACGAAACGACACCAGAACAACAAAAGCAACTGGAGAAGTCGCAGGACGATTTCAAAGCAACCAAAGAGCAGCTTGAAGAATTGCAGAAACAGGCTGAGAAAGACGACCTCAACAAGCCCGAAACATCAGAACAGGACGAGAAAGACGCCGAGAAGTCGATGGAGGAAGCGATGGAGCAGATGAAGAAAAATCAAGGCAAAAAGTCGGCGCAATCCAAAAGCAAAGCATCCAAATCCATGCGGGCCATGAGTAAAGCCATGAAAGAATCGATGGAATCGCAGGAGATGGAAGAGTTGCAAGAGAACATGGACGACCTCCGAAACATCCTCGAAAACCTGATTACGCTTTCGTTTGGGCAGGAGCGGGTAATGAAAGATTTCCGGGGCATGAGTCTGCAGGACCCGCGCGTTACGAGACTGTCGCAGGAGCAATTGAAGTTACAGGACGACGCCAAAATCATTGAAGACAGCCTGAACGCGCTGGCGAGTCGGGTGGTGCAGATCCAGTCTTTCGTAACGAGGGAGCTGACAAACATGAAGTCCTACATGGATGAGAGCACACAGCAGCTCAAAGAACGTCGGCTGAGTATGGCCGCATCCAAGCAGCAGTTTGCCATGACGTCCATCAATAATCTGGCCCTGATGCTGAGCGATGTGCTGAAGAATATGCAGCAGCAAATGAACGCAATGGCTATGCCGGGGTCGGGGTCGGGTGGCAAAAAAGGTAAGCAACCTAAAGACGGCGAGGGTATGAGCGAGATGCAGAAACAGCTAAACGGCAAGATACAGCAACTCGGCAAGAGCGGTAAAACGGGTAAAGGCTTATCCCAGGAACTATCTCAACTGGCCGCGCAACAGGCTATGATTCGGAACCTGCTGAAGCAGATGGAAGAGAAGGCAAAGGGTACCGAAGTGGGTAAACAACAACAAAAGCAGGTTGAGGAGTTGATGCAGAAAATGGATGAGACTGAAACTGACCTCGTCAATAAGCGGCTCAATCAGAACACGATCAACCGGCAAAATGAGATTATGACCCGGTTGCTGGAATCGGAAAAGGCGTTGAAACAACAAGAAGAAGACCCGCGTCGTGAAGCACAGGCGGCCAAGTCAGAGAAGCGCAGTACGCCCGCTTTCTTCGACTCGCTGAACATACAGAATAAAGTAAAGCAAGTTGAAGTACTTCGTTCTGTATCGCCAAATTACAATCTGTTTTACAAGAAAGAAGCAAACCAGTATCTGCAAAAGGTGGGGAAATAACGACTAATTGACAGTGGCACTTTTCATTTACCACGTCCGTTACCCAACTACTTTGGTGGAGATCTCTTAAAACAGCAGTTTTAGCAAAAGTTTCCACGTGAAACATTTTTCAAAAATTCACAGAAATGAATGGTTCGTATGATGTCGTTGTAGTTGGGGCCGGTCACGCCGGTTGCGAAGCGGCCAATGCGGCAGCGGCAATGGGTTCGCGCGTGTTACTGATTACAATGAATATGCAGACGATTGCGCAGATGTCCTGCAACCCGGCAATGGGTGGCGTAGCAAAAGGGCAGATTGTGCGTGAAGTCGATGCGTTGGGCGGCTTGTCGGGCATAATCAGCGACAAGAGTATGATTCAGTTTCGGATGCTGAACCGCTCGAAAGGCCCTGCTATGTGGAGTCCGCGTTGCCAAAGCGACCGAAACGTGTTTGCCTGGGAATGGCGAAAAGCACTCGAAACCAACCAAAACGTCGATTTTTGGCAAGATATGGTCAGCGATTTACTCGTGAAAGATAATCGGGTGGTTGGCGTCAGAACAGGCTTGGGCGTAGAATTTAAGGCCAAAGCCGTTGTTTTGACGAACGGTACCTTCCTGAATGGACAGATGTTCATCGGCCAAAAAACATTTGGTGGAGGGCGGTCCGCCGAACGGTCAGCAATGGGTTTGACTGAGCAGTTGGTTGAACTTGGCTTTGAAGCAGGCCGGATGAAAACCGGAACGCCACCCCGCGTAGATGGCCGCAGCCTGAACTACAACCGGATGGAAGAGCAACTCGGCGACGAAAATCCCGGCAAATTTTCATACTCCAACACGCCCGCTCTGACCAAACAACGCAGTTGCTGGATTACCTACACGAATCAGGATGTCCACGATGAATTAAAAACGGGCTTCGAGCAGTCGCCGATGTTTACGGGACGTATCAAAGGGCTGGGTCCGCGTTACTGCCCGTCTATCGAAGACAAGATCAATCGCTTTGCTGACAAAGACCGGCACCAGATTTTTGTAGAACCCGAAGGTTGGGACACAGTGGAAGTCTATGTAAACGGCTTTTCGACCTCACTACCCGAAAATGTTCAGCAGAACGCGCTTCGTAAGATTCCCGGATTTGAGCAGGTAAAAATGTTCCGCCCGGGCTACGCGGTTGAATACGATTACTTCCCACCGACGCAGCTAACCCATACACTGGAGACGCATCTGGTTAAGAATCTGTTTTTTGCCGGTCAGATAAACGGCACAACCGGATACGAAGAGGCCGCCTGTCAGGGACTCATGGCAGGCATAAACGCGCACCGCAACGTTCACGACGAAGCCGGGTTTACCATTAAACGCTCAGAAGGATATATTGGCGTTTTGATTGACGACCTCATCACGAAAGGGACCGAAGAGCCGTATCGCATGTTTACGTCAAGGGCCGAATACCGGACACTCCTCCGGCAGGACAACGCCGATTTGCGCCTGACCGAAAAAGGGTATGCAATTGGTTTAGCCACCCAGGAACGATACGACAACATGGTTACCAAGCGCGACGGGTTGGCCAAACTAACCGAAGCTATTCGGCAGGCAAAGCTGAGACCCGAAGATGTGAACCCATGGCTCGAAGCTAAGGGCAGTTCACCCTTGCGAGAGAAAGGTAATTTATATACACTACTCAAACGCCCGGAAATTGACCAGACAGACGTGAAAACCTTGCTGAAACTTGTGCCGAACGTACCTGTAGTAGGGGAGGAGGTAATAGAACAGGCCGTTATCGAAATCAAATACGAGGATTACCTGAGCCGCGAAAAGCAGAATGCCGAGAAGCTGGATAAGTGGGAAAGCCTGTCTATCAATAATGGATTTGACTACGACCTGCTCAAAGCGTTATCGTATGAGGGAAAGGAAAAGCTGAAGCGACTTCGCCCGTCAACCATTGGTCAGGCGTCGCGCATTAGTGGTGTCAGCCCGTCCGATGTATCGATTTTACTGGTGTATATGGGCCGGTAAAAACATAAGCATTATGTACCCCCGGTGATAAAAAGCGTCGGGGGTATTATTTTGACCAAAAACAGAAATATCACTTTGGAAACCGTCCAGCAATGCCCGGTCTGCGGTAACGAGACCTTTAGCCCCTACCTAAACTGCGTTGACTATCTGGTCAGCCAGAAAACCTTTGACATTCAGGAATGCACTAAATGCCAGTTCCGGCTTACCAATCCCCGGCCTGACGCTGGCGAAATTGGTTCCTATTACAAGTCAGACCAATACATTTCGCATAATGATACCGGTGGAGGGCTAATCAGTTCGGTGTATCGGAGCGTCCGAAGCTACACACTCCGGCAGAAATTACAGCTTATCAATCGGCTAAACAACGGGCCGGGGCGGTTACTCGATGTTGGTTGTGGCACGGGTGCGTTTCTGGAAACCTGTCAGCAGGGACGCTGGACCGTTGCAGGGATGGAACCTGATTCTAACGCCCGGTCGGTTTCAGAGAAGAAGATTAACGGCGTTATAACACCCGACCTGACCAGCGTATCCACTAATGAACCGTTCGATGCAATTACGCTTTGGCACGTACTGGAACACATACCTGATTTGGCCAACACAATTCAGTTACTCCACACGTTGACTACAACAGATGGAACCGTGCTAATTGCCGTACCTAATTCGGATTCGTATGATGCGAAATTCTACAAAGAGTACTGGGCGGCCTACGACGTACCCCGTCACCTCCACCATTTTACGCCCTCTACGATTGAGCCGTTGTTCAGGCAACACGGTTTCGTATTGGCAGATAAACAGTCGATGCTTTTCGATGCCTTTTACATCGCCATGCTGAGCAGCCGGTACCGGACGGGCAAAACAGACTATCTGGAAAGTATTCGGGTAGGCCTGGCGTCAAATACGAAAGCGAAGCGAACGGGACAGGCATCGAGCATCATCTATATGTTTAAAAAGGCACGGTAGTTGTATTATGCAAGGCTGAAGGGTCAGTTTAGGGGTGGGCTGGAAAGCAGGTCAATTGAAAATTAAAAAAGTGAAAGTTTTCTGTGTATAACGGTGTGAATAAGAGACGAAACGGTGTGGAAAAAGGGTTTATAACAGATAGGTAGATTGTGTACAGACTGTCCATTAATCCACATCTGACCTGGCAGCGTTGATTTGTGTGGAAAGAAGTCAACATATCAACAGGTTATTCTCCACGTTTTCCTCATGCCGTTCAGTGCATAATAGTTGCACACATATTCACAGTCTGTTGACGAAAAAATTGTGGAAAACTTGTTAATTAACTGACCTTCAATACTCTATTTGTTGATAACTTCTGGTAGAGGCAACGACATCAAATGCATTTTATCCACATTCAGGCGAGTAAAACGTGGACAAGAACTTTATCAACTTATCAACAGTCCTAATAAAGAAGACAGTTTTTCTTTTTTTGAAAAAACCCTTTTAAAAAATGTTAATAAGGTCAAAAGTTGTTTTTCTTTTTTTGCTGCTGTCGGCGGGCATCTCGTTCGGGCAGGGCGGGGGTACATTGGCCGAAGAGTATTACAGGTCAGGCGAATTTGAGAAGGCGGCCAATGAATATGGCAAACTCCTAAAAAGCGACGTAACCTGGACGCGCCTAAACCGGTACGTGTTTAGTTTACAAAAAGCCCAAAAAGCCGATGATGCCCAGAAATACCTGAAAAAGCAGCAGCGCAGCGACGAGCCAAACCGTCCCTACTACGAAATTCTGATGGGACAGCTTGCCGCGCAGCAGGGCGACACTATGCAGGCTAAACTGCAATTCGGTGCAGCCCTGCAATCAAGCCGGTCGTCGGTACAGCGGCTCGAAAAGACTGCTACCGCCTTTGCCGACGCTGGAGAGAACCGCTGGGCTGTCCGCGCACTTGAAGCGGCCCGAGAGTCGGCGAAAGACGCTGAGGCTTACAGCGAAGAACTGAGCGCGTTGTACAGAGCGACCGGTCAGACCGAGAAGTACATCGGAGAAATTATCACAACTAGCAAACAGCCCGATAAAAAAGAATTGGTACTGGCGGCCTTGCAGGGGTTTGTCAACACAAAAGAGGAGCCACTTGTGGAAAGGGCTCTCTATAATCGAATTCAGCAGGAACCGAACGAATTGGCCTATAACGAACTACTCATCTGGTATTTTGTGCAGAAGCAAAAGTTTAGCCGGGCATTAATACAGGAAAAGGCGACTGACAAACGCATGAAGTTGAGCGGTAGCCGGGTCTATGACCTTGGTATGCTGGCCATGAACAACAAAGAATACAAAACCGCTGCTGATGCCTTCGAGTACATCGCGCAGGCGTACCCACAAGGGCAGCTCTACCCGTTTGCCCGTCGGTTGGTCATCAATGCCCGCGAAGAGGAGGTAAAGAACACGTATCCAGTCGATACCGGCGAAATCCGTAAACTCATTGCCGACTACCAGCGTATGTTGCAGGAAATTGGTACGAACAGCAAAACGCTGGAAGCCCTTCGCAGTACCGCCAACCTGTACGGAACATATCTGGACAGCAAAGATACCGCGCTAACCGTACTGGATTTGGCCATTGACCTGGGGAAAGCCGACCGGAATTTTGTGGATAAGTGCAAAATTGACAAGGGTGATATCTACCTGCTCAAAGGCGAACCCTGGGAATCGACGCTGCTGTATTCGCAGGTTGAAAAATCGCAGAAAGAAGAATTATTGGGCTATGAAGCCAAATTGAGAAACGCCAAATTACAGTATTACAAAGGCGATTTCACCGTGGCGAAAGAAATTCTGGACGTGCTTAAACTGGCCACCTCGCGCGAGATTGCCAACGACGCCGAGCAGTTGAGTCTGCTGATTGTGGACAATACCGGCATGGACAGTACTGAAGCTGCTATGCGTGAATATGCGGCCATTGACCTGTTGCTTTTTCAGAACAAAACCGACCAGGCTGTGGATAGTCTTAATAAAATGTTGATAACCTACGCCGACCATACCATTGCCGATGAGGTGCTGTGGCTCCGGGCCAATACGTATCTCAAACAAGGTAAAGCCACCGAGGCTCTGGAAGACCTGAAGAAAATTAACGAGAAATATCCGAATGATATTCTCGGCGACGACGCGCTATACACGCAGGGAATTATTTACGAAGAACGGCTCAAAGACAAGACAGCCGCTATGGAAGCCTACCAGAAAGTCCTGACGCAGTATCCTGGCAGTATTTACGGCGCCGACGCCCGTAAACGATTCCGTAAGTTGAGGGGAGATACAGTGAATTAATTGTGGATAAGTTATTGATGTTATCCACAATTAAAGATATAAACTACTGACCAACAGTATGCTGCTTATCCAGAACATGGTGTGGATAACTGCTTTTAAAGGTGCTGAAGAAGTGATTCCCGAAAGGCATCGTAGTTAGCTGGAATCCGAATGCTTTGCTTGGGTCGGTCGGCCAGAATGGCGAGACGGTCAGGTACATCGACAGGACGGATCAGGATTTCTTCAACCAATGGTTTGAATTTAGCCGGATGTGCCGTGGCTAAAGCAACACCCTGTACTTCATTATTTGTCTTGTTAAGGTAGCGTTGCATACCCATGATACCAATAGCAGTGTGCGGGCAAGCAACATAATTATATTGGTCGGAAATCCGCTGCATACCGGCTTGGGTCTCTTCATCACTGAAAAAATAACCCGTCATACCCGCCCTAAATCGCTCGTAATCGTCCCCATGTAGGTGTAGCAGCCGTGCAAAGTTGCTTGGACTACCCACGTCCATCGCGTTAGAAATAGTAGCTACCGATGGCTTCGGTGCATAAACACCAGAGTTTATATAAGCCGGTACTACGTCGTTTAAATTGGTAGCGGCAACAAAATGCGTAACTGGCAATCCCATTTGCTGCACCAGAACGCCCGCACTTAGATTACCGAAATTTCCGCTCGGCGTCGAAAAAACAACCGGTTTGCCATACTGCCGAACCTGCCCGTAGGCCCGGACATAGTAAAAACCCTGCGGGATGAGCCGGAAGATATTAATCGAGTTGGCCGATGAAAGCGAAAGATTCGTATTTAAGTCTTTATCAAGAAACGCCTGTTTTACAATCGCCTGACAATCGTCAAACGAGCCGTCAACTTCAAACGCCTGAATGTTGCCGCCGAGGGTTGTTAGCTGCTTTTCCTGCAAATCGCTTACCCGCCCGCTCGGATACAGAATAGACACCCGTACCCCCGGCACATTATGAAAACCCATGGCCACGGCCCCGCCCGTATCGCCCGACGTAGCTACCAAGATGTTAACTACTTTGTCGGAATGGCTGGCGTAATGGGCCATCAACCCAGCCATGTAACGCGCCCCGACATCTTTAAATGCCAGTGACGGACCGTGAAACAATTCCAAAACACTCGTGTTGCCTTCGTCAAGAGAAATGACCGGCGTATCGAAGGGAAACGCCCGTTGCGTCAACTCTTCCAGATCAGCGCGGCTAATTTCATCGCCAAACAGTTGAGTACTGATGGCAAACCCAATGTCAGCGAGTGATTGTTCGGCAATATTCTCGAAGAACGCCTGTCCCAACTGGGGGAGTGGCGTTGGCATATATAAACCCTTATCGGCGGGCAAACTATGGAAGAGTGCGTCTTTGGCAGAGACGGTTATTTGTGGGCTATTGGTACTGTAAAAGCGCATAACTGAATGACAAAAGGAGAGCCGCAAAGTACGGTAAATCAGACCAATGATGGAAAATATCAGGGACTAAAACCTGCCGAATCAAGGTTAGGTAGCAGATGAACCGGGCAAGCGGTAGTTTTGTCTTCCATAAACCGGGTGAAGTAGCAGAACAACTTCATCGACAAAAACCATACATCAACAGCTATGTCATTTGGCATTTTCAACGTACCCACGCCGGTCAACGAGCCGGTCAAAGAATACCGTCCCGGCTCGCCCGAACGTGAGGCTGTAAAGCGGGCATTAGCCGACTTCCGCGCCGTAGAGACCGACATTCCCATGTATATTGGCGGTCAGGAAGTGCGTACCGAGCGTAAACTCCGCGTATCACCCCCGCACGACCATCAGCACACGCTCGGCTACTTTTACGAAGGCGATGCGTCGCACGTGAACCAGGCTATTGATGCCGCGTTATCGGCAAAAGACGCCTGGGCCCGTCTGCCGTGGGAACACCGGGCCAATATCTTTCTGAAAGCCGCTGATTTGCTTGCCGGACCGTACCGGGCAAAAATCAACGCGGCCACCATGCTTGGCCAGTCTAAAAACGCGTACCAGGCCGAAATCGACGCGGCCTGTGAATTCATCGACTTCCTGCGGTTCAACGTGCAGTACGCAACGGAGATTTACCGACAGCAACCTGACTCATCGCCCGGCGTCTGGAATCGGCTGGAATACCGTCCACTCGAAGGGTTCGTCTTCGCGCTTACCCCGTTCAACTTTACCGCCATTGCCGGAAACCTGCCTACATCAGCCGCGTTGATGGGCAACACAGTCGTTTGGAAACCCGCCTATACCCAGGTGTTATCGGCAAAAGTCATTATGGACGTTCTGCGGGAGGCCGGACTGCCCGACGGCGTTATCAATCTGATTTACGTGGATGGCCCCGTTGCGGGGGAGGTCATTTTCAATCATCCTGACTTTGCCGGTATTCACTTCACGGGCAGTACGGCAGTGTTCCAGCATATATGGAAAACTATTGGTGAGAACATCCAAAAGTACAAATCATACCCTCGTATTGTGGGCGAAACCGGTGGTAAAGACTTCGTGGTAGCCCATGAGTCAGCGAATGCCGATGAGGTCGCTACCGGATTAGTGCGGGGCGCGTTCGAGTATCAGGGACAAAAATGTTCGGCGGCTTCCCGCGCTTACATCCCGTCAACAATTTGGCCTGCCGTAGAAACCAAGATCAAGCAGTTTCTGGGCGAGATGAAGATGGGCGTAACAGAAGACTTTACCAACTTCATCAACGCCGTCATCGACGAGAAATCCTTCAGGAAAATAACCGCCTACATAGAAGAAGCCAAACAGAGCGATGACGTAAGGGTCGTGGCAGGTGGTAACTACGACGGCTCGACGGGATACTTCATCGAACCAACCGTTCTGTTGGTAAATGACCCGAAGTACCGGACCATGTGTGAGGAAATTTTCGGACCTATTCTGTCAATTTACGTCTATGACCCCGCCGATTTTGACGAAATTCTTGAACTTGTTGACAGTACATCTCCGTATGCACTGACCGGTTCCATCTTCGCTACAGACCGATACGTGATTGAACACGTATCGAACAGACTTCAAAATGCAGCTGGCAATTTCTATATCAACGATAAACCAACGGGAGCCGTAGTGGGTCAGCAGCCCTTCGGTGGTGCCCGTGCATCTGGTACAAACGACAAAGCAGGGTCGGCTTTAAATTTATTTCGATGGGTTTCGGCCCGTACAATTAAGGAGACTTACCTGACTCCCAAGCACTTCGGATACCCGTTCTTGCAGGGCGACTAAAATTCTTGAAAAATGTTTTGAGGAGGGATTGCGCAAAGCAAAAATTACATCTACCTTTGCATTCCCAAATCGACAGGGAGGGCCAACAACGGTTGGCCACAATCATACCGAACGCGGTGTGAGACAGTTCTTTGACGTATTAACATCAATAGGTTTAGCACAAAAACAAGGCTAAAAACAACGTGACTGATCTCGGTCAGTCACACACATATTTACGATGGAGAGTTTGATCCTGGCTCAGGATGAACGCTAGCGGCAGGCCTAATACATGCAAGTCGAACGGAGTAGCAATACTTAGTGGCAAACGGGTGCGTAACGCG
>Ga0105045_10001384_pt1 | contig 19732 bp, 18 predicted proteins | sample MAT02_FD_78089 | JGI IMG/M metagenome (GOLD analysis project Ga0105045, IMG submission 78089) | Freshwater microbial communities from Lake Fryxell liftoff mats and glacier meltwater in Antarctica - MAT-02 (megahit assembly) | ecosystem: Environmental > Aquatic > Freshwater > Ice > Liftoff... | reverse complement strand
CCAGCCCGAGGTCTTCGTCGAGTACATGCACTCGATCGGGATCGACCTCGATCGCGACCTCTTGCAGATCCAGATCCACCATCACACCAGCAACGGCGGCGTGCGCATCGACCAGCACGCGCAGTCGAGGATCGCCGGGCTGTTCGCCTGCGGCGAGGCGTGCGGCTGGCAGGGCGCGGATCGGCTCGGCGGCACCATGCTCGGGGGCTCGCAGGTGTTCGGTTGGCGCGCGGGCACGGCGGCCGGCGCGATCGCCAAGGATCGGCCGGGACCGCAGCTGGGCGCCGACCGGCTCGACGCGCTGCTGCTCGGCCGCCTGGCGCGGATGCACGAATCCAAGGGAGACGTGCGCCCCGCCGAGCTGCTCGCGCCGCTGCAGTGGCGCATGTGGTGCGATCTGCTGGTCGAGAAGGACGCGACCAAGCTCGCCTGCGCCCGCGCCTTCGTGGACGAGCAACGCGGACGCCTCGAGAGCGCGCTGCACATCGCCGAGCCCTTCGACGTGGCGCTCGCGTTCGAGCAACGCAACCTCCTCGACGTCGCCGAGGTGATCATCAGCGCCGCCGAGTACCGCACCGAGAGCCGCGGCTCCCACGTGCGCGCCGACTATCCCGTGCGCGACGACGCGAGCTGGTGCACGAATGTGTTCGTCAGCCGCGAGGGCGACGCGTTGCGGCTGCGCAAGCAGTGGGTCAACGAGGGCTGGCACGACCAGCCGGGTGACATCCGGATTCGGCCCTGGGGCTAGCGCGGGTACGGGGCGACGATCGCGGCGGCGAGGGCCTCGGGCGCCTCGAACGCCACACCGTGACGGGTGGGCAGCATCAACGTGGTGCAGCGGCCCGCGGGCAGGCGGTCGAACGCGGCCAATGTCGCCGCGTTGTCCGTCGCGCCGTCGTGCTCCGCGAGCACGAGCAAGATCGGCGGCGTCAGCTTGGGCAGGCGCATGGCGGCGATCTGGCTGAGCTTGCCCGCCAGCATCGACAGCCGCGGCGTCATGGTGTGCAGCCGCAGATCGTCGCGCATCACGAAGCCCTCGAGCTCGGGCCCCTCGGTGAACAGCGACTCGCGGATCGGCGTGGCCACGCAGGGCTCGTCCTCGCCGGCGCCCGCGGCCGCCGCCATGGTCTCGGCCGCCCGCACCCGCACCTCTTCGGTGGGGAACATCCCCGGCGTCACCAGCACGAGCCGGTCGATCCGTGCGCCGAGCCGAAGCGAAACGTGCACGGCCAGCGTCGCGCCCCAGCACCAACCGACGAGCACCAGCGGGCGCGAGTCGTCGTGCTCGGCATCGATGATCGCGATCGCGTCGTCGACGAGCACCGCGCCCGACGGCGCATCGCCGCGGGCCTCGAGGTTGGGACCGCTACCGCGCCGATCAGCGCCGACCATGAGCAGCCCCGCTGTACCGATCGCCGGCGCGAGCGGTGAGAACCACGCCGAGTGGCTCATGATGCCGTTGAAGAACACCACCGTGGCGCGGGGCTCGGCGACCGGCCACACGCGATAGCGCAGGCTCTCTTGCCCGACCCGCCCAAGCGTCCTCAGCTGGCCCGTGATCTCCATCGGCTCACATCGCGAAGCCGCCGCACACGTTGAGCCCCTGGCCCGTGATGCCGCGGGCGTCGTGCGACATGAGGAACACCGCCAGGGCCGCGACCTCGCGCGCCGTGATGAGCCGCTGCTGCGGGCTCTGGGCGATGATCGACGCCAGGTACTCCTCGGCGGTCTTGCCGAACAGCTTGGCGCGGGTCGCCATCGCCTCGTGCACGAGCTCGGTGTCGACGTGCCACGGTCGGATCGAGTTCACCGTGATTCCGAGCTTCGCCACCTCGCGCGCGACCGATCGGGTGAACCCATCCATCGCCGCCTTGCTCGAGGCATAGGCGCTGTTGTAGCTGGCGCCCAGCTCGGCCGACACCGAGCTGATGTTGATGATGCGGCCGCTCTTGCGGCGGATCATGTGCTTGAGCGCTGCCTGGGTGCAGCGCATCACCGCGAACACGTTGAGCTCGTAGACCTGGCGCCACCCGTCGGACTTGGACATCACCAGGTTGGCGACGTAGTTGGTGGCGGCGTTGTTGACGAGTACGTCGATGCGGCCGAATCTCGCGGCGACCGCGGCGATCATGCCGGTCACCGCGTCGGCGTCGGTGATGTCGGCGGCCCAGGGCAGCGCGCGGCCGCCTGCGGCGACGATCTCGGCGGCCGCGGCCTCGAGTTGGTCGGCGCTGCGGGCCACCAGCACGGTCTGCGCGCCGGCCTCGGCGGCGACCTTGGCGATCTCCTTGCCGATGCCGCGGCCGGCACCGGTCACGATCACGACCTGACCCTCGAGTTCGATCTTCACGGTCGGCAAGGGGACGCCGGGCGCGTCGCTTTGTCAACGTGAGAAGGCTCAGCGCCCCGTGCGACGCGGATCGCCGCCGCGACGCGGTCAGTCGCAGCCGATGCGCTCGGTCGCGATGACGACGTCGTCGACCCAGTAATCCAGCGGCACGTTCGGCGGGCTCGCGTAGTTGGTGAAGCGCAGCGCGTTCAGCCCGTAGTCGGTCCAGGTGCCGCGGAAGTTCACTCCGTCCACGGCGATCTCCTCGGCACCGTCGATCCACACGTGGGCCTCGCCATCCGAGGCGCCCGGCGTGTTGAGGCGCATGTGGGCTTCGAGGCAGCGCCACTGCCCGGCATTCGCGGCGTCGAACAGCACCGACGGCCCCACCTGCTGCCAGATGAGCTGCAGGCCGCCGCTCCAGTCGTTGTTGCCGTCGCAGCCGAGCTGACCGTTGAAGATGCACGTCCAGCCCAGCGGGTGCAGGCGCATCGGCGCCTCGCCGCGGATCGCCATCTCGGTGGCGATCGCCCAGTTGGGGCCGTTCATCGCGATGATCTCGCCGACGTCGCCGATCGCACGGCCCGGCCAGTCGGGCCCGGTCCGCAGCGAGTAGCGCACCCAGATCTCGTCGAAGCTGTCGGTCGGCGAGTCCACGCCCGGTCCATCGGGACCGACGCCCCAACGCAGCGTCACCCAGCCGCCGAACTGCATGCCCGGCGTCAGCGTGATCCGCAGCGCGCGGTCATCCGGATCGCCGTCGTCGGGATCGACGCCGAACGCGTCGCCCATCACCAACCACTCGGCGATCTGCGTCGCCGGATCCGAGATGTCGTTGAAGTCCTCGCAGCCCACCCACGACGTCGGCGAGCCGACTGGGCAGCCGTTGTCGTCGAGCTCGCCATCGCCGGTCTCGTCGCCGGTGTCCGCGGTCGTCGTCGCCGTGCCGGTGTCGGCGGCGGCGGTCGTGTCTGCGGTCGTCGGTGCGCCGGAGGGGTCGGCCGTAGACGCGTCGCCTTCGGCCGATGCCGATGCCGATGCCGATGGGTTGCTCGCCGTGGGCACCGTGGTGGGGTTGCTGCCCGCCGAGCTCTCGGAGCTCGCGTCGGTCGCAGCGCCCGACGGACCATCCTCACCACACGCCGATGGCGCGAACGCCAGCACCCACGCACACGGGATCCAGGAACGCCCAACTGCAATCATCGCAGAACAATACCAGCGATTTCGACGAGGTGGTGCATGCGTGGGATGGTCGGAGTCGGGCTCTCGCGAGTCCGCCGCCGCGCGTGCGTGCGTGGGGTCTCGTCGCGGGTGCGACGATCTCGCCGGTGACGGTTGCGGCCCCAGATCGGCGGTCTATACCCTTGCGTGTCTGTGACGTCCCGTGCCCCTTCGAGTGGGTCGGACCCCACCTCTACTGATCCATCTGCCGATCGGCTGGGGGGATCGGCCGGTGGAGACGGCCCGGCAACGCCGGTCGAGGGCGCGCTCATCGTCGTCAGCAATCGACTGCCGACCGCGGTGCAGGTCGACGCCGACGGCGGGATCGAGCTGCGCGACACGGTCGGCGGCCTCGCGACCGCGCTCGCCGGCGCCCGCGATCAGATGGAGTTCACGTGGGTCGGCTGGCCGGGGCCGCTGCCGGCGCACGCCGAGTGGTCGAACGTCCAGGGGGCGCTGCGGGCCGAGGGCTACGAGCCCGTGCAGATCCCCCAGGTGCACGAGTCGCCCTATTACAACGGGATGTGCAACTCGGTCATCTGGCCGCTGTTCCACTATTTCATGGGCCGCGTCGCCACCGAGACGGCGCACTTCGAGTCCTATGTCGCGGTCAACGAAGCCTTCGCCGAGACAGTCGCACGCACGGCCGCCGAGGGCGCCCACGTCTGGGTGCAGGACTATCACCTGATGATGCTGCCGGCGATGCTGCGTAAGCGCCGTCCCGATCTGCACATCAGCTTCTTCTTGCACATCCCGTTTCCGTCGTCCGAGGTCTATCGCATCCTTCCGGCCCGCGCTGCGCTCCTCGACGGCGTGCTCGGTGCCGACTACATCGGCTTCCACACCGGCGACTACGCGCGACACTTTCGATCGTCGTGCCTGCGTGTACTCGGTGCCGAGTCGGGCTTCGACTACGTGGTGCACGGGGGCCGCAGGGTCGGCATCGGCGCCCACCCCATCGGCGCCGATGTGACGCGCCTGCAGTCGGTGCTCGCGTCGACGGCCAGCGCCCAGCGTGTGTCCGAACTCCGCGAACACTGGCGAGGACGGCGTGTGATCCTCGGCGTGGAGCGTCTCGACTACAGCAAGGCGATCCCGCTCAAGCTCGCCGCCTACGAGGAATTCTTGCGCCGCGATCCGCAGCGCGTCGCCGACAACGTGCTCGTGCAGGTCGTCGTGCCCTCGCGCCTCGACACCGATGACTACCGCGAACTCAAAGAAGAGATCGAGCAGCGGGTCGGTCGCATCAACGGCAACTTCGGCACCCCTGGGGTCACGCCGATCGAGTATCTGCACCGTCAGTTCGATCTCGACGAGCTAGCGCCGCTGTACCGTGCCGCCGACGTGGGCATCGTGATCCCTGCGCGTGATGGCATGAACCTCGTCGCGCACGAGATGATCCTCTGCCAGTCCGAGGAGCTGGACGATGGCGCCGATCCCGGCGTGCTGCTGCTCAGCGAGTTCGCGGGCGCGGCCCAGAGCCTGTCGCACGTGCTGCTGGCGAACCCGTGGGACACCGCGGGGGTCGCCGACGCCCTCGAGTCGGCGCTCGGCATGGGCGTCGACGAGCGCCGCGATCGCATGATGCGGATGCGCGAGCGCGTGCTCGACATGGACTGCGCGAAGTGGGCGCAGCGGTTCTTGGCCGCCGCCGACGCCCAGATCCGCCGCGAGCGTGGTCGCGGCGGCGTCGAGCGACTCGGTGCCCGGCTCCGCGAGTCGCTGGTGGGTCAGGCCCGCGAGGCCCGGCGGCGGGTGCTGCTGCTCGACTACGACGGCACGCTGCGCGACCTGACGCCGCGACCGAGCGAGGCCCGGCCCAACGAAGCGCTGCGAACGCTGCTGCGCGACCTCGCCGCGCTGCCCGCGACCGAGGTGCACGTCGTCAGCGGACGCGATCGTCGGACACTCGGGGCATGGCTCGGCGATCTGCCGGTGTCGCTCGGCGCCGAGCACGGCTTCGCCACACGGGCGGTCGGTGCCGAGGGCTGGAGCACGCGCGCGGACATCGACCTGCGCTGGCTCGCGCATGCCGACGCGATCCTCCGCAGCGTCGAGCTCGAGGTCGACGGCAGCGAGATCGAGCGCAAGCCCTGCGGCATGGCGTGGCACTACCGCCGCGTCGATCCAGAGTACGGTGAGTGGCGGGCGCGGGAGCTGCGATTGCACCTCGCAGAGCGCTTTGCCAACGAGCCGGTGGAGATCCTCGCGGGTCGCAAGGTCATCGAGCTGCGGGCCGCCGGCATCGACAAGGGCCGTTACGTTCGCGATCTCGACTTGGACGACGCGTTCGTCCTCGCCATCGGCGACGACCGCACCGACATCGACATGTACTCGGCGCTGCCCGAGCACGCCATCAGCGTGCACGTGGGGCTCGAGGGCGAGCGCAATCGGTACCGGGTCGATTCGCCCAGTGAGGTGCGCGATCTGCTCGCTGCCCTCGTGTCGGGCTTGGCGCCGAGGGCTTGACACTGGCGCCCGGTGGCGAAGACCGTCGTCGATGACGATCCCTAATGTGACGTCCGAGTTCTGTACACTTCGGCGGGCCCGCATGGGTCGCGTGCTGAGCGGTCTCAGCGCGGTCGCCATGATCGGGGCGGCCCGCCGCTTCGACGGTTGGCCGGCGATCGGCCTGGCCGCGCTCGGCGGCATCATGGCGGTTCGAGCGCTCAGTAGCCACCGCATCGGTAAGCCGATGAAGACGATCTCGATGGACCGCGTGGATCCCGTGCAGCAGGCGGGTGAGGACTCGTTCCCCGCCAGCGATCCGCCGTCGTGGTCACCGACCTCGGCTGGCTCGTCGCAGAGCCCGACCGCGCAGCGCTGAGCCGCGCCCGTGCCTCTCGCGGTGCGGACGGCCCAGATCGACTGGGGTGATCGCAGCGCCGAGCTGCTATCGTGCGCGCGCCGATGCTCCGCATACTCGTCATCCCGCTTCTCCTCTGTTCGGCCTGTGATTCCAAGCCCGTCGCCCCCGCGGGCGCGCCAGAGGTCTCGAAGTCCGAGACCGCCGCGAAAGACGGCAAGCGTGCTGCCGCAGCCGCCGACCCCAAGCTCCTCGATCCCGCCGCCGCCCGCGGCGAGGCGCCCGCCGAGTACGTCGTCGAGTTCACCACGACCGAGGGCAAGATCGAGGTCACCGTGCACCGCGATTGGGCGCCGCTCGGTGCCGATCGTTTCTACAACCTCGTGCAGCTCGGTTACTTCACCGACGTCGCGTTCTTCCGCGTGGTGAAGGGCTTCATGGTCCAGTTCGGCATGCACGGGGTGCCCGAGGTCAACGCGGCGTGGAAGACCGCGCGCATCGCCGACGATCCGCGCACGCAGTCGAACCGCAAGGGCACCATCAGCTTCGCCAACTCGGGGCCGGGCACCCGCACCACGCAGCTATTCATCAACTTCGGCGACAACGTCCCGCTCGATTCGATGGATTTCGCGCCGTTCGGCGAGGTCACCGCGGGCATGGACGTCGTCGCAAAGCTGCACGATGGGTACGGTGACGGCCCGCCCCAGGGCTCGGGCCCCGATCAGCGGGAGATCGAGCGCAACGGCAATGTGTACTTGCGGCAGCGCTACCCCGAGCTCGACTACATCCAGTCGGCGACGATCATCGGCGCCGGCGCGCAGTGACGCGGGCTTGCTCGGGTGGATTTAGGCCTGTGTGGCCGAGCCTGCGCCATCAACCAGGATTGACGAGCGGTGGCGCGGCGAGGACCGGCACGGGCGCGCCGTGGAGCCCGACGTCCATGTAGAAGACGTCGCCGTCGAGGCCGCCGATGAACATGCAGGTCTGGAAGTCGCCGTAGGGCTCACCGTAGGCGAACACCGCGTTGGACACGTCGGCGCCGACGTCCTCCACGATCTCCTCGACGTCCTGCTCCTCGCCTGCGTCGTTCATGAAGACGCGGTCGATGCGGCTGTCCTCTCGGTCGACGACGTAGAGGTTGCCGCACACGTCCAAGGTGATGCCGTCGGGGTTGCCGACCAGGCCGACGACCTCTTCGGTGTCGCCGATGGGCGCGCCCGCGGGCGAGACCTGCTGGCGCTGCAGGCGGGCCACGCCGCCGTCGAGGTTGACGAAGAACACCATGCCGCGCAGCGGGTCGTAGATCACGCCGTTGGGGGCCGGCACGTTTGCGACGACGGAATCGTCGTCGCGCTCGACGTCGTAGCGGATGATCTCGCCCTCGTTGAAGGTCGTCATCCACAGGATGTCGTCGGTGTCGACGAACAGGCCGTTGGGCAGCATCAGATCCAAGACCTCCACGAAGTCGTCACCGGCGGCATTGACGATCTCGACCGTGCGGCGATGGTTCTGCATCATCACCAGCTCGCCGGTGGAGCGATAGCGCAGGCCCAGCGACGCCGTGGTGGGGAAGGTGGGGGCCACGAGATCCTGCACGACGAAGCCGGGGTCCATCGGCACGCCATAGGTCGCGCCCGTGATGTCGAGCCGCACCAGCGTCTCGCGGCGGCGGCCGACGAAGCCGCCCTGACCGTCGGCGGCGAGGTCCTCGGGGCCCGCGGGGAACGGTAACGCGAAGGGCTCGAACGCCTCGAAGATCTGGCCGACCTCGATCACTTCGAACGGGCCCGGCGGGATGTCGTCGCACTCGGGTGGGTACTCGATGGGCGGCGGGGGCGGCGGATCTTCGGTGTCTGTCGTGTCGTTGGTCTCGTTGGTGTCCGTGACCGGCGTCGTGGTCATCGACTGGGTGGTCACGGCGTTGGTGGGATCGCTGCCGGGCCCGGCCCCCGTGCCGGTCTCCGAGCCGTCGGCGAAGGAGTCGCTGACCAGACCCTCGAAGTCGTCGAGCAACCCGTAGAACTTTGCGATCGTGTCGTCGCTGCACGTCACCTGGCGGACGTCGGCCTCGGTGCGGCAGCCAGGCAGCGACTGCCACTCGCCCATGCCCTGCGCGAAAGCGTCGGCGTCGACCCGGCCGATGTTGACCTCGTCGATGTCGTCGGGCAGCGCGAAGCGGTAGCTGATCGCCGCGGCGAAGTGGAGCGACGGGTTGGGGAAGACGCGATACGCGCTGCCGTACACCTCGGGCGGGCGGTCGGACTCGACGATGCAGAAATCGACGTCTTCGTCGAGCGCCTCGGGCTGGATCGCGATCGTGATCACGTTGTCGTTCGAGTGCATCAGGCCGCCGGGGCGACCGATGGTGGTGCAGCGCTCCTCGGGCTCGCCCGCGCACCCCATCGCGCCGGCCGTCGCCGCCCACAGCATGCAGCGACCCATCGTCGTCCACGTAGACCCAGTGACTGACACGATCGAACTCACGGCCCCGACGCTACCACGCGGGCGGGCGAGCGTGCCGCTCGAGTGGACTGCCGCCGCGGTGCGACGCAGAACAGCAGCGCCATGCCGAAGGTGAGCAGGGTGATCGGCGGCATGCCGCCGGGCCACGCGCCGGGCTCGAGCCAGCCGCGACCGCCGAGCGCCAGCGTGTGCAGGGCGACCAGCGCCAACGCGGTGCGGCCGACCCCCGGCAGCAGACTGCGGCCGTGCCGGGGCGCCTGGACGCGCATGCCGCTGGCCCCGCCCCGCCACAGCAGCAGCGCGGTCGCGATCGCACCGGCGAGCATCGAGCCCTCGGCGAGGGCGCGCAGGGTGCCGTCGGGCAGGTACTGCGCCGGCAAGTACGCGCGATCGAGCACCAGCAGCGAGAGCAACACATGGGTCACGGCGAGCACCAGACCGACGAGCCCGAGGGCCTTGCGGCGGGCGGGACCCGCCACCAGCCCCGAGATACCGATGAGCACCAGGGCACCGACCGAGATCGCCTTGTTGGCGACGAACACCGAGACGTGCTCATGACTGACGCCGGCGAAGACGTTGTAGCGCACCACTGCGTAGCCAAGGCTCGCCAGGAGCACGCCGGCGACCAGGGCGGTGTCGCGCACGGCGCCAGCATACCCGATGCTGCCCCGGGACGAACGCTCGGATCCGCCGCGCGCGCCGCGGATGTCGACGGCGCTCGGCGAAGTCGCCACCGCCCGCCGCAGTCGTCGTATCGTGGCGAGGTGAGGGCCCGACCGCTGGCGCTGGGTGTGCTCGTGGGCGTGGCCGCAGCCTCGCCATCGGCGTGCGGGGACTCGGTGTTCGCGTGCGCTGATGTCGACGACTGCAGCAATGGTGCGGCGCGTGGCGTGTGCGAGCCGACTGGCTGGTGCTCGTTCCCCGACGCGTCGTGTTCGGCGGGGTCGCGCTACGGTGCGTTCGCTGGCGATGGGTTGGCCAACACGTGTGTCGATGGTGGCAACACCGAGAGCACCGCCGTCGCGGAGACGGTGGGGGCGTCGACGTCGAGCACCGGGCCGGAGGAAGGCACATCATCGCCCGACAGCAGCGGCGATGCGACCTCCGGGGCATCGGAGACCGCCGCCTCGACCACCGAGGACGTCACACCGGTCTGTGGCGACGGCGTCGTCGACGGCGACGAGGACTGCGACGATGGCAACGACGTGCCCGGCGATGGGTGCAGCGCGGCGTGCGAGCGATCGGGGTCGATCGTGTGGGAGGTGACGGTCGAGATCGGCGGCAGCTCGCGCGCGGACGCGGTCGATCAGTTCGCCGATGGCGACCTCGCGATCGGCGGCGTCGTCACGGTCGACTCGGTCGCGGTCGCCGGCGTGTCGCGGATCGATCGCGACGGAGCGACCGTGTGGATGTGGCAGTTCCCCAGCTCGCCCTGGCAGACCGCGGCGGTGTGGGGGCTGGACGTGGCGTCGGTCTACGAGGACGAGCTCACCGCGATCACCGTCGCCGGCCAGGCCGGGACGGGGAGCTTGGGCGGCATCGCGACGATCGGGGAGGGCGGCACGACCCGCTGGAGCGTGCTGGTGCCCGACCTGGTGCCGCAGTCCGCGGCGCTCGACGCCGACGGCAGCGTGTTGGGCGGTGGCTACGACGAGCTGCTGGGGGGCGTAGTCGTGCGCTACTCCATCGACGGCACCGAGGTGACCACGGTGCCAGGAGAGCCGTTTTCGCCCGACGATGGCTTCACCTACGATGTCGCGATCGACGGGGCGGAGATCGTGGTCGCCGGTCAACTCGACATCGCGGACTCGCAGGCCGCGTACCTCGGCATCATCAATCTCGGGGGCACGGTGCGGCAGAGCTTCACGCCCGGGACTGCCAGCGAGGGCCTCGCCATCGCCCTCGATCCCAACGGATCGCGCCGGTGGATCTGCGGCTTCGGCAGTGGCGTCGGCGGCTGGGTGGCCGCGGTGGGTCCGAACGATATCGAACTCGACGCCACGGTCGCCACCGACGTCTTCCCCGCCGTGCTGCACGGCATCGCGATCGACGGCAGCGGCGCAGCGATCGCGGTCGGCTGGGATTCCTCCGAAGGCACCGAGGACGCCTACGTGGTGAAGATTACGCCCGATGGCATGCGCGTGTGGAACACGTGGTTCGCCACCCCCGGTGGCGACGACGGCCTGCGCGACGTGGTGGTGGACGAGGACGGGTTGTTCGTCGTCGGCACGCGCGTCGACGACGAGGGCTCGCCGTCGGGATGGGCCGCCCGGCTGGTTCCCTGACTTTCCCGGGCGACCGAGTGACCCGCCGGTCCCCGCACTTTGACAGCCGCCGTCGTGGTCGCGGACACTCGCGTCATTGCTCGGGCTGACGCGGTACCAATGGCTCGTCCTGGGGGCCGCCTGGCTCGGCTGGGGCTTCGATGTATTCGACGGGTTGCTGTTCAACTACGTCGCTGCGATCTGTGTGCCGGATCTGCTGGGCTACGCGCCGGAGGATCCTGCAGCCAAGGCCGACACCATGCTGTGGACGGCGGGGTTGTCGAGCACGCTGCTCATCGGTTGGGCGCTCGGCGGGGTGCTGTTCGGCAAGCTCACCGATCGCATCGGCCGCACGCGGACGATGCTGCTCACGATGCTGACGTACGCCCTGGGCACGGCGGCGTGTGCGTTCGCCCCCAACCTGTGGGTGCTCGCGGCGTTCCGGCTCATCGCCAGCCTCGGGATCGGCGGCGAGTGGGCAGCCGGCGCGTCGCTCGTCGCGGAGACCATGCCCAAGGATCGCCGGATCCTCGGCGGCGCGCTGCTGTATACGTCGGCGCCGATCGGAATGCTACTGGCGACGTTCGTCAACGACCTGTTCACCCGGCAGCTCGACGTCATCGCGTCGGATCCTTCGCTGTCGTGGCGCATCGTCTTCCTCACCGGCCTCATCCCGGCGGGCGTCGCGATCCTGATCCGCATGAAGGTGCGCGAGCCCGAGGCGTGGAGGCCGTCGGACACGACGTCGATCCGCGAGCTCTTCACGCCCGCGCTGCGGCGGCGCACGTGGGGCGGGCTGTCGATGGCCGTCGTCGCGCTAGTGACATGGTGGAGCTGCAGCGTCTTCATCCCGGTCATCGCGGCGTTCCTCGCGGTGGGTACGGTGTCCGATCCTGCGCTGCTCGCCGCACGCAAGGTCGAGTTCATCACCATCGGCACAGCCGCCTTCGCGACGGGCGGCCTGCTCGGCACGCTGCTCACCGTGCCCGTGGCGCTGCGTCTGGGGCGGCGCCCGATGTTCGCGATCTACTTCGTCGGCAGCGCGCTGGCGATCTGGACAACGTTCGGCGCTGCGCTCGATCCGATGACGCGGCTGTACATGATGTTCGCGATCGGCGTCACCGTGTTCGGCGTGTTCGGGGCGTTCACTTTCTATCTGCCCGAGCTGTTCCCGATGCACCTGCGCGGCACCGGGGCCGGGTTCTGCTACAACGCCGGCCGCGTGATCACGGCCGTCTTCCCGTTCGCGGTGGGCATGATCGTGAAGAGCGGGGTGAGCCCGCTCTGGGTGCTGCAGTGGGTCGCGGCGGCGCCGGTGGTCGGCTTGCTGCTGCTGGCGTTGGGCATCGCGGTCGAGACCCGCGGTCAGGCGATCGACTAGTCACGGCAGCACTGCCCCGTCCATCTTCGTGGCGACGATCGGATCCTCGTCGGCGTCGCGTCACGGCAGCGCCGGCCACCACGGCTCGCCCGAGATCTGTGCTGGGTCTCCGGGCTCGACGCTCTGGCCAGGTCGTGGCGCGATCACGGTGACGCCGCTCGCCGCCGCGGCCACGCGCACGCGCTCGATCGGCTCGGTCCAGCCGTGGTACGCCAGCGCGAACAGCCGCCAGCGCACCGGCAGCATGACCTGCCCAGAGCGTGGCGTCCTTGTCGAACCGCGTGCGTCGCGAGGCGTGTCGCGCCGGCGTCGCGCACTGCAACACCAGGCGCGCAGCGCCGACCCACCAGCCCCGCCCATGCCGTCACCGACGCATGAACTCCTGGTCCAGCTGCTGCGGGATCATCCGTCCATGATCGTGGATCTGTTGCGCGAGGAATCGGGCCTCGACTTGGGCACGGCGCCCGAGATGCTCGACGTGCCGGCGACGCTCGCTGAACTGCAGCCGGCGGAGTTCCGCGCCGATCTCGTCCTGCGCAGCGCCGGTGCCGAAGACGGTTGCGGTCCGCGTGCATGGGTCGTCGAGGTCCAGCTCCACATCGACGAGGACAAGCGCTTCACATGGCCGCTGTACGCGGCGGGCATCCGTCAGCGGCTTCGGTGCCCAGTGACCCTGGTCGTTCTCACGCTCGACGAGTCCGTCGCGCGGTGGGCGGCGACACCAATCGCGTTGGACGAGCGCGGATCGATGACCTGCCCGGTCGTGCTCGGACCCGGTCGCATCCCGGCGGTCACCGATGTCGCCGCCGCGCGGGCACAACCCGAGCTCGCGGTGGTGTCGGTCCTGGCCCATGCCCATGGCCCGCGCGCGCTCGACGTGGGACGCGCCCTCCTCGAGGCGTGCCGCGATCTCGACGATGTGCGCGGCCGCCTGTACACTGATGTTGTCTTCGCGTTCCTGAACGACGCCGCGCGGCGAGCACTCGAGGTCGAAATGCAGCTCGACAACTACATCTACCAGAGTGAATTCGCCCGTCGTTTCGTCGCCCAGGGCCGTGAAGAGGGCCGTGAAGTCGGCCGCGTCGAGGCGCTGGCGTCGGCGGTGCTCGAGGTGCTCGAGGCGCGTGGGCTCGAGATCGACCAGGCTGCCCGCGTCCGCGTCGTGTCGTGCACCGACGCCGATCAGCTCCACGCCTGGTTGAAGGCGGCGGTCACCGCGGCGAGCACCGCGGCGTTGTTCGCTTGAGCGGGTTCACTCCCAGCGCGCGGTGATCGTATACGCGCCTGTGTGCGTGAAGTCGGCCGTCTCAGCCGTCACGAGGGGCACGCGATCGGTGAACTCGATCACGCCGATCACCGAGGCTTGGGTCGACAGCGGCACCGTGGGACGCCGGCCCGCCGCCGGGATGTCGAGGACCCGGATGACCACGACCTCGGGATCGGTGTCGACCTCGATGTGGCCGTACTCGTGCGTCGTGACCTCCCATGCCCGCCCGATCCACTTCAGCAGTCCCGCAGGCGAGCGCCCGAAGATGCGCAGCGCGCCATTGAAGAGGGCACCGAACAGGGGGCTGTCCACGGAGCCGAGCGTGTAGCGCCGCCAGAAGTCGAGGTACCCGGCCCCGCCAGCTTCGTCGAGGTAGGCGGCCATCAGGTCGTCCAGCGCAACCGCGGGGATCCACGCCAGCTTGCTCGCGGTTCGGATCACGACGAGGTGTCGCGGGTCCACCGCTGCGAGCACGCGGTCGCCATGCACGGCATCGGCCGCGATCGCGGCGAGACTCGAGTGGCACAGAGCGCCGCGGTAGGCGGGACCCGTCATCGACGTGGATCATGGCCCAGTCGCGCCGATCGAGCGAGTGGCCGATCGGCCGCGGTGCACAAGTGCGGAACTCGGCGGCCGCGGGGTGATCACGACGGCGGCACGGCCCCATGTCCGGCGATGACGGCCCGATCACGCGGTTGCCCCCGTGAGGAGGCGCTCAGCGGCGCCGCTGCACGAGTGCGGCGAGGCTCGCCGGCGTGAATCGAACACCCGCGGTGAGCCCCGGCGTTGTTCGCATCTGCCCGCCCACTGGCAGCGACGTGAGCGTGGGGCCGGCGAGCAGCGCGACCGGCGAGCCGTGGGCCTGCCACGCCACGGCGAGGATCGCCTCCGCCAGCGGAACGCAGCCCCCGTAGCGGAAGTCGGCGCAGCGCAGGCCACCGCCGAGGCTAGTCCCCTCGAGCGTCCAGCGGCCGAGGCGATCTTCACCGAGCGAGAGGAAGGAGGACCACCGCAGGAAGCCGGCGTCGCCGGTCAGCGAGAAGCCGATCGGCAGCCGGCCGAACTCCGGCCGGCGCGGCTGCGGGCGGGTCGGCGGCGCGGCCTTCATCGCCGCGCGCGCGGCAGCCTTCGGCGAGGGCGGCGAAGGCGACGGCGAAGGCGCGAGCAATGCGAGCAATGGGAGCACGGCGACGAGCGACGGCATCACGAGGATCCCCCGATCGCAGCCTAGCACCGCATCGTGCGAGCGCTCGGCCCCATTGCGGCCGATGCGAACGCGATCTGCATGCACGCCTTTCGTCACCCATCCGCCGGCCGGAGTGGACGGCGGCTTTGCACCCGTCGATCCTCGGGCGTGTCCTCCGACACCGATGCAGCCGCCGAACTGTTGCGTACGATCGCCCGCGACTTCCCGGCGATCGGCGGGCCCCAACCGCCGACGCGCGCCGAGCTGCAGCGCGCGCTCGGTGCTGCCTCGAGCTGGCAGCTCGTCGATCCGCGGGCTGTGCCCGGCTACGAAGACGCGGTGGCGCGGGGCCAGATCCCCACGCGCGATGGATCGTGGCACGACGCGTTCAACCTGCTCGCGTTCATGGCATGGCCGCGGGCCAAGGCGGCATTGCACGCGCGAGTCCTGCGTTGTCAGGGGCAGCGACGGACGCAGGGCGAGAAGCGGCGCAGCCGCGAAGAAGATGCGCTCGCGCTGGTCGACGAGGTCGCGCTGGTGGTCAGCGGCCCCGCCGAGCTCGTCGCGCGCTTCGACACCCACCGCAGCGTCAGTGTGCTGCAATCCGCCTCGGGCCCCGGCACCGACCCTGTCGCGCTGGCGGGGATGGGCGCGGCGGTGCACGAGGGCTTGCGGGTGCGGTGGTTCGGCCACGCGCTGCTCGAGCACCTCGCCCTGAGGCGCCCGCAGGTGACGGCCGGCGTGTGGACCCTCGTGCTCGAGCCCGGTGTCACTGACGACGAAGCCCTCGCCGCGCAGATCGAGGCTGGCCAGTTCACCGCGCCGTGCGTGTCGCCCGGGGTTCCGTGGCCCCACGCCCAGGTGTTGGCCTGGGTCGAGGCCAGAGCCTACTCGACGCGCACACCCTTCCAGAAGGCGACGTGATCGCGGACCTGCTCCGCCGCTGTCTTGGGCGCGGGATAGAACCACGCTGCGTCGGCGTTGACCTCGTCGCCGACCACAACATCGTAGTAGCTCGCGACGCCCTTCCACCCGCAGGTCGTGTGCGTGGTGCTCTCGCGCAGGTGCTCGGTACGCAGGGACTCGGGCGGAAAGTAGTGGTTTCCGTCGACGACGACGGTCTCGTCGCTCTGCGCCAATGTGGCGCCCTTCCAGATGGCTCGCATGGCGCCAGTTTGGCACGGCGCCGCGCCGTTGCACGCCTTCAGTCGTCGAAGCGCTTCACGCGGGCGTGGCAGTACGGCGTCTTGCCGGTCCGCGCGTAGTAGTCTTGGTGATAGCCCTCGGCCGGCCAGAAGCGCTCGGCCGGTCGCAAGGTGGTCACCACATCGTAGCCCCGCGCTGTCAGTCGGGCGACGAGCGACTCGGCGGTCTGCCGTTGGGCGTCCGAGGTGTAGAACACCGCCGACAGGTACTCGGGCCCGCGATCGGGGCCCTGGCCGTCGGCTTGGGTCGGATCGTGGATCTCGAAGAACCGCTGCGTGATCGCCTCGTAGGTGACCCGCGCCGGATCGAACCGCACCACGACCGTCTCGAGGTGACCCGAAGTCTGGCTCGACACGTCCTCGTAGGTCGGCGACTCCACGTGGCCACCCATGTAGCCCGACTCGACGGCGTGGACGCCATCCAACTGTTCCATGTAGTGCTCCACGCCCCAAAAGCAGCCGCCCGCGAAGTAGGCGACGTCGGTGGCGGAGTTCGGATCGGCCGGCGCGCGGGCCTGTGCCGGCTCGGTCGCGACGGGGGCCTCGGTGCCCGCAGAGCAGGCGACCGTGAGCAGGGCGACCGTGAGCAGGGCGACGGGGAAACTCGGTCTCACGCCGTCACCATGCCACCGGTGGGGCGCGCCCACACGCGCTAGCCCCTGCCTACCCACGATCAGCGTCGGACACCGCGGTCGACACCACGGCGCCGAGACCGCTGCGGCCGTCACTGCGTGAGCAGCTTGAACTCGATGCGGCGATTCTTGGCCTTGCCGGCGCGGGTCTTGTTGTCCGCGATCGGCTCGTCGGGTCCGGCACCGCGGGTGATGATCCGCGAGTCGTCGATGCCGGCGTCGATGAGATACTTCTTCACCGCTGCGGCACGGCGCGCCGAGAGATCGAGGTTGAATTCGCGCTTGCCGACGCTGTCGGTGTGACCCGCGATCTCCACGCGGACCGAGGGGAACTTCTTCAGGACATCGACGGCGTTGTCGAGCGTCGAGCGCGAGGTCGGCTTGATGGCATCCTTGCCGTTGTCGAAGAAGATGCCCTGGATGACGCCGGTGAACTTGGCGACCTCCTTGGGGACCTCGTCCGGGCAGCCATCGTCGTCCTCGAAGCCGTTCTTGGTCTCCGGCACATCGATGCACTTGTCGACGTCGTCGAAGATGCCGTCGCCGTCGCTGTCGCGGATCGGACAGCCGTCGGGTGCGACGCCGGCCTCGTCGATGCACTTGTCGACGTCGTCGAGGAAGCCGTCTCCGTCGGTGTCGCGGATCGGACAGCCGTCGGGTGCGACGCCGGCCTCGTCGATGCACTTGTCGACATCGTCGAGGAAGCCGTCGCCGTCCTGGTCGCGGATCGGGCAGCCGTCGGGTGCGACGCCGGGCTCGTTGATGCACGTGTCGTCGGGATCCATGAAGCCGTCGCCGTCCGTGTCCTTGGGACCGGGCTTGGGCTTGTCCTTGCGACCGAACGTGAGCGAGAGGCCCGCGAGCACCTCGAGGTTGTTGGTGACCCCGTCTCTCACGCCGCGCTGGGCGGTGATGATGTCACGAACGTCGAGGCGCAGTGCCACATAGCGCGACACGAAGAACTTGAGACCGCCGCCGAAGTGGATGCTCGCGTCGACGTCGTTGCCGACTGCCGCGCGGTCGCTGGCGACACCGAGGGCGCCGGCACCGATGAGCACGAACGGCGTGATGCTGGCGAGGCCGAGCTGCGCGACGAAGTGGCCGCGGGCGGTCCACATGGTGGCCCGCTGGCCAGCCGTGGTCTCGGCGAGCATCGGGCCGCCCTCGACCTCGAGGCCGAAGAACCGGATCGGGTAGTAGCCGAGGCGCAGTCCGAAATCCGGTGCGACGCGCTCGAACTGCTTGAAGCCCTGGTCGGGCAGACCGCGCTCGGCCTCGAAGAGCTCGAGCGATCGCGACGGCACCAAGATGCCGCCATACACACCGACCTCGCCCATGTTGCGCTCGGGCGCCCAACGCTTGATCCACTTCAGGTGCTTGCGCTTGTCCTTGGCGCTGCGCTTGGTCTTCGCGTCGCCGCTCGCATCGGCGCTGGCTGGTGTGATCGAAGCGCTGCCGCCGGCCTCGGCTGCGGGTGCCGCGACGGCGAGGGATGGGAGCAGGCACGCGGCGGCCAGGGAGACGAAGGGCAAGGGACGCAGGGACGGCATGGTGCGGGAATCCTCGATTGCAGTAGCGCGGGCAAGAAACCCGCGTGTGCGGATGAGAACGCCGACGCGCCGCGAGTGCAAGCGCCCTCGCGCGCTCGATGGAGGCATCGCGGAGAAACTCGCTGAGAGGAGCGAACACGAACCGCGTCGCTGCGACCAGTTGCCCCGCCGCGGCGATCCGCCACGGCTTGTATGGGCCGCAACCGGGCGTTCCCGCCCCGATCGGCCCCCGGCCGCCCCCACCGCCCCGACGGCCCCCGAGCGACGACTCAAGCCTTCTGGGGGACCGGCCCGGTCCCCCTTCCACCGGGCAAAGTCCGGCGGAACCTTCGCCCTCCCGCTCGCTGACGCGCTCTCAGATCTCGAGATCGCCCGCGTGCAGCGGGCGGCTCGGTGTCACGAACGGTCCGTCGCCCTGGAATCCGGCCCAGTCGTTCAGCCCGCCCTGGCCCAAGCCGGTGTCGCCGACCGTGCCCTGGGCGCCGAAGGTGTTGCCCGCCATGCCGACCATGGCCAACACCTTGGTGAACAGATCGCCCATCGTGCGCCGCTCTTGCAGCACGATGTGACGAGCTTGGCCACCGGCGAAGGCGCTGGGCATGCCGGCGAGCACCACCGGGATGTTGAAGTTGAGGTGGCCGCCGTAGCCCATCTCGCTGACCCAGACCACGAGCGTGTTGTCGAGCAGCGGCGCGCCGTCGACATCGGTGACCTCGCCGAGCCGCGTGATGAGGTGGGTGAAGAGTCGGCCGACCTCGGAGAAGCCCTGCGTGATGATCTGGGCGGTGCTCGAGCTCGGGTTGGTCGAGTCGTGGATCATCGTGTGGAGCTGCTCGGCCGGGATCGGCGAGGCGCCATCGAACGCGCTGGGGAACGTCGAGGTGTTGTCGGTCTGCTGGAAGTGCAAGGCGGCGACGCGCGTGGCGTCGCAGGCGAGCGACATCACCAGGTTCTCGATCTGGTATGGGGTGATGGAGGCGTCGAGTTGGCCGGCGGTGTTCGCGTTGGGATCGTAGCTTGGGATCGCCGACTCGTCGGGGCGCATGCAGTCGGCGCTGAGCGTGCTGCCCAGGTGCGACTCGAGCATGCGCACGAACTCGGCGTGCTGCTCGAGTTGGGCGCGGTCGGCCGCGCCGACCTTCCTCGACAACGCCGTGTACTCGCCGGCGACGCCGTCGAGGATGCTCGCGCGGCGGGCCACCAGGCGATCACGCAGCGTGCGGGCCGGCGGGGGCTCGTCGGTGGGCGGGGCGCCGAAGATCTCGACCAGGGCCTCGCTGGGGCTCGGCGAGACCGCATAGCCCGACGTGCCGCCGGCGCCGAAGAACGGCAGCGGATCGTAGTAGGCCGGGTTGCTCGGCGACGCGGGGAACACGATCGAAGCGCGCTGCGACTGCGATGCCCGCAGCAGCAGACCCGCGGCATAGT
>Ga0105045_10001381_pt1 | contig 19751 bp, 3 predicted proteins | sample MAT02_FD_78089 | JGI IMG/M metagenome (GOLD analysis project Ga0105045, IMG submission 78089) | Freshwater microbial communities from Lake Fryxell liftoff mats and glacier meltwater in Antarctica - MAT-02 (megahit assembly) | ecosystem: Environmental > Aquatic > Freshwater > Ice > Liftoff... | reverse complement strand
TGCTACAGGTATAGGTAACAACAATCCTTCCATTAACACCATCACCACCCGATCTATTTCCTACGCCAGAACCTCCCCCACCTGATCCGGGTGCTCCGCCTGAATTACCATTATTTACATTATTTCCACCATTCCCTCCTTGACCCCCGCCAATGGGAGGTGCTGCTGCAAAAATTGTTGAATGAGGTATTGGACCCGAAGTTCCATCACCTCCGGTTCCCGCAGACGAACCGCCTGGTCCGCCCCGGCCTGTATTATTATTTCTGCCTGTTCCACCATTACCGCCTGAAAATACGGTTACTCCAATACAACTTCCTGCATCGCCCCCCTGGCCAAAGATACCTCCATTACCCGAAACAGGTGCAAACCCACCCCCACCTCCTTTTGCAAGCAAGGTGGTATTATTATCAAACCAGCTATCACCGCCGGATGTTCCGTCTCCGGTACTCCCGATACCCCCAACACCTATATTAACCATATACGAATTTCCAGTTATCAATGCTGTGCCGCCATTAAAAGTTGTTCTGCTATATGCACCACCACCACCACCGCCGGCCCCGTCGTTATTCGTAGTATTGCCGCCGCCGGCACCACCTGCACCCCAGCACTCAACTGTGACGCTGGTAACGCCTGCCGGTACAATGAAGGAGCCCGATGAATTGAAAGTTTGGGTAACCTGACCGTAACTCTTTTGAGAAAAGAAGGCCAATAACGCAAGAAGGAATGCCAAAATAGCATTAGAAGTTCTGGTAAGGTAAATGTTCCGCATAGGAATTAATTATATAATCCGGTCAAATGTTAGGGTTTTGACCGAAAAAAGGTTTTTCACTTGCACTAACAGATTCTTGTCATAAAAATTGTATAGCAGGTCTGGTTTTTTGAAAAATAATTCTATTATCTGTGTGGTTTTTTTTCTAAATAATTGCCCAGCCCGCATTTGACTGATAGCAGCATTGGAAGCTGGATTTTTGGAAATATATCTTCAAAATAAGACCATTAGAAAAGTAACACTAGAAAAAATAAGGGCTTCGAGAGGATGGAACGTTGCCGGGCTGCGTCTTTTTGCTGCCTCATTCCTAACTCCTTCGTAAATTCAGCACGCAGTTACGGACGGAGAGACGAAGGAGAAACGAAGGAGAAACGAAGAAGACTGACTCGTCCTAAAATCACTTTATAGTTGTTAGTAACAATCCTGCTATAAATGTACAGGTTGAAACCAACTACCTGGGCGAAATACAAATACAATGCACTATCAAATTTTAGGTGTTTGTTCAAGCCGACGGTCTGCAATGTTCTTTTCATGGTCCGTATCTACTGTTAAATACTTCCCAGGGATGTCTTTGGTAGGTGAAGTTCATCTTGAACGAAATACTGCCACGAATCGCCGCCGATAACGCAGGAGTGGATGAACTTAAAAGCTATCAAACACATTCATAACACTAACTGTAACAAGTTGTGTCATTCTTATTCATTCTTCCTTTCGTATTAGACCAGGAATCCTGCTACAAAAACTAATTTTAAAGCATAGATTCCAAACGCAGAAACTAGCCTGATAAGCTCTGGTTAAATTATCTTAAAACAACTTTATTCATGAAGTTTATAGTCTTGCTGTAATAATGAAAGCATAAAAAAAGCTGCCCCAATTGCGGGACAGCAGGTTTTTCATGCGTGTGTATTTTTAGATCAATTATTTAACGATCACTTTAACCAGGGTTACTTGTTTATCGGGTGCAGTTACTTCCAACTGATAAATACCCGAAAGCAACTTGTAATCTGGTTTGATATTTTCCATGGAAGTGCCCTGAGCATGGTTGATTGTTTTTACTAAAACGGTTTGCCCTTGTACATTTAGCAACCTTGTCTTGTAAATGCCGGCTGCCATATTTTTAAATTCTGCCCAAATAATATCCGTTACCGGGTTTGGATAAATTCTGATGCCGCCAGCCAGGGTGCCCATCTTCACCATTACAGTATTGCTGCAGCTGAACGAGCCATCTAAGTCGATACTGCGAACACGGTAGAAATTATTTCCACTTACCGAATTTACATCCAGCCAGTTGTAATCAATGCTTATGCGATTGGCACCAGTTGCCGTGGTAGTATTTACCTTTGAAAAAGTAAGCCCGTCTACACTCTTTTCAATTTCGTACTGTTGAATATTCATTTCATTTTCCACTGTCCAGTTAACCACAATTTTACCATTTTGCTCATTGGCCTTAATAGTTTTAAAGGTTACCGGTAAAGGACCTAAAGCCACTTGCTTTAACACAATCCTGAAACGGTTAGTAGCTGAACTATTTGCGTCGGCAGTAATGGCAAAATCAAAGATGGAAGGTACCAGCATATTGATTGGCGTGCTTAGCTTTGTAAAACTGTCTTCCAAAAATGCCGTCACTGTTGGATCCATATTGACTGGATCTAACGCAAAACGATAGCTGCGTTGGGTTGTTCTGGAAAGTTGTAGAAAAAGTGTATCACTTTCTTTGATCAAAGGTCTTCTTTCAATTGCAAGGATTTGTTTATGACGTAACAGACTTAGATTTTCTGTGATGTTGGTAAATTTAAGCGCATCTTCAATATCCACTTTATCCTCAAACTGATCATCAAACTGTACAAGTGTACCATCTACCAATAAGGTATTGTTATTGGCATTGGTTTGCAATAAAGTAATCCTCAATGACTGCATATTTGCCATTGTTCGGGCAGGGCGGAAAAGCGATGCATTGTAATTGGTTGATTTATCCGTTTCTTGAAAGGTTAATGTAGCAGATCCAGCTGCAACAACCTGTACAAAAAATGCCTGGCTGGACTGTATATGGTTCCCTTGATTGGATGCAAGGATATTTGGGGTAAATATACCGTCGCCATCTAAATCTTCCATGGTTACAAAAGTACCTACAGAACCTATTGAAGGATCAAATACAAAAAAGCGGTAAGGATAAATATTGGTTTTAGTAAGCGTATTAAAGTTTACTGATGAAGCATACGGATTACCGATTAACTCAAAGGAAGGATTGGCAGCACTGGCAACGCCTGTAAAAGGAAACGATTGTGCCCCTGTTTGCAAATATCCCGTACTGCTTAAAGTAGTATTGTTCATGTTCCCAAAAACCGTATTATCCGGACTTCTTCTCCGGTCGCCCCTAATAAATGCATAGTAACCTATATTAGATGCTTTACCAGGTATTGTAAAATTTTCTGACAAATTTTTACTGGTGGTATTATTAACATTGACGTAAGCACTTTTAGTTGAGTTCCAACCTCTCATTGAAACGTTATTAAAGGAGCTATGATCCAATCCGTTTCCAGCACCTGTAGTTGGATTAGGCCCCGTTACAAACATCCCTTTACCTACAGCATAATCACCGCTAGCCTGCCATGAACTAAAAATACTACCGGTATTACTCAAGGGTGCTGTTATAAGACGCCAGGAGCGACTCATCGGGTAGTACCTTTCTACAGTAACTCTTCCGGTAGCGGTGTACGCAATGGTACCCGTTACTTCTCCTACTCTAGCGGTGCCGGCAGCATCAGAAAGCAACACCAATTCACTGTTTAATAGGATGGTACCTGCAACTGGAAGTAAGGTTCCGTAGATCGAAGTTTTATTGCTTAGCATTACGGTATTTCCAAAACCGCTCACAGTAAAGTTTTTCAAGGCGTTAGTGGCGCCATCGACTGTTTGGTCAAAAAACAGGTTACTAAAGCCTCCGTTGGCTGCAACGTTCATGCTAGATCCGGAAGATCCTTTAATAATTCCAATACCGGTTATTGAACCAAAAGCTGTAAAGCTTTGTCCGTTTAAATCAAGTATAGTACCAGCTTCTAACTGAATATCTTTACTCACCGAGGTAGCTGTTAACTGTGGCATTCTCGGTGTACTGGTAGGTATTACCACGTTGGTAACAGAAACTGGCACCACGCCGCAAGACCAGTTACCAGCATCAGACCAATTAGTGCTATTCACTCCCGTCCATATTATCGAACCGATTACTAATGTGCCAGTAGCGGTTGCACTTGTGCATGGGCCATTTGTAATAACAGTAAAGTTATATGTTCCGGAAAGAGTGGTCGTTCCACTTATAGTGAATGTGCCATTGCTGTATGCACCTCTTATCCCGGCAGGCAAACCAGCTACCGTAGCGGATGTTGCCTCACCACCGATAGTGTAAACGATATTACTAATTGGTAAATTGACACAAGGAGTCTGATTGTTATTAGCAGTTGTAATTGTAATGGTTGGTGATTGCACCGTAAATACCCCCGTTGCAGATGCCTGAGGCGAACAGTTACCCGTTGTTGTAATGGCATAATTAAACACACCACTTATTGTTGGTGAGCCGCTGATGGTATAAACACTTCCAACATTCGATACTCCAAGGCCAGCAGGTAAGCCAGTTATGGTAACACCGCTAGCAGATCCACTAATAGTATAAATAATAGGAGCAATTGAAGTGTTGATACAAAGTGTTTGTGTGGTACTTCCATTGGTTAAATCAATTTGCTGTTTTAAAACTGTAATCGTGCCGCTGGCCAATGTTTGTGCGCAGGTACCGGTAGTTGTAACCGTATAATTAAATGTGCCTGTTACTGTTGGTATACCAGTAATGCTAAATATACCAGCACCGAATGTGCCTGAAAAACCCGCCGGTAAACCAGAAACGTTGGCTCCGTTTCCGCTACCACCGATGGTGTATTGAATAGCAGTAATAGCCGTATTCAAACAAGGTGTTTGGGTATCATTACCGGTTGTTAGCAAAATAGAAGCTACAGGATTTACGGTAATGGTTCCGCCAAGACTGGTTGACGTACAAGTACCCGACGTAGTAACAGTATAATTAAATGAGCCGACTGCTGTAGGTGTTCCACTGATAATAAAGAATCTACCGTTATAAATACCCGTAACGCCTGCCGGCAAGCCAGATGCGTTGGCTCCGGTGCCAGTGCCGCCAATCTGGTATTGAATATTGGTAGTTAAAGGCGTATTGATACAAAGTGTTGGCGCATTGCTGCCTGAAAAGAGGGTAATTGTTTGCTCCTGCACCGTGATAGTGCCGGATATGGTAACAGGGCTACAGTCAGTTCCCGAAGTAGTAATGGTATAAGTAAAAACACCAGCTACTGAAGGCGTACCAGCGATGGTGTAAACTTTTCCAGCGTTTGTCATGGTAACTCCCGTTGGCAAACCAGCCACAGTAGTGCCGGTTGCTTCGCCGCTAATTGTGTACACAACAGAGGCAATAGCTGCAGCCTTACAAGAAGTTTGAGTACTTGTTCCGGTAGAAAGAACAATCTTTTGAGATTTCACTTTAATGCTACCGGTAGCTGTAAATGGACTACAACCTGTTGCTGTAATACTGTAGGTATAATCTCCTGAAATAGCAGGTATGCCGCTGATATTTAGATTAACACCATTGAATACTGAAGTTAGACCAGCCGGCAAAGTTGAAACGATCGGTGGCAAACCACTACCAATATTGTATTCAATTGGCGTAATGGCACTACCCAGGCAAATATTTTGCAAGTCTGATGCGGAACCAGATGTCAGGGTTATAAATGTAGATAAGGTTCCAAATGAAATATCATCCAAACCGAAATCGTTTCCGACCGCTACGCCGTTTAAGTTTACAATGCGAATGGTGGCGGTGGTGGCACTGCCAGAATTCCACTTTGGATCGCTGTAAAACCTAATCCAGTTACTTAAATTAACTGCATTATTGTTTCCGGGTCTTGGAGCATTATTTAGGTCCGCAATGGTGCCGGTCTGTACTCCGTTCACTTCAAATCGTAACCTGGCAGGATTGGATCCATTAATGTTCATTGCCCAGGCACTAAAATAATAATCAGTATTTGGTAAAACGGAGACCGTTTGTTCCCAAATGGTTATATTATCATGACCATTTACCAACATGAAATTGCGATCGCCGGTTTGATTATTGGTATGATCCTGACCCCAGAAATTCGGGTGGTAATCCTGACCATTTAATCCTACGCCATAACCGTTGTTAAGATTATCCGGTACCAATTCATTATTAACGCCAGGGAGGTCGGGCTTGTAGGCATATCCTGTTATAAAGCCCGTATTACCATTTGTAAAATCACCATTTATCACCAGTTCCTGCGCCACACTAAAGCTGGCGGTGGCACTGGCACAACCGCCAAACGTAGTCACCACATTATACACGTCAGCTACATCCACATCAATGCTAGCCGCTATTTGGCCGGTACTCCATACAAATGTGGCACCCGCAACAGACGTTGCAGTTAATCGAACCTTACCAGGTACCACGCAATAAACTGCCTGTATTGAAACGACCGGAACAGGGTTTACTGTTAATGTAACATTATTTGAAACAGAACATGATGTAGCATTTGTATTGGTAGCACTATACAGTTTTATACCTGAAATTGGCCTTGCGTACACAGTTGCCAAAGTTTCCCCAACGTATGGAACCGTAGCACCTGCATCTTTAAATAATCCGGTAACCGGTGCCCAAACAACCGGCACTAAAGGAACCCCCATAGAATAGTTGACAATAATCGACCAACTACTAATTGTTCCGGCAGTTCCGGCAGCAAAGTCCCTTGCACTCAAAGTCCAGTCACCATTCGGCGTATCAAACAGAGAAGCAAAAGATGTGACGTTTGAAATATTTCCAGCTACTCCGGTTGCACCTTGCACGTTCAACGTAGCTTCTGGCGAATAGGTATTATTAAATGGTGCCAACTGCCCCACAATGGAAGTTGCACCGATGCTGCCAATGGTAGTAATATTAAAATTATCTCCCAAGCCGCCTTCCCTATTCACCAAATTCAAAACATTTGAATTGGGTGCTTTTACATTTACCACTAAATCCCCCACATTGTTATGCGGGATTCTAAATTGTACACTTACACTATTGATAATTGCGCCAGCCGGGATTGTTGAAATATTAATGGTGTTTGATGCACCGGTCGCATTATTATCCGGAATAGCCAGATTAATGGCGGCAGGCGAAGATGGAAAAGTTACAGTAGTGGTAGTGAAAGTTGTAGCTGCACTCAACGGCATAATGTTGCCTTCGCAAAAAGTAGCAGACATAGGTTGAAGCTGAGGTGCAGCCGGTAATGGATTTACTGTGATTGCTGCCGATCCGGTTTTGTCTGCCGCCAATGCGGTACAATTTGCATCTGAAAGTGCAGCAATGGTATAAGTGGTGTTTGAAACCGGTGTTACCTGCAAAGTAATAGTGGGTGCTGTTCCGCTAAAAACAACTCCATTTGATAAAGTTCCGCTAATTGTTCCAACACCAGTAACCGTGAGGGTTAAGGTGGTTTGCTGACCTGCACAGAGGGTGGTTGTGCCAGCTATAACACCAGTAGGTCTTGCATTTACAGTGATAGTAACGGCAGTAGAATTTGCCTCAACACATGACGAATTTTGAACCGCTGCTCTATACATTGTTGTTTGCAGAATATTGGTATAGGTTAATGAAGAAGTCGCTTTGGCTATGGTAGTCCAGTTTACACCGGCATTGACAGAGAATTCCCACCGCAACACCTCACCATTGTTACCAGTAAGATTGAGGGTACCCGAATTTGTACTTGCACAAACTATTGCATTGCTGCTAACTGTTCCGGCTATTGTTACGGGATTTACAGAGATGATGGAAGGAGTTGAATTAGCTGAAGTACAAGTGCCACTTTGAATAACTGCTCTGTACCAGGTAGTTTGTATAATATTCGAATAAATTAAAGCGGTTGTTACATTGGCTACGGACGACCAGTTTGCGCCAGCGTTCATAGAAGATTCCCACCGAATAACTGAACCAATAGCGCCGCTCAGATTTATGGTAGCGCCATTGCTGCCAGAACAAACCGATGCAGTTCCATTTACTGTTCCACCCACTGAAACCGGGCTTACTGTAACGGTTGCAACTCCGGTTTGCAATTGCGAACAGGTTATAGAACTGGCATCCTGAACGCTCACCAGATTATAAACAAAGCTGCCTGCGTTATTGGTAGGTGTAGCTAAAGTAATTGTATTACCAACAGTTGTCGTAATCGTTGCGTTGGCACCTCCGTTGATATTGTAAGTAAATGTAAAAGGTGCTGTTCCATTAGCTCCGGTAAAAGTTATGCCAGGAGAAGTTCCATTGATACAAACTGCGGTGGTGCCGCTAAGGACTGCAGTTGGTAAAGAGTTAACAGTCACCAAGACACTTTTCACTGTAAAACAACCAGCCGTGGTAGTTCCCCTGATCCAATAAGTGCCAGCCGTTGCAGCGGTTGGAGTACTATACACATTGGTTATTCCAGAATTGGTAAAATACGTATAGGTAAGACCTGCGTCTGATCCGGCAGTTACTGACGCAATGGTGAGATTTGCAGTAATCGGGCTACAAACAGCAATCGGATTGGTCACTACTGTTGGCAGTGCGTTAATTGTTGCGGTTACGGATCCGATCTGAGACCGTGCGCATGACCTGCTATCCTGCACGCTAACCAGTGTGTAAATATAGGTCGTGTTGGGTGTCAATAAAGAGACCGGAATCGTTTTTGAATTTCCGGATGAAGTAATAGTTTGAAGAGCACCCAATACCCCATTGGTAGTGATGGTATAGGTAAAAGTGTAGTTTGATAATCCACCTGCACCTGTAAATGTTACGATAGGTGTTGTACTATTGGCACAAGCTGCGGTTGCATTGACAGAAATGGTAGCCGTTGGCAAAGGAAAAACTGTTACCGGGTAAACTGTTGCATTGGCTGCATTGCACCCACCGATATCTGAATAATTGACAGATACAGATTTGGCGCCTGAAGTATTCCAGGTAACAGTAATGGAATTGCTTAAATCACCGGCCGAGATGGCACCGCCATTCACCGTCCAGGTGTAGTCTGTTTTTCCTGATTGGGTTGTGTATACATTTCCGGTTGAATTTAAACAGGCTTCAATTACGCCATTTGTAAACGTTGGCGGCGCCGCTGTTGGTGCATTCGAGAAACTGGAAGAAGTGGATGCAGTACATCCAACTGAATTGCTATAGTTAACATGGATGGTTTTTGTTCCACTTGCAATCCATTGTACCTGAACACTTGGGTCGGTAGATAAACCGCTTGCAGTGATGGTTCCTCCCACCACATTCCAAACATAACCAGTCTCGCCAGACTGGGTAATGTAGATTTCTTCATCTCCAACACAAATTGGATTTTTTCCAGTTAAAGATGGTACCGGAATTGCTTTTACTGCTATCGGTTGGCTCACTCTTGCAACGCAGGCATTGGCATCGGTAACAGTGTAAATAATTGAAGCCGTAGTACCAGCACTAACACCAGTCACCAGACCTGTAGTTGGATTTACATCAGCAAGAGGCTTGTTGTTACTTGTCCAAATTCCTGTTCCGCCCAAAGTAGCATTACTCAATGCAGTGGTACCATTGGCACATAATGAAAACACACCAGTGATCGGTGCCACAACTGGTAAAGCATTCACCGTTACTCCATAAGTACTTACCACAGTGCAATTAGAAGCATTTGTTACGGAGTAAAAAATGGTAACCGCACCGGTTGAAACCCCGAGAACTTTTCCGCTTGAACCCACCGTGGCAATTAAAGTATTAATGGAAGACCAGGTTCCACCCGTAATTGCGTTCGCAAGGGTTATTGAACTACCAACACAAACCTTATTTAAACCTGTGATCGGAGCAACCAGGGGTAATGCATTTACTGTTAAGTTAAAATCACTTTTTGAAGTACAGCCATTGCTATTCGTTAAAGTGTTGGAAATAACAACCGTACCGGCAGCAACACATTTTACAAGACCTGAAGTAGCATTTATAGTTGCTAATGCTGAACTACTACTTGACCATACCCCGCCAGAAGTGGTATTGGCTAGTGTGGTAGTAGCGCCTGCACAAACAGCTACAGCTCCGGAAATTTGAGCTACAACTGGTAATGAATTTACGAAAATCAGCGGGGCGCTAAAGGTTGCTTTACAACCATTACCATTTGTTACTTCAGCCGAAACAGCATCACCGCTGACTAATGTGGAATTGGTGTAAATACGTGAGGCACCATTCTGAACCTCAACACTATTTAAAAAGAACCTGTAACTGGCAAATCCGGTCGTGGCGATAAAAGTAACGGTGGCACCTGCACAGATGATGTTGTCATTATTGGCAGTGCCTGAATTTTCAGTAGCTACTAATGAACCAGTTGGTAAAGCATTTACGGTCATTATGCCTGCACTAAAAGTACTTAAACATCCATTTACACCCGTTACGATAACAGTTACCGTTTGACCGTTGAACAATGTATTTTTAGAAAAAACAGTTGGTCTGCCATTTTGTATCGTAGTACCGTTTACGCTAAAATTATAATTGCTAAACCCGGTAGTAGCAGTAAATACTGCATCGTCACCAATACAAATAATATTAGATGGTGTGGTCAATGTTCCGATTGGTAGAGAAACAACGGTGATTGTTTTAGAATCTGCTGCAACGGTAGTACAACCAAAACTATTTGTCACATCAACAGTAACTACATTACCAGTTGTAAACGTTGTTCTGGTAAACGTATTGGCTGCACTGCTTTGTTGAGAAACACCATCAACCTTAAAAATATAATTGGTAAATCCGCTCGTAGCTGTCAGCGTTACAGGAACGCCGCCTGCACAAATGGTTCCATCATTTGCGGTACCGGATGTTTCAGTAACCGCAAGAGTAGCCGATGAATAAGGATTCACCGTAACCGGTATAGCGTTAAAAGTTGCTAAACAACCGGACCCATTTTTAGCAAGTACGGAAACTACCTGGCCGCTGGCTAAGGCAGTGGTGACAAATGTATTGGATGCGCCTGGTCCCTGAACACTGCTACCATTTACCTGAAATTCATAATTATTAAATCCTGCGGTGGCAGTAAATGTAATATTACTTCCCATACAAAAACTGCCTGCAGTGGCTAATAAAATTCCCGTAGAAACCGGACTGACGGTTATGTTTGATTGTGAAGAAGTTACACTACAATCATTCAAATTTTTAACATCAACGGTGATATAAAAAGAACTGGAAGGTAAAGCAGCAGTAGTAACTATTCTGCTACCGCCGGTAGAAATAGTGTTAACGCCATTTATCTTAAAAGTATAAATGGTTCCTACACCCGCATCGGGCGCAGTAAAAGTGATGCTTTCGCCTAGACAAATGGCGGTTTTATCAGCAGACAGGCTAGCCACAGGTAAAGGCTTGACTAGAATTGTAACGTCGTTAAAAAATGCCGGGCATCCTCCTGCAAAAACTTTTACAGAAACCTGGTCATTGTTATTAAGCGAACTGATGCTATACGTGTTGGACACATCTGCAACCCGAACCACAGTGCCATTTACATAAAATTCATAAGCACCATATCCCGGCGTAGCAGTAAAAGTTACGGCACCTCCTGCGCAGATCACCCCATCGTTACCCGCAGTACCGGATGTTTCAGTAGCAGTTAGCAAACCGGATGGTTTGGCGATTTTGATTCTACCGGTATTATTAGTAGCTGCTGCCAAACACGGACCGGTAGTTGTAATCGTATAATTGAATACCCCGATAACAGCTGACGCACCAGTAATGGTTAACACCCCTGCATTAAATGCAGCAGTAACACCAGCCGGTAACCCGATAACAATAGGTGCTAAACCACTACCCGTAATGTTATAAGTGATATCAGCAATTGGGCCGTTTTCACAAAGCGTTTGATTATCGGTACCAACGGCTGAAGTCAGTGTAATCGTTGAAGCGGGTACTACTACCACAGTTGCATTTCCGGTAATTAAATTGGTACATGTAGTAAGTGACTGGTATGCAACGCTCACAAGATTATAAGAGTAACTACCCGCTGTGGCTATAGATCTTGTGGCAGTTGCTGTGGTGTTTGCATTTATATTGATGGTAGCGTTTGCACCGCCATTTACATTATAAGTAACAGTAACAGGCAATAATTGTGGATTGGTAAATGTTATAGTCCGATTACCAGTACCAACACAAACGGTAGTGTTACCGCTGATAGTTGCTGTTGGATTAGTATCCGCAATAATAACCGTTACAGTTTGTACAGTGCCCGGACAGCTTTCCGGCGTGGAAGTGGGCGTAACCGTATAGGAGACGGTTTTATTACCCGCACTTGTGCTGGCTAAAGTATTTAATATGGTGGCGGTGGTTTGTGCCGTTAGACTTTCACCGATAACATTGGGATTATCAATTGCTAACCATGAATAATTGGCGGCAATATTACTCGTCAATGGAATATTTACTTCGGTACTGCTGCAAATTGTGGAGGTATTGGCATTGGTCATTAAGGCTCTGGGATTTACGGTAATCTGCACTATTTGTGGACTTCCGGTACAACCATTTGCGGTAGGTGTAACGGTATACGTTACTATTTGTGGTAAGGCGGTTGTGTTTACCAAATTATCAGTGATTGTTGCCCCTGACTGTAAACTTGTATTCTCCCCGGAAACATTTGCAGTAGCGGTGGCAAACCTGGTGTAAGTGGAACCTACAACATCACTGGTGAAAAAAAAGTTTGCTACACCACTGCAGATAACACCAATTGTGCTTGTTACGTTCGGCGTTGGTTTTACAGTGATCACCACAGAAAATGGAGTTCCACTATTACCGCCACAATAGGTAGGCGTAACCGTATAAGTTGCTGTAGCCGTAAAACCGGATGTATTGGTAAGGGTTTGGCTAAATGCAGAAAGGTTGTTTCCTATGCCATGGCCGGTAATAGATAGTGCCGGACTAACAACTGGTGCTCCCCATGTAAAAGTGGTACCTGGTGGTGCCGAGCCTGGTAAATTGTACGTTGAACCAGAACAAATATCACCATTCTGATCCGGAATCTTAACACCATAATAAAGGGTTTGATTGCATGTTAGTTTTTCCCGGTCTGTGGAATTAAGCGCAGCAGGAAATAAAATTAATTCCGATACATGATTGTTATCTCTCAAGCCCCTGGAACTGCCACTGACGTTAGAGCTAATTGAAAATGTGCCATTTTTCTGAACACTTGCAGAAGCTGTTAGGGTATGCAGTGAAAAAGTTCCGGAAAGGGTTTGAACACCATTTATCCAGCTTGTTGCAGGGGTGCCCGTTGAAGTTACCCAATCGTTTGAATTATTGGCAGTCATATAACCACCTCTTACAGAAAAATCAGCATTGGCGGGTAATGCAAAAAGAGTTTGCCTAAATCCCGCAACGGCAAAGGATGGATTAGAATCGTCTACCAAATCCCGCACACCATTTACCGTCCATACAGCGGTTGGAGTACTACATTCTAGTCTTTGGTTGGTGGTAGCCGCTGGGTTTGTCCACGTAACGGTTGGCTTACCGTTTGCCATTTCAACCGCACCTGCGTTTACAATTCTAGGCTGATTTGCGGGCGTTGCCTGTACTGCATTTCTTCCATTTATACTTTGATCGTACCATATAGAAACAAACCCATTATTACCTATGCCGACAAATGCTAATAATGCTGCCTGATCCAACTCGCCTGCCATTGTAAAACCAATGTTCTGGATGGTGTTATCACTACTACGTCTAACCTGGATCGCACTACCAGCGTAGACATTTCTTATTTTTCGAAGGCTGAACGCAGCAGAAGGTAACTGCCCAGCAGCAAGCCCCACATTGTCGAGCGTATTTTGTGCTGCTAATTTTTTCACAGGCAAAACAAACAACATACCTGTTAAAAAAAGGGATGTAAAAAAGGTAGCAAACAACTTTACATTCAAAAAATGAATTCTTTTGGCATCCAATGTTTCAGCGTTGCGTAGAGGTATTCCCATTATCAATCTATTTAAATGTGGCAGACAAATAAGCTGGCCTTTCCAGGGATGAATGGATTTGAATTCGATTTTTTGTAAAAAAGCAAATACAGGAACTTTACTTAGACTGATGGCCGTTTAAACCAACATTTGTTGTTTAGAACCTGTACGGTGCTGTAGATTGATGTGTAGAAAGAAAACCAAAGAGGTAAACGATTTTGATGATCATAAAAAAATAATTGTAGGGGATTATTTCTCTATTTTACTGTACTGAATAAAGGACCTCTAATCAAGGTCTTGCTATTACCAAAATAGTAGTGTCCTAAACTGTGCCATCATTGCAAGTATTTCATTTTTAATGATTTATGAAAATATAGTTCATCCTTAAATCTCTATTCTGGAATTTACTTCCAAAAACCAAAATGCTTACAGTGTTCAATTGACAGATTAATTAACTTGCTTTTGTTTTAAATTAATGGGGTGATGATTGGCAAAGGCATCTGGAATTTAAAGTAACCTTTTCTGCAAAAAAATTAATATAAAGGATCAAATTTTTTCGTGTGTAAAATAGCTAGGCGATGCTACAGAGAATATCGAAATCAAAAACTGCGGAAAAAATACAATTTAAACCTACATATCATTTTTTACTTTTTTCAAATGCCCGTTCGATTGTGTAATCGTCGTTTTGAATTACAAAAATTTAATGATATCAAAAACAAAAAAGCTGCCCCAAGGAAGGGACAGCCAGTACTTCATGTGTGAATATTTTGATCGTTTATTGAATGATTACTTTAACTATATTAATTAATTTTTCGGGCGTGGTTATTTCCAACTGGTAAATGCCGGATGGTAATTTATAACCCGGTCGAATGTATTCCATTGAAGTGCCCGGTGGATGATTGATGATTTTATTGGAGATCAATTGTCCTTGTACATTTAACAATCTTACCTTGTAAATACCTGCAGCCATGTTACTAAATTCAACACCAATCACATTATCTGTAGCCGGGTTTGGATAAATGCGGATATTGCTTTCCATCGTTCCCATCTTCACCAGCACCACAGTGCTATAATCAAATTTACCATCGATGCCAATACTTCTTACCCGGTAGAAATTATTGCCACTCAGCGGATTGGCATCAAGCCAGTTGAAGCTTGTGCTGGTGCGGTTTGCACCGGTAGCAGCGGTATTATTCACTTTGTTAAACACCACGCCATCGGAGCTTTTCTCCACTTCGTAGTTCACAATATCCGTTTCATTTTCCATCGTCCATTCCACCACTATGCCACTCCCCTTCTGCCTGGCTTTTACATTAACAATTGCAGTCGCTAATGGTGTCGCCTGTTTGAATGATATGCTAAACCGATCAGGTGCTGCACTTCCTGCTGCTGTAGTAATTGTAAAACTAAAAACAGATGGTGAAGTAACGGTTAAAGCTGTTTTTAAACCCGTGTGTTTATCTTCTAAAAAAGCCATCAGCAGGGAATCCAGATTTTCGGGTTCAAACAAGAACTGGTAATTGCGTTTTGATGTATGGGTTAGGTTAAAAAACAAGGTATCGCCTGATCCAATGAGCGGTCTTCTTTCCATCCCGATTAAAGTTCTATTTCTTAACAAAGAGAAATTTTCATGAATGTTTACAAATTTCAAGGCATCCTGAAAATCGACTGCCTCATTATGATGGTCGTTAAATTCGGCAATATTACCATCTGCTAAATTTAAAGTACCGTCAGCATTCATCAAATTTAAAGAAGAGCGGAAAGCCATCTTTTTTGAAGCCGGTCGTGCAGGCCTGAACATCCCCTGGTTATTGTTCGACGTCTTATGAGCTTCCTCAAAATTGATACTTGAAGGCGCCACTGTTGCGTCAGTTTCAATAAAAAAGGCCTGTCCTGATTGAATGTTTAAATCCTGTCCACCTGGGCTGGGTTTTGATTGCGTGTAGAACCCATCATTATCAAAATCATCATACTCTATGAAAGCCCCCACCTGGTTTATTTTAGGATCCCATACCACAAAACGATTGAGCAAATTTACCCTGATCAGGTCTTTAAAATTCACCGGCGATGCATAAGGATTTCCAACCAAAGCAAAATAACGACCTGCACCTGTACGGATTGATCCGGTTAAAACCTGTTGACCTATTTGCAATTTCCCCCTACTGGTTAGAGTAGTATTACTGGTATTTGGAAAGACTGAATTAGCCGGGTTACGATCGCCTCTTACAAACAGGAAATAACCGATATTATCTGCATTGGAAGAAAGTCCTTTGGAAATAGGTACCAGCGTATTGTCAACGTTAATGTATGCATTGTTGTCAAATTTTTTCATAGAATAATTATCAAAAAAACTATCATCCAAACCATTGCCTGCGGCGGGATTTTTACCAGTAATTGTTGTTCCAATTCCTGGTGTATAAATTCCATTGTTTTGCCAGTTGGTAAAGATGGTGCCGGAAGTTCCGAATGTACTCAAAGGAGAAGTAATTAGGCGCCATGACCTATCACCCGGAAAATACCGTTGCACATTGAACCGGCCGGTTGAGTAGGTTATGTCGGCGGTTGCCGGAACCGTTGCAACTCTGGCCGTATTGGTGGCTGTGGACAATAGCGTAATATCACCTGTTGTAAGGTTTAGTCTACTATTGACGGAGAGATTTAAACTGTTTATAATACCAAGGTCATTTAAAATACTAAGCCCTGTGCCAAAGGTGTTGCTGGCAGTAAAATCGTATAAATTAACGGGTGTTGTCCCGGTGTTTGTAAAGTTTTGGATGGCTGTTGTATTGCTGAAAACAACACTACCGTTGTTATGTGCAAAACTACTGGCACCCATTTTAACCAGGTTACCCATAACTGTGAGCGTGGACGAAGGTGCCTTTTTAATACCGGCATTACCAGCAATAATAAGGTTTTGATAAATCAGTCCGTTGTCATTTGTAATTTCCTGGTCATTATTTCTTGAGTAATTTATCGTACTTCCTATTGCAAGGTTTACGATCTCAATGTCAGGATTGAGTGACGAATTATCCAACAGCGTAGGTATAAATCCATTAAAGCCTTTACTGTTGCCACAATTAAAAATAGCACCATTTTCCACCGTTACTGTTTGCGTACCTGTTGGTCCGGTAATATTATTGTCATTGATTGTAAATGAGCCACCGCTTTTCACGATAAAAGTTCCGAGGTTTTTAAGGGTAATATTTCCCGATGAGTTGCTTACGCTTAATCCGGTTACTTCAATGTTTTGATAGGTTTGAGTGCGAATGGTTTTTGGTGTAATGCCTGCAAACTCTATAATACCGCCGTTTAACAGATACACCCCCTCCATCGAGGGTTGGGTGCCACCTGTTCCGACAATTAGCCTGCCGCCATTCATCGTTAAATTGGTATTGCTATTACCAATATTATGGGCAGTACAATTAAAAATACCAGCACCTGTAATGGTAATGGTACCAAGCGGGCTAAAAGCGTTGGAAGGAGTTTTTGAACCAGTACCAGAAATTACCAAATGTTTATAGTCTCCTCTATCAGTAACTATTTGCGGGCCACCTGTTGCCAATCCATATTCAATGGTGCAGCCTGCAGCAAGTGTAGGATTAATGCCTGGAATGGCCGCACTTGTCCCGGTAAAACCATCTTTATCCCTGGTGATAAAACTGCCGATTATATTAACAGAACCTCCTCCATCTCTTACTTGGCTTTCGCCACCATTGTCAAAACTGGCATTAGCACTGATTGTCAAGAGTCCATTTAAATTAAGATCGTGTATTCCATTCATTGCCAATGTTCTGTTACCGCTAATGGTAACATTTCTTAAATTGATATTAACATTGGTCGGTATTGTTACTGTTCCACCAGTCGTTCCCTGCACTGTCAAATCGCTGGTAGAGGTAGCTCCAAGGTATCCGGCAACACTGTTTAACGAAGCACCATCTAAGTCAAGTAACGCACCAGCACCGATTTCAAATATGCCACTGGTAAGCAACAGATTTCCTTTAATGGAGCGGTTAAATGGTAAAGTAATGGTGGCCGAATTATTATTGATCAAATTAAAAGGTCCGCCAATGTCAGGAAACTCGGACCCTGTTATAGCCTTAGCAACAGTTCCTGAATATTTGAGTGTTCCTGATGGGCCATAGAGAATTTTGCCCGTTCCGGTTAAAGTGATCGTGGCAGGCTGAAAATAATCAAGCGTGCCATTAATGGTAAGTGTTACACCGTCATCAACTGTGATATTTCCGCCAATCAAATTAAAATCATTTAAAGTTTGGTCTGTGCCAATTTTAAGCGTTCCGCCCGCCTGAACAATATTATTGGTGGGTGGTAAAGTGCCACCGCCAGGTCTGTTTAAATGAAGGGTTCCGCCTGTAGCATTAATGTAGGTGATGCCGGTATAAGTATTGGCATTGGTAAGCATCAATGTGCCTGTACCAAATTTTGTAAAGCTGCCATTGGTGGTATTATCTGCCATCACTGCATCGATGGTAAGATTGCCGGAAGCAACATTTATTCCGGTACCGGCAGCAGTACCCAAGCTTATCAAATGAGTATTGGCGATATTAAATGAAGCACCATTTAATAACTGTCCACCATCTATCAGCATTGTATTGATTGTATTGCCAATACATCCATCTGAAAAAATCCGAACTCTTCCACCCAATATATCTAAAGGTCCTGTAAAACTGTTGGATGAATTGGTAATATCAAAAAGACCGGTACCGTTTGAATTGGCTGTAAAACTTAGGCCATTTGTACCGCTGATAACGCCGCCAAAAGTAATCGTGCCAGCATTACCGAGTGTGAGTTGACGGTTGGTTGCACCCAACGAGATGTTATTACTAAAAGAAAGATTGGCACTTCCATTTGCCAAGCCAACTATATCACCAAATTGGATATTGCCACCAATGTTGATACCTCCAGGATATTCTCCATTTAGATTCCTACTGGCATTGGATGCTACGATACCACCATTTAAATTGAGAGTATTATTTCCCAACGCATTAACACCACCAATTATAATGGTGCCATTGTTTAAAGTAAAACCACCTGCATAATTTGAACCGGTACCCAATGCCAAAACACCTTGACCAGTTTTGATAAAACCAGTTCCTGCCGCTGTTGAAATTGCCTGTGAAATCATATTCAGCGTTACTCCACTTGCAACGTTGATGTTAGCTACCGTGCCGCCAGTTCCTAGTGTACCACCGTTGCTCCAGATGACATCTGCTGTAGCATTGATTCCGGTAATATCAATGGTAGCCCCTGTAATGGTAGCTGGGTTATTGAAATGAATTATGGCACCGCCGGTTGTGATTAACGGCGAAGTATATGGCCCTGCCGGAATGGTACTCCAAAAACTTCCATTTAAGGTACCTGAACTTCCAAAATAGTTATTGGTTTGACCATAAAGGTCCATCGTAATTACAACAATAGTAGTAGCTAATAAACCAATTTTTTGGTGCAGAGACTTTGGTAGATTTAAAAAATGCAGGGGCCTGATTCCTCCCTGTTGATGTTTAATAACTTCATTCATAGTGTTTAATTTAAGCAACTATTGATAAAAATAGTGGTTGCCAAAGGCAGTGGAAATCACACTTGTTTGAAACAGCAGGTAGTAGCTGAAGAAGAAGAAAGAAATCAGAAAATCAGCGAAGCGATAATCAATGGAAAGGGATTTTATATAACACTTTAAACTTATACAATAAGAATTAACATTCAAAGCTTTTTAAAATAAATTTTAAAAAAACTTAATAATTTCTTTCAGTGAAGCGTTTACTATTCTAATACGGTAAAATCAATTTTGAGATACCAGGTGTAAAAAACACATCTGCTGGTCTACTTGCTGTTACTTTAAGTTGAAAATGATACAAAGTGATTACATGAATTTGAAGTAAGGCCCGCTGGTTATCAGCATGAGGGCAGAGGAGGAGAGAAGCCAGTCGGCGCATTAAGGAGAGAAGAGAGA
>Ga0105045_10001380_pt1 | contig 19759 bp, 15 predicted proteins | sample MAT02_FD_78089 | JGI IMG/M metagenome (GOLD analysis project Ga0105045, IMG submission 78089) | Freshwater microbial communities from Lake Fryxell liftoff mats and glacier meltwater in Antarctica - MAT-02 (megahit assembly) | ecosystem: Environmental > Aquatic > Freshwater > Ice > Liftoff... | reverse complement strand
GCAGGTGGATCTCGGCACGGGACGCGTGCTGCAGAGCACCGTGCGGCGCTCCGACCTGATCGAGTCGCTCCACGACGGTTCGTTCTTTCTCGGCGACCTGACGAAGCTGGGCCTCTTCCTCCCGACAGGTGTGGCGCTCTGCGTGATGTGGCTGACGGGGCTGTGGATGTTCTGGCTGCCGTTTTCCGTGAAGCGCAACCGGGCGCGACTCGCGGCGCAGCAGGCCGGCACGCCCCGGTGACGACGTCGCGGCGGGGCTTCGTCGCTGGCGGCGGCGCGCTTGCGCTGGGAGCGCTGTTGCCGCGCGCCGGCGGTGCGCTGCCCGCGGAGCACCGCCAGGACGTGCACGACCTCGTCCTGCGAGGCGGGACGGTGCACGATGGCACCGGGGCCGAGGCACGCGTGGCCGATGTCGCGATCCGTGGCGATCGCATTGTCGAGGTCGGGCCGGCGCTGGCGCTGCGCGGGCGAACCGAGATCGACGTGCGCGGCCTCGCCGTCGCGCCGGGATTCATCGACATCCACTCGCATGGCGACTCGAACCTCGCCGCCGATCCACGCGCCGAGTCGGTGATCCGGCAGGGTGTGACGACGATGGTCGTCGGCGCCGACGGCAGTTCGCGCGCCAGCGGTGCCACGTCGTCCAGCTTCGCGGCGCTGTTCGCTCGGCTCTCCCGCCTCGAGCCGGCGACGAACGTCGCCTCGATGATCGGGCTCGGCACGGTGCGCGGCGCGGTCGTGGGCAACGGTGATCGTCCGGCCACTGCCGCTGAACTCCGGCAGATGACGGCGATGGTGGAACGGGCCGTTGCCGATGGCGCCTGTGGTGCCAGTTCGGGCCTGGAGTACACGCCGGGCGCCTTTGCCCCGCCGGAAGAATTGATCGCGCTCTGCCGCCCGCTCGCTTCGCGTGGCCTGATCTACGCCACGCACATGCGTAACGAGGATGACCGTCTGCTCGAGGCCATCGCCGAATCGATTGCCGTGGCCCGTGGTGCGCGGTGCGGGCTGCAGGTGTCGCACCTCAAGACGCAGGGGCCGCGCAACTGGTCGCGGCTGCAGTCGGCATTCGACCTGATCGCGGCAGCCCGCGGCGAAGGCATCGACGTCGCCTTCGATCGGTATCCCTACCTCGCCTACGCGACCGGTCTCATGAACCTCTTTCCGGTGTGGAGTCGCGACGGTGGCACCGCGGCGTTCCTTGCGCGTCTCGGCAATCCGGCGACGGCGAAGCGCATCGAGACGGAGACGCGTGCCAAGGTCGACCTGATCGGCGGCTGGGACAACGTGCAGATCACCGGCGTCCGCAACCCCGCGGACCGCGATGCCGAGGGCAAGCGCCTCGGCGCGTGGGCGCAGGCGACCGCGACGGCGCCGTACGACGCGCTGCTCGGCCTGCTGCGGCGCAACGGCGGGAGTGTCGACATGGCAGGCTTCGCGATGAGCGAGGAGAACCTCGAGCGCATCCTCGCGCATCCGCTGGGGATGGTCTGCAGCGATGGCGGTGCCTTCGCGATCGACGGGCCGACGCGACGCGGCAGCCCGCATCCTCGTGGCGCCGGCACCTTCGCGCGCATCCTCGGCCGCTACGTGCGAGAGCGGCGAGTGCTCACCCTGCCTGACGCGATCCGCAAGATGACGTCGATGCCGGCCGACCGGCTGCGCCTGGCGCAGCGTGGGCGACTCGCGGTGGGGATGTTCGCCGACGTCGTGGCGTTCGATCCGGTGACGGTGGCTGATACGGCGACGTTCGAGCGGCCGTTCCAGTATCCGGTCGGCATACCGCTGGTGATCGTCAACGGCAGCGTCGCATTACGCAATGGCACGCGGAGCGCCGTGCATGCGGGACGGGCCGTGCGCAGCGCAGGGCGCGGCGCCGGCTGACTGTGCTATGGCCCGCGGGCTGACCTGCAGCCGTGCGCGGCAGTGCTACGGCTTCCCGCCGGTCATCAGCACACCGTCGACCGAGCCGAAGTCGTCAACCGCGGCGGCGAGATTGGCGGGCTGTTGCCAGCGCCCATCGTCGAGCCGCATCGAGACGCGCCAGGTGCCCGCCGGCGGTGCCGCACCGCAATCGAAGCTGTGTGCAGCGCGGCGTATGCAGCTACGCGGCTGCCATTCGGTGAAGTCTCCACGGAGCGTGGCCCGTTCCGCGACGGCTGGTCCGGTGTCGAGCCGCAGCGTGCCGGCCACGATGTGCAGCGTGGGCGCCGCGAAGGTGCGCGGCGACGCGGCGCTGAGCAGCCGCCGGCCCTCCACGCGAACGCCGAACAGCGCGGTGCGACCCGCCGGCACGCCGGAGCGGATGTCGGGCAGGCGCTGTACGCCACCAGCGAAGATCGAGATTCCCCGCGCCGACTGCAACGTGAACGCGAGCTGTGGACCGATGGTCGTGCCGCGCGCACCCAGCTGCACCGCCCGCAGCGCGACGGAGGCATCGGCGCGAAGCCGGCCGCGCTCCCAGATCATGCGCGGCGTGAAGTCGAGCGTGCGCGCTGCGAACGCCGCGCCGGCGAGCTCACTCACGCCGAGCTGCGCGAGCAGCGCGGTCGGTCGCGTGGCGGTCGCGTGGCTCGCGTCGAGCGCGAACACCATCGCCCCGTGTTCACGCTGGATTCCACCCGCCACCTCGGCATCGGGCCAGAGGGAGCCGGCGAACTCCATGCGGCCGACCCGTGCCCGCGCGACGCCGGTGACGGCGCGCAGTGACCCACGCCACTCCGCACCAACGTCCGCGTGGATCGTGCGCGGGATGCCGCTGGTCTTGAGCGCCTGACCGGTGCCCACGACTCGCACATTCGCGATGGCCGGCGAGCGGAAAAAGCCATTGGCGAGAAACGACTGCCAGAGCGGCGTGCCTCGCGCGAAGACCGCGTCGCCCCCGATGGTCATGCCGCGCGCGGAGAGCTGCGCGGCTGGCGCGATGTAGAAGGCCGCTCCGCTGCGCACCAGCGGCTGTTCGATCGCTGCCGCACCAGTCTCGACGCTGCCCGTCACCCGCACGGCGCGCTGGGCGCTCGTGACGCCGCTGCCCAGCAGGCCGGCCGTCACGACGAGCAGCGCGCGTGCCGCGTGCCGCATGTCAGGGCCTGGCGCGGGCGCCGGTCGCGCCGGTGACACCCGGGCCGCCATCGGCTCCGTTGGCTGCCGCACCCGCCGAGGCGCCACCGCCGACCAGACGCGTGAGCCGGTCGTTCAGCGCCTCCGCGGGCGCGATGCCGGCCGATACGTCGCGCGCGAAGTCGTCGCCGAGGGCGAGCAGCGCACCTGGCGCGACCTGCCGGTCGAGGAGCGCACGCGCGGCGCGGACGGCCTGGTCCTGCGTCACGCCGCGACGCACGAGGCGGATCACCAGCAGGATTCCCGGCTCCGCCGAGTGGCGGCCAGCCGCGCGCCGAATCGTGCGCAGCGAGGGCGCGCTCACGCCAATGGCAAGCGCCTCGGCGCCGGCGTGCAGCTCCGGCACCGTGACCGAGGGCGCCAGCAGTCGGGCCACCGAGTCCACCCGCACCGCCAGCACGGCGACCGCATCGGCGATCCGCGGTTGCGACGCGCCCTTCGCCGTCCCTTCGGCAATTTTTGCGCGCAACAACTCCGAGGGCAGGCCGCGCCGGTCGAAGTCGCGCACGATGGCGTCGATCCGCTGCTGAGCTGCGCGATCGCCTTCCGGCCCCAGTCCCTGGGCACCGAGCGCAGGGCCGGCGATGAGCGTGAGCAGGGCGAATGCCGCGCGCCGCGCGCTCACGGAGCCTCGCCCACCACGAGCTCCGAGCCGGGCACGCCGAAGTCCCGATCCTCGACCGCGTCACGCTGCGGATCGCGAGCAAAGCGCGACCCGTCGACCAGGTAGGTGTACACGTACCGTCCCGGCGGCAGGAGCGTCGTGATGCGCCAGCGGCCGTCGCTGCCGCGCTGCAGTGCGATGGCGTCGCGAGACCATTCGTTGAAGTCCCCGAGGACCTGCACCGAGCGCGCGTCCGGGGCCTCGAATTCGAACACGATCGGCCGCACCGGCGCCGACGCGATCGGCGTGATCGAGAGGCTCGCGGGAACCAGCACGTCCGGCGTGCGGACCGCCACCGCCACCGCCAGCTCGGCCGATGGCGCATCGCGACGCCCCGCGACCGTCCACGCCGTCGCACCGAGCGCCATCACCGCGCAGGCCGCGGCAGCCTGCCGCATCCACGACGACCGCCGGGCGCGCGGTCCGCTGGCGAGAATGGCCCGCGCGGCCATCCGCTCGGCGCTCGTGTGTGATACGGCGGCTGGCGCCTGCATCGCCTGCAGCGCGGCGTCGAGGCGAGCATCGAGATCGTGCAGTTCGTCAGGCATCAGGATCCTCCTCCCGGAGTCGTTCGCGGACGGCATCCATGGCCCGTTTCGCGCGCATCTTGCACGCCGACACACCCACTCCAGTGATCTCGGCGATTTCGTCGTAGCCGAAGCCTTCCACGTAGTGCAGCAGAAACGTTTCACGTTGCGCCTGCGGCAGTGTGGCGAGGGCGCGGTGCACGCGGGCGACGTCGCTGCGGGTGCCGGTGCCGAGCAGCGGATCGATGGACTCGTCGCGCAGTTGATCGTCAAGCGGTTGGGACCGCAGCTGCCACCGGCGAAGCTGCACCCGAAGCGTCCGGCAGCAGTTCGCGAGGATCGTGAAGAACCAGCTCTCGAACGCTCGTGATTCGTCGTACCGGGGCAGGGCGCGGTGGGTCCGGATCCAGGCGTCCTGCACGATGTCCTCGACGTCGTCGAGCGACGCGCCACTCATTTGCGCCGCGAACCGCAGCGCCCGGGGCTGCAGCAGGGCAACCAGCGCGTTGAACGCGCCGGCGTCGCCGTCTCGCGCCCGGAGGGCGAGCACGTCCGCCGCGAGCGCCGGGGCGGCGCTGGCGGACTGGGCGGTAAAGAGACGGGAAAGTGACATGCCGGAGCGGCGGGGGCAGAGGCAGCCTGCAGGAAATCTCGACTTGCATACTAGCGCTTGCGCTCGACGGTCACCGGACGAATGCGCTCGGGTTGTATCGGCGGCGTGCCAGTCCCGGCTGGCGTTGGCGTAACCGTTTCGTATCACGTTAATGTTGTCGCGCCCGGCTCCCCCTCGCACCGTCGATTCGCGCACGGTGCGGTTCGGGCGTGTCTCCAGTCCGTCGGAGGACATGCATGATTGCTCCCCTCGTTCGACGCGTCAGCGGTGCCGTGGCACTGCTGGTCGCAGCCCCGCTGTTGCTCGGGGCGCAAGGCGCCACCGGGACCATCCGGGGAAAGGTTTCTGACGCCGCGTCCGGTCGCGCGCTCGCGGACGCCCAGATTCAGGTGGTTGGGTCACGCCTCGGCAGCCTCAGCCAGGCATCCGGTGACTATGTGCTCAACGCCGTCCCTGCCGGCGCACGGGTGATCCAGATCCGCCGGATTGGCTTCCAGCCCGTCAATCGCACCGTGCAGGTGCTCCCCGGCGGCAGCCAGACGCTCGACGTCGCGTTGTCGGTGAGCGCGATCGACCTGAGCGAGGTCGTCGTCACCGGCACCGCCTCGCCCACCGAGCGCCGCCGGGTCGGCACCAGCATCGCCACGGTGGATTCGACGACCATCTCGCGAGCGCAGTCCGTGACGGTGGACCAGGCGCTGCAGGGCAAGATCGCCGGCGCGCAGATCACGCAGAACTCCGGTGGTCCCGGCGGCGGCGGCATCTCGGTGCGCCTTCGCGGGACCAACAGCTTCATCGCCGGCTCCGATCCGCTGTACATCATCGACGGCGTGATCGTCGACAACGGATCAGGACAGCTCGCCGATCTGGGCGGCCGTTCCAACCCGCAGAACCGTCTCGCCGACATCAATCCGGCCGACATCGAGCACATCGAGATCATCCGTGGTGCGGCCGCTGCGGCGCTCTACGGATCGCGCGCCAACAACGGTGTCGTGCAGATCTTCACCAAGCGCGGCCTGATCGGGAAGCCGCGGGCGACGCTGTCGACGCGCTTCGGCTCCAACGAGCTGCGTGAGCAGCAGCCCTTCAACTTCTATCCGTTCGACGTGAACGGCAATCCGATCGCGCGCTTCAACCTGCAGGACGACATCTTCCGACGCGCGGCGACCTACGAGCAAAACCTCACGGTCGAAGGGGGCAATGACGCCACGCGGTACTTCATGAGCTTCAACAACCTGCAGGACCAGGGCATCATCCGCTCCACCGAGTCACGTCGGCAGGGCGCACGCCTCAACCTGCAGCAGCAGCTCTCGTCCACGCTGATCGCCAACGTGAGCACGAACTTCGTGAACACGCGCAACCAGTTCCAGGCGTTCGGCGAGCAGAACGACTACGGCATCATGGGTTCGCTGTTCTTCGCGCCCACCCAGACGGACTTCCGCCCGACCAACGGCATCTTCCCGCTCCCGCCGGCCCTCGGGACCAACCCGCTGCTGGCGATCGCGCGCATCCGCAATCCGCAGACGATCAATCGCTTCATCGGCTCGGCCAAGCTCACGTGGACGCCGGTGCCGAAGCTGCTCGTGGATTACACGGCCGGCCTCGATAACGCGTCGTTCGAGCAGGGTCAGTTCGTGCCGCGCGGTGCGGTGCTCGGCACCGGACCGCTGAGCACGGGTCAGTCGCAGTCGGTGTTCCAGAACACGCGCGTCCTGAACCAGGACCTCGTCTCCACCTACGCGTGGAACCCCGGCAGTCGTTTCGAGACGAAGACGACGGCGGGCATGAACTACACGCAGCAGTCGATCAACGTCACGCAGTCGGGGGCCAATGGGCTCGCCCCGGTTGGTCAACTGGTGAATGCCGGCTCGGTCCTCTTCGGCACGCAGCGCCGCACGGAGCTTCGCACGCTCGGCTTCTTCGGCCAGCAGGAGCTGGCGGCGTGGGACAAGTTGTTCCTCACCGCCGCAGTCCGCTTCGACGCCTCGTCCACCTTTGCCCCCGCCGAGCGCTGGCAGGTCTTCCCGAAGCTCTCCGCGTCGTATGTGGTGCGCGAGAACCAGCCCGGACTCGTCAACAGCGTGCGCCTGCGCAGTGCGCTCGGCTGGGCGGGAAGCCAGCCCGGTGCGCTCAACGCGTACTCGCAGTACGTCGTGTTCGCGAACTCGGCGTTCGGCGGCCGTCCCGGCTTCGTCAACGACGTCACGTTCGGCAACGAAGCGCTCCGCAACGAGCGCGCCCGCGAGGTCGAGTTCGGGACTGAGCTCGGGCTCCTCGGCGGCCGGATGTCGTTCGACGCGACATACTACGATCGTGTCGTCTCCGACCTCCTGTTCTTCCGCCCCTTGCCGACCAGCACCGGGTTCTCGCGTCAGTTCGCGCCGATCGGCCGGATGAGCAACAAGGGCATCGAGCTGCTGGTGCGGACAGTGAACGTGGACCGCAAGAATCTCCGATGGGAATCGACGGTGACGTACACGCGGAACCGGAACCTCGTCGACACACTCACGGTGCAGGATTTCCAGTCGGCCGGTGGCTACCCGAACCGCATCCGGCAGGGTGAGCCGGTGGGTGTGTTCTACGGCTCGTACGCGGCGCGCAACTGCGCCACCGGCGCCTTGCTCGTCGACTCGCTCGGTCGGTTCCGGCGCAGCAACCAGATTGCGGACATGGGTGTCACTCTCGAGGCGCGCCGCGCCATCGGCGGCGGCACCTGCAACGACTCGCTCAACAAGGTCATCGGCGATCCGAATCCAGCCTGGCTTGGCTCGATCCTGAACGAATTCACCATCGGCAAGCGCCTGCGCCTGAGCGCCCTGTTCGACGGCAGCTTCGGCAACGACATCCTGAACCTGTCGACCCGTGCGCAGAACGCCGGCATCGCCAGCAACTCCAAGGAGTACGAGCGCGAACTGCTGCCGTATGGCGACCCACGCATGCTGCCCCCCAGCTTCAACGCCCGCACGCAGGGCATCTTCGAGTACTGGATCGAGGACGGCAGCTTCGTCAAGCTGCGCGAACTCTCCGCCAGTCTCACCGTCGACTGGGCGCCTGTGAAGAAGGTGTTCCGCGACGGCTTCGACGTCACGCTCTCCGGGCGCAACCTCTGGGTCTGGACGAAGTACAGCGGCTACGACCCCGAAGTGAGCGCGTTTGGCACGAACGCCGGCGGTCTCGGCTCCGGGCAGACCACGGCCGCGGACCGCGGTATCGACTTCGGCGCCTACCCGATTCCGCGGGTGTGGTCGCTCAGTGCCCGGTTCACCTACTGATACGCGGAGACGCTCACCCATGCGCATGATGACGCGATGCGTGGTGGCTCTCGCCGCCACTGCCACACTGGGCGGCTGCAGCCTCGACCTGCAGAGCCCGAACAACCCGACGGAAGTCCAGGTCACGTCGTCGCCCGAGGGTGTGATTGCCCTCGCGACCGGGCTTCAGGGGCGCTTTGCCGCCTCCGCCTTCAACTTCGCCTACATGGCGGGACTCGTCACCGACGAGTTCGCCGCAACCAGTGCCGCGCTGATCTCGATCAGCGAGGCGGAGCAGGGCAGCGTCGCGCCCGGCACCGGCGTCGCCGAAAATGTCTTCAACTCCATCTATCGGACCGTGCGCACGGCCGATGAGCTGCTCGCCGGTGCGGATCGGCTGGCCGGCTCGTTCGACGCCGGCACGCGCAGTGGCCTCAAGGCGCTCGCCTACACGTTGAAGGCCGAGGCGCTCGGCGAGGCGCTGCAGTCGTACCAGCGGATCCCGATCAACACCTTCAACGTCACGACGCCGGTGTACGTCGCGCGGAGCGAGGCGCTGCCGTATGTGCGCGCGTTGCTCGATTCGGCGGCCGCGCAGCTGGCGGGCACCGCTCCGAGCACGTTCTTCATCACGCAGATCCTCACGCCCGGCGTGAACCTGCCGAACATGATCAACATGTTCCGTGCGCGGTATGCGCGCATGGCGAACGACTTCCCGGCCGCACTGGCGGCGGCGAACCTCGTGCCGCGCGCTGGGCCCGGCGCACTGTCGGTGCTGACGTATCCCGCGCCGGGCGTGAATCCGTACTCGAACGTCACCGGTGGCACCAACGGCATCGCACCCCGCCGGCAGTTTCGCACATCGATGGCGGCCGCCGACCAGCGCTTCGGGTACTTCGTGATCCCGAGCACCACGCTCTCTGGCCGAATCGGCGCGCTGCTCGATCCATTCAGCATTCGGTTTGCGATCGCGAGTGCGACGCAGCCGGTGTATTTTCCCGACGAGGCGCTCCTGATCAAGGCGGAGGCACTCGCCGTTGCCAATGACGTGCCGGGTGCGGTCGCGGCGCTGGACTCGGTGCGCACCGATTGCACGGCGCGTGCGGTGGATGACCCCAAGGCCTGCCTCCCGGCGATGACCGGGTCACAGTCGCAGTCGTCGATTGCAATCGAGGTGATCACCCAGCGCCGCTTCGAGCTGTTCGGGACGGGGCTCCGCTGGGAGGACACGCGTCGTTCCAATGGCATTCGTGGTCCGGCGGCCGCGCCGCAGGTGCCGAACGGCGGGCAGCGCTGCTGGCTTCCGTACGCCATCGGCGACCGCAATGCGAACGCCGGCAACGTGCCGGCCGATCCCGTCGAGCCGGCGCCGTCGGCCACTGGCGTGTCGTGCCAGACGTGAGAACCATTGAGATGACCATCCTTCCTGCCGGAGTCCGTCACGTGGCGCATCGTTCCACGTTCGTCGTCGTTGCCGCTGCTGCGCTGCTGGCCGGTTGCGGCACCACCGATGCTCCTGATCCGCTGCTGCCCGGACCTGCCGGGCGTGTGCGCTTCGTCAACCTCATCACCGACGCCGCGCGGAATCCCGTCAACGCGACGCTCGAAAGGATGCCGTTCGGAGTCAACCTGAACTACGCCGGCACCACACCGTCGTCGCTGCCTGCGCCGGCCAATGCGATCTACCGGCCGATTCTGACTGGCAGTCGGACGCTCGTGCTCAGGCGCACCGCCGACACCGCCGCGGTGGTGGCGACGATTCCGCTCAGCATCGCGGTCAGCGTGGACTATACCGTCTACGCCACCGGCGGCGTCGGGGCCTCGCCGATCGTGCCGGTGATCACCACCGATACGAACTCGACGCCCGCCGCCGGTCAGGTGCGCGTGCGGGTCGTGCACCTCGCGCCGACGGCGGGCGCCGTGGACCTGTTCGTGACCGCCGTCGGGGCCGATCTCGCGACCGCCACGCCGACGCTCGCCGGCGTCGCGTTGGGTGGCACCCGGTACCTGTCGGTGCCCGCCGCGACGTACCAGGTGCGCGCGGTGCCCGCCGGCACGGCGCCGTCCGCGCGCGCCGCGAACGTCACCATCAACCTGGCGTCGGTGGCACTCCCAGCGAACGGCGCGCGGACGATCATCGCCGCCGACAACAGCACAGGCGGCGCGCCGCTGCGCTTCATCCCACTCGTCGATCGCTGACCACGCGTCACGAAGGTGAGTGTCGTGCCCGGACGGGCCGCCGGCGTCACTGCCGACGGCCCGTCCGCGTTCCGTCAGCGTAGATTTCCGGTCATGATCACGAATCCCGTCAGGACCGCGATACCCCGGGTAGCCGCACTGGCGCTCTCGGTCGGCATCGCCACCCCTCGGATCACCGCGCACGCGCAGGCGCCACTCGACTCCACCGTCGTCACGGGCTCGATCAGTGGCGTGAACGGACGAGTGCCCGTGCGCGCTGACGTGGAATTGTTGCCGGTGCGCGATGCGGAGCAGCGGGTGCGTGTCGTCGCCGACCGCGAGGGGCGGTTCCGCGTGGTGATCCGCGCGCCGGGCCCGTATCGTCTGCGCGCCGCCGGTCTCGGCTTCATCGGGACGGAACGCGCACTGCCCACCAGCGCCTACACCAGCATCGATCTCGCGATCACGCTCGCCGGCTTCCCCGACGGTCTCGCGCGGGGCCCGCTGGTCGGTGTGACCAGTGAGGCCGATGCGGAGAAGGTGCGCCCCGACATGCCGCCGGCAGTACTGCTCACGCCGGGCACGGATGGGCGGCGCAGCGGTGTGCTGCGTGCACGACGCGATACGGTGGCGTATCGCGTCATCGACATGACCGCGCGAACCTACCTCGCACCCGCTGGGGCGATGGCGTACCGTTGGGCGTCAGACGGGGAATACGAAGGGCTGCTGTTTGGTGCGAAGGGCGGCGAGGTCCGCCTCGTGTACGACTCCGCGCTGGTCGCGAAGGGTGGTGGTGCATCGTCACTTCGGGTGCGCGGCGCGCATCCGCTGGCCGCCACCCTCGCACAGCTCGATTCGATGGTGAGCATTGCACCGGCACGCCGCTGCCTCATCGCGGCGCAGGCGCCACCAATCGATCCGGCTGACGCAGTGCTGGCGGATACCTCGCTGTCGTCACGCCTGCAGCTCGTGCGGCGTCTGCTGCGGGCCGACGTGCGCTGCCAGGTGCATCCCGCACTCGGCACGACGGTGCTGGCGCAGTTCACGCCCGGTGGGCCGCTCTGGGCGCTGGACGACGTGATGCAGCGGCGGGTGATTCTGCTGGCGGCGCGGCACGCGGCCGGCGAGGCGCGCTTCAGCACCCCCGCTGCCACCGAGGCGGTCCGCGCTCGTTTCGACGCTGCCATCGCGGCGGCGGCCGACACGGCGCTGCGCTTCGATCTGTACGCCACTGCGGCGGCGACGTTCATGCCCGCCGACACCGTCACGGCACAGTCGTACACCGGCCGGCTCGTGGCGGAGTCGTACGACGACGCACGGGTCACGCCGCTGCTGCGGCTCACCGGCTACAACCGGGTGCTGCAACCGGACCGGCAGGTGCCGCCGTTCCGTGTCGCGTCGATGGACAGTGCTGGCGCCGAGGTCACCGATGCGTCGTTGCGCGGGCGCGTCTACCTGCTGGACGTGTGGGCCACCTGGTGCCCCGACTGCATCGTCGAGTTCCCGGCGATGCGGGCCCTGCAACGGCGGTTCGGGTCGCGCGGGCTGACGATTCTGTCGGTCTCGGTGGACGAAGAGCAGGCGACGGCCGAGCGCTTCCGTCGCGCACGCGAACCGATGCCGTGGCGGCATGCGTGGGCCGGAAATGACCCCGAGGGCCCCTTGGCCGGATTCGAGGTGCAGTGGTTGCCGACGACGATCCTCGTCGGTCGCGACGGGCGGATCCGTGCGCTGGCGCCGAAGCTCGAATCGCCGGAATTCGCGGCGCTGCTGGAAGAGGCGCTTCGGTGAGACGGTGGCTGGTGACGGTGGCCTGCGCGCTGCTTGCCGATGCGCAGGCGGCGACGGCACAACTGCGCGCATCCGCGGCGCCACTCCATGCGCATGCAACGCTCACGCCCGTGTCGCTCGTGGGCTCGCGTGCGACCATGCTGCTCACCGTCGCCGTCGATCCCGGGTGGCACATCTCGTGGCGCCGCCCGGGCGAGACGGGGCTGCCGACGCGATTGGCATGGAGCCTGCCGGCGGGTGTGCGGCTCATGCGTGAGGTCTGGCCCGTGCCGGTGGTGTCGCGCACGCCGGTCGGCGCGCAGCACACGCTGGAGGGCGAGGTGCCCTGGCTCATCGAGTTCAGCACCGACGGCACCGGCTCGGCCGACCGGCTGATCGGCGTCACGCTGCGGTATGGCGTCTGCCGCGACGTCTGCATTCCCGAGCAGCAGGCGGTGCAGGGCGTGCTGCCGGGTCGCGACGATCCGTCCGCCGCTGTCCGTGCGGCGTTGCGCGCGCGGCTGATCGTCGACGGTGGCCCGATCGCGGTGCGTGTGACGGCGGGGACACTCTGCCTGCGAGTCCCGGCCGCGCTGCCGGCCGGCACGACGCTCGACCTCATTGCCGATGCCGCAGCGGTGGGAGATGCGGCGCTCCCGGTCACGCGACGTGGCGCCAGGGGGACCGTTCGCCTCCCCCCCGACGCACGTCTGACGCAGGGGACCGCCGTGGTGCTCGTCGCCGGTGCGGCAGCGGTCGCGGGCACCCTCGACCTGCGCGCCCCCGTCCCCGCGTGCGGGCCGCGACCCGCGCGACGCTGACTGAATCCGCCGCCACCAACCCTGCCGCCGTCACAGGCGTACTCTTGTGATGCGGCCCTCGTCTGCTCGGGGAGCCGCCGGCTTTCAACTCCCTCGGGATCCGTGCATGCGACCTGTCCTCCGTCTGTCCCTGCTCCTCGGTGCCGTTGGATCGGCACTGGGCGCTCAGACGCCCGTCGTGGCGTCAGGGGCGCTCGATTCAGTGACCCTCTCCGCCATGCGCTGGCGCGCCGTCGGCCCGGCCAATCCGGGCGGCCGCATCGCCGACGTCGAAGGCATCCCCTCGCCGTCGAAGACGTTCTACGTCGCGGCGGCGGGCGGCGGCATCTTCAAGACCACCAACAACGGCACGACGTTCCGCCCGATCTTCGAGAACCAGCGCTGCATGTCGATGGGCGACATCGCGATCGCGCCATCGGACACGAACGTGGTGTACGTCGGCACGGGTGAACCGAATTCCCGCAACTCGATCTCGCCGGGTTGCGGTGTCTTCAAGAGCACCGACGGCGGGCGGACCTGGAACTTCCTCGGTCTCGCCGAGACGGAACACATCGGCCGGATCCAGGTGCATCCCCGGAATCCGGACATCGTCTACATGGCCGTCCTCGGCTCCGCCTGGAAAGCCAGCCGGGCGCGTGGCCTGTACAAGTCCACCGACGGCGGCAAGACCTGGACGGTTGCGAAGTTCATCAGCGACCGCGCCGGCTTCGTGGACGTGCAGCTCGATCCGACCAACCCGGACATCATCTGGGCCAGCAGCTATGAGCGCATGCGCGGCCCCTACTTCCTGCAGAGCGGCGGCCCCGGGTCGGCGCTGTGGAAGTCCACCGATGCCGGCGTGACCTGGACGAAGGTGAGCGGTGGCGGCTTCCCGACGTCGACGCTCGGCCGGATCTCGGTCGTGATCGCGCCGTCGGACACGAAGATCATGTACACGATGGTCGAGGCGGACACGCTGCCGAACGCCGTCAGGGATCCGAAGAAGCCGGCGCAGAAGTCGCCAAGCGGCCTCTATCGCAGCGAGGATGGCGGCGTGACGTGGGCGCGCACGAACAACGAAAACGTCCGCCCGTTCTACTATTCGCAGGTGCGTGTCGATCCCCGCAACCCGAACCGCGTCTACTGGTCGTCCACGCCCGTCAAGGTGTCGGATGACGGCGGCAAGACCGCGCGCGACGCGACGCAGGGCATTCACGTCGACCACCACGCGATGTGGATCGACCCGAACGATCCCGAGCACATCATCGTCGGCAACGACGGTGGTGTGGCCGTGACCTGGGACAAGGGCGGCAACTACGACGTGCTGAACACGCTGAACCTGGCCCAGTTCTATGCCGTGAGCTTCGACATGCAGGTGCCGTATCATGTGTGTGGTGGCCTTCAGGACAACGGCTCGTGGTGCGGGCCGAGCCGCAAGATCCGCGGCGCCATCCAGAACGAGGACTGGGTCTACATCAGCGGTGGCGACGGCTTCTTCACCGCGCAGGACCCGACCGATCCGAACATCGTCTACTCCGAGAGCCAGGGTGGCGCGATGGGCCGCCTCAACATGGCGACCGGTGAGCGGACGAGCCTCGGCAAGCCACAGTGGCGCCCGAGGTACATGCAGTTCGAGGACTCGATCATCGTCGAGCGCGGCGACACCACCACGCCTCCGACGCCGGCGCAGTCGCGTCGGCTCGCCGCACTGCGTCAGCAGCAGCTCGCCGACTCGACGGCGTTCGACATGCGCTGGAACTGGAGCACGCCGTTCTTCCTGTCACCGCACAATCCGGCCGTGTTCTACGCCGCCGGGAACCGCGTGGTGAAGTCCACGGCGCGTGGCGAGAACCTGATGGTCATTTCTCCCGACCTCTCGCTGCGCGACACGATGAAGATCCGTGTCAGCACGAAGACGACGGGCGGTATCACGACCGATGCGACGGGCGCCGAGACGTTCGGCACGGTCACCGCGCTGACGGAATCGTCGGTGCGTCCCGGCCTGTTGTACGCCGGCACGGATGACGGGAACGTCTGGCTGACGCGCAACGATGGCACGTCCTGGGAGAAGATCGCGGGAGCGAAGTTCGCCGGTCTGCCGGCCGAAACGTACGTGAGCCGCGTGGAAGCCTCGCACGCCGACACGAACGTGTTCTACGTGACCTTCGACAACCACCGTCGCGGTGACTTCACGCCGTACGCGTACATGACGAAGGACTACGGCGCGACGTTCACCAGCATCGCCGGCGGCCTGCCCACGGGCGGCCCGGACTTCGTGCACGTGATCCGCGAGGATCCCGAGAACCCGAACCTGCTCTTCCTCGGCACCGACGTCGGCGCGTACATGTCGATGAACCGCGGCCAGAGCTGGCAGAAGTTCATGATCGGCCTGCCGACCGTACCGGTGCACGACCTGCAGATCCACCCGCGTGACCACGAACTGATCGCCGCCACGCACGGTCGTGCGGTGTACATCGTGGACATCGCGCCGCTGCAGCAGATGTCGTCGGTCGTGGCCTCGAAGAAGGTGCACCTCTTCACGCCGCGTACGACGTACGCCATGGGCCAGGCACCCGACGCGGCCGGCAGCGCCGGTGGCGGCAATGGCCAGAAGCGTTTCCAGGCCACCTCGCCGGCGTACGGGGCCGAGATCATGTACCGGATCGCGGAGTCCCAGCCGGGCAAGCGCGTCTCGCTCGTGATCACCGACGCCGCTGGTGACACGATGACGACGCTCACCGGCCCCGGTGCCGTCGGCGTGCATCGCGTGATGTGGAACATGCGTGGCAAGGCACCGGCGGCGAAGCCGCTGTCGCCGGCCGAGACGCGTGACAGCGTCCGCACGCAGCTGCGCGTCGTGCAGGTCTTCGACTCGCTGCAGGCGTCGGGCATGGACAGCAACATGGTTCGCATGGCACGCGGGGCCATCCTCTCGGGCCGCACGGCGGAGCTGATCGAGCAGTTCGGCGGCTTCGGCGGCGGTGGTGGTGGCGGTGCTGGAGCGCAGGCTGGCATCCCGCGGTTCGTCGATCGCCCCGGTGAGGGTGCCGCCGGCGGCGCCCGCGGTGGTCGCGGTGGGGCGGGGGCTGGCGCGGCCGGCGTGCAGCAGGAGGGCGCCGTGGGTGAGGGTGCCGCGGGCGCACCGCCGGCTGCGGGTGGCATGCAGGCGATCTTCGGCGCGCTCCGCGGCCTCCAGGGCAGTGCCCTCGGCGGTCGCGGTGGTCGCGGCGGCGGGGCGCCACTGGTGAAGACCGGTGAATACCTCGTCACCATGACCTATGGTGACGTGAAGGCGAAGCAGATCCTTCGCATCGAGCGCGACGCCAAGCTCATGGGCGTGCAGGGCTTCGGTGGTGAAGAAGAAAACGAGGAGCCACGCGACGGCATCGATCGTCGCTGAGTCGGGCGGGCACGGACATCCATCGCGCAGGAGAACTGAATGAGTGCACCGCTGGTGACCGCTCCGTCGCCCTCAGGACCGAACGCCGGTGACGGTGTGGCATCAGGCGAGGTGGATGTCCGGACGATCCGGCCGGTGGTCATGGCATCATCTGCCGGCACCGTGATCGAGTGGTACGATTCTTACGTGTTTGCGACACTGACGCCGATTCCGGCGCCGCGATTCTTCCGGGGTCGATCGTCGCAGCAGACGCGAATCCGCTCGCGGGCCTCGTGTACCCGATTGCCGTCTGCATCATCGGCGAGATCATCCGTCTGCTCGTCGTGCGCGAAGCCTGACGGATCCGGTGACAGTACAGCATAGATCCGGTCACAACGCTGATTCGGTGACAGTGCATGAAACACTCGACCGTACTGTGATTCGGTGACAGTGCATGAAACACTCGACCGTACTGCCTCTGAACCGTACTGCCGCTGGAAGAGGGAATGCGATGGCACGTCGGGCCGTCATCGAATAGGGTTCTCGGTGCAGCTTCGCTGGCCTGCGCGAGCCAAATACACCCGGAGTGACACATGATCCTTGGACTGGTTGCGTTGGTCATCGCATCCGCTGATACGACGAGCCGATTCGCTATTTCGGCGAGCGACTCGCTCCCGATTGGCGAGACGATCGCGGCAGCGAACCTGCCGCTTGGATTGGCGCCGCCGCAGGCAGCGCTGGAATCGTCGTCGCGTCCATTGCGGCCATCCGCCAAGCTCGAGCCGTGGGGCGCCATCGCGCTCCCGGCCGACACTCTGCCGCGGCCGAGACGGCCGCTCGTGCAGTACTCCGAGTGGTACGGTCGTCGTGTGACGATCCACAAGGCGCTGAGCTGGACGATGCTCCCGCTGTTCGCCGTGTCGTACGTCACCGGTGACCAGTTACTCGAGAAAGGACGAGCACGTGTGTCGTCGACCGTTCGCACGCTGCACCCGCTGGCCGCTGGCGGCGCTGCGGCCGTCTTCGGGGTGAACACGGTCACTGGCCTCTGGAACCTGTGGGATGCGCGGAAGGATCCGAATGGGCGCACACGCCGCATCGTTCACTCCGTGCTCTTTCTCGCTGCCGATGCCGGCTTCGCCTATGCGGGATCGCTCGGTGAGGAGGCGGGGCGAAACCGCCGCACCCGTGATCGGCACCGCAGCATTGCCCTCGGGTCGATGGGCGTGAGCACGGCCGGATGGCTCATCATGCTCATCGGCAACCGCTGATGCCGCGACTCGGGTCGCTCTCGGCTGCGGTGGGGCCGTGGAACACCCTGCGACGCGATTCGACGATCGAGTGCGACGACGAAACATCCGCCACGCCTGAAGTCTGCACCAGCGTCTGACCTGCTCCGTCAGCGTAATTTCATTCCACGTTCTGAATACCACAGAGGAGATCACCAGTGACCGACGACACCAGCTGCCGCAACTGTTCACGGCGTGCAGCCTCGCTGACCCGACGCGACCTCGTCTCGCGTGCGACCATGTCCGCCGTCGCCATTGCCCTGGTGGCCTTCTCGCTCGTGTGCACGCATCAGGGCGCCACCACCAACATCGACGCCGACGACTCGATTACCCGTCCCCTTCACGGGGCCCGGTACACATCTGCCTGGGTGTGGACTGGTAGACAGGGTACGTTAGGCCTCGTGCGTCTACCGGTGGCCCACGACGCCGCCGGCGCCAACGCTTCGATCACGCTGGGTTGATCGTCGAGACGCGCGTGCCGGAGTACGATCGCCATGCGCGCCAGATGCGCCGCCTTCATCACCGACCTCGTCATCACGATCTCGATGTGCGGGCAGGTCGGCTGCCACGGCGAGCGAGTCGCGGCAGCCTCGCCGGGTGGCAGTAATCTCACTTTGCCGGAGTATCGCATGATCGTTGGTCTGCTGGCGCTGGTCGTGGCATCTGCCGATACCACGTGCCGTGTTGCGCTCACCGCGGGTGCTTCGCTGTCGCTTGGGACGATGGCGCCAGCGATCGTCGTCGATTGCGCTGCCGCGTCGCGGGCACCGTCCATGCTGGAACCGCCGCCGATCGCGCTGCAACTGCGACCATTCCACGTGCAGCCCGTCGCCACCGTGCCGCGGAAGAGGCGCATGCCCGTCGAACACTCCGACTGGTACGGACGTCGACCCACGGTGCATCGCACGCTGGCTTGGGCGATGATTCCGCCGTTCGGCCTCGCGCACGCGACCGGCACGTGGCTTGCCACGGACGGCCGCACCAACTCGCCCTGCTGGGTGCGTGCGACCCATCCCTGGGTCGCAACGGCCGACGTGGCGCTCGTCGGCATCAACACCATCACCGGCGCGTGGGTCCTGTGGGACGCCCGTCACGATCCCGAGAGGCGCACCACGGGCACCATTCACTCCGCACTCTTCATGGTCGCCGACGCCGGCTCGCCTGGTGAAGATGCGCGCAATGATGGCGCCGTCCGCAACCGTCACTACGCCAGTGTAACGCCGTCGACGGGTGTCAGCACGGCGGGTTGGCTGATCATGCCGATCGGGACGTGACGGCATGCCGATCGTCGAGAGTCTGGTATTGGTCTTCGAGCCGTGGGCCACGCTGTACGGTGGTTCGACGGTGCTGTCGGTCGGGCTCACGTTTGCACACCTCGGCGCGATGATGGTTGGGGGCGGACTTGCCATCGCTGCCGATCGCACCGTCCTCAGGGCCGGCGCGGTCAGCGAGCCGGCGGCGCGCGTGATCCTCGCGGACACGCTCGCTGATGCACACCGGCCGGTGCTCGTTGCACTGGCGGTCTCCGCCATCAGTGGCACGCTGCAACTCGCGGCGGATGTCGAGACCTTTGCAAACAGCAAGGTGATGTGGGTCAAGCTCGGCCTGCTCGGTGCGCTCGCCGTGAACGGTTGGCTGATGTTGCGGGATGAACGTGAAGTGCGTCGCACGTCGGGGGCAGGTGGCAAGTTTGCCATGCTGCGCGTGCGTGCGCTGGTGAGTGTCGCACTGTGGCTTGCGATCACGCTGGCCGGTGTTGGCTTGACGCAAGGCTAGGAGGCCCTCGATGAGTGAACATGTGCGACGGGCGGACGAGGACTGCGGCGCGTGCGCGCTGCATGATCGACGCTCCTTCCTGACGCGAACCCTGGCTGCGGTGGCGACGGCCAGTCTGCTGCTGCCCGGCATCGTGCGCGCCGAGGAGATGGTCGGCTTCGTGCTGCAGACGGCGGTGCGCGGCTCCGACGGGATGGCCAGGTATCCGGTACCGGCGGCGGACGGGGCCACGATCGATACGGAGAACGAAGTGATCCTGGTCCGCAGTGGCGGCAAGCTGTACGCATTCGCGCTCAGCTGTCCGCACCAGCGGGCGATGCTGCGGATCAAGGGCGGCGATACGGCCTTCCTCTGCCCGAAGCACAAGTCCGAATACCGCATCGACGGCGCCT
>Ga0105045_10001378_pt1 | contig 19761 bp, 15 predicted proteins | sample MAT02_FD_78089 | JGI IMG/M metagenome (GOLD analysis project Ga0105045, IMG submission 78089) | Freshwater microbial communities from Lake Fryxell liftoff mats and glacier meltwater in Antarctica - MAT-02 (megahit assembly) | ecosystem: Environmental > Aquatic > Freshwater > Ice > Liftoff... | reverse complement strand
CGGTGTGGTGCGATGATCCTGGCAGCCGGTCGTGGCGAGCGCATGCGCCCGCTCACGGATAGCTGTCCCAAGCCCTTGCTAAAGGTTGGCGGCAAGCCGCTGATGCAGTGGCTGATCGAGGCGCTGGCGCGTGCCGGTGTCCACGACATTCTGGTCAACACGGACTGGCTGGGAGAACAAATCGAGGACCACTTCGCCGACCGCCCTGTGATTCAGCCACCACGCTCACCAACAGGTGATCGGCAACCCGCGAACGGACTGCAGGTGCGACTGGCCTACTCGCGCGAAGGCCGCGATTTCGGTGGCGCACTGGAGACCGCTGGTGGCATTTCCCGCGCCTTGCCCCAATTGGCCGATCCGTTCTGGCTGCTGGCCGGTGACATCTTCGCGCCGGAGTTTGCGTTCACAGACCAACGGCGCGCGGCGTTCACGAACAGTGACGCCTTGGCGCACATCTGGCTGGTACCCAATCCCGCGCAGAACCCGAAAGGCGACTTCGCCTTGTCCACCGACGGTCTGGCACGCAACGATGGCGCGTTGCGCCACACCTACAGCACGATGGGCCTGTATCGCCACGCCCTGTTTGCGCCACCGTATTGCGCCATTGCGCCTGGCAATGCGCTGGGTACGCGCGGCGCGCTGGCACCTCTGCTGCGTTTGGCAGCGCAACACGACCGGCTTACCGCCGAGCTTTACACTGGTCCCTGGGCCGACGTGGGAACTCCCGAACGCCTGGCCCACCTGCAGTCATCCCACGTCATCACCTGAACCGACGATCTCCCCACCATGACCGATTCACCCTACGCCAGCCGACGCGCTGCACTCGCCCAGCAATTGGGCCAGCGTGGCATTGCCATCATCCCCACCGCCCCGGAGCGGGTGCGCAACCGCGACAGCGATTACCTGTACCGACACGACAGCTACTTTTATTACCTCAGCGGCTTTACCGAACCCAAGGCCTGGCTGGTCATCACCGGCGACGGCAAAAGCACGCTGTTTTGTCAGCCCAAGGATATGGAGCGCGAGATCTGGGACGGCTATCGACTCGGTCCGGTCGATGCGCCGACGCGCCTGGGGCTGGATGCCGCATTCCCGGTCACAGAGCTTGACGCGCAGTTGCCCCGCCTGCTGGATGGACGTGACGTGGTCTGGTATCCGTTCGGCATCCATCCTGGGCTGGAAACACGCATCGACGGTTGGCTGGGCCACTTGCGCGCCAGGGTTCGATTCGGTGCCCTGTGTCCGGAGCAGCAACGCGACCTGTGCAGCGTCCTTGACGAGATGCGCTTGATCAAGGATGCCGGCGAGCAAGACACCATGCGGCGCGCGGCGCGCATCAGCGCGGGTGCGCATGTGCGTGCCATGCAGGTGTCGGCCCGCATGCTGCGCGATGGGCAGGACGTGCGCGAATACCACCTGGACGCGGAGCTGCTGCACGAGTTTCGCCGCCATGGTTCGCAGTACACGGCCTACGGCTCGATCGTGGCCGCCGGTGCGAATGCCTGTGTGCTGCATTACCGGGCCGATACCGCGCCGATCCGCGACGGTGAACTGGTATTGATCGACGCCGGTTGCGAGCTGGACGGCTATGCCAGCGACATCACCCGCACCTTTCCGGCCAATGGCACGTTCACAGGACCGCAGCGCGCACTGTACGACCTGGTGCTGGCCAGCCAGGACGCAGCCGTGGCGGCCACACGGGCTGGTGCGCGCTTCACCGATCCGCACGACGCCAGCGTGAAGGTGCTGGCGCAAGGCATGCTCGATCTGGGACTGCTCGATGCCAACCAGGTTGGCAGTTTGCAGGATGTGATCGACCAACGCAGCTATTTCCAGTTTTACATGCACCGCACCGGGCATTGGCTGGGCATGGACGTGCACGACTGCGGTGCCTACCTTGAACCCAGCGAACTGGGTCAGACCAGTGAGCGCAAGGATGCGCTCAGCGGCCAGACCATCATCAACCGGCCCGCCCGTATCCTGCGCCCGGGCATGGTGCTGACGATCGAGCCCGGCATCTACGTGCGTCCCGCCGTCGGAGTGCCCGAGCAGTTTCACGACATCGGCATCCGTATCGAGGACGATGCCATCGTCACGGCCGATGGCTGCGAGCTGATCACCCGCGCGGTGCCGGTGCTGGCCCAAGACATTGAAGCCCTGATGCGCGGTTAGGTAAACCGTTTTGCGCGGCAAGAAGGTGACGCGCCAGCACTTGCTCCGCCACATGCCGGCCGTCATTGGTCGCGGTCGGTGGAAGACGTCGCACACATGCTTGCTCTATTCAGTGTCGGATCCTTGCAACAAAAACCGCTACCAACGCATCGACCACAACTCGTAATTACTTGTAACTATATGATCACGAAATGGTCATGATGCGCGATGTCCTACCTGATTGCTTGCAAATGCAAGGCCTTGGTCAACGGGCGATTGGCGAACTTGCTCGCGCCACTGTCATGGACGAGCCGACTTGCCGCAGCAACCACCAGCGACGCTTCGGTGCGGGTGCGTTCATATCCGGAAGCGTTGAAATAGCAACAAGACCATGACCGCCTCGCGCTATCGTGCTGTTCTGTTGCTGCTTTTTCTGGCAATAGCCAAGGCGACCAGCCACGCGGCAGACGGAATAGTGATCATTGGTCACAGCACCGTCAAGCGACTGGATGTACAGACCGTATTGCGCATCTACACAGGTCGGGTCATGGAGGTCGATGGCGTCTCCATCACCGCCGTGAACGCCCATATCGGGAGTTCGCTTCGAAAGCGCTTTCTGCAGGTCTTTCTGCATCAGGACGAAGACAACTACACCGCGTATTGGACTGTTCGGCGACGCATCGGCCAAGGGGTAAGCCCGCGCGAACTTCCCAATACTGGCGACATCATCCGCTTTGTGAACTCAACGCCGGGTGCCATCGGTTACATCGACGAAAGCGAAATTCAACCGGGTTTGAACATACTGCTTCGATAGTGTCGATCCGGAAAGCGTTCGATGTTGACGGTGCTGTCGTCATGCAATGGCGGACCCTCATTTCAGACCTCCATGGACATGCGAAGGGGAAGTCACGATCGCTTTCGCAAGGTCGTAATCGAACACTTCCAGCGCTGCCGATACTTGTTCAACGACTTCCTGCGGCCATTCGGCGCCAAGACCGTCTTTGCGCCTTGACCACATGTCGCAAGCTGCGCTGTCGCCCTCGTCTAGCGATTTCCGGAATCGGATGAGCCAGTCTTCTTCCGTTTCGATCCCAGGATCCGTAGTAGCCGGTGATTCTTCAATGCCAGGTCGCGCCTGCGCAACATACAGAGTCAAGGCTTGAACGAATGGGCCACATGCACCAGCGAACGCGGAGATCAACTCCATTGATTTTGCACGATGGTGACGCTGCACCCATTGATCGATATGGCTCGCATCTGCAGCGATTCTTCTTGCCCCCAATGTTGCGCAAAGCCCCTGGAATGAATGCGACACGCGCGCAGCCTCGTCCCACTTCCCTTGGTCCATCAATTCAAGCAGGCGAGCCGGGAAGCTTGCGTAATCCCGCGTGAATCGGTGCAACAGGCCCAGGTACAGCCTTGCGTTTCCTCCTGCATGACGCAGTCCTGTCTGGGTGTCCAGACCCGGCAAGTCTGGAACCACGCTGGCGCGCAACGGGGTGTCCGTTGTCGCGGGCAAAGACATTCTTGTGTGAGGCGTCGGCCCATCGACTCGATGGGCATCGGCAAACTCCGCCAGCACGGCGTAGAGAGTTTCGGGATCGATGGGCTTGCTGATATGCCCGACCATCCCCAGCGCCTGGCAACGCTGGCGTTCGTCGGGCATCGCATGCGCGGTCATGGCAACGATCGGCAGATCGACATAGCGCGCATCGTGGCGCAGTTGCTCAGTGGCGCGATAGCCGTCCATCACCGGCATCTGCAGGTCCATCAGCACGACGCCATAGTGATCGGGCGAAGCAGCGTTGACTTTCTCAATGCTCTCTTGCCCGTCGTTCGCCACATCGACCTGGACCCCGCGGGCCTGCATCAATTCGACCGCCAGTTGCTGATTGATCGGGTTGTCTTCGACCAATAGCACGCGCAGGCCGGCCAGGTTGCTGACGTCGGGCCCGACGGCGGGCAAGCTTGGCAACGGCAACGGCACCGTGGCGTCGCCCAGGACTCTCTTGAGCAGCTCGCGCAGCGCGTCCGGCACCACCGGCTTGGGCAGAAAATGCGCTCCGAGCGTGCTGGCCAGGCCATGCAGCTGATCTGAATCCTGCGCCGACACAACGACCGGCACGGGTGATGGGCCAAGACCGCTACGGCGCGCCTGGAGCGCAACCAGCAAGCCTTCACCATCGCGTCGTGGCATGACCCCATCGACGAGAACAAGGGCATAAGGCGACTCCTCACCGGCCGCCTTGTCCATCATCGTCAATGCCATATCGCCGTCTTTAACGCCATCGACACCGCACGCATGCGCCCTGCCGACGCCCATGGCCACCAGCAAGTCCATCAACACGCAGCGCGCGTCGGACTGATCGTCCACCACCAGTACTCGCAGGGCCTCAACCCCAGGGATCGCAACAGCGGGTGGGCCGGGCGGTGTCACTCGTGCCATTGGCACAATGACGCCGAAGGTCGACCCTCGGGATGGTTCGCTCTCGACCCAGATCGTGCCACCCATCAGTTCGACCAGGCGCTTGGAAATCGTCAGCCCCAGACCGGTACCTCCGTATTGGCGCGTCGTCGAACCATCGGCCTGTGTGAATTCTTCGAACAGGCGCGCAATCGCCGCCTGCGTCATTCCGATACCCGTGTCATGCACCGTGAACTGCAGCACCAGCGCGTGCTCGTCCGACGCCGCAATTCGTATCTTCAGTTTCACACACCCGTGGTGGGTGAACTTGATCGCATTGGACAGCAGATTGGTCAATACCTGGGTCAGCCGCATGGCATCGCCCATCAGCGCACCGCCCTCTCCCAGCAGGCGAGGCTCCGCTATATCGAGCAACAGTTCGATCTCTTTTTCCTGCGCACGCTGGCGCAGCAACGCGATCGCGTGGCTCGCGACGTCCTCCAATCGGAATCGTCTTATTTCCAACTCCAGCTTGCCCGCCTCGACCTTGGAGAAGTCAAGAATGTCGTTGATGATTCCAAGCAGGGATCTCGCCGCGATATGGATCTTGCTCAGATAGTCGTGCTGGCGCGGGTTGAGTTGGGTCTTCAGCGCGAGAAACGCCATGCCCAGAATAGCGTTCATGGGAGTGCGTATCTCGTGACTCATGTTGGCCAGGAACATGGACTTGGCGTGCGTCGCATTCTCGGCCTGATTGCGCGCACGCTCCAACTCCCGCTGCACATGCCTGCGCTGTGCGATGTCGCCTTCGATCGACTGCGCCATGGCATCGACGGTGCGTCCCAACGCAGTCAGCTCGTCAAACCCGCTCAACGCACCGGTTCGTGTGGCGTAGTCACCCACAGCCAGCCTGTCGGCGCTCAGGCCCAACCGGTGAATCGGCAGCAGGACGTTGCGCCGGATGACGTGCAAAGCTAAAACCGTCAGAACGATGGTGGCAGCCATGCTGATGAGCGACAGCAAAATCCATCGCTCCAGGGCTCTGTCGGCATCGGCAACCTGGGCGCGCGTGCGTCGATCGGTCGTGTTGACGAAGTCACTGACGGCACGGGACTGATTTGCCTTGAGTGCGTTGTAATCCGCGCTATGAACTAGCTGGCTGGCGAAATCCAGTCTGGGCTGCCCGTCCGATACAAATTCGCCGGTTTGCGGGTTGTACAAGCCCTGGGTGGCTGCAAATGCGGATTGTTCGACCTTGTTCATGGCCGCCGTCGCGCCAAATACCTGCTCCAGTGCCGCCAGTTCCTGGGGGCCGAAACCCTGGGACTTCATCAGTTCGACGACGGAGCGCTTCGCCCCTTGCGTCGGTATCGCATGTCGCAAGCGACCGGCAATCACGGCGTCCCAGTAGGATGTCGGATCGGCCTGCACTGGCGGCGCTTTCTCGCCTTCACGGACCTCTAGGATGTCGTAGTAGTACAGCAGGTAGCGTGCTTCGCCGGTACTGGTGTAGGCCCGAACCAGTCGGGCCAGCTGTTCGGTATCTTGCTGGAACTCGGCGGACAGCCGCAGCGCGCGTTCGCGGTGCTCCTGCGCCGATGCGACCGAGTCGTAAGAGCGCTTGATCAACACAAGAAACATCGCGTTCGCGCCCAGCGCTATCAGCACCATGGCAAAGAACCACACCGAACCCTTGCGCAACTTCATCGCGCCCACCGCTCACGCGCTACCGAATGCAGGTGGGTCAACGCCACCGGTCACTCCAAAGACCGACACCGGTCTATGAAACCCTTTGAGCGGCAATTCTCCAAGGGACTCGCTGCGAACATGCGCCCCCACCATGCCATGCACCCGTTGCGTTACCAGTATCTGGCCACCACCGGCTTCGCCACAGAGTCGTGCTGCGAGGTTGGTCACATTACCGATAACGCCATAGTCGCGTCGTCCCTCGAATCCGATCGCGCCGATGGTGGCAAATCCCAAGGCCACTCCAATGCCCAACGACAGCGCGTAACCACGGCTGTGCCAGCGCTGCGCCAGATCGGAGAATCGCGCCTGCATGCCGATGGCCATCTGCACGGCGACCAACGAAGGGTTGTCGATCTCGACCGGATCATTGAAAAAGATCATCATGCCGTCGCCCGCGAAATGCTCCAGGGTTCCACCGTGCGACATCACCAAAGCGCCCATGGCGTCGTGGTATTGGCGTATTACCTGGATCACATCTTCAGGATCCGAGGTTTCCGTAAATGCGGTGAAGCCTCGCAGATCCACGAACACTGCGGCAACTTCGGTGCGATGGCTCCTGAGGGGATCTTCAGCCCCGCCCGACAACATCAACTCCACGACCGACGGCGAAAAGTAGCGCTTGAGCCGACCCAGGCGCTCGAGTTGCGCCACGCCATCGACGATGCGCTGTTCGAGGGTGCGGTTGAGCTCCGACAGTGCCTCGGCCTGCAGTTGCAGCTGCGCCACCAGCCGCTCACGTTCGCGTGCCTGGCGTGCCATTGCCAGATGCGTGCGGATGCGCGCCTTGACGATGGCCGGGCGGATCGGCTTGGTGACGTAGTCCACGCCTCCCAGTTCCAACCCGAGCGCCTCGTCTTCGACTTCGCCCATGGCCGATACAAAGATGACGGGGATGTCGCGGGTGCGGGGCACGGACTTGATGCGGCGACAAACGTCATAGCCACTCAGCCCAGGCATCATGATGTCGAGCAGGATCAGGTCGGGAGGACTCTCGCCCATCGTCAGCGCGACGGCCTTTTCACCATGGATGGCGACCTTGGTCCGATACTCTGGCCGAAGCAGATCGACCATCAATGCCAGATTGGACGGCGTGTCATCCACGATCAGGATCGTCGCGATCTCGTTCGGTTCCGGCACGCTATACCCCCTGTGACGCAGTGATGGGCTCGTGATGGGCGGGTCGATCCAGGTGCCCTTGCCAAAGCAGTCTTCTTGTTCTTGCTGCTGCAACCAGGGGGAAATCATTATGCCGGGTTTGCCACTCCCGGGGTACACGCAGCGCAGCAAATAATGACGATGCCCGTTGGCGCGCGGCGCGCAGCGCTCGGTATCAGGTGCCAAACACCCGTGTCTCGCATACCGGGTCGTCTGCGCGAGGACGTCGCACGTCGGCACCGGCCAGTGGGATCGACGCGCCAGCACGGGCAAACAGCGGCAATGACGACCACGGCGCGTTCACCACATGGCGCTGGCCGGCCGCAAACGGCTTGCCACTGTGGAAGTCGAACCAGGCCTGTGGCCCGGTCGGCAGGTACACACTGCGGCTGGTCGCACCTTGCTCCACCACCGGTGCCACCAGCAGGTCGGGTCCCAGCATGAAATCGTCACAGTCTGCGAAACAGGCTTCGTCGTCCGGAAAATCGTAGAACGTCGGCCGGATGATCGGCGCATGGTGACTGCTGGCGCGCTCGAACAGCGACCACAGATACGGCATCAAGGTGTAGCGCAACCGGATCGCTGCGGCCACATGTTCGGTTACTTCCGGGTGCAGCCAGGGCACATTGTTGCTACCGTCGGCTTTCCAGGAATTCATCACCATGCGCGGGTTCAGGCAGCAGGCTTGCACCCAGCGCAGCAACAGCTCGGCGTCGGGGGATAGACCGGAAAAACCACCGACGTCGTGGCCTACGTTGAACAGGCCCGACAGCGACATCTGCAAGCCGGTGCGGATGTTCCAGCGCAGGGTTTCCCAGCTGGTGGTGTTGTCGCCGCTCCAGGTCTGCGCGTACCGCTGGATGCCGGGCGGGCCTGCGCGGCTGACGCTGAACACCGGTTGTCCTGGCTTGTGCAGAGCCTGCGCCTCGACGCTGGCGCGGGTCATCAACAGGCCGTGCAGCGGGCGCGCGCGGTGCATGGCCATCGGGCTGCCAAAACCGTTGCACTGCGCGTCGTCGTCGAGGATGGCGTATTCGTTGTTGTCGTTCCAGCCCACATCGATGCCGTAATCCAGCACCTGCTGGCGCAGTTGCTGCTGCCACCAGGCAATTGTCCGTGGGTTGGTGAAGTCCAGGTGTGCACCCATGCCGTCCCAGAACGGTTCGCGCACCGGCGCGCCGTCTTTGTCGCAGATGAAGCCGCCCTGCGCTGCAACCTGAGCGAATGCGGGGTGGTCGTCCAGCAGGCAGGGCTTGATATTGGCCACCACCTGCATGCCACCATCGTGGAACCGCTGGTTGAGGGCTTGGGGGTCTGGAAATTTGTCGTGGTTCCAGGTGAACACGTAGCGCCGCTTGCCGCGCGACGAATAACCCGAGCCATAGTGAAACGCCGAACAGGCGATGCCTTCTTGTTCGATACGGTCGATGAAGCCATCGAGCTGGTGCTGCGCGTCGCTTGCATCGGCCAGTCCCATCGCGGTCTGCGCGTAACCCAGTGACCAGCGTGGTGGCAAGGCGGTGCCGCCGATCAGCGCGACAAAACGCGCTATCACCTCGGCCGGCGTGCTTCCTGCGATGACGTAGTAGTCCAGATCGCCATCGTCGATCTCGACCTGGCGGTACAGGCCATGGTAGTTGTCGTGTTCGCAGCCCAGGTCGAAGGTGCAGGGCGCGAGTGTGTCGTAGTAGATGCCACACCAGGCACCACTGGCACTGCGGCTGAGCACGAATGGCCAATGCTTGTACAGCGGGTCGCCACTGCGCGGGTCGTAGCCCAAGGCATCCATCGCCAGCGTGCGCAGACGCCGACCATGCAGGTCCAAGGGGCCGGTCTTGTCACCCAGGCCGTAATAGCGATCGCCGGATTCGCGTTGCAGGTAATGGCGGATGGCACCCGTGCGGCTGCTGGCCATGTAGGCGGCACTGGCGCGGTCTGCCAGCAACGGCCGGCCTTGCGCATCGGTCCAGCGCAGCGCCAGCGGCTGGGTGCCCAGCGTCACGGACAGCGCCTCGGTGCGCAGCGTGACACCCCCATCGTCATGGTGGGTCATCTGCGGCGGTGGGCAGCCAAAGCCGCTGCGGTCGTCGCGGTCGCGGCCGTGCCACGCCACGTCCTGGCCGACCGATGGTGCGATGGCCCAGGTGCGGGGTTCACGGTATCCGTCTTTGGGGCGCAGCCGCACCCGGGCCAGGGCAGACTCCAGGATCTCGACCTGCAACTGGGCACCGCCGTGCAGTGGGAGCGAAATGCCGTACGCGTCGGCTTTGACTGGCCCCTGACTTTGCAGTGCTTTCATGGGCGGGACTTTGGGCGCGCGATCGGGCCAGCGCGGTGGCCGGTCAAGGGTTCGCCGCCGGGCGCGTGCCCAGCCGCAGCCCTTGCGCATCGAACCAGTGCAGATGCGCCACCGGCAGGCCGATGCCGACCGTGTCGCCGGCGCGGATCGTCGCCTGCCCGCTGCATACCAACTCGAACGGCGTGTCGGTGCCCACGTGGCCGTGCAGCAGGCTGGTCGAACCCAGATGTTCGACCTGGGCCACCTGCATGCGGATCGGGCCGTTGTCGGCGATCACGGCATGTTCGGGCCGCAGCCCGATGCTGTGGGCACCCGATGGCGGTACCGGCGCACCGTGCGGATGGTCGGCCTTGGCCACCAGGTCGGCTGACAGGAAGTTCATGCGCGGGCTGCCGATGAAGCCGGCCACGAACGTATTGACCGGGTGGTTGTACAGCTCCAGCGGCGCGCCGACCTGCTCCACCTTGCCGGCCCGCAGCACGACGATCTTGTCGGCCATGGTCATGGCCTCGACCTGGTCGTGTGTCACATAGACCATGGTTGCCTTGAGCCGGGCATGCAGGTCGCGGATCTCGGCGCGCATCGACACGCGCAGCTCGGCATCCAGGTTGGACAGCGGTTCGTCGAACAGGAACAGCTTGGGCTCGCGCACGATCGCGCGGCCGATCGCCACGCGCTGGCGCTGGCCGCCCGAGAGCTGCGTGGGCTTGCGTTGCAGCAGCGCGTCCAGGCGCAGCAACTTGGCAGCGGCCTGCACCTTGGCGTCGATCTGCTTCTTCGGCTCGCCGGCGTTCTCCAACCCGAACGCCATGTTGTCGTACACGCTCATGTGCGGGTACAGCGCGTAGGACTGGAACACCATGGCGCAGCCGCGGTGCGCGGCCGACACGTGGTTGACCGGCTGGCCGTCGATGCGCACCTCGCCCGAGGAGGGCGACTCCAGCCCGGCGATCACGCGCAAGAGGGTAGACTTGCCGCAGCCCGAGGGGCCGACGAAGACAACAAACTGGCCATCCATCACCTGCAGGTCGATGCCATGCAAGATGGTGGTCTGGTCGAATGACTTGACGATCTGGGCGAGTTCGAGGGTGGCCACGCGGAGGTCCTGGTCAAGGGGAAGGTTTCATTTCACGCCGGCGCTGGCAATGCCGGTGGTGATGTATTTCTGCAAAAAGGCAAACACCAGCGTGATCGGGATCAGCGTGATCACCGTCATCGCCAACAGATAGTGCCACTGGGTGTTGAGTTCGCCCTGGAAGGCGTTGAGCGCCAGTTGCAGCGTGAAAAACTCGGAGCGCGAGAGCACGATCAAGGGCAACAGAAAATCGTTCCAGCGCCACATCACCGAGAAGATCGCCAGCACCGCCAGTGCGGGCGCGGACAGCGGCAGGATGATCTTCCAGTAGATGCGCCATTCGCTGGCGTGGTCCATGCGGGCCGCTTCCAGCAGTTCGTCGGGAATCGTCAGCATGTACTGGCGCAGCAGGAACACGCCGGTGGGAGTGGCGATGGCTGGCAAGATGACGCCCCACAGGCTGTTGAGCAAGCCCACCGTGTTGATGACCAGGAACACCGGCACCAGGATGATGGTGGGGGGAATCATCAGTGTGGCGATGATCAGCAGGAACACCGTCTTCTGGCCTTTGAAGCGGTACTTGGAGAGTGCAAACGCCGCCATCGAGTTGATGAGGAGCGTGAGCAGCGTGGCCACAACGGTGATGAACACGCTGTTCCACAAATACAGACCGAACCTGAACTTGCCAAAAATCTCGGTGTAGTTGGAGAACGCGAAATGCAACGCGTTGATCGGTGTGCGGTCGTTGATATTGACGCGCACCTGCTGCTCCGGATTCTGGGGGTCGACCATCGTGGCCATGATGCCGATACGGCGTACCTGCGCCATCGGCCTAAGCTCTCCCGTTTCATCGCGGGTCAGAAACAGCGGCAGGGGCTTGTCGTGCCCGGCCACTTGCACCAACTTCTGGGTATAGGGCAGGAAAGTCGGTGGAAACTGGCTGATCGCCGACTCCGATTTGAACGACGACATCACCAACCACAGCACCGGCGCGAACATCGTGAACAGACCGATCATCAGATAGCCGTAACTGAGCCAGTCGGTCCAGTCCATGCGGCCACGGCCGCGGGTGCGGGTCAGAAAGCGGATCATCGTGCTCTCTGTCCGGCGTCCGATGCACGCGTCAAACGCAGCTGCAGCAGCGTCAACACCACCAGCCCCAGCGCCAGTACCAACGAGGCCGCCGCCGCCAGCCCATAGAGATGAATCTGCTCGGCAAAGCCGGTCTGGTAGATGAATTGCACAATGAAAGTGGTGGCCGAGCCGGGGCCTCCGCCGGTGAGCACGAACACTTCGTCAAAAATTTGCACCGCGCGGATCATCGCCAGCACCAGCACCACGATCAGGTTGGGCATCAGCAGCGGCAGCGTGATGCGGCGCAGCGTGCGCCAGGGCGACGCGCCGTCCATTTCGGCCGCCTCGTACATGTCTTTCGGGATCGCCTGCAGGCCGGCCAGCAGGATCAGGGTATAAAAACCCATATGGGCCCAGATCGACACAAACACGGTCCAGAAAAACGCCCAGGACGCGTTGGTCAGCCAGTCGACCGGTGAAGCGCCCACCGCCACCAATGCCGCATTGAATACGCCCTGGCTCTGCAGCAGCCACTTCCAGATAAGAGCCACCACCACCGGCGACAACAGCACCGGATAGAAAAACACGCCGCGCCAGAATCCGCGCCCGATGATCTTGCGGTTGAGCACCAGCGCGGTGAGCAGCGACAAGCCCACCATCAGCACCACCTGGATCAGGCTGAACTGCGCGGTGTTGAAGATCGCACGCCAGAACACATCTTTGCGGCAGGTCTGGATATCGAAATAATTGCGGCATTCGAACAGGATGCCAAAGTTTTCGCCGCCGGTGTAGGGCCGCTCGAACGGCATCAGGTTGACGCCGCCGGTGGTCGCGTAGACCAGGTTGATCGCGATCGGCAGGAAGGTGAAGAGGCCGAACACGATCAGGTTCGGTGCAACGAACAACCAACCGAGCCGACCGATCCCCAGCCGGCGTTGCGCAATCCGGAACAGCGGCTCGAACAGATTGAAGAAAAGGCCTGCGGCGCGCGAGAGCAACGGCACGACGACAGACCTACGGTATCGGCGGGCTTACTTGGTCGCCTGCTTGACCGCGTCTGCCATGTCGGCGGCAATCTTGGTCACGGCTTCGTCAACGCTCATCTCTCCGACGATGGCCTGCGTGACACGGGTCACGGTGGGCAGCATGATGGCGCGGTTGAATCTATAGCCCTGGAACTGGTAGGCAGCCGGCGCGAGGTTGGCCACGCCCGAGCTGAAAACACCCAGCGCCGCCTGTGCCTGCGGGGTTGCTCCGGGGTACTTCACCCCTTTTTTGGCCAGACCGGCATGGGCCGGAATGTTGTTGGTCTTGGCGGTGAACTCGGCGTATTGCGCCTCTTGCGCCATGAAGTCGAGGAACATGCCGACTTCCTTCGGTGCCTTGCTGGTTTTCAGCGCCACCCAGGCCGCGCCGCCCGGAATGCCGGAGCAGGCGGCCGGGCCACAGGGGTTGGGCACTGCAACCCAGTCGAACGCATTGCCGATGTCCTTTTGCAGGCGGTTGATCTGCCACGAGCCCGACAACACCATTGCCACCCGTGCGTTCTTGAATTCACCGATCGAGTCGGCATAACTGGAGCCACCGGTGCCGGCCCAGACCTCCTTGAGCATCGCGCCATCTTTGTGCCAGCCGACGAACTTGGAGACCGCAGTCTTGTAGCCCTGGTCGAGCACCAGACCGCCCTTGGCATCAAAAATCTTGGCACCGTAACTGATGGCCGGGCCGGCGAAGCGGTGGCCGGAACGGTCCCAGGCCATCGCAGCCGGCAACTGGTTGGCCTTGGCGACCTTGCGCGCGGCTTCTACCCATTCATCCCAGGTGGCCTTGGGGCCGGGCATCGGCACCTTGGCTTGTTCGAACAAGGTCTTGTTGACATACGGGCCAGTCATGGTCAGTTGCGACATGAAGCCGTAGAAGCCGGTGTCGTTGGGGCTTGGTCGCAACCAGGGCAGGGTGGCACCGAAGTTGGCTTCCCAGTAGGCCTTGTCCTTCACATGCGGACTGATGTCCAGGTAGTACTTCGACAACCCGCCCAGGTCGGTGACACGGGCAATGTCCGGGCCTTGACCCGCCGCCAGTTGTACCGGCAATTGTTCAACGATGGTCCTGTAGGGCACGACGTCGATGATGATCTTGGTGCCGGCGTTGGACGCTTCAAACCGCTTGGCTTGTTCGGCGATCACATCGCACTCGACGCCATCTTGGTAACACATGACGCGGATCTCCGCGCTGTGCACTGCGGCGGGCAGGACAACCAGCGCGGCAACCAGCGCGCGCAGGGGATGGTTGAGGATACGATGGACCATGGTGATGGCTTTCTTAGGAGAAAAGGGATTAGACCGACCGTCATCGTAGGCCAAAACCGGCCCGCCGTGCCTATGGTTTCTACCGACCCAGTCATATGAATGACCCGCTTGACACCCTGATGCGTTCAGGCCACGCCGATTGGCCCGACCCCTTGCTGAACCAGGTCGGCCAGCGTGTTTCCAGCCCCGCGCAGTGGCCGGATCGGCGCAAGGAAATCATCGACCTGATGCTGCCGTTGACCTACGGCGACCTCGCGCCCGTTCCCGCATCGACCCGCCTGGCGTGCCTGCACCAGGCGCTGCTGCGTCGCCATGGTGGCGCGCGACTGCTGAGTTGCCGCGTCGAGCCCGATGCAGCGCCACCGTTCCAGCTGCAGCTGTTCGTGCCACCGGGCGACGGCCCCTTCCCCTGCATTCTCAGCGGTGACGGTTGCTGGCACTATGCCGACGATGCGGTGCTGGCGGCGATGCTGGAGCGCGGCTATGTGTTGGCCCAGTTCAACCGGGTGGAGGTCGCCGCCGATCCCGGTGCGCCGGACCGCGCGTTGGCACTGCCGCGCGCCGAAGTACAAGCCCGTACCCTCTCCGCCTGGGCCTGGGCTTATCACCGCGTCGTGGACGTGCTGCATCCGCTGCGCTGGATCGATGCGGCAGCGATTGCGGTGGTAGGCCATTCGCGGGGCGGCAAAGCCGCGTTGCTGGCCGGTGCCATCGACACGCGTATCGCCCTGACCAGCGCCAACAATTCCGGCACCGGCGGCGCCGGCAGCTGGCGCCACCAGGGGCCGGGTGCGGAGACCCTGGACGACCTGCTGGCGAACTTTTCCTATTGGTTTGACCCGCGCCTGCAAGCCTATGCGGGTCGTGAAAGCGCGCTGCCGTTTGACCAGCACTTTCTCAAGGCATTGATCGCGCCGCGCGCCTTGCTCACAACCGAGGCGCTGGACGACCTCTGGGCCAACCCGCAAGGCAGCTGGCAGAGCCATCGGGCGACGCAGTGCGTGTTCGATCTGCTCGGTGCGCGAGACCAGCTGGCCATTGCGTTTCGCGCCGGCGGGCACGACCATACGCTGGCAGACTGGAACTGTCTGATCGATTTCGCCGATGCGCGCCTGCGCGGCATGCCCTCCTGCCGATCGGCGCAAGCCGACCCGTTTCCAGGGCTTCCGCCACCGTCGTTCGCAAAGCTGCCGCAACCCGGCTGATCAGGGTCCTACGATGTGGCACCAAGCCGCAGTTCCTGCTGCAGCGCAAGCACCTGTTGCAACTGTGCCTCCATCTCGCGCATCTGATGGGCATCCAGCGGTCGTACCGGGTGGCGGCAAAAGGCGCTCGTGAACACGCCCTCCCGGTGGCGCAGGTGCTTGAAGAACCGGATGCTGACGTCGATGTGCTGGTTCGAGAATGCCAGCACCGGTGCAATGCGGGCGTGCAATGCGCGAGCGCCGTCCACGTCGCCGGCCTGAAAACGCCGGTGAATCGCCACGTAGATCGGATCCATCGCCGTTGGAATGAAGGCATGGACACCGCGGTGCAAGGCCTCGATCATCTGCGCTGCGGCCCAACCGCCGCTGACGTGCAATGTGCCGCCAGTGGCCTCAAGCACGGCAGAGTATTTCGGGCCGGGCAACACGACCTCTATCTTCACCCCGCTGAAACCGGGCAGTGCGCGATGCAGCAACAAGATGTCTTCCAATGGCATTCCCGCGCCGTTGAAGTCAAGGTCTTGCACCACCAGCCGGGCTGGCCCGACCTGCAACAGTTCGCGCATGTGCGCGAGCAGGGCCGACCCCTGCAGGTCCGCAGGGGTCTGGCACAACATGGCGTCGGCCCGGAGTTCGCGCGCCATCGCCGCCAGCTCCAGACGTTGCGCAGCATGCGCACTGCTGCATCCGACGATTACCGGAACCCGCCCGGCGGTCCGATCCAGGAAGCTGCGTGCCACCAGCCGCTTTTCGGCCAGGTCCAAGCTAGCCGTTTCCCCGGCCACCGCCAGCACCAGCATCCCCGCGACACCGGCAGAAAGCACTTTGTCGACCGAGCGGCCGATGCTGTGCGTATCCACGCGCCCATCGTCCAGGAACGGTGTATTCATGCTCGGCACGATGCCATCGGGCAATCGCATGACGCCATTCATGTGCTGTTCCGCCTCAACCTGACAGTCCATATCCCATGCTTTGCAGCAAGCACCACACGATGTGCGGCCATCAGGCGACCGGGTATCACACCACCGACGAGCTCGCCCGCGTGGCGCAACGGCTGATATCGCCCGTGATAGGGGTGTTCATGGCGGCGTCTCCGTTGGGGGATGGTGGCAGTGAACGGGTGACGGTCAGAGCTTTTCGAGAGCGGCACCGATCGCGCGATAGCCGGCTCGAACGGCCTGTGCTTCGTCTTTTTCCAGCTGGCACAAAGGTGCGCGCACCGGCAGCCAGGCGTCGTCACCTGTCTTCTCGGCCAGCATGGTCTTATAGACATTGACGAATTGCAAACCCGGCCGCATGGAGAGCAGTGCCAACAAATCGAGCACCAGCTTTTCGTCCGCAGGATCGACCTGCTGCGGATTGGCGACGATACGCGCCATCAGTCCGGGTGCGATATTGGCCAGGCCGTTGATCGAGCCACAACCGCCAGCGCGCATGGTCTCGCTGACAAATTGCTCAGCGCCGGAGAGGATACACAGTTGCGGGAACGCCTTGGCCAATGCCAGGCCGTGCTCGCGGCTGCCGCTGCTGTCCTTCACGCCGATCACCTGTCCGGGATGGCGTGCGGCAAGCATGCGCACACTGTCGTGGCTGAACACCACGCTAGAGAGGCCGGGAATGTGATAGAGCAATACCTTGAGTCGCGGATCGTCGATGCCACGGATGACAATGGACACCGACTCCACGATGCCGGCATCACGCGGTTGCCTGAAATAGAACGGCGGCATGAATAGCTGCCGAAAGCATCCCTGGGCGATCGCATGCCGACCCAGGTCGATCGCGTCCGCGAGCGCGCTGCAGGTCGTGGTGACGACGATCTGGTCCGGTCGCAGTCCGCTGGCGATCAGCGCCTCCAGCAGGCCCTTGCGCTCGGAGTTCGTGAACGCCGGCCCCTCGCTGGTCGTACCGAAAATGGTAACGCCGTCGCAGCCGGCGGCCAGCATGCGTTTGGCGTGTGCGATGGCGCGGGCCGTGGCGAGGTCGCCGTTGGCTTGGACGGGCGTCAGCAGGGCCGGCCACAGGCCCTCAATATCGTGCTTCAAGTCGTTTTCCTTCGTGTCGAGGTGGGTCTGGATCGGGTTTTCTGTGCGGATGGGGCCGGGATTTCCGCGCCCACGAGTTCCAGCGGAGCGTTCATCACGCGGTCGCGCGCGCTGCGGATGTGGGCCTCCAGCAGTTCGGTGGCCTTTGCCGCATCGCGCTGGCGCAATGCGGCGATGAAGCGCAGGTGTTCCTGCATCGCGGGAATCAGGCGCGCCGGCGTGATGACACTGTTCTCGAGCTTGATCAGGCGGATGCGCAGGCTGTTGACGCGGTAAATCTCGGACACGATCTCGTTGCCCAGTGCATCGACCATGCGGTCATGCAGACCCCAGTCGATGGCCTGTGCATCGTCCAGCAGCTGGCTGTCGACCGAGGCTGCGCTGGCGCGGCGCAATACGTCCTCGTGCGCGGCCGCGATCTGTTCGAGTTCCTCGGAGCTGGCGGTATGCACGAAGTGGCGTATCGCTTCGTGCTCGATCATCGAGCGCACCTGAAAGGCGTTGCGAATCAGCTTGAGATCCACATGCGCGATCTGCAGGCCCCGCTGCGGCACGGTCTTGATGAGGCCACCGGCCTCCAGCCGAGGAATCATCTCGCGCACGGCACCCAGTGGCATGTCGAGCAGCATCATCAATTCGCGTTGCGATATGAACTGACCGCTGCGGATGCCGCCGCTGAGGATTTGTTGCGTGAAACCCTGGTAGGCACGGGCCCGTTGACTGGTGCCCTCAAGCGCTACGGTGTTGGCCAGCATGACCACCTTGGCCGAGGCTTTTCGTTTCTGGATCATGGGCGCACCACGCCTTTCTTGAGCAGGATGTTGCCGTAGACACGACACTCCCCGGTCGCGACGATCGCGAATGCAGCGGCGGCGCGCTCGTAAAACGCAAAACGCTCGATGGACGATGACGCGCCAGCCCCGTGTCGGCGCAAGCTGGCATCGAAGGCCTGCACCACCTCCGGCACCGCATCGGCGTCTCCCACCACCTGCATCGTCAACGCGGGCTGGTCGACAAAGTCGTCCAGCGGCAGCACGCTGAGCACCGCATCGAGCACCCGTGGCGCGTCGACCCCTGGCATCTGCACCAGCCGCCTGGCATGGGTCGCGGCTGGAAAGTTGGCATCGGCGAGTACGAGCTCGTCGCCATGCCCCATGCTCGCCAGTACATGCAACAGGTCGGGGGTCAGCAGCGGGGACAGGCCTTTGAGCATCGCACGGGCGTTCAGCAGCGGACGTGTCCAGGGCGGGACGCGCAAAGGGTGACAATCAAAGGGAAACCTTGACGTACTAACATGTTAGTAATACTATCAGAACTTGCAGCGCGCCGTCAAGGCCTGTTTTCCCTTTTCGTCAACTTCAGCCCCGCCGTCACTCGCCATGCACGATACCGCCTATGTCGCCGGCCAGCCGGTGCCCGCTGCGCTGCTCGCCCCGCTCAACGAGGTCGCGGACTGGCGCAGCGCCGGCGCGCAGCTGCCGCAGCAACTCGCCCGGGACGGCTATGTGCTGCTGCGCAATGCGCTCGATCGCGATCTCGTGCGGCAGGCGCGCCATGCGGTGCTCGAACGACTGGCTGCGGTCGGAGAGATCGCCGAACCGGTCGATGCAGCGGTTGCCAGTGGCACCAGCCGTCGCGCAGCCTTGCATGCCGACCTCGGCGCGTTCTGGCGCACCGTCTGCGAGGCACCGCAGATCCGACAGCTCACCCACGGCCCGCAACTGGCCGAGATCTCGCAGGCCCTGCTGGGCAAGCCGACGCTGCCGTTCGATTTCTTGTGGCTGCGCACGATGCTCGAGGGCTGCGCCAGCCCGCTGCATTTCGACCATGTCTACATGAACCGGGGGTCCTGGAACGTCCTGACGGCCTGGGTTCCACTCGGCGACGTCCCGACGCAGGCTGGGCCGCTGCTCGTGGTTGAGGGTTCGAACCGGTTCGAGGACCTGATCGCAGGCTACCGCGGCGTGGATGTCGATCGGGATAGCTTGCCTGGATCGTTCCCGGGCGATGCGGTGGCTTTCGCGCGCGCGCGGGGCGTTCGTCTGCTGACGGCGAACTTTCAGATTGGCGATGTGATCCTGTTCGATATGTTCACCTTGCACGGATCGTGCGACAACCGCATGGGCGGCGGCCGGGTGCGGCTGTCATGCGATGTGCGTTGGCAACGCGCCGACGAAGCGCGTGACGACCGCTGGTTCGGCTCACCGCCGCCGGGCCATGGCGGCACGGGTTACGGCGGACTCAATGGTGCCAAGCCGCTCGGAGCGGACTACATCAAGCGCTGAGCCGCGCTGGGCG
>Ga0105045_10001377_pt1 | contig 19773 bp, 18 predicted proteins | sample MAT02_FD_78089 | JGI IMG/M metagenome (GOLD analysis project Ga0105045, IMG submission 78089) | Freshwater microbial communities from Lake Fryxell liftoff mats and glacier meltwater in Antarctica - MAT-02 (megahit assembly) | ecosystem: Environmental > Aquatic > Freshwater > Ice > Liftoff... | reverse complement strand
CCATCTCATGGCTACCGGTAGCCGTGAAAACACTACCACGGCCAGCATTAAATAATGGAGAGTCTTCGAGAACCTTTACAGCTTCGCTGACAGCATCAAGGGAACTACCATTCCTTTCCAGAATAGCATAACCTTTATCAAGTGCTTGCTGAAGTACACTTTTGTATGCCGCTTCTTTTTCAGCAGTCATTTGACCCTTCAGTAAGGTGCCTGCCCCACCATGAATGGCTATAGAAAATGGATTCATTCCTTCAAATTAATTACGTATAAAATTATAATATCAAATCCTATGTCGTTTAGTTAAGACTACTTTATGGAGTCCTTATCTCTAAAGGACGGATTATAGATGGGTAAAATCCACCAGAATTAGTTTAACTAAACGACATTGATATCAAATACCAAACACAACTTCTCCACTCAACTCCTGTTCCTTCAGTTTGGTGACCAAATCTAGGGCATCGGGAATGACATCACTACAAACAATAATCAATGAACCTTTTGTTGCATTTTTTACTGCATGAAGGATGGCTTCTTTTTCTGATGGGATGATAGTGGTTTTTTTGTCAGGATGGGAAGATTTTATGCCATTATTGATCATTTCGATCAGTTCTTGCTCGGTTTTACCTCGAAGGTTTTTATCTTGTCTGATAATGATTTCGTCGCACATCTCGGCAATGATCTTACCCATTTCATTATTATCTTCCACGCGTCTGTCTCCTATTCCTGCTATGATACCTACTTTATTGGTAGCTTCGATATTGTCCGTAAACTTTTTTAAAGCTTTCATTCCCGAAGGATTGTGCGCAAAATCTAGCAAAATTTGGAAGTTTTGGAATTGAAACATATTCAATCTACCTGGCGTTTGTGATGGAGAGGGTATAAATGTTTCTAATGCAGCTTTCATGTCTTCTATACTGATACCTTGTACGTCGGCCGCAATGATGGCAGGTAAAATGTTTTGAATCATAAAAGTAGCTTTTCCACCATAGGTCAAAGGTATTATGTCTGCTTTCATCACCCGCATTTTCCATTCTCCACGGCATAAAGTCACATATCCATTTTCAAAAACAGCAGTAATACCCCCTTTTCTTTGAAGTGCTTTTATTCTAGGATTGTTTTCATCCATCGAAAACAGTGCAAGATTTGAAGTAATATTTCTTCTCATGTCATACACTAGGTCATCATCTGCATTCAAGATAGCGTATCCCGATGGCAAAACAGTTTCAGAAATGACTCCTTTTACTTTTGCGAGTTGATCAAGGGTATGTATGCCTTTTAAACCAAGATGATCCGCTGCTACATTCGTCACGATACCGACATCACAATGTGCAAAAGCGAGACCAGATCTTAGTAGTCCTCCACGTGCACATTCGAGTACAGCAAAATTTACTGTTGGGTCTTTAAGGACAAATTCAGAACTCGCAGGTCCTGTACAATCGCCTTTCATGAGCAACCTATTCTGTATGTACACGCCATCACTAGTGGTGTACCCAACCCTGAATCCGTGCATCTTTGCCATGTGGGCTATAAGACGGCTAGTGGTCGTTTTGCCATTTGTTCCTGTGATGGCGACAATTGGAATTCTACCTGTGTCTCCTTGTTTTGGAAATAATTTATCGACGACTGGTGCGGCAACGTTTCTAGGCAAACCTTTGGTAGGCGCAAGGTGCATTCTGAATCCAGGTCCAGCATTCACCTCCAAAACTGCACCACCTGTATCTGAAAGTGGCTGACTGATATCGCTCGTCATAATATCTATACCACAGATATCCAAATCAATGATTTTTGAAATCCTTTCGGCCATAGACACGTTTGCAGGGTGAACGATATCTGTTACATCCTCTGCAGTTCCTCCCGTACTGAGATTGGCTGTGTCTTTCAATATGAGTCTTTCTCCGGAAGGTATTATGGAGTCTTCGGTGTATCCCTTGGCTGCTATAATGGTTTGGGTCAGTTGGTTTAAGGTGATCATGGTCAAGACATTTTCATGGCCATATCCTCTTCTTGGATCAGAATTGACCTGATCTATTAGTTCTTTTACAGTAGATTTGCCATCACCAATTACGTGCGCAGGCGACCTTTTGGCGGCAGCTACAAGCCTATGATTTATGACCAGTAAACGGTAGTCTTCACCGGTGATATATTTTTCTACAATTACTTTTTGAGAGACTTGTTTGGCTGCATGGAAAGCCACAACCGCATCTTCATATGTATTGATATTGACGGTAATGCCACGTCCATGATTACCGTCTATTGGTTTGATGACTAGAGGGTACTTTACATATCTACATGCTGCTTCAAGGCTAGTTTCGCGACTTATGATTTCACCCTTTGGTACTTCTACTTCTGCTTGTTGAAGTAGGAATTTTGTATCTTCTTTGTCACAAGCTATCTCCACACCGATACTACTCGTCTCACTTGTGACGGTGGCTTGAATTCTTTTTTGATTGGCACCATAACCTAGTTGGCACAATGAATATTTATTTAACCTGATCCAAGGAATTCCTCTACTTGCAGCTTCTTCTACGATTGATCCTGTGCTTGGTCCTAGACGTCCACTCTCTCTAAGTTCTCGCATTTGTTGGATATCAGGTTCCAAATCATAAGTATCCCCAGTAATGAGCGCTTCACATATCCTTACTGCCGCTTCTGCCGCAAATCTGCCTACATTTTCTTCAATATATGAAAAAACAACATTATACACACCTTCTTCACCATAATCTCTTGTGCGACCAAAACCTGTATCCATGCCAGCTAGAGTTTGGATTTCAAGGGCGACATGTTCTATCACATGACCCATCCAAGTGCCGTCGTCTACCCTCATGAAAAAACCACCTTCACAACCTTCAGAACATCTATGCGAGTACATCGTAGGAAACATAGCTTTGAGTCGGTCGCCAAAACCAGGAATGAGATTGGTCGGCTTAGTTTCCATATCTTCCAAGTCAAGTACCATCACTATTAACTTATGTCTCCTTACGGACCAATAATTGGGTCCACGCATGGCATTAATCTCTCTGATTTTCATTGTGTGTTTTGTTTTTGATAATAAAAAATTTGGAATGGTGAAAGTACAATACTTTTATAATTTGTTAACAAAAATTAAAGAAATATTTTTTCTAAGTAGAATAGATTCGATAAAAAATCAGTAAAATCAAGCTTTAAAAATTAATATATAAATAATGTTCCATTAATAAATTTTTAATTTTATACTTTTGTGCCATCAAAATCATATTCAATATTATGGAAAATAATTTTATTTTCTCTGAAAGCCCTGAGCCTCATATCCAAAGAACTAAAGAAATCATTAAGAAGTATCCACAAATCAAGCAACTTATGGGTAGAAATCCATATACTTTCTTATATATATTCGGTATAGTTTCTTTTCAAGTTGCTATTTCAGTCTTATTGAGTGATCAAAGTTGGTGGTTGGTTTTGCTTTTTGCATATGCAGTAGGCGCATTTGCTAATCATGCTTTGTTTACCTTGATACATGAGTGTACACACAACTTAGTGTTCAAAAGTCGATTAGCTAATATTTGGGCAGGCATCCTTTGTGACTTACCTAATGCAGTGCCTAGTTCTGTCCAATTTAGAAAATACCACCTGAAACATCATGCATTCCAAGGTCATTACGACATAGATGCAGACATTCCAAGTGTTTGGGAAGCAAAATTAATTGGTAATTCATTTTTCGGGAAAGCCATTTGGTTGCTTTTATACCCTATTTTCCAAGTTACAAGACCACCAAGATTAAGAGAAATCCAATTCTCTAGTATTTGGGTTTGGATCGACTTGGTCGTTGTGATTGGATTTGACTTACTGTTGGTTTACTTTTTTGGGCTAATGCCAATTTTATATTTGTTAGCGTCATTTTTCTTTTCAGTAGGACTTCATCCTTTGGGCGGAAGATGGATTCAAGAACACTACCTCACAGATGCGCCACAAGAGACGTATAGCTATTATGGGCCACTCAACAAGCTTGCATTTAATGTGGGTTTCCACAATGAGCACCATGATTTTTCTTATATTCCATGGAACAAACTTCCTGACATAAAAAGGATAGCTCCAGAATATTATGATACACTCACCTATCATACTTCATGGTCATCTTTGGTATGGAAGTTTTTGTCTGACCCCCAGATTTCATTGTTTTCGAGAGTGATTAGAGAAAACAAGGGTAACGTAAAAGTGACATCTTCCGCCGAGGCAGATTATCACGATCAGATAAGGATCAAAGAGGCAGTTTGATTTCTAGAGGGACATAAGGGTTTATATTTTACCTTTATCCGATAAATTATTTTGTCCCATGTCGTAACACTTAATTGTAATTTTACGTTAAAGTTTATGACGGTATCTGATATGAAGGATACTTTCATTACTTTTACACTAATTTACAAAATATAGATCAATATGAAACAATATTTTCAAGTTCTTTTTATACTGACTTTAAGTGTTTTTATGTCAAATGACGTTTCGGCTCAGTTGAGAAAAAAAACAAATAAAGAGCGGAAAGAAACGTCAAAAAAGGGAAGGATAGACCAGACAAGTCTAGTGGATCAATTAAATCCAGAATTTAAATTTGGTAACCTTGGTTTTTTCAATGGTCTGTCCATTTCAACAAAGGCAAATGTTGGCTATAAATTAAGTGAAAGGTTTACAATAGGTGCTGGAGGTAAACTATTTTATGATCAATTTGCAGTAACAGGCTCAGATCCATCCGTGTTTGATTATGGCGGATTTCTACTCGGTCGTGGTAAAGTTACCAATGAAATTTATATACAAGCTGAATATGCATTTATGAACTATGCCGCCGACCCAGCAGGATTTAACATAAGGGGCCTGAGTGTTGATCAAAAAATTAATTTTCCCCTAATAGGCCTTGGATATATGAGCGGTATGGGGAAATGGAGATTTGGTGTAGAACTTATGTATAATACGAACGAAACAGCAAGAGATATTCAGCGATCCGTCATAGAATATTGGTTCGGTGCGAGTTATAATTTTTAATTTTCTACCATTTATCAGAACACATTGTAAACTATCATGGTCAAAATAGGAAAAACAAATCTAGGTGAATTCCCGCTTCTTCTCGCTCCAATGGAAGACGTGAGTGATCCCCCATTTAGAGCTGTGTGTAAGGAACAAGGATGTGACTTGATGTACACAGAATTTATAAGTGTGGAGGGCCTAATCAGAGACGCTGCCAAAAGTGTTCAGAAACTTGACATTTATGATGACGAGAGACCTATTGGTATTCAGATTTTTGGCGCAGAAATAGACTCTATGTCGCTAGCAGCCGAACGAGTAGAAGCTGCCAATCCTGAATTGTTGGATATAAATTTCGGTTGTCCTGTCAAAAAAGTCGTTTGCAAAATGGCAGGTGCAGGTATCTTGCAAGATATACCTAGAATGATCAAACTGACAGAAAAAGTCGTTAAATCTACTTCGCTACCCGTTACTGTGAAAACGAGATTAGGATGGGATGAAAATACCCTGAATATAGAAGAAGTAGCAGAAAGACTCCAAGATATCGGCATCAAAGCATTGTCCATACATGGTCGTACACGAAAACAGATGTACAAAGGAGAAGCGGATTGGTCATTGATTGCAAAAGTAAAAGAAAACCCAAGAATTAATATACCTATCTTTGGGAATGGTGATATCGATAGTCCACAAAAAGCAAAAGAATATAGGGATCGTTATGGTGTAGATGGCATAATGATAGGTCGTGGTGCGATAGGTTATCCTTGGATATTCAGAGAAATAAAACACTATTTTGCTACAGGTGAGATCCTTGATCCACCGACCATAGAAGAAAGGGTAGAGGTAGCACGCACCCACTTCTCTAAGTCGATCGAGTGGAAGGGTGAAAAAATAGGTATTGCAGAAATGCGAAGACACTATACCAACTATTTCAGAGATTTACCTGGCGTAAAAGAGTTCAGGTCAAGATTGGTAACAGGTTCAGAAAGTGCTGAAATACACGATATTCTTGACGAATTGAAGGAATATTATCAGGAAGTAATGCTATTTGATTAAATGAAATAAAAATTAATATTTTGGTATTCAACATTAAACCATATGAAAGGAAAGTCTTTGAATTGATTCAACAGTCTGCAGCTGAACTCAATTTTCCTGTTTATGTAGTTGGTGGGTACGTACGAGATAGATTACTTGCTAGAGAGTCAAAAGATCTTGATGTGGTTTGCGTCGGTGATGGTATAGCTTTGGCAGAAAAACTAGCTTCTAAATTGAGACCATATCCACATATAGCAGTTTATAAAAGATTTGGTACAGCTATGATCAGGCACCAAGACTTAGAAATAGAATTTGTAGGCGCTAGGAAGGAATCGTACCAATCGGATTCAAGAAAACCTGCCGTAGAAAACGGAACATTGGAAGATGATCAAAACAGGAGAGATTTTACCATAAACGCAATGGCAGTAAGTCTGAATGAAGTGGATTATGGACAGATCATTGACCCATTTAACGGTTTTTATGACTTGGAAAAAAAAGTCTTGAAAACGCCACTCGATCCTGACAAAACATTTGCAGACGATCCACTTAGGATGATGCGAGCGATAAGATTTTCGACCCAACTCGATTTCACTATTGATCCTATCACTCTACAATCGATATCAAAAAATAAACAAAGAATAAGCATTATTTCTAAAGAAAGGATCAGTACGGAATTAGAGAAAATCATCCTTTCTCCAAAGCCTTCTGTAGGATTTAAGTTATTATTTGATACAGGACTGTTACATCTTATTTTTCCAGAAATGGCAGCACTTTTTGGTGTTGAAATTATAAATAAGTTGGGGCATAAGGACAACTTTTACCACACGCTCGAAGTTTTGGATAATATATCAAATGACTCAAAAAATCTATGGCTTCGATGGGCAGCTATTTTGCACGACATAGCCAAACCCCCAACCAAAAGATTTGATGTGAATCTCGGGTGGACATTCCATGGCCATGAAGCATTGGGTGCCGCAATGGTACCGAGGATATTCAAAAAAATGAAGTTGCCACTAGATGCTAAAATGAAATATGTTCAGAAACTAGTGATGTTACATCTGAGACCGATTGCACTTACGAACGATAAAGTCACTGATTCGGCTGTCAGGAGATTACTATTTGATGCAGGTGAAGATATTGATGATCTTATGACACTTTGTAAAGCAGATATCACTTCAAAAAATGAAGGAAAGGTACAGCGATACCGTGAGAATTATAAAGTCTTGATGGAAAAAATCAAAGAAGTAGAAGAAAAAGATCATCTTCGTAATTGGCAACCACCTATCACAGGAGACGATATCATGCGCATCTTCAAACTACCACCATCTAGAGAAGTAGGATTGTTAAAAACAGCGATAAGAGAAGCAATTCTAGAAGGAGAAGTTGCTAACAATTATGACGATGCCTACACATATATGATGTTGAAAGCAAAAGAATTGAAGTTATTGTAAGTAAAATATGCTAAACTCTTTAAAATAACAAATTATAATGTGACATTTAAATATTTTATATGGACTATAAAGAAAATTTTAGCTTCACAAAAAAGGAAAGACAAGGAATATTGGCATTTTTCATATTGACAGTTTCGACCATATTGGCTTTTAATTTTTTGCCAAGAAAATCAAAACTACCTGATGATTTCGATATTTCTCAATATTATTTACCTGATGACTCACTGACCGATGATACTCAGACCAAAAACTACGAATACGATAATGACAATGATTTCTCATATGATGGTCCATCTACATCAAATAAACCTAAAAAGACATTTCAGCAGTTTGCCTTTGACCCCAATGATATTTCAAAAGATTCCTTAATGATGCTTGGGTTTAGTGCTTTTGGATCTACTTCTGTGGTTAATTTTATAAGTAAAGGTGGCAAAATTAAAGATATCCAAAAGTTTAAGACGATCTTTGGCATTGATACAAACCTTGTGAATGAGTTGGAGTCATATATTTCATACGACGTAGCCAAAACTGCAATTAAGGAAGAATTCAAACAAGAAAATAAATTCAAAAAAGAAGTTCAGGTCATTGAAATTAATACCGCGGATAGTATACAATGGGAACAATTGCCAGGTATAGGAGCGTATTTGACATCAAAAATTCTAAAAAACAGAACTAAAATAGGTGGCTTTTTATATCTGGAGCAACTTACAGAATTGAGCATCATTCAAGATAGTGTATTCCAAAAAATAAGTCCATATCTAACTGTCAATAGTACGAAAATAAACAAGATCAACATCAATACTGCTGACTTCATGACCTTTTTAGCGCACCCATATTTCAGCAAGGAAACAGCCAATGCCATCTTAATGTATAGAAAACAACATGGTGATTTTCAGGATGTAGCACATATACGTAGGATAAAGTACTTGAAAGAGGCTACGGGAGTAAAAATATTGCCCTATTTGGATGTAAGATAATATGCTTGGAATAAATTGGAAAGTTATTCTCTTCGTACTTTCAAAATAACAAAACTGATCTTATGTAGATTTATCTACAATTATTTATGCTTCTTTAGCTCTGTGGTTTCGCTCAAAACTTGTTTGAATACTTTCGCTGTTATCATTTGGAAGTTGGTTCGGTGCAGAGACTGGATATGTCTCTGGCTGGGGTGCATATTTTCTTGGAATGAATTATCCATTGAAATTTATTTTGTTTGGGTTGGCAGCAATTGGAGCGATTTATTACGGACTAACGAATGACGACTAAACTTCAAGAAGTTTCGGCATTACTTTTTTATTTATCAATCTATACACCAAGTATTTTGAATCTTTCTGGAATGGCACACACAATACAATATTCTTTATAATTCTTGCTATTTCGTTTTGGTTTGTCGGCCAAAGAGCAGAAAAGATATGGAACTTGGAGTTCTTACAAAAGGAAACAAATCCTGATATAAAATCAGAATAACTGCTGGTAATATCTAAGTTTTTGTCTTTTCAACTGTAAGTTATAGAATACAGGTAATAATTACCTAGAAAATTTTTATGAATATCTATAATCATTAGTCACTTAAAGCAGTAAGGAGTAATACTTTTCCCTTACAGCAGTGTAATTATAAACTTCATCACGATTTCACTGTCTTATTTCTTAAGAAATGGTCTACTAATACCAGTGCCGCCATAGCTTCTACAATCGGTACTGCTCTAGGTACAACGCAAGGATCGTGTCTTCCTTTACCTTCTGCTATAGCTTCATTTCCAGCGATATCGACCGTTTGTTGACCAGAAACAATAGTGGCCACAGGTTTGAAAGCTACATTGAAGTTAATGGGCATACCATTGCTTATCCCTCCTTGGATACCTCCGGAATAGTTGGTTTTGGTGACTACTTTTCCATTTTCTTGTGCAAAAGCGTCATTGTGCTGGGAGCCACGCATGGCAACACTAGCAAATCCTGAACCATACTCAAATCCCTTTACTGCATTTATGCTTAACATTGATTTACCTAAGTCGGCATGCAATTTGTCAAATACTGGGGCTCCTAATCCCACAGGACATCCCGTGATGATACAAGATACTTTACCACCAATGGTATCACCTTCTTTTTTGACTTGCATGATTAGATCGATCATTTGTTGAGCAGTAGCCGCATCAGGACATCTGACGATATTATTTTCAATTTCATCAATATGAATTTCAATATTTTCATCAAGCTTAATATTTCCAACTTGAGAGACAAAAGCTATAATTTGTACACCAAGGTTTTTTAATATAGTTTTTGCTATAGCACCTGCTGCGACTCTAGCTGCTGTCTCTCTAGCCGATGATCTTCCGCCACCAGCATGGTCTCTTATACCGTATTTTGCTTGGTAGGTATAGTCTGCGTGCGATGGTCTAAATATATTTTCGATATGACTGTAATCTTTCGATTTTTGATCTGTATTTGGTATGAATATGCTAATAGGAGTTCCTGTAGATAGTCCATCGAATACACCACTTTGGATGATAAATGACTCATCTTCTTTGCGTTGTGTTACGATTTTGGACTGTCCTGGTTTGCGTCGATCAAGTTCAGATTGTATGAAATTTTCATTTATTTCAATACCTGCAGGACAACCATCTATGATGAGACCGATACCTTTACCATGCGATTCCCCAAAGGTGGTGAGCCTGAATATTTCACCAAATGTATTTGCTGCCATAGTGCAAAAGTAATGATTTATGCGTATTGCTAACAATATTTAACAGTGATTTATAGATTGATTGACATAATTAGGTAAAAAGTAGACGATTGAATTCAAACTATTGAAGAAGCCTATTGGTAAGGTAGACATATTTTATTAGCTTTGTGCCACATAGTAATTTATATGGTAAACACGCTTACTTTTTTAATCATTGGCATATTTGTAGCCTTGCTTTTTTTGAATATTTATTTTAGGGTAAAGATTCTTAAGGTTTATAAAACGTTGGTTCAGAATAAAGTAGAATTTAATTCTTCTCATATTTTTAATAAAACAAAGTTGGAGAATGAAATTTTGCCTAAATACCCAAAATTTAGTGCTGATATTTTAACTTTTACTGGGCATATTAAAAATTCCATATTTATTGCTATTGTATTAGTAGTCTTGATTACCATTATGGGTGTCATATTAAAAAACGTATAAAAAATATTTACTTGAAGATAGGATTAGTCGGAGTAGGACATCTTGGTAAGATTCACCTGAGGTGTTTATTGGGCACAAAGTTTGAATTCGTAGGCTTTTTTGATCCTAATGAAGAAGTACGCAGATCAATATCGGAAACGCATCATGTAAAACCTTACAGTGATTTGGATGCGTTAATAGCTGATGTGGATTGTATTGACGTAGTCAGTCCAACTGTTTTTCATTATGAGATTGCAAAAAAAGCAATTGTCGCAGGCAAACATGTATTTATAGAGAAGCCACTCACTGAGACGCTAGAGCAAGCAGAAGAATTGGTATTGTTATCTCGAAAACACAATGTCAAAGTTCAGGTAGGTCACGTAGAGAGATACAATCCTGCGATCAGGTCTTTGAGAAACATAAATTTTAAACCCAAATTTATTGAAGGTCATCGATTGGCTATGTTTAATCCTAGAGGTACTGATGTTTCTGTGGTTTTGGATCTTATGATTCACGATTTAGATATAGTATTAAGTATGGTTAAAGAAGAAGTGGTCGATGTCAGGGCGAATGGTGTGTGTATCGTAAGCAAGACACCAGACATTTGTAATGCTCGTATAGAATTTGCAGGTGGTACTGTTGCAAATCTAACAGCAAGTCGTATAAGTCTGAAGAATATGCGTAAAATTAGAATCTTTCAAAATGATGCTTATATTAGTCTTGATTTCCTCGAAAAAGAGGCACAAGTAGTGAAAATTGAGGAAAATGTAGAAAATGATGATTTTTCTGGCATGACGATACATACAAATGACGGTTTGAAACGTATTATTATAGATACACCAGAGATCATGAAAAACAATGCCATAGAAGACGAGTTAAATGACTTTTATGATGCTGTCACTGGTCAGTCTGATGTATTGGTTACCATTGATGATGGTTTCCGTGCTTTAAAATTGGCACACCTTATTCAGGCAAAAATCATTTAGATAAAATTTTTAGTTTGTAAAGTTATATTTTAAATGGATTTTTATCTATTTTTTAGTGGATTGCAGGTAGGTCGTTCATAAGACATTTCATAATCATTTTTGAAGAGTGTTGGGACGATTTTAAATAATTATAATTATTTTAGTCTTTCATTTTTCGTAATATTTTTTAAGCGTATGGAATTCAGATTTATATATTTTTTCTTTTTATCAAGCATTTTGGTTCTTAATTCATGTGGGATTAATGATAATGAAGACCCTATACCTGCTTTTGTTAAAATATCGGATGCTAAAGTTTTATTACCAAATGGTGTAACAGACACAGACAAAATAACGGATATTTGGGCATTTGCGGATGGCCAAATATTAGGGGTCTTCCCATTTCCTGCCGCCATTCCTATCACACTTACAGGTTCAGATATAGAGTTAACGCTTTTGGCAGGTATTAGGAATAATGGTATAAACGATACACCAGTTTTTTATCCTTTTTATAAATCTGATGTACGCGTTTTATCTCCCAAACCTGAAGAAGTTATTTCATTTATTCCCGAGTTTGTGTATGTGACCACGGCCAAAATGCCTATAAATGAAAGTTTTGAAGTAGCAAATTCTCTTGACCTTGACATCGATAACAACACGATGACTAATCTCAGTATTGTGGATGATGAATCTGCAATCGGCAATAGGTCAGGATTGATAGAATTGACTAATAGTGTTAGTTTTATTGAGATCGCTAGTCAAGTGGAGATATTGGCAGGTGAAAACGCAAGAGGTGCAAGTTATCTTGAACTAGATTATAAGGGTGAAGGAGAAATTTCGATAGGAATAGCAAAAAGACAAGGGATACAGCTTTTTGTAGAATATCTTGTTTTTGTTCCTGGTAAACAAGACTGGAACAAGATCTACATAGATCTTACAGATAAGTTGTCGCCTAGAGATTACAACGGCTACCGCATTGTAATTGGATTTAGAAGGACAGGTTTCAGCGCTACTTCCAAGATTTGGATTGATAATGTCAAACATGTTCACTTTTAGGACTTATGAGAGAGCAAAGGAAATTGGAGTTAATAATATACAGAATGGGAGATTTTCTAGCCGCATTGTTGGCTTGGTACTTCTTTTTTGCATATCGTAAATCAATTGAGTTTCCTGATATTACCTCTGCTGAAATCATATCAGATACAAAGTTATGGCAAGGTCTGCTGATCATTCCTGTGATATGGATGATTATTTATTCCATCTTTGATAAGTATAGAGACATATATAGATACTCTAGACTTGAGACATTGGGCAGCACATTTTTTACGACATTATTAGGGGTTATGTTGTTGTTTTTTACGATATTAATGGATGATGCCGCTCTAGAGCAAGTTTCTTATTTAAATTTGTTTATGCGATTGTTTATCCTACATTATTCGATTACGGCAGCATTCAGAATGGTAATACTTACAGTCGCCAATAGAAGACTGAAAGCAGGTAAAATCAGTTATAACACACTTATAATAGGTGGAGACAAAAATGCAGTAGATCTTTACGAAGAAATCATTCAGAGACCTTATAGTTTAGGACACAATTTTGTAGGCTTTATAGATAGTAATGGTCGTAGTACAAATCATCTTGAAAAATTCTTACCCAAACTTGGCAAACTAGAAACATTGGAAAGTATCCTTACTCGCAATAAGATAGAAGAAGTCATCATAGCCGTAGAGACATCTGAACATGCCAAGATGAAAGCAATCTTAGATGCATTGTTTGATTATTCGGACCAAATACTCATCAAAGTTATACCGGATACCTACGACATCATGGTGGGAACGGTCAAAATGAATCATATCTATGGTGCGGTATTGATAGAAATAGAACAGGAACTCATGCCTAATTGGCAAAAAGTGGTCAAACGTCTTATGGATTATGCCATCAGTTTTATTGCTATTTTGATTTTGTTACCAGTTATATTGATGAGTATTATTAGGGTGAAGTTATCTTCTAAGGGACCAATTTTTTACAAACAAGAGAGGATAGGCCTTAATGGAGTCCCTTTTAAGATCATTAAGTTCAGATCCATGCACGTCGGCGCAGAAAAAGATGGCCCACAGTTATCCAATGACAATGATAATAGAGTCACTTCTTGGGGCAAGGTCATGCGCAAATGGAGGATAGACGAGATTCCACAATTTTTTAATGTCATTATCGGAGATATGTCTATCGTAGGACCAAGACCTGAAAGAAAATATTATATTGATCTCATCACTAAAGAAGCGCCACATTACAAACATTTATTGAAAGTACGCCCAGGCATCACATCTTGGGGGCAGGTCAAATATGGATATGCATCCAATGTACAACAGATGTTACAAAGGCTGAAATTCGATATTCTATATATCGAAAACATGTCACTTAGCTTGGATATCAAAATCCTGTTCTATACGGTATTGGTATTAATACAAGGCAAAGGAAAGTAAATTCGGTAATTCTAAAACTAAATAATTCTGTCTTGTTGGTTTTTAAGATGTGTAGTTTCCAAACTTATCGTCTTCATTTATGTTCTAATCTCACAAAAAGATATAAAATAAATGGAAACCGTATATTTAGGTGCTGGTTGTTTTTGGTGTGTTGAAGCTGTATTTCAAAAGTTAAGAGGTGTGGATAGAGTAGCATCGGGTTATATGGGTGGACATATCAAAAATCCTGCTTACCGCGAAGTTTGTAATGGCACCACAGGTCATGCAGAAGTTATTGAAGTTGTTTTTGATCCTAATGTTATCTCATTTGAAACTTTGCTTGAAGTCTTTTGGACCACACATGATCCCACTACACTAAATAGACAGGGAGCAGATAGCGGTACTCAGTATCGATCTGCAATATTCTACACGACTGAAAATCAAAAAGATATAGCTATTGATTCAAAAAATGATATAGCACCCTCGCTGTGGAATGATGCCATTGTCACGGAGATTGTACCATCTTCAGTTTTCTATCAAGCAGATGAGTACCATCAAAATTACTTCGAATCCAATCCCGAGCAGTCTTACTGTGCTTTTGTCATCCCTCCCAAACTCAATAAATTAAAACAAAAATTTAGTCAATTAATCAAAGAATAATATGGAAGATAAATATAATCAACTTACCCCTGAAGAAGAATATGTAATCGTCAATAAAGGTACAGAAAGACCATATACAGGAGAATATGATAAGTTTTTTGCACCCGGTACGTTCATTTGTAGACGATGTAATCAGGAGTTATACCACGCCTCCTCCAAATTTGACTCAGGATGTGGTTGGCCAGCTTTTGATGACGAAATAGCTGGAGCAGTAAAAAGGATTACTGACAAAGATGGTAGACGCACAGAGATTCTGTGTAATAATTGTGGTGGTCACCTTGGACATGTTTTCATTGGAGAAAGACTAACAGCCAAAAATACACGACATTGCGTAAATTCACTATCTATAAAATTTGTACCTCAAAATGATAACGCTTAATGAAACTTTCTAAGTAATGTTTTCGTTATCATGATCTGAATTGGAACATAAATTAATATAGTAAACTAATAAAATGTCTTTCGAACAAACAAAACAAAAAGCAACTTCTTTTTTTAAAAAACTGCTTTGGATTTCGCTTCTTTCTTTGATCGTTTTTTCAGGCGTCTACTACTTTTATCGCACTATGACTGTTAGCGAAGGTACTAGGACAGGTATATTGTACAAAATATCTAAAAAAGGAAAAATATTCAAAACCTTCGAAGGCCAAATTCAACTGGCAGGTTCTGCGATCGTTTCTAAGGCTAGCACATGGGAATTTTCGGTAATTGATGAAGCAACTTACAACCTCATCCAAGAGTATGAAGGCAAAAATGTCAGACTTCATTACAATGAGCTAGAGAGTTCGTTTTTCTGGCAAGGTGATACAGATTATATGGTGTACAAGGCAGAAGAAATTAAGTAATTGGTAGTCCTTTAGTTTTCAAAAGCGCTACTCCAACCTTCTTGCATGTCGATTAGTTCATTATTTATCCAAGCATAGGACTGTGCGTGTAGCTCTTCGCCAGTCTTTCCTGTTAATGGTTTTCCGAAAGTAAGTTTGACTTCTGTCTTCCACTTAGAATATTGGTGAAAGTATTGTGGTACAAACTTCTCCAAGACCCACATATCTCTGGGAGATCTAAACTCTATGGCTACAGGGACGACAGGAATATTATTTTCAGCTGCTTCCAAAAAAGTTCCTATTCTAAATGGTAGTGTCGCTTTGTCTTTACCGACAGTACCTTCGGGATATACTAGGATATTATATCCAGATTTTATGGTCTCTACCATTTTATCTCTAGTCATTGATCTAGAGTTTTTATCTTGACGATTTACCCAAATGACACCCGTAAGTTCTGCTCCTTTATTGATGATAGGGTAGTTTGCTACTTCTGCCTTGGCTATAACAAACGCATCTAGGTACTTACAAAGTACGATAGGATCTGTAAATGATCTGTGGTTACAGACATAAAGAGCAGGGCTATCTATAGGTTGCCCTGACTTTAATACCTTGATATTGAGTACAGGGATACATACATATTTCAGATAATTTTTTCGAAGTCTCAAAGCTCGTTTTTTGCTATGTTTCAGCACAATACATGAGAAAGCATAACAAATCATAAACACAGCCATAGCTAAGAATATAATAAATATCCTTAAAGCAGCAAGGAGATTAAAGATTATTTTCACTCTTGTTTCTCTGGTTTCATTTGAGGAAAGAACAAGACATCTTGAATGGAGTTTTGATTGGTCATAATCATTGCCAATCGATCCATACCGATACCAAGCCCAGCAGTAGGTGGCATACCATATTCCAACGCTCTAAGGAAATCTTCATCTAGTACCATAGCTTCTTCATCACCACGTTTTCCGAGTTCTAGTTGACTTTCGAACCTTTGACGTTGATCAATAGGGTCATTCAACTCTGAGAAAGCATTGCAAATCTCTTTTTTGTTGCAAATGGCTTCAAATCGTTCCACTAGTCCTGGCTTTGTAGCATGTTTTTTAGCAAGTGGAGACATTTCCACTGGATAATCTGTTATGAATGTCGGTTGGATGATATTACCTTCGCATTTCTCTCCAAATATCTCATCAATCAGTTTACCTTTACCCATACTATTATCAACAGATACGTGGAGTTCACGAGCTGTCTTGCGAAGCTGATCTTCGTCCATATCGCTAATATCAATACCTGTGAAGTGTTGGATCGCTTCATACATGGTATATCGTTTCCAAGGTCTTTGGAAGTTGATTATATTATCTCCTACCTTAACTTCAGTGGTTCCGTGTAAGTCGATGGCTACTTTTTCTACCATTTCTTCCACTAGATTCATCATCCATTCATAATCTTTGTAGGCCACATATAGCTCTATTTGTGTAAATTCGGGATTGTGAAAACGACTCATTCCTTCATTTCTGAAATCTTTGCTAAACTCATATACTCCATCGAATCCACCTACTATCAATCTTTTGAGATACAGTTCATTAGCTATCCTTAGGTAAAGCTTCATGTCAAGTGTATTGTGGTGTGTAGTGAATGGCTTTGCAGCGGCTCCACCATACAGTGGCTGCAGGATGGGCGTCTCCACCTCAAGGTAACCTCTGATATTGAGGTATTCACGCATAGAGTTATACATCTTGCTTCTTTTGACGAAAACCTCTTTGATATGATCATTGACGACGAGGTCTACATATCTTTGTCTATACCTTTGTTCAGGGTCAGTAAATGCATCATAAACATTTCCATCATCATCTTTTTTGACAACAGGAAGTGGTTTTAGTGATTTGGAAAGAAGGGTTAATTCTGTCACATGAATAGAACATTCGCCTACTTGTGTATAAAAAGCATACCCTTTAATACCTATAAAGTCTCCTAGGTCAAACCATTTTTTAAATGCGTCGTTGTAAAGTACTTTATCATCACCTGGACATATATCGTCTCTAGAAATATATATTTGGATACGGCCATCTGAATCCTGCAACTCTGCAAATGATGCTTTACCCATAATACGTCGTGACATTAGTCTACCTGCAAGTGTTACTTCTTGATAGGTAGTATCTCCTTGTTTGAAGTTTTCTTTTATCTCTTTACTATTGGCTGTAACATCGAATGTAGTGCTTGGAAATGCATTTATTCCAGCTTCTGTAAGTTTATTCAGATTATCTCTTCTTACAATTTCCTGTTCGCTAAGGTGTTGCATTATTAAATTTTGATTTTGAATTGCAAAAGTAGTAATTTTAAAATTAAATATTGCATAAAAAAGGCCCATCAAAAATGATGAGCCTCTTAAAAGATTCAATTTTACAAAACTATATCTTAATATCTTCTCTCTCTCGGTTTGAAATTGTTATCCCTTCTTGGCGCTTGAGGCCTTGGTTCCGCTTTTTTGCAAACGATAGTCTGCCCATCAAAATTTGTTTCGTTAAGGCCAGCAATCGCAGCAAGTCCTGCGTCTTCACTACCCATTTCGACAAAAGCAAATCCCTTTGATTTACCAGTGTCTTTGTCCATGATTACTTTGGCTGAGACTACCTCGCCATACTGTGAAAAAAGATCTTCTAGAGCCTCAGAACTTGTTCTGTAGTTAAGCTTAGCAACAAAAATATTCATTAAAAAATAATTAAAAATAAATAAAAAGCGAATAAACCAGTCTATAAAAATGGTTGGAATTCAATGTCTAAGCAAAGATAATGGTTTAATTAATACGTTCGTCATTTTTTTTTACAAATTAGAAAATATTTATACATTTATGCTAAAATAAGCTAGAATTCATGTTGTTTTGCAAGGTGGTTGTGAATTTTTACGTATTAATATACCATTATCATTCATATTTAGGGTCGTTTTGCACCATTTATTTGTTTCTTCTTTTTTAGATTTTGACACGAATTAAAAATATTTTATGAGTTACGTTTTAAAATTAAATTGCTTTTTCTTACTCTTTTGGATCCTATCCATCGGTTGCCGCTCAAATAAAGAATCCAAATCGGATAACATTGTAGATGGAAGGCCAGCTTTAATAGGATTTGTAGATTCTACATTTGCATCAAAGGCAATAACTGATTCAGATGTTGATGGATATTTTAATCAACTTTCCATTTTAGATATGGCTATTCAAATGAAAAAATCTGTTACTCTCCAAGACAAGTCAAAAGTATTAACCCAATATAAAATATTTTTAGCCACGGAAGTTTCTGATTGGACTCAGGATGAAAAGGTACAGATGCTAGACGTGTTTGCTAGAGCAAAGAAAATTTGTGATAAAGTAAGTCCTAGATTATTTCCCGGTGACATAAAACTTATTAAAATAAAATCAAATCATTATGGTAAAGATGTCTATTACACAAGAGGCAAACATATATTAATTCCAGAGAATATTTTTGAGTCATTTGACTTTGATAAGCAATTGCCGGTGATGCTACATGAGATATTCCATGTTTTTTCCAGATACAATGAACCAGTTAGGAATGATTTGTACGCACTTATTGGTTTTAAAAAATCTGACAAAAAGATCGTACTTTCTGATGCCCTAAAGAAGATATTACTAACTAATCCGGACGGCGTTTCCCTTAATTATGTCATCAAACTAGACGATCAGAAAGATACCATTTCTGCTATTCCCGTGATTACGAGCAAATTTAGTGAGTATAAGGAATCTAACCCTTTCTTTTTTGGGTATTTAAATTTTGACTTATACGGACTTTCGAATAAAGGTGATTACTATTATGCAGAATCAACTACAACGGGTAAGACTTTAGTTAATCTTCAGAAAACACCTTCATTTTTCAAAAAAATAAAAGACAATACTCAGTACATTATCCACCCCGATGAGATAATGGCTGATAATTTTATGTTGGCTTTGCTTGCCAAAGAAAATGACGATTTCAAAAAATTTTCAGCGGTTGGTAAGCAATTAATAGATCAGGTGTTGGATCGGTTGAGTGCTTTTTGATTATTTATTTTATTGTTATTGAGTCTAGTCCGAAAAGTAGTCACAAGCTCACATTTAAATTGTTAATATATATACTAATTTGATAATCTATGTATTCCCTTAAGTGGTAGGGGTGTTCCCCTTTAGTTGTTCATCCTTTCAGGCAATCACCCTTTTAGGTGTCCACCCCTTCTAAGGCCGGTGGTCGTCGGTGGTCGGGGCCGGTG
>Ga0105045_10001376_pt1 | contig 19775 bp, 33 predicted proteins | sample MAT02_FD_78089 | JGI IMG/M metagenome (GOLD analysis project Ga0105045, IMG submission 78089) | Freshwater microbial communities from Lake Fryxell liftoff mats and glacier meltwater in Antarctica - MAT-02 (megahit assembly) | ecosystem: Environmental > Aquatic > Freshwater > Ice > Liftoff... | reverse complement strand
CCTCGCCGATAAGCCTGTGCATATCGTTGTGGCCGAACTGGCGGACTGTTCGGCGAACTTGAGGTGCACGTGCGAGTGAAGGCCGCCGACTATTGGGGCGTGTTCTTCGATATGCAGGAGGGTGTGAAGAAGGCATTCGACAAGTACGGGGGGTCCATCCCCTTTCCACAGATGGATGTACACATGCAGGGTGCTAACTGAGGATACCGCTGCGACCATGGATAGCCCCCCATCTCGTGGTCCGAGAGCTATCGGACCGCAGGAGCAGATGCTGAGTTGAAAGCCCGTGAGCTAGGCCAACACTTCTCCGTTGCTCAGTGCCTCCGTGTGCAGCGCATTGGCCTTTGCCCGACCATGCCGAACCAATGACACAAGGACCCTCTACCGAGCGCATGTGTTCCGGATATTCCACACGCAAAAGGGGCGCCTCCCGGCGCCCCTTCATGCAATTGATAGTTGCTAAGCCTTACTCGGCCTTCGCAGCTTCGTCGCCACCTTCTGCCTTAGGCGCTTCGGCCTTTGGAGCCTTAGGAGCCTTGGCTTCGTCGGCCTTCTCCCCAGCGGGGCGACGGCTACGGCGTGTCTTCTTCACTTCGGTACCGGCGGATCTCTCCTTGGTGTACACCGTGTTAAAGTCCACCAGTTCGATCATGGCCATTTCGGCAGCATCGCCCAGGCGATTGCCCAGTTTGATGATGCGTGTGTAGCCACCGGGACGGGACGCCACTTTGGGTGCCACATCGCGGAACAGGGCGGCGGTGGCCTCCTTGTTCTGCAGTTCGGTGAACACCAAGCGACGGCTGTGCGTGCTGTCGTCCTTGCTCTTGGTGATCAAGGGCTCCACAAAGCGGCGCAGGGCCTTGGCCTTGGCCAGTGTGGTCTCGATGCGCTTGTGCTCGATCAGCGAGATGGCCATGTTGCTCATGAGAGCACCACGATGGGCCTTCTTGCGGCCGAGGGCGTTGTTCTTATTTCCGTGTCTCATTGTAGTATGCGTTGGGGCACGAAACTTCGCGCCCGTACATCACTCCTTGTCCAGTTTGTACTTGCTTACGTTCATGCCGAAGCTAAGGCCCTTGCTTTCCACCAGGTCTTCCAACTCAGTGAGGCTCTTCTTGCCGAAGTTGCGGAACTTCAGGAGGTCGTTCTTGTTGAAGGAGACCAGGTCGCCCAGGGTCTCGATGTCCGCAGCCTTCAAGCAGTTCAGGGCGCGCACGCTCAGGTCCATGTCCACCAGCTTGGTCTTCAACAGCTGGCGCATGTGCAGGCTGGTCTCGTCGAACTCTTCAGCATCGTTGCTGCTGGGTCCGCCACGCTCCTCCAGATCCAAGCTGATGCGCTCATCGCTGAACAGCATGAAGTGGTGGATGAGGATCTTGGCAGCTTCCTGAAGCGCGTTCTTCGGCGTGATGCTGCCGTCGGTGGTCACCTCGATGGTGAGCTTCTCGTAGTCGGTCTTCTCCTCCACACGCGTGTTCTCCACGGTGTACTTCACGTTCTTGATCGGCGTAAAGATGGAGTCGATGAAGATGGTACCAATGGGCACACCTTCGGTCTTGTTCTCATCGGCGGGCACATAGCCACGGCCTTTGCCAACGAGAAGCTCCACATGCAGTTTCACATTGGTCTCCATGGTGGCGATCACCAGCTCAGGGTTGAGCACTTGGAAACCTGTGGTGTGCTTGCCGATATCACCGGCGGTGAACGTGTCCTTACCGGTGAGGGTGAAGGATACCTTCTCCGTGTTCACATCATCGAGCTGGCGGCGGAAGCGCACCTGCTTGAGGTTGAGGACGATCTCGGTCATGTCCTCCATGACACCTTTGATGGTGGAGAACTCGTGTTCCACACCGTCGATGCGCACGGATGTGATGGCGTGGCCCTCCAGGGAGGAGAGCAGGATGCGGCGTAGGGAGTTGCCGATGGTGATGCCGTAGCCGGGTTCAAGCGGACGGAACTCGAAGGAGCCTCGCTTTTCATCGGATTCGATCATCGTGACCTTGTCGGGCCGCTGGAATTCAAGAATGGGCATGGGTCGTCGGCTGATTAGGGTTCTTACTTCGAATACAATTCCACAATGAGCTGCTCACGGATGTTCTCCGGGATCTGCGCACGTTCGGGGAGGGCCAGGAACTTGCCGCTCATAGCGCTCGGGTTCCAATCCAACCAGTCGAACCGGTTGTTACGCACAGAGATGCTGTTCGTAATGGTCTCCAAGGAACGGCTCTTTTCACGCACAGAGATGGTCTGGCCAGCGCGCAGGCTGTAGCTGGATATGTTCACCACTTGACCATCGACGGTGATGTGCCCGTGACCGACCAGCTGGCGTGCAGCACGGCGGGTGGGGGCAATGCCCAAGCGGAACACGGTGTTGTCCAAGCGTGCCTCGCAGAGCTGCAGCAGCACCTCACCGGTGATACCCGACTTGCTGGCTGCCGTATGGAACATCTTCTCGAACTGGCGCTCGAGCACACCATAGGTGTATTTGGCCTTCTGCTTTTCGCGCAGCTGGACAGCGTATTCGCTCTCCTTCTTGCGCCTACGAGCGTTGGGTCCATGTTGACCGGGGCTGTGGGGCTTGCGCTCCATCCACTTGTCCGGGCCGTAGATCGCTTCCTTGAACTTGCGGGCGATCCGGGTCTTGGGTCCTGTGTAACGTGCCATTCTTCTTTTCTTTAGGGTGCGTGTACCGCACCAACAACGGAGCGCACGTCCATGCGCTCCTACGGGTTATTAAACGCGGCGCTTTTTGGGTGGACGGCAGCCGTTGTGGGGCATTGGGGTGGTGTCGATGATCTCGGTCACTTCGACACCGCTGTTGTGCAGGGCACGGATGGCGCTTTCGCGTCCGCCTCCTGGGCCTTTCACGAACACCTTCACCTTGCGCAGGCCAAGGTCATGGGCCTCGCGGGCAGCCTCTTCGGCGCTCACTTGACCAGCGTAAGGAGTGTTCTTCTTGCTACCGCGGAAGCCTTGCTTTCCGGAGGAGGACCAGCTGATCACTTCCCCCTTGTTGTTGGTAAGGGAGATGATGAGGTTGTTGAACGTTGCGCGGATGTGGGCCTGTCCATAGGCTTCAACCACAACGTTCTTCTTCTTCTTCTTGCCGGCTTTCTGATCTTGCTTTGCCATTGTCTTCGGTTGTCTGGTAGGACGGGGTATCGGATCATGTGCACCCAAGGAGGGCGCAGCACGATGCGCCTCTACTTGGTCGCTTTCTTCTTGTTGGCCACTGTCTTGCGCTTGCCCTTCCGGGTGCGGGCGTTGGTGCGGGTACGCTGGCCGCGCAGGGGCAGCCCGGCACGGTGGCGCAGGCCACGGTAACTTCCGATGTCCATCAGGCGCTTGATGCTCAATTGCACCTCGCTCCTCAGGGCACCTTCGGTCTTCACTTGTTCGTTGATGAACTGACGGATGCGCGCCTGCTCGTCATCGGTCCAGTCGTCCACCTTGGTGTCGGGATCCACTTCAGCGGCCTGGAGGATCTCCAAAGCCATGCTGCGGCCGATTCCATAGATGTACGTGAGGCCAATGCAGCCGCGCTTGTTCTTGGGTAGGTCTATGCCTGCGATACGTGCCATGCTCGTTCGATTATCAGCCTTGACGCTGTTTGAACTTGGGGTTCTTCTTGTTGATGATGTACAGACGCCCTTTGCGACGGACGATCTTGCAGTCCGCGGAGCGTGGTTTGAGGGAGGCCCTGACCTTCATGGTTCTCTGGTGTCTTAGCTTTTGTAACGGAAGGTGATGCGGCCTTTGCTCAAGTCGTACGGGCTCATCTCCACTTTCACTTTGTCCCCTGGCAGGATCCGGATGTAGTGCATCCTCATCTTGCCCGAGATGTGAGCAACGATCACGTGACCGTTCTCCAATTCCACGCGGAACATGGCATTGCTGAGCGCCTCTTTGATGACGCCATCCTGCTCTATTGTTCCTGTTTTGCTCATTCTTCCCTTGTCGTACTTCGTTCTCTCAGTTCTCCATGCGGGGGCGTAAAGTTCCACACCCTTACTTTCTTACAGTTCCCCTTTGCTCTTCAGTACATCGGTGATGTAACTGAACGTTGATAAGACCTCGGCTTTGTCCTTACGGACCGCCACATCGTGCTCGAAGTGTGCGCTTGGTTTTCCGTCCCTGGTGGCGATGGTCCATCCATCGTCCAGTTGCTTCACCTCCTTCACGCCCATGTTGATCATGGGTTCGATCGCGAGCACCATGCCCGTGCGCAGCTTTACGCCCTGCCCACGACGCCCGTAGTTGGGCACTTCGGGTGGTTCGTGCAGCTTGCGACCAAGTCCATGCCCCACCAGTTCGCGCACCACACCGTAGCCATTGGCTTCGGCATGTTGTTGTATCGCGAACCCGATGTCGCCGGTCCGGTTGCCTTCCACAGCAGCAGCTATGCCCAACTCAAGGCACTCCTGGGTCACGCGCAACAGACGCTTCACTTGTTCGGGTACTTCCCCGATGGTGAAGGTGTATGCGCTATCGCCGTAGAGTCCGTTCATGAGCACGCCACAATCAATGCTGGCGATGTCACCATCGCGCAACTGCCGGTCGCCCGGCAGGCCGTGTACCACTTCCTCGTTCACGCTTATCAGTAGCGTGCTCGGACAGCCATACAGACCCTTGAAGCCTGGTACTCCTCCGTTGTCCCGGATGAACTCTTCCGCCAAGCGGTCCAGCTCGCCCGTTCGAACCCCGGGGGCAATGTGTTTGGCCACTTCGGCCAAGGTCTTTCCAACAAGCAAAGAACTTTCCTTCAACAGTGCGATGTCACCATCGCTGAGATCCACCACTTTCTTGCTCATGCCCTAACCGGCCATGCCGAAAGCGGCGCCTCCCGATCTTCCTTTGATACGACCCGATTTCATCAGGCCGTCGTAATGCCTCATCAACAAGTGGCTTTCGATCTGTTGCAGGGTGTCCAACAACACACCCACCATGATCAACAGCGAAGTGCCGCCAAAGAACTGCGCAAATCCCTGCTTGATACCGAACATCATCGCGAATGCAGGCATGATGGCGACCAGACCCAGGAAGATGGCACCTGGCAAGGTGATCCTGGACAAGAGCTCATCGATGTGGCCGGCCGTTTGCTTGCCGGGCTTTACACCGGGAATGAAACCGCCATTCCGCTTCATGTCGTCCGCCAATTGGTTCGGGTTCACCGTTATGGCCGTGTAGAAGTACGTGAACAGTACCACCATCAGGAACAGGGTGAAGTTGTAGAAGAAGCCTTGGCTGTTGGCAATGCCCACCAACCACATGGGTGGTTCTTCGAAGGCTTGGGCCACATACATGGGAATGAGCACGATGGCTTGCGCGAAGATGATGGGCATCACACCTGCGGCATTCACCTTCAGAGGGATGTAGTTGCGCACGCCGCCATACTGCTTATTTCCTTGCACGCGCTTCGCGAACTGCACCGGTATTCGCCGAGTACCCTGCACAAGCAGGATACAACCCGCTATGATGAGCACCCAGAGCACCACTTCAACAAGCAGCAGTACAAGTCCTCCACCACCGGGGCCCATGCGACCCACCACTTCCTGTGCGAAACTTTGTGGAAGCGTTGCCACGATACCGATCATGATGATCAACGAGATACCGTTGCCAAGTCCTCGTTCGGTGATGCGTTCGCCCAACCACATCACGAACAACGTGGATGCGGACAGGATCACGATGCTAGTGAACAACCAGAACTGGCTGTCGGGGCGTGCTTCCGGTTCGATGGTGGTGTAGATGTATCCGGGTGCTTGGAACACGCAGATCAGGATGGTCAGGTAGCGCGTGTACTGGTTGATCTTGCGCCGACCACTTTCTTCCTTCTGCATCTTTTGCACGGCAGGTACTGCGATGCCAGCCAGCTGCATGATGATGGAAGCGGAGATGTATGGCATGATACCGAGCGCGAAGATCGACGCCCGGGTGAACGCGCCACCGGTGAAGATGGCCAGGATGGCCGCGATGCCACCGCCTGCACTGGCGTTGGCCGCCATGCGCACGCTATCAACACCGGGCAGCACGATGAAGCTTCCGATGCGATACACCAGCAACAGACCCAGCGTAATGAGGATGCGCGTGCGCAACTCATCGATGCGCCAGATGTTCTTGACAGTATCGATCAGGTTCTTCATGCCTTCTCTACTGCTACCATTGCGATCACCTGAACGCTTCCACCCTTGGCCTCGATGGCGGCCTTGGCGGTAGCACTAAAGGCGTGCGCGGTAATGTTCAGTGCACCTTTCACCTCGCCACGACCAAGCACCTTCAGCTTTTCGTTGCGGGCGATGAGCCCATTGGCGTACAGCACGGCCGGGTCGAGGACCTTCAGACCTTTGCTTTCGGCGAGTGCTTGCAGCGCATCGAGGTTGATGCCTTTGTACTCCACACGTGTCGGGTTCGTGAAACCGAACTTGGGCACGCGACGCACCAAGGGCATCTGTCCACCTTCAAAGCCACGCTTGCTGCTGTAGCCGCTGCGGCTTTGAGCACCCTTGTGGCCTTTTGTGGCAGTGCCGCCACGACCGCTGCCTTGGCCGCGACCGATACGCTTCTCCTTCTTGGTGGCTCCTTTGGCCGGTTTGAGATTGCTCAGGTCCATTTCTTTTCGCCGCTTACTGGCGTGGGATCAAGTTCGTTGTCGTTGTCGATGGTCTCAGGCTTCCTTCACGGACACCAAGTGGTGTACCTTCTCCACCATGCCACGGATCTGTGGGGTACCTTCCACTTCGGCGAATTTGCCGATGCGTCCAAGGCCAAGTGCCTTCAAAGTGGCCTTCTGCCGCTTTGGGCACTTGATCTGGCTATGTATCTGGGTAATGATCAGCTTGCTCATGGTCGTTTCGTTCCGGCTACGCGGTACGTCGATGGGTTCATCCGTTGAAAACGCGGTCCAATTTCACTCCACGCTGGCGGGCCACTTGGTTGGCATCGCGCAGGTTGGAAAGGGCTTCGATGGTGGCCTTCACCACGTTGTGCGGGTTGCTGCTGCCCTTGCTCTTGGCAAGCACATCGGTGATACCAACACTCTCCAGCACGGCGCGCATGGCGCCACCGGCGATAACACCCGTACCGTGGGCGGCAGGCTTCAGGAACACCTGTGCTCCAGCGTACTTGCCCTCCTGGCTGTGGGGGATCGTTCCCTTGAGCACAGGCACCTTCACCAGATTCTTCTTGGCATCGTCGATGCCTTTGGCAATGGCTTCCTGGACCTCCTTGGCTTTGCCCAAGCCGTGGCCTACCACACCATTCTCATTCCCCACCACCACAATTGCGGCGAAGGTGAAGGTGCGACCACCCTTGGTCACTTTGGTCACCCGGTTCAGGGCTACAAGCTTATCCTTAAGCTCGAGCTCGCTGCTTTTGACCTTCTTGCTATTCGTATCAGACATGGGGTGTGTGGGATCAGAAGTTGAGACCGGCTTCGCGGGCGGCATCGGCCAAGGCTTTCACCCGACCATGATAGAGGTAACCGTTTCGGTCAAAGACCACCAGCTCGATGCCGGCAGCTTTCGCCTTTTCGGCAATGGCTGCACCTACGAGCTTTGCTTGCTCGATCTTGGCGATGCCATTTGCCTTTTTGTCCTTCAACGATGAGGCGCTCACCAGCGTGCGGCCGGCCTCGTCGTCGATGATCTGGGCATACATGCCCGTGTTGCTGCGGTATACCGAGAGACGAGGACGAGCGGGGGTGCCAGCAAGGGACTTGCGAACACGTTGCTTGATCTTCAGTCGGCGTGCGATCCTATCGAATGCCATGGCTTTGCTTATTTACCGGCTGCTTTACCTGCCTTGCGACGTACCACTTCACCCACGAAACGCACACCCTTGCCTTTGTAAGGCTCTGGTTTGCGCAACGAGCGCAGCTTGGCGGCCACCTGACCGATTAGTTGTTTGTCCACCGATTCCAGGCGGATGATGGGGTTCTTTCCTTTTTCCTGTGTGGCGGTCACCTTGATCTGAGGCGGAAGGTCCAAGATCACCGAGTGCGAGAAGCCCAAGGACAGCAGCAACTGCTGACCCTTCGTGGTGGCGCGGTAACCCACACCCACCAGCTCCTGCTGCACGGAGAAACCTTCACTCACACCCTTCACCATGTTCGCGATCAGCGAACGGTAAAGGCCGTGCTTGGCCTTGTGTGGTTTGGCATCACTGGGACGCTCCACGGTCAGTACGCCGGAATCCTGCTTTACGGTCAGGTCCGGGTCCACGGCTTGCAACAATGTGCCCTTGGGACCTTTCACGGTCACCAAGTTCTTGTCGCTAATATTGATCTCGACCCCCTGGGGGATGTCGATCGGTGATCTTCCTATGCGTGACATGGTCGTTCTTCTGCTTAGCTCACGTAGCACAACACCTCACCACCCACGTTCAGCGAACGGGCCTCCTTGTCGGTGACCACACCCTTACTGGTGGAGATGATGGCCACGCCGAGGCCGTTGATCACGCGGGGGAGGTCCTCCACGTGGGCGTATTTGCGCAGGCCAGGGCTGCTCACGCGAGTGAGTTCCTTGATGGCACTCTGCCGGGTCTGTGCATTGTATTTCAGGGCGATCTTGATCATTCCCTGTTTGCCGTCCTCTTCCAGTTTCCAGGAAAGGATGTAGCCCTTGTCGTAAAGGATCCGCGTGATGTCCTTCTTCAGGTTGCTCGCGGGCACTTCCACGACCTTCTTGTTCGCCTGGATGGCGTTGCGCAAGCGGGTCAAATAATCGGCGATTGGATCGGTGGTCATCTTCTTTTATCGGTTTGTGGGGGCGTGAAATTTCACACCCACTACCAGCTGGACTTGGTGACGCCGGGTATCTTGCCCTCTAGGGCCATCAACCGGAACACGTAACGGGATACACCGAACACGCGCATATAACCTCGTGGGCGGCCGGTCAGTTGGCAGCGGTTGTGCAAGCGCACCTTGCTACCATTCACGGGAAGCTTCTGCAAGCCTTCCCAGTCGCCTGCTGCTTTGAGCGCGGCACGCTTGGTGGCATACTTCTCCACCATCTTCGCGCGCTTACGCTCGCGGGCTTTCATGGATTCCTTGGCCATGGTCTGTCTTTGTGTCTTTTGTTAGGGCGTGATATATCGCACCCGTACTTAGTTCTTGTCTGAGAATGGGAAGCCCAATTCACGCAACAGCGCTTTGGCCTCCGCATCGGTCTTGGCAGTGGTTACCACAGTGATGTCCATGCCTTGCATTTTCGTCACCTTGTCGATGTCGATCTCGGGGAAGATGATCTGCTCCTTCACACCGAAGGTGAAGTTGCCACGGCCATCGAAGCCCGATGCTTTCACACCGCGGAAGTCACGGGTACGGGGCAGGCTTACCGCGATCAGGCGATCGAGGAATTCGTACATGCGGTCGGCACGCAGGGTAACGCGAGCGCCGATGGGCATGCCTTTGCGCAGTTTGAAGTTGCTGATGTCCTTCTTGGACACCGTGGCTACTGCCTTCTGACCGGCGATGGTGCTCATCTCCGCAAGTGCGCTCTCTACGATCTTCTTGTCGCCCACGGCGCTTCCAAGACCTTGGTTCAGGCTGATCTTGGTGACACGGGGCACCTGCATGGGGCTCTTGTAACCGAACTCAGCTTGGAGTTTGGCGGCCACCTCGTTGTGGTATTTGGCGCGAAGCCTTGGTACGTAGCTCATCACTTGATCACCTCACCGGTGCGTTTGCTTGTGCGGACCAGCTTGCCCTCCTTGTCCCTCTTGCGACCGACACGGGTCGGTTCGCCCGACTTAGGATCGATCAACATCAGGTTGCTCACATGGATCGGGCCTTCCTTCTCCACGATGCCACCTTGTGGGTTGGCCGTGGTAGGCTTGCTGTGTTTCTTGTTCAAATTGAGACCCTCGACGATCGCGGTATTCCGTTCCCGGTCGACCTCGAGCACGCGGCCCTGTTTGGTGCGAGCGGTGCCGGCCAGGACCTTCACCATATCGCCCTTCTTGATGTGTGTCTTCTTTTGCATGACTCCTGCTATCAAAGCACCTCGGGTGCCAGGGAGATGATCTTCATGAACTTCTTCTCACGCAGCTCCTTGGCCACGGGTCCGAAGATGCGGGTGCCCTTCATTTCGCCAGCAGCGTCCAGGATCACCACGGCGTTGTCGTCGAAGCGGATGTAGCTGCCGTCCTTACGGCGGGTCTCTTTCTTGGTACGCACCACGACCGCCTTGTGTACGGTACCCTTCTTGGTGCCGCCGTTGGGCATGGCATCCTTGATGGTAACCACGATGGTGTCGCCGATGCGGGCATAGCGGCGCCCGGTGCCACCAAGCACTCGGATGCAAAGCACCTCCTTGGCTCCGCTGTTGTCGGCTACGTTAAGCCGGGATTCCTGTTGGATCATCGCTCAGTGCTTGTTACTTGGCTCGTTCGATCACTTCCACCAGACGCCAGCGCTTCAGCTTGCTCAGCGGCCGGGTCTCACTGATGCGCACGGTGTCACCGATGTGCGCCTCTTCTTTCTCGTCGTGCGCCATGAACTTGCTGGACAACTTCACGAACTTGCCGTATTTCGGGTGTTTCACCCGACGTTCGACGATCACCACCACGCTCTTGTCCATCTTATCGCTGGTGACGATGCCGACTCGTTCTTTCCTCAGATTGCGTTCCATAGCGCAGGCTTATTTCTTGATGTTCTCGATCTCGCGACGGCGTAGCTCGGTCATGACACGCGACACATCCTTGCGCTTGTGGCGCAGTTGCATCGGGCTCTCTATCGGGCTTACGGTGTGGTTGAAGCGCAGCTTGCTCAAAGCTCCACGCTCCTCCCGCAGTTTGTCCTGCAGCTCCTGCACCGTCAGGTCCTTCAATTCGGTTCCTTTCGTCTTCATGGCTCAGTGCGCTTATTGGCCATCGTAATCCTCGCGGACCACGAATTTGGTCTTGATGGGCAGCTTCTGGGCTGCAAGGCGAAGGGCTTCCTGGGCGGTGGCGGTTGGTACACCATCGACCTCGAAGATGATGCGTCCGGCGTGGCACACGGCCACCCAATGGTCCAACGAACCCTTGCCCTTACCCATGCGCACCTCTGCAGGCTTGCTGGTGACCGGCTTGTCCGGGAACACTTTGATCCACACCTGGCCTTCGCGTTTCATGAAGCGGGTAAGTGCCACACGGGCTGCTTCGATCTGGCGGCTTGTCAGCCATACGTTCTCCAAGGCTTTCAGTCCGAAGGAACCCAAGGCTACGCGATGACCGCGCTGGGCAACACCCTTCATCTTGCCCTTGTGCATATTGCGGCGTCTGCTCCGCTTCGGTTGCAACATGGCGCTTAGTTATTAGGACGGTTATTACCGCGATTTCCACCACCTCCTCCACGACGGTCACCACCTGCGGGACCGCGACGTTCGCCGCGCTCTCCGCCGGGGCCACCACGGCGCTCTCCGCCACCGCGACGCTCGGGACGATCACTGCCGCCCATGCGAGCACCCGTTACGGGACCTTTTGCCTGGCCCTGGTTGGGGCTCAGGTCCTTCTTACCGTATACCTCACCGCGCATCACCCAGCACTTGATACCGATGCGGCCCATCTTGGTGTGCGCCTCGGTAATGGCGAAGTCGATGTCGGCACGCAGGGTGTGCAGGGGCACTCGGCCCTCGCGGTAGCTCTCTGTACGGGCGATCTCGGCTCCGTTCAAGCGACCGCTAACGGTCAGCTTGATGCCTTCGGCACCCATGCGCATGCTGCTGGCCACGGCCATCTTCATGGCACGGCGGAAGCTGATGCGACCTTCGAGCTGGCGGGCAATGCTGTCGGCCACCAGGCGGGCATCCAATTCAGGACGCTTGATCTCGAAGATGTTGATCTGGACATCCTTACCGGTAAGCTTCTTGAGCTCCTCGCGCAGCTTGTCCACTTCTGCACCGCCCTTGCCGATGATGACGCCGGGGCGGGCGGTGTTGATCGTTACGGTCACGAGCTTCAAGGTGCGCTCGATGATGATGCGGCTCACGCTCGCCTTCTTCAGCCGGGCCATGAGGTACTGCCGGATCTGCTCGTCCTCGACGAGTTTGTCCGCGTACTTCTTGCCGCCGTACCAATTGCTGTCCCAGCCCTTCACAAAGCCCAGGCGGTAGCCGATCGGATGTACTTTCTGTCCCATGGTAGTGTCTCTTCTCGGCTCTTAGTTGGCAGTATCGACGATCAGGTTCACGTGGTTGCTGCGCTTCTTCATGCGGTAAGCACGGCCCTGTGGGGCAGGCAGCATACGCTTCAGGCCCTTGGCCTCGTTCACTTGGATGCTCTTCACCATGAGGCCCACTTCGTCGGCCTTACGACCTTCGTTCTTGGCCTCCCAGTTGGAGATCGCGCTCAGCAACAGCTTCTCCAGGTCGCGGCTGCTGTGGCGGGTGCTGAAGCGCAGGATACCCAGCGCCTTGTCCACCTGTACACCGCGGATCAGATCGGCCACCTGACGCATGCGGCGCGGGGACGTTGGCAGGTTGCGCAACTGTGCATTGGCCACGGTCTTCTTGGCCTCTTTACGCGCGTCGGCTGCTATTTTCTTACGGGCTCCCATGGTCCTTATTTCTTCTTGTTACCGGAGTGACCGCGGTAGGTACGCGTTGGAGCGAACTCGCCCAACTTGTGGCCCACCATGTTCTCGGTCACATAGACCGGGATGAACTTGTTGCCATTGTGTACAGCGACCGTAAGACCTACGAACTCGGGAGAGATCGTGGAGGCGCGTGACCAGGTCTTGATCACATTCTTCTTTCCGGAGGCCTGTGCATCATCCACACGCTTCGAGAGCTTGTAGTGGATGAAAGGCGGTTTCTTGAGTGAACGGCTCATGTGCTAACGTATGATCAGGCGCCCTTCTTGGCGTTGATGCGTTCGATGATGAACTTGTTGGACGGATTCTTTGGACGACGGGTCTTCTTGCCTTTGGCCAGCAGACCCTTGCGGCTGCGTGGGTGACCGCCGGAAGCGCGTCCCTCACCACCACCCATCGGGTGATCGACCGGGTTCATCGCTACAGCACGGGTGCGGGGACGACGGCCCTGCCAACGTGTGCGACCGGCTTTACCGCTCTTCTGGAGCATGTGCTCACCGTTGCCAACGGTACCCACCGTGGCCATGCAGGTAAGCAACACCATGCGCACTTCACCACTTGGCATCTTCAGGGTGGCGTACTTGCCCTCACGAGCGCTAAGCTGTGCGAAGGTGCCTGCGCTGCGGGCGATGGTGCCTCCCTGGCCGGGGTGCAGCTCCACGTTGTGGACCACGGTACCCAAGGGGATCTCGCTCAGCGGAAGGGTGTTGCCCACTTCCGGTGCGATACCGCTCTTGGCGCTTACCACCACCTGGCCCACTTGGAGACCGTTGGGAGCAAGCATGTAACGCTTCTCACCATCGGCGTAGAACAAGAGGGCGATGCGGGCACTGCGGCTCGGATCGTACTCGATGGTCTTCACCGTGGCGGGCACGCCGAATTTGTCGCGCTTCAGGTCGATGATGCGATACCGCTGCTTGTGACCGCCGCCCAAATAGCGCATGGTCATTTTGCCTTGGTTGTTACGACCACCACTTTTGTTGGTGCCGCTGGTCAGCGACTTCTCCGGCACACGCGTGGTCACGTTGTCGAAATCCGTGATCACCTTGTGACGGGTGCCGGGGGTTACCGGATTGAGTTTGCGAATGCCCATGGCTCTTCTAATGCTTCAGGGATCAGATGCTGCTGTAGAGATCGATCGCCTCGCCCGTCTTCACGGTTACGACGGCTTTCTTGTAGGTCGACGTGTGTCCCTTAAGGATGTTCGTCTTGGTGTAGCGGGTGCGGCTCTTACCGCGACAGACCATGGTGCGCACGCCCGTCACCGTGACGTTGTACTCCTTTTCTACCGCTTGTTTGATCTGCACTTTATTGCTGCCTTTGGCCACCTCGAAACCGTAGCGATTCTCACGCTCACCTTGAGCGGTCATCTTTTCGGTAACAATGGGTCGGATGATGATCTGGCTCATGGCTTACTTGGTGAGGGTGGCTTCCAGTGGGGCGATCGCGTCAGACACGATCAGGAGGCCGTTGGCGTTCATGATGTCGTAGGTGTTCAGCTCACTGGCCGTTATCACGCGGGCACCTTGGATGTTGCGTGCGCTGAGCAATACGTTGGCATCCTTGGTAGGCACCACCAGCACGCTCTTGCGATCGCCCAGTTCGAAGGCTTTCAAGAGGGCCACGAAGTCCTTGGTCTTGGGGGCGGTCATGTTCACGCCATCCAGCACCTTGATGGAACCGTCCTTCACTTTGTGGGTGAGTGCGCTGCGACGCGCCAGGTCCTTCACCTTCTTGTTCAGCTTGAAGTGGTAGTCGCGGGGTCGGGGGCCGAACACGCGCGCACCTCCCTTGAACAGAGGGCTTTTGATGGAACCCTTGCGGGATCCGCCGGTACCCTTCTGGCGGTGCAGCTTGCGGGTAGAACCCGAAACTTCACTTTTCTCCAGGGTCTTGGCTGTGCCTTGGCGCTTGTTGGCCAAATGCTGCTTCACATCCAGCCAGATGGCATGGTCGTTCGGCTCGATGGCGAACACCGCATCGTTCAGCTTGGCTTTTTTGCCGGTGGACTTGCCGTCCTTGCCGTAGATCTCGAGTTCCATCTTACTTCCAGATGATCACGATGCTACCCTTGGGACCGGGAACGGTACCCTTGAGCAACAACAGGTTCTTGCCACTGTCTACTTTCACCACTTTGAGGTTCTCCGTGGTGATCTTGTTCCCACCCATGCGGCCTGCCATACGCATGCCTTTGAACACGCGTGAAGGATAGGACGAACCACCGAGTGAACCGGGGGCGCGTGAACGGTCGTGCTGACCGTGTGTGGCTTCACCCACACCGCTGAAGCCGTGACGCTTCACCACACCTTGGAAACCTTTGCCCTTGCTGGTGCCGGTGACCGTAACGTAACCGCCTTCTTGGAAGAGGTCCACGCCGATGGTATCACCAAGCTTCAACTCCTGCTCGAATTCCACGAACTCGTGGGCTTTCACTTTAGGCGTGGTACCGGCCTTCTTGTAGTGTCCTTTCAGGGCAGAGGTGGCGTTCTTCTCGCCGCGCTCGCCGTAGGCCAACTGAACAGCCGTGTAGCCGTCCTTGTCCTCGGTCCTGATGTGCGATACCACATTGGGTGTGGCCTCGATCACCGTGCATGCTACCAAGTTCCCGTCCGTATCGAACAGGCTGGTCATGCCGATTTTTTTTCCGATCAATCCGCTCATGGCTTTGTCGTGTTAAGCGGTCAGACTTTGATCTCCACATCCACGCCGCTGGGGAGTTCCAGCTTCATCAGGGCATCGATCGTCTTGGAGGACGAGCTGTAGATGTCCATCATGCGTTTGTAGCTGCAGAGCTGGAATTGCTCGCGGGCTTTCTTGTTCACGTGCGGAGAGCGGAGCACGGTGAAAATGCGCTTGTGCGTAGGCAGTGGAATGGGTCCACTGACCACAGCGCCCGTGCTCTTCACCGTCTTAACGATCTTCTCGGCGCTCTTGTCGACGAGGTTGTGATCGTAGGACCGCAGCTTGATGCGGATCTTTTGGGTCATCGCTGTTGGCGTGTATTAGGCTGAAACTTTTCCGCGCACCTTGGCCAGAACGGCTTCGGTCACGTTATTGGGTGCAGGATCGTAGTGGCTGAATTCCATGGTGCTGCTGGCACGACCGGAACTCATGGTACGCAGGGAGGTCACGTAGCCGAACATCTCGCTCAAGGGCACTGTGCCTTTGATCGCCTTGGCTCCGGAGCGGTCCTCCATGCCTTGGATGGTACCGCGGCGACGGTTCAGGTCACCCACGATATCGCCCATGTTCTCTTCGGGTGTGATCACCTCGATCTTCATGATAGGCTCCAACAGCACTGGCTTGCACTTTGGCAGCGCGGTGCGGAAGGCCGACTTGGCGCAGATCTCGAAGCTCAGCGCATCGGAGTCCACGTTGTGGAAGCTGCCATCGTACAGGGTGACTTTCAGACTCTCCATCGGGTAGCCGGCCAGTACACCGTTCTTCAACGAAGCCTCGAAGCCCTTCGCAACAGGTTGGATGAATTCCTTTGGAATAACACCACCCTTGATCTCATCAATGAACTCCAGACCGGTCTTTTCAGGATCCGTCTGTGGCTCGATGCGCACATGGATGTCCGCGAACTTTCCGCGACCACCCGTTTGCTTCTTGTACAGTTCGCGGTGTTCGATGGTGCCGCTGATGGACTCCTTGTACTTCACCTGGGGCGCACCTTGGTTGCACTCCACCTTGAACTCGCGCTTCATGCGGTCCACGAGGATCTCCAAGTGCAGTTCGCCCATGCCACTGATCACGGTCTGGCCGGTATCCTCGTCGGTATGCACCTTGAAGGTCGGATCCTCTTCGGCCAGTTTGGCCAAAGCAGCACCCATCTTGTCCAGATCGGCCTGGGTCTTGGGTTCCACAGCGATGCCGATAACAGGCTCTGGGAAGCTCATGCTCTCCAGAATGATCGGATGGGCCTCAGCGCAAAGGGTGTCGCCTGTGCGAATGTCCTTGAACCCGACTGCTGCTCCGATGTCGCCGGCAACAATGCGTTCCACAGGGTTCTGCTTGTTGGAGTGCATCTGGAAGATGCGGCTGATGCGCTCCTTTTTGTTGCTGCGGGTATTCAGCACGTAGCTCCCTGCCTCGAGCACACCGCTGTAGGCGCGGAAGAATGCCAGACGCCCAACGAAGGGGTCGGTCGCGATCTTGAAGGCAAGACCGGCGAAAGGCTCATCGGGATCAGGGTGACGGAGGATCTCCAAGTCTGTGCGGGGATCGATACCCGTCACGGATTCGATATCCATCGGACTTGGCAGGTAGGCCATGACCGCATCAAGCATGGTCTGCACACCCTTGTTCTTGAAGGCGCTGCCACACAGGATGGGCGTAATGCTCATGTTGATCGCGCTCTTGCGGATCGCGTTCATGATCTCTTCTTCCGACAGGCTATCTGGATCGGCGAAGTACTTCTCCATCAAAGCATCGTCGCTTTCAGCAACTGCCTCGATAAGCTTGTCGCGCCACTCCTTTACGGTGTCCTTCAGATCCTCGGGAATAGGAACTTCGTTCCAGGTCATGCCTTGGTCGGACTCGTTCCAAACCATGCCACGGTTGTTCACCAGATCGATCACACCTTTGAAATCGGCTTCAGCTCCGATAGGCACTTGCAGTGGAACGGGGTTGGCTCCCAAACGCTCGCGGATCTGCTTCACCACATTGAAGAAGTCGGCACCGCTGCGATCCATCTTGTTGACGAATCCGATGCGGGGCACCTTGTATTTGTTGGCCTGGCGCCATACGGTCTCGCTCTGCGGCTCAACACCACCAACAGCGCAGAACAGTGCTACAGCACCATCGAGAACGCGCAGGCTGCGCTCCACCTCCACGGTGAAGTCCACGTGACCAGGCGTATCGATCAGGTTGATCTTGTACTTGTCGCCACGGTAATCCCAGCTGGTGGTAGTAGCAGCGCTGGTGATCGTGATACCACGCTCCTGCTCCTGCTCCATCCAATCCATGGTGGCAGCACCGTCGTGTACCTCACCGATCTTGTGTACAAGACCCGTGTAGTAGAGGATGCGCTCGGAAGTGGTGGTCTTCCCGGCATCGATGTGCGCCATGATGCCGATGTTGCGCGTGAATTTGAGGTCCCTCTTGGCCATGATCGTGCTCTCTACCGTCGTTATCAGAAACGGAAGTGACTAAAGGCCTTGTTGGCCTCGGCCATCTTGTGGATCTCTTCCTTCTTCTTGAATGCTGCACCTTCCTCTTTCGAAGCGGCCAACATCTCGTTCGCAAGCTTCACTGCCATGCTGCGCTCGTTGCGGTTGCGGGCGTACCCGATCAACCACTTCATGGCCAGCATGCGCTTGCGTTCTTCGCGCACGCTCTGTGGGATCTGGAAGTTGGCTCCACCAACGCGGCGGCTGCGTACTTCCACCTGCGGGGTAACATTAGTGACAGCCTTACGGAAGATCTCCAGACCGTCCTCACCGCTCTTTTCGGCAATGATGTCGATAGCGTCGTAGAAGATATCCAGAGCCTTGCTCTTCTTCCCGTCGAACATCAGGTTGTTCACGAACTTGGTCACCTGCACATCACCGAACTTCGGATCGGGCAGGATCGTGTGCTTGACTGCTTTCTGGCGCATGACTTATTCTGCGTGAACGGTTACTTCTTCTTCTTGGCAGGAGCCTGACCTGGCTTCGGACGCTTGGTGCCGTACTTGCTGCGGCGCTGGTTGCGGCCTTCAACACCAGAGGTGTCGAGCACGCCACGTACGATGTGGTACTTCACACCTGGCAAGTCCTTTACACGACCACCACGCACCAGCACGATGCTGTGCTCTTGGAGATTGTGTCCTTCACCGCCGATGTATGCGATCACTTCGTACCCGTTCACCAAGCGGACCTTGGCCACTTTACGAAGCGCCGAGTTCGGCTTCTTCGGAGTGGTGGTGTACACTTTGGTGCAAACACCACGGCGCTGTGGGCAGCTGGTCAATGCGACCGACTTGCTCTTGTACTCAGGGGTCACACGACCCTTGCGGATGAGCTGTTGAATGGTTGGCATGAGGTCCTTTCGTCTTGGCTGTCAGGCGTTTCCAGACATTCCTTGTTGAAAACGGGCTGCGAAAGTACTACAAATGCTCTTTCCACCATGGCCTGTTGGTAGAAATTTCTCTGGGCGCCCGTGCCACCCCGCCCCGCGCCTGCTCTGGCACGACCATGCCTCAAGTGCTGAACTCCCTGACGATCAAGGAAAGGAACGCTACAACGAGCCGCTCATTCTGGCCCGAGAAACGGGATCAGAAATGCTTGGAATATGGGCCGTAGATCAAGAACACATTACTTTTGATGAGATCAAATGATCTGATAATGGACCTGAGTACGGTTACCTATTACTCCATCGATCCGCGGATGTTGAACCTGCTGGCCACGGTACACCAGCGCTTGGGTGAAGTGCATGCCCGCCACCTGCATGCGCCGCCAGCCGATCTGGACAAGGCATACCGCGTTAGCAGTGTGCATGGCACATTGGCCATCGAGGGGGCTTTGCTCGACCACCTTCCTGTGGCCGAACTCGTTACCCGACCGGCTAGTGCGGTGGGTCCTGCCGATCTTGAGGTGGTGAATACGCACCGCGTGCTGGAGATGCTGCCCCACTTGGACCCCTTCCTTGTGAACGACCTGCGGCAGGCCCATGCCGTGCTCATGCACGGATCCTCCATGGAGGCCGGCCACTTCCGCACCGGGACCATGGATGTCGTGTATGGCGACCCCCAACCCTTGCGCACGGCCGATGCCCACGACCTGCCCGCCGTAGTGCAGGACCTGCTGCGCAATGCTGAGGAAGATGACTTCCCGCCGCTACTGACCAGCTGCATGCTGCACTTCGGCCTTATCTACCTACGCCCCTTCACAGCGGGCAATGGTAGGCTGGCCCGCCTATGGCAGCGTCGCCTCCTGATGCAGCATTGGCCGGTGTTCAGCTACCTGCCTGTAGAAGCCTTCATCCACCATGCCGAACCCGCCTACCACGCCGCGCTGGAGTACGCCGACCGCAGGGGCGATTGCGGTGGCTTTATCGTGTACCTCTTGGAGCGCATAGACCAAGCCTTGGCCGAACTGCTGGCCGAACCCGACCCCGTACGCAGCGCTCCTGACCGCGTAGTCCTCTTCCTCCAACAACCCGCTTTCAAGGATGCACCCGACCGGCTCTTCCGCCGAAAGGACTACCTGGCCTATTTCCCGGAGTT
>Ga0105045_10001374_pt1 | contig 19798 bp, 19 predicted proteins | sample MAT02_FD_78089 | JGI IMG/M metagenome (GOLD analysis project Ga0105045, IMG submission 78089) | Freshwater microbial communities from Lake Fryxell liftoff mats and glacier meltwater in Antarctica - MAT-02 (megahit assembly) | ecosystem: Environmental > Aquatic > Freshwater > Ice > Liftoff... | reverse complement strand
CTGCCAGAAGATTGGGGATTCCCCAGAGTGCGGCGTCATAAGTGCCGAGTGGCGACCCCCTGTAGCCCGAGATGAACCCCGCTGTTCTGAGGCCATAGGCACGGTCGCGGCGCGCCTGTTCTAGCGGCAACCGGACCAGTGCCTGGATTGCCGACATGAAAACGCGCCCGCCTTCCTGCGCATATTTGTCGTCGAGCGTGACAACGCGCTTGGTCACCGGGCTTCTGCCCGGCCGGCGACGAGCCGCTTGACCTCATACGACAGGACGGTTTCGTCGCGCTGGTTCTGGACCAGCACTTCAGACGCGACAACTGCGCGATTATGTTGCGAGGTCGGGCGGATTCCGAGGGTTTCGACCGTCGCCCAGACGCTGTCGCCAACGAACACAGGCCGCAGCGCCTTGGTGTTGATTTCGAGGAGTGCCTGCCCGACACCCTGAATCAGGGTCTGGAACAGCATACCCTCGATCAGGGCCTGGGTCAGCGCGGCTGGAACGATCCTGCCGGGTATGGCCGCAAACGGGCAGTCGGCGTCGATGAAGATCGCCTCGAGCATGCCGGTTACCGAAATGAAGTTGATGAGGTCGGTTTCGGTTATGGTCCGGCGCAAGGTCCGTCCCACAGGGCCGACTGCCAGATCCTGCCAGTAGCGGCCTGTCCCCATCAGCCGAAATCGATCGTCTGTCACGGCGTTCTTCATCTGCTGTTCTGCAGCCTGGCGCGGATGAAATCCGCGGACGTCCCGGAACGCTCATCGAGCCGCGCAGCGCCGAGCCGTTGACCCCAGTAGCGCTCGCTGCCGAAGGCAATTCGCCCCTGCATCAGCCGGGTGGTGTAGAGATGCAGATCATGCTCGCTGGTCACACCGATGGCACCATGCACGGCATGGGCCAGGCTGCAGACCGTCTGCGCCGCTTCGCTGACCCGTGCCTTGGCCGCCGCACTGCGCAGCGCATCGAACGAGGGCCCGGCAAGGCCGATGCGCGATGCACTCCGGGCCGACAGGACCTCCTCGGCCATGATTGCAAGATTGTGCTGGACGGCCTGGAACTTGCCGAGTGGCCGGCCAAACTGTTCCCGGGCGTTGGCGTATTCGATCGACATGGTGAGGATTTTTGACATCGCGCCAGCCATCCGCGCGCTGAGCAACGCGGCGGCAGCCGCAAGCAGGTCAATGTTTCCCGCCGGGATCGAGCCGATGACCGGGCATGTGTGCGCGACGACGCCCGCGCCGGCGTGGAAAGGATCGGCGGCCGACGGTTCCAGCCTAACAAATTCAAACCGCGCGCCCCGTGGCACAAGCGCGTGTGTCGCGTGGCCTGCCAAGGGAATGATGGCGGAAGCAGGCGCCAGAACGACAGCCATCCCCGGCGCCATCGGCAATCCGGCCTGCGCGCTCCACAGGCGGGCGACCATGGTTTCGGCGACCGGGGCTGGCAACAGGCCGGCGCCCATCGCGCAGACCAGCGGTTCGATCTCGTCGAGCGAAAGTCCGGCGCCGCCGAGCGCCTCCGGCAATAGGGCATCGAGATATCCGGACGCTTCGATCTTCGTCCAGCATGCGGGAAGGCCGGTCTTGGCAGTCCGAAGGTCCGAGACTGGCGCAGCGTCGGCCAGCAAGCGCTGGAAGCTTTCGATCAGGATAGCATCGGTCATCCGGTCACCGAAGTCCCAGGCCACGGGCAATCATGCCGCGCAAGATTTCCCGCGTCCCGCCGCGCAGCGAAAAGACCTGGGAGAGCTGCATCAGATAGGCAAGCGTGCGGAGCAACTCTGGATCGACCGGCCTGTCGGGCCGGCTGCCGACCGCGTCCGCAATGGCCACCGGGATCGCCTGCTCCAACGACGTGCCGAGATCCTTGAACATCGCGGCCTCGATTGTCGGAGCCTCGCCAGCGGCCAGCCTGGCCGCGATGCTCACGGAAACAGCGCGGAGCGCCGCCAGCCGTGCCAGCAGCAGCCCCACTGTGGTGAGGTCTTCGTCGTCATTCCGGTCCTGCAGATGCGAAATCCACAGGTCCAGCAGCACCAGGCTGGAATAGATGCGCTCGGGGCCGCTCCGTTCGAACGCCAGCTCGGCATTGACCTGCGCCCAGCCGTTTCCGGCAACGCCAACCAGGGCTTCGGCTGGAAGCTGGACATTGTCGAAATGGACTTCACTGAAGTCGCTGTCGCCTGTGCCGAGCCGGATCGACTTTTTGGCAATGCCTGGGAGAGAGAGGTCGATAATGAACTGCGACAGCCCCGCCTGCCGGTCGTCGGCCGTCCCCGACGTCCGCACCAAGGCAATCATATAGTCGGCTTCGTGCGCATAAGTCGTCCAGATCTTGGACCCCGTAAGCAGCCACCCTGCCGCATTCGGCGTGGCGCGCGAGCGGACGCTGGCAAGATCCGATCCGGCATTCGGTTCGCTCATGCCAATGCAGAACACCGTTTCACCACGACAGATTTGCGGGAGGAAGGCCAGCCGCTGGGCTTCGGTGCCATAGCGCAGGAGAAGCGGCGCGCTCTGCCGATCCCCGATCCAGTGCGCCGCGACCGGGGCGCCTGCGGCGAGCAGTTCTTCCACCACTACGAAACGGGCAAAGGCATCGAGGCCGGCACCGCCGTAATGCTTTGGCAACGTCAAACCGAGCCAGCCGCGTCGGCCAAGCTCGCGGCTGAACCCGCGATCGAACGCCGTCCAAGTCCGCGCCCGACGATGCGGCGGCCAGGTTCCGACCCAGTCGGCAAGAAAGGCCTTGATTGCGGGGCGCAACGCCTCGGCTTCGGGCGGAATTGCTGCCGGACCAAAGCCATCCAAAAGTGAAACCCTATCCATTCACCCCGCTCCCTTGAGCCGATACTAGATGGTGGGGCATCGATCCTGATCGTCTGGTGCGGAACTGAGGCTAGTCCCAAACGGCAGACGGCCGTAGATCCCGGGAGAAGAGGGGGAAGGCTGCTGCAACGAGGTGGACAATGGCGAGCGGACGGCCTCAATTCTGTTGCGACCTATCGGGAGGTTTCAACCATGCATGAGCGGGATATCGCGGAAAGACTGTCGGATATCGAAGCGGAAGCGGCGATCAGGACACGGCTGGTGCTATATTGTCGTGGAATCGACCGCCGGGACGAAGCCATATTGGCTGAGATTTTCTGGGCAGATTCGCAAGTCGAATACGGCGTGTTCGCCGGCTCGGGACAGGCGTTCGCGACGTCGATCTGCGGCTGGCTGACGGACGGTGGTGTCGAACTGACCACCCATTTGCTGGGCAACATTGCCATTTCGCAGGATGGCGACGTCGCGCACACCGAATCCTATCTCCAGGCCTATCATCGCATTCGAAAGCCCGACGGTTCCTGCTTCGACTCCATGATCGGGGGACGCTACCAGGACCGCTTCGAACAGCGGGACGGCGTGTGGCGTATCGCGTTTCGTCGCCTGGTGTTCGACTGGTTCCGCGAGTTCGAAGGAACAGGAGACTGGGCGCTCGGATCCGTCGGAGTAACCGCAGCCGCGGCGGAGATCGGTCAGGGCGGTCCCGATAACTGGGAGGAGCTGAATGCCGCGATGCGACGACGGGCCGCTGAGCGTTAACGGCGAGCGGGCGTGGATGGCAAGTCTAGGCAAGTGTCAGGTCAGTTCAGGGCATTTCATATCCGCCCCTCTTGTCGTCCGGTGGGGACAAGCTGGCGAAAAAATCGCCGCGCCGTGGGGAGGATACATGAATTCGATCATGCGAAAGCCAACCGCTACAGGATTGCGCCCTCGGTTGGTGTCAGCCTCGCTGTTGGCAATGGCCCTGGCATCGACCCAGGTTCAGGCACAGGAGGCTGCCCCGACCAGCACGGCTGCATCTGACAACGCCGCACTGGAAACGATCACGGTGACGGCAAGGCGCCGCAGTGAGAACCAGGACAGGGTGCCGGCCTCGGTCACCGCCATCGGCACCGAGCAGCTTACCCTCAGGTCCATCAATACCGAGGCCGATCTGCAGCGCACCGTGCCGGGGCTGACGATTCGGGAGAGCCTCTCGTCCAACCAGCTGAACTATTCGCTGCGCGGCCAGAGTGTTGATGCCTATTCGAGTTCGAGCCCGGGTGTGTTGCCCTATTTCAACGAATTTCAGGTCACGAACACCAGTGCGACCTCGTTTGTCGATCTGGAGTCTGTGCAGGTCGTCAAAGGGCCGCAGGGAACGTTATTCGGACGGAACACGACGGGCGGCGCCGTGCTCTATGCAACCGCCAAGCCCACGAACGACCTGTCCGGCTCGGCCCGTGTTCAGCTTGGCAGCTTCGACCTCAAGTCGGCCGACTTGGTGCTGAATCTCCCTGTCGTGTCGGATACGGTCTTGCTGAGGTTTGCCGGCACCATACGGCGCCGCGATGGGTTCCAGACCAACATCGTCGACGGGTCCAAGGGCGGCGAAGAATCCTCGCAGACCGGGCGGGCGACGCTTCTGCTGAGGCCAAGCGACCGTTTCGAAAACATCACGATGTTCCAGTACAATTCCACCAATGGAACCAATGTCGGCAGCCCTGTTTACAACGTCTACGCCTGCGGAACGGCGCCGTCCTCGGTTACCGCCTGCACCTACAGCCCGGCCGGGCTTGGGCCGGGATGGCCAATCTATCTGGCCGGCAACCCCGCCGCCTTTCCAGGAGGCCTGAGCGCCTTTGCCGATCTGCAGGCCCAGCGTGGGCCTTTCGAGGTGAGCTTCAACAGCCGGCTCGATCACAACGGCGTCTCCAAGATCCTGACGAACACGACCACCTTCAATGTGTCTGATTCCCTGCTGATCAAGAACATCGCCGGCTACAGCGACGGATCGAGCGAAGACGATACCGATGTCGATGGAACGCCGTTCGCCATCTACACCAACGGGCTCGATGAGCTTAATCTGCAGCAGAAGTTCTCATCCCGGCAGTGGTCCAACGAACTTCAGGCTCAGGGCAGCGCCTTCGACAACAAGCTGGAGTATATCGTCGGCGGCTATGTTGGATATGAGCGCAAGTATTTCTACATTCCAACCTCATTTTTTGATCTTCGGCCGGTCGTTCCGACCGTGCCCTCGGCGGACAAGGAGAATGAGCAGATCAGCCGAAACCAGGCCATATTTGCGCATCTGTCCTACACGCTTTCCGACCAGCTCAGCATCGATGCAGGCCTTCGTTATACCTGGGAGCAGGTTCGCGCCAATCACCTGCCGCGCAGCCTTTATGGTCAACTCGGTTTCGCGCCAGACGGCGTCCGGGCGAGTTTCAGCAAACCTAGCTGGAACATCGGCCTGAATTACAAGCCGTCGGACGAGTTGCTGCTTTATATCACCCACCGCGGAAGCTGGCGGTCCGGCGGGTTCAACACCAACTCGCAGCTGGCACCCGGTTCGATCGACGATGGCGGTGCCCTGTTCCTTCCCGAAACCACCAAGGACATAGAGGCCGGTTTGAAATACAACGGCAGCGGCATGGGCGTTCCGGTGCGTGTCACGCTGGCTGGGTACACCCAGTGGGTCGATAACATCCAGCGGGCAATCTATGTTAACATCACGACACCAATTCCGTTGGGGCCGACAGCACTCACGGCCAACGTGCCCCAGGCGCGCATCTCGGGATTCGAGCTCGAAGGCGAGATACGGCCGGTCCACTGGCTGACAATCGGGGGGAACCTCGCGCTCACCGATGCAAAGTTTAACAAGAACGCGGTCAACATCTTCGGGGTCACGACGGCCTTCGGCCCCTTCCCCGACACCCCGAAATGGACCGGGCTGGTATTTCTCCAGGCTGACGTTCCACTTGCTGGCGAAAATGGATCGATCTCCGCGCGAGCCGATGTCTATGCCCAGTCCAAATTCTATTATTCCAGCGTGAACGATACGATCAACCCGGGCTCCGAACTGCCCGGCTATGCGCTTGCCAATGCGCGGGTCGCCTGGAACGGGATCGCCGGCTCCAACTTCGGTGCCGCGATCTTCGTCACCAATCTGTTTGACAAGACCTACTACACCGGCGGTCTCGCGCTTGGGTCCGTGCTCGGGTTGAACACGGCAATCCCCGGCAGGCCCCGGATGTGGGGGGCAGAAGCAAGCTTCCGTTTCTGAAGAGCCGACGACAGCCTCAACGCCCTCTCCGGCAAAGCCGGGGGAGGGCGCCCTGTCAACGGGGAGGCATCCGCAAGGCCCCGTCCAGCCGGATCGTTTCGCCGTTCAGCATCGGGTTTTCGACGATCTGCTGCGCCATCAGCGCAAACTCGTCGGGCAGGCCAAGCCGCGCGGGGTGAGGCACCGACCGGCCGAGGGAGGCGCGCACATCCTCCGAGAGACGCGCCAGCAGAGGCGTGTCGAAGATGCCGGGCGCGATCGTGCAGACCCGGATTGCCTTTGAGGCCAAATCCCTGGCCGCGACGAGGGTCATCCCGACGATGCCGGCTTTTGACGAGGCATAGGGGATCTGGCCGATCTGCCCTTCGTAGGCCGCCACCGATGCAGTCATCACGATCACCCCGCGATCACCGTCCGCCAGGGGCTCGTTCCGCGCCATCGCCGCGGCCGAGAGGCGCAGAACGTTGAAGCTGCCGATAAGGTTGGTTCGGATCACGCCCTCAAAGGCTTCCAGAGAGCCCGGCTGACCTTCGCGATCGAGGACGCGCATCGTGTGGCCGCGCCCGGCGCAGTGCAGGGTCGCCCTCAGTCCGCCCCATTGCTGTGCTGCGTCCACGGCAGCGATCATGTCGGCTTCGTTCGTGACGTCGGCTGCGACGAAGCGGGCCGACTGGCCCAGGTCAGCGGCTACCGCTTCGCCCGCTGAAGACGCGAGATCAACGAGGACGACGCGCGCGCCGCCCCTCAGGAAACGCTCTGCTGTCGCGCGCCCCAACCCGGACGCGCCGCCGGTGACCATGGCCACGATACCGTCAATCTGCATGTCGCAAGCTCCCTTAAAGGCGTTCGATTATGGTGGCGTTTGCCATGCCGCCTGCCTCGCACATCGATTGCAGGCCATAGCGGCCGCCCGACTGCTCAAGCCCGTTCAGCATCGTCGTCATCAACCGCACGCCCGATGCGCCAAGCGGGTGCCCCAGCGCGATCGCGCCCCCCCTCGGGTTGAGCCTTGCGGGATCTGCGCCCAATTCTTTTGCCCATGCCAGTGGCACGCAGGCGAAAGCCTCGTTGATCTCGAAATGGTCGATGTCGCCGATTGCCATTCCGGCCTTTGCCAGCACACGCCGCGTCGCGGGAATTGGTGCGGTGAGCATCAGCAAGGGATCGTCGCCCACCACGTCGAACCCTGCAAAACGCGCGCGCGGCTTGAGGCCGAGGCGGGTCGCCATCGCCTCGCTGGCGAGCAGCATTGCGGAGGCGCCATCGGCCAGTTGGGATGAGTTTCCCGCGGTCACACCCCAATCGATCTGCGGGAATCGAGTTTGGACCTCATCCGTCTGGAAGGCTGGCTTCAGGCCGGCGAGGCCTTCAGCCGTACAGCCGGGGCGGATCGTTTCGTCGCGTTCCACAATCCCGTCAGGCGTGTTGACGGCGACAATCTCGTTCCGGAAAGCGCCGCAGGCTTGCAGGGCTTCGGCACGCTGGTGCGACTGCGCCGAATAAGCGTCCATCGCTTCGCGGGTAATCTGCCACTTCGCCGCGATAAGCTCTGCGGAAATCCCCTGCGGCACCAGGCCGGGCGCAAAGCGTTGGTTGATCGTCGGTCCGAACGGGTCCATTCCGATCCGGGCTGACCCCATCGGAATCCGGCTCATCGATTCTATTCCGCCTGCAATCACAAGATCATAGGCACCGGCGGCGATGCCCTGCGCTGCGAAGTGGACGGCCTGCTGGCTCGATCCGCATTTCCGCTCGATCATGGAGGCTGGAACATGCGGGGGAAAGCCCGCTGCCAGCAGCGCCATCCTGCCCACATTTCCGGATTGCTCGCCTGCTTGGCTGACGCAGCCTACCAGCACATCGTCGATCCGCGCCGGATCGATCCCGCTGCGTTCGACGAGCGCGGTGAGCAACTGCGCCAGAAGCTCGACGGGGTGCACGCCCGAAAGCGCCCCGCCGGCCTTGCCGCGCCCGGTCGGCGTTCTGATGCTATCGATGATCAAGGCTGCCATTGGCGCCGTCCTTCCCCGTCTGTTGGTCAGAGCGATCGCGCGATCAGCAGCTTCATGATCTCGCTGGTGCCGCCATAGATCCGGTATCCGCGGGCATCCCGGTACATCTGCGAGATCGGATACTCTGCCATGTATCCGTTGCCGCCATGCAGCTGAAGGCATTCATCGATCACCCGCGCCTGGGTTTCAGTGATCGAAAGCTTGGCCATCGAAGCCGTCGCCGCATCAAGGTCGCCGTCCAGAAGCCTTTGCGTGCAATAGTGCAAGAAAACCTTGGCAACCGTCGCGTCGGTCTTGCACTGGGCCAGCTTGAACTGGGTGTTCTGGAAGTCGATCAGGGAGCGTTTGAACAGCTGTCGATCGCGCACATAGGCGATGGTGAGCCCGAGCGCCGCCTCCATCATCGCCATTGCCTGCCAAGCAATCACTAGGCGCTCCTGCGGCAGGTTCTCCATCAGCATGTAGAAGCCGTGGCCCTCGGCCCCGAGCAGGTTGGACGCTGGCACGCGCAGATCTGAAAAGAACAGTTCGGTGGTATCACGACCGGCCTGGCCCAGCTTTTCGAGCAGCGAGCCGCGCGCGAAACCGGTACTGTCGGCATCAACGATGAACAGCGAAATGCCTCGGGAGCCGGCAGCGGCATCCGTCTTTGCCGCCACGATCACGGTATCGGCGTGAATGCCGTTCGAGATGAACGTCTTCTGTCCGTCGAGCACATAATGGTCACCGTCGCGGACGGCCGTCGTTCGCATGCCTTGCAGATCGGAACCTGCGCCCGGCTCTGTCATGGCGATCGCGAGCACCCGGTCCCCGCTACAGGCTGCCGGCAGATAGTGCTGCTTCTGCGCCTCGGTGCCGTATCTGACGAAGTAGGGCGCGACGACGGCGCTGTGCAGAGGGAGCGCGAAGTTGAGCGCATTGTGCAGCCCGAGCTCCTCCATCACCACGGCGTCGAAGCGAAAGTCGCCGCCGCTGCCGCCATAGGCTTCGGGGATCGAGGCGCCGAGCAGACCAGCTGCGCCGGCGGCGCGCCAGAGCTCCCGCGGGACCATTCCGTCCTCGCGCCAGGCGGCAGTCGCGGCCGGCCCGGCGTGCGCGTTCAGGAACCTCGCGACAGAATGCCGAAACAGCACGAGCGTCTCGTCCTCCAGGAACCCGGGCGTCTTTACGTCAATCGCTGCCATTCACTTCCCAGCTTTGATAAATCTCAGAACAACACATCGTGATTGAGTAACCCAAGCGGGTCCATCGCCGAGCGAAGGTCGCGCATCATTCGCATTTCAGCCCCGCTCCTGTGCTCGGGCAAAAATTCGCGCTTGGTCTGGCCGATGCCATGTTCGGCGGTGATCGCGCCGCCGAACCCACGGAGCACGTCAAACACGATGCGCTCGACATTGGATTCCTCGGAAACCGTTTCCGGGCCCACATGCGCTGCAATATGGATGTTGTTGTCGCCCAAATGGCCGAATGTCGCCGTTCTGACCACCGGATACCGAAGTGCGAGCGCCGACTTTACGTCCGCCATGAACGGCTCGACCTGGCGGACGTCGACACTGATGTCGAACGACACGAACGGGCTGAGTTCAGCGACCAGCACCGACGCCGCTTCACGCACGCGCCACAGGTCCGCAATCTGTTGGCCCGATGTTGCCACCGCCGCATCGACAATCAGGCCGGCGGCATAGGCGTCCTCAAGGAATGCATCGAACAATTGCTGATCGATCGCGGGCTGATAGCCCATCGTTTCGATAAGCACATAGGCGGCCTGGCCCGGCTCGAGAGGTCGGCGGTTGGTGTTGCTGCTCGCGACAAGGTCGTAATAGTCTGGCCACATCACTTCAAAGGATGAAAGCGTCATCAACCGGCGCGCAAAGGCGAGAAGGCGCAGCAGGTGCGCGTGGCTCGCCACCGAGACAAAGGCTGTGCCATGGCTGGTAGGCATTGGTACCAGCCGCATCACGGCCCGGGTCACGATGCCGATTGTCCCTTCAGTCCCGATCAGCAGCTGTTTCAGATCGTAGCCGCTGTTGTTCTTCACCAGGCGGTTCATCGAGGAGACGATCGTGCCGTCCGCCAGCACGGCTTCGAGCCCCAACACATTCTGCCGGGTCATGCCCCAGCGCAGCACACGGTTGCCTCCGGCGTTGGTGGCGATGGTGCCGCCCAGTGTGGCACTGCCCTTGGACCCTAGATCCACCGGGTAGAAGAGGTCGTGGCGAGCCGCTTCGACCTGTAACGCCTCGACGGGAACACCAGCTTCTACATCGGCGAGCTGGGTTTCGGTGCAGATATGCTCGATACGGTTCATGCGCTCCAGCGACACGATAATTTCGTTGGGGCTGGTGTAGGCGCCGCCGGCAACGCCAGTTCGCCCGCCATGGGTGACGACACGCTGGCCGAGGCGATGGCAAAGCGCCATGGCGTCCGATAGCTCGCCGGTCGCAGCGGGCCGGATCAGCAGCGCTTTCCCGGGCGGAACGTTTCGGAACGGGTCGCACGAGCGCATGAGGACATCCTCGCCCGTCAGCACGCCGCGGTCGCCCAGGATGGCCCGGAGCTTGTCTTCGACTGTGCTCATAAACCCGGGATCGGATAGCGCCGCGAGGTCTGGATGAGTTCGATATTGTAGCCGTCGGGGTCCTTGATGAAGGCCAGCGCAGGCGCGCTCGGCAGCAGGCGTTTGGGTGCTGTTATGATCTCCACGCCGGCGGCCTGAAGCTTGGCGCAAGTGCCCGCAAGGTCAGGAATCCCGATCGCGACATGGCCATAGCCGGTGCCGTGGGAATAGCCGGACTGGTTGGACGGATGTTCCCAATTGTGCGTGAGCTCGATGGCGCCCGCGTAATAGTCGGTTCCGAAACTGACAAAGGCGATCGAAAACTTGCCGGCCTCGATGTCGACGCGGCTCAGCAGGTTCATGCCGAGTTTGCTGCAATAGAAATCCAGCGCTCGATCGAGATCGGCAACCCGGATCATCGAATGCAGAAGGCGAGGTCGCTCCGCCTCACTGCCCCATTCCCAATACTGCGCTTCCTGCGACATGCACCGCCTCCACTATGGCCGCGACGTTAGCCAGGGCGCCAGAGCGTTCCATATCCACGCATCACCAGATGGTTGACCGAAGCTGCACAGCGGAAAATTTGTCCCGGCGCGACATCAACATTGCCTTGAGCTGCGGGCAGATGGTCTGCGGTCGAAATTCGCGCCGATTGCGGCCAAGCATTGGATCATGAACTTCGACGCATCCCCGGACGATGTCCGCTTCCGGGCCGATGTGCGCGCCTTCATTGAATCCAAGCTGCCCGGCGACATCCAGCGCCGCGGCCGCCACGACTATCACAGCAGCCGGGCGGATGTGGACCGCTGGATGAAGATCCTCAATCGTCGCGGCTGGAGCGCACCACATTGGCCTGTCGAACTCGGCGGGACAGGATGGAGCGCTTTGCAGCGCCACATCTTCCAGGACGAGTTGCGGCGGGCAAGAGCGCCGATCCTCGATCGCTGCGCCCTCGACCTCTTGGGCCCGGTGCTTTGCCGCTTCGGATCGCGCGAACAGCAGCAGCGCTTCCTGCCGCCAATCCTGAACGGCGACAGCTGGTGGTGCCAGGGTTTTTCCGAGCCAGGCGCCGGTTCCGACCTCGCGTCGCTGATGACGCGGGCCGATCTCGAAGGTGACCACTATCTCGTGAATGGCCACAAGATCTGGACGACCGAGGCGCATTGTGCCGACTGGATCTTCGCGCTCGTTAGAACCGACCAATCCGTGAAACCGCAGGCCGGAATTTCGTTTCTGCTGATCAACATGGAGTCCGCTGGTGTGACCCGCAGGCCGATCTGGTCGATCGATGAAGGCCTGACGCTGAACGAAATCTTCTTCGACAATGTCCGCGTGCCCGCCGAAAATCTGCTGGGCGAACCCGGCGCTGGCTGGTCCTACGCCAAGTTCCTCCTGACGAACGAACGCACGAGTTCGGCAGTGGTATCGCACACCAAGCGCGACATTGAACAGATCCGACACCTTGCGGGGAGCACCCCGACGCCATCGGGCCTGGTCATCGACGATCCGGCCTTCGCATTGAAGCTGGCGCGGCTCGAAGCGGACGTCTTCGCGCTGGAATGGTCAGTCCTGAGAGTGCTTCTTGCAGCAGACGGCGACACCGGGACTGCCGCGGTTTCGTCCCTGCTGAAGCTGCGAGGTTCCGAACTCAGCGAGCGCGCGGCACTGCTCGCCGCCGAGGCCATGGGCGAGCTTGGCCTTGCTGCCATGCCCGATCCGGACAGCCTCCACCGGATGCCCGGCAATGCTACAATGCCACCCATCGTCGACGACGAGGCAATTGGGGTTTCGGCGCGGGCGATGTTTCGGCGCGCGACCACGATCTATGGCGGCGCCAGCGAAATCCAGCGCTCCATAATCGCCAAGACCATTCTGGGGCTTTGATGGACTTCGCGTTGACCCACGAGCAGCGCGCGCTCGCCGACAGCGTTCGCCGCTTCTGCGAACGCCAGTATGATCCGGCCAGCCGTCGGGTGCTGATCGAAAATGGCGCCCATTTTTCGGCCCAGAACTGGAGGGCGTTCGTTGATCTGGGCTGGATCGGCGCGGGCGTCTCGGAAGCCGATGGGGGTTTCGGCGGCAGCGCCATCGAGACCGCCATCATCCTGCAGGAATTCGGCCGGGCGCTGGTGCTGGAACCATTCGTCGGCTTCGCTGCCCTTGCCCTGCAAACCTTGGTCGCACTCCCAGTGGGTGAAACCCGGGATTTGCTCATCGCTGCGATCCTTGCCGGGGAAGCCTATATTGCGCTCGCCCACGGCGAACCGGTGTCCCGCGGCGAGATCGAATCTTGCTCGAGCGCTGCGGAGCAGACAGCGGAGGGTTGGACCGTCAGCGGTCACAAATCTCTGGTATTGGGGGGCGCCATTGCCTCGGCCTACCTCGTCTCCGCCTGCAACAGCGAGGGAATTGCCTTGTTCTTGGTGCAGGCCGGCGCAGCAGGCGTTGTGGCCAAACCTTACCGCGCCATCGACAATCATCTTGTCGCCGATCTGCATTTCGAGGCCGCGCCGGCGACACTGGTTGCACAATCTTCCGTAGCTGGCGCCGCTATTGCTGCGGGTCACGCCCACGCGCTGGTCTGCATCTGTGCCGAGGCTATCGGCTCGATGGATGTGCTGATGGAGATCACTGGCGAGCATGTGCGAACCCGCCGCCAGTTTGGCACAACGCTGAGCAGCTTCCAGGCGGTGCAACACCGGATGGCTGATATGCTGGTCGAACTCGAGCTGGCGCGCTCGACGCTCTACTACGGCCTGGCGAATGTTGCTGTGGCCGGACCTGAGCGCGGGCATGCGCTTGCAACGATGAAAGCAGTTGTCAGTACCGCCGCGCTTTTTGTAGGGCGCAATGCAATCCAGCTCCATGGTGCAATCGGCGTGACCGACGAGTGCATTGTCAGTCACCATTACCGGCGGCTGACGGTTATCGCAGCCCTTTTCGGCAACGAGAGCCTGCACCTTCAAAAGCTGTCCGAGCTCAGGAAGCCGATCTGGCGCGCCGGGCCTATGGAAGAGTTGCTTTGACAGGTTCAGCTTCCCGGTTCATCGTAAGCCGTCGGTCTAGTTCCAGGAGGGAGAGCCACTTGCCTGAACCAGCTGGGACCGCATCGCAATGAGAACGATCTTCGCATACAGCGGCAATATCGTCGATATGAAACGCGCCTACGGAGATATCGTCCAGAGCGAGTTTTATGAAGGCGAGATTTCCGGAAGTGACGGGGCGGAATTCGATTTCACCCTTGAGAAGGCGCTCGATCACCCGATCGGGTTGATGCGAACGACCACGCGGTCGGGCATCTCCTTTCGTCGCACACTGGCAGACATCAGGCGCAACAAGGTCGGGGTTCGCGTCATTTGGTTTGTCCGCAGTGGTTCTTTGAAAATCGTTCGCTCCCAACAAACTTGCACCGTCAAGGCCGGCCAATGCGCGATTCTCGATTCCAGTACGCCATTTCTGGCAAAGGCCCAGGCTGACGAGGGCGACATCTTCGAGGCGGTCGAAGCCGTTGTCCCCGCGCGCCTGTTTCTCACACATCTTCCGGCCGCTGTTGAATTCGGATCCTCGTTCGACCTGCCTGTCGGCGAACAGCAGGTCATCCTGAAACTGCTGCATTTGCTGTTCGAAGATGGGGAGACCCTGAGCCGTCGCGCTTCGGAACATCTCGCCGGCGCCTTTCTTGAAATTATGTCAGATTATATCGGAACGTTGGCAGGCATGCCGACACCCAGGCTGCGACTATTCGACAAGCGGCTCGCCGATATCGAGAGCTATATCATGCGGAATCTCACCGATCCCGAACTATGCTACGACATGGTCGCGCAAAGATGCGGGATATCTCCACGTTATCTTTGTCATGTTCTCAAGGCCAACAACACGTCTTTCTCTGAACTTGTCTGGATGCAACGGCTGCCAAAGGCGCGCGAATGGCTGGCTTCAGCCCAGCTCCGCGCGTTCCCGATTCACGAGATCGCCTTCATGGCCGGGTTCAAGAGCGCGGCGCACTTCAGCCGCATGTTCAAGGCGACCTACGGCATTACGCCGAAGGAGTACCGCAGCCATGCCCTGGAGGGCGGCGAGCAGAAGAGCGGTGAGTTCGTTGACAGGGGAACGGCTGAGACGGCCCATTAGAGCATGTTCCGATCTTGTGGAATCACAAGAATCGGAAAGCCCTGCGGAAAAACAAGGGCATAGAGCGGCCGTTCTGATGCAGTCAGAACGAGACTCGCTCTAATTGGCGAGCGGCCGCCGCGAACACCTGACATCGTCACATCTCCTGCATCTCGAAGCTGTCCTTGCTGTTCCCACAGTCCGGGCAATACCAGTCTTCCGGAACGTCGCTCCAGCTGGTTCCCGGCAAGATACCGTCTTCGGGGATCCCCAAGGCTTCGTCATAGATGAAGCCACAGAAAACGCAGATATAGCGCTTCACGCCGTTCCGGCTCGCGCTGGAACCGGCCAAGTAAGCGGAAGGTAGCGCAGGCAATTCGCCTTGCCAGGCACTGCGATCGGGGTTTCCCCGGCCTTGACCGAGAATTCCGGGATGCGGCGCATCCATTCGTGCAGGAATACCCTCAGTTCAGTCCGCGCCAGGAAAGAGCCGACACACTGATGCACACCGCGCCCGAAAATAAGGGTCTTCTTGTCGCCACGCCCGAAATCGACGGTGAAGGGATCCGGGTAGCGGCGCGGGTCGATGCCGGCTGCCGACGTCGGTATCAGGATGCAGTCACCAGCCTTGAACGCGATTCCCTTATACTCGAGATCGTGCGCGACGACGCGCGCGATGTTCGCCAGGTGGAACCGGCGCATGATTTCTTCTAACGCATCGTTGATCAACGCCGGATCCTCGATCAACTGCTGGCGGTGCGAGGGATGGGTGGCCAGAAATTCCATCAGGAAGCCCAGCGTCGATGCAACGGTATCGAGGCCTGCCGCGACCAGCACGGTCCCGAAGCTGATGATCTCAGCCTCGCTGAATTCACGCCCATTGTCGATCCGCGCCGCCAGAATGGCGCTGAAGATATCCTTGCCCGGGTTGACGCGGCGCAGCGGTAGCACCCGTTCGGCGATATACTCTGCAACACGCTGGAAGGCTGCCACTTGGACATCGGGCTCCACCGAGCGGACGATGTCTTCGGAAATCTGCATCAGATAGGGGGTGTCTTCGACCGGCAGGTCCATCAGGCTCATCACGATGATAATCGGCATCTGCAGCGCGAAGTCCCGGATGAATTCGCATTCGCCCTTATCGATGAAGCCGTCGATCAGCCGCACGGTCAGGTCGCGCGCCACCGTTTCCAGATCACTGACTGATTTGGGGCTGAAAAACGGCGCAAGGACCTTGCGGGCGTCGGCGTGAAGCTTGCCGTCCCATTCGATGAGGGTGAGCGTGACTGGCATCGGCGGCACAGTCTGATGGATGCTGGAGAAATCTGCCGCATTGGTCAGGATCGCATCCATGTCCTCGAAGCGGGTCGCCACCCAATGACCGCCATGATGGGGGGTGTAAAAAATGTCCGGGCCGTCGTGCAACTTGCTGAAGTGGCGATAGACATCGCTCTCGCCGCGCATGTCGACAAAATCGAAGTCGTAAACCAGTTCCTTGGGAACGTGCAGAGGGACGCTCGACGTCGACATCATCATTCCATCATCCGCTTCTGTTTCAACGGTTTCAAGCTGTGGAGGCGCCGTCAATCGAATAGTCACATCCTGAAATATAGGCGCTTTCATCCGATATCAGGAACCGCACCAGCTGGGCCACTTCCTCGGGCTTTCCTGCCCGCTTCGTCGGCGTCAGCGACAGGCCCACCTCGTCCATATCGTTGCCAAAGGCCTCCGTCATGGGCGTGCGAATATATCCCGGCAGCACGGCATTGACCCGAATGCCGGCCCCGACAAGCTCCAGTGCGGCAACGCGCGTGATTCCGCGGATTGCCCACTTGGTCGCGGCATAGGCCGCAATCCCCGCGAACGGGCGGACGGCCACGCTGGAGGACAGGTTGACAATGGATCCGCCGCCGGCCGCCGCAAGCAAGGGCGTGGCATGCTTGATGCCCAAAATCGTTCCCAGCTGGTTAATCTCGAACGAGCGCGTGATCTGTTCGACGGTCAGATCCGCAATTGCACCTGGCTGAAGTATGCCGGCGTTGTTGACCAGCCCATCAAGTCGCCCGAAAGTGGCCTTCGCCACCTCGAAGAATTCGCGCCAGTCTGCCTCCCTGCTGACATCGAGGCGAACGAAGCAGGCATCGGCACCGAGCGAATGTGCCAATGCTGCACCGTCCTCGGTCAGCACGTCGCCCACCATGACTTTCGCACCCTCGGCGACGAAGAGGCGTGCCTCGGCAGCGCCCATGCCCCTCGCACCGCCGCTGATCGCTATCACTTTTCCCGACAGACTGCCCATGCTGTTCAAAATCCCTGATGCCAATCGTTATGGCCGACACATCTCCAGACGGTCGCCAGACGCGGCCGAGCGCACGACATGCAGCCAAATGCCCTCCCAAAGGCATGGCGGAAACCTTAGTGTCGGCTGCCCTCCGGTGAAAGCGGCCCTACCTGTCAGGCAAGAAGGCCTGCACGGACAGTCAACAGCTCCGCAACCCATCGATGCCAGACGGGACAGGGCGTGGTATCCCGATTGCCGCGTGAGAAGCAGCTTTTCGGGAAGAAGGGGAGCAAGCATGCCGGGCGTTGAATATTGTCGCGATCCGGGAGGATGGCTGGTGCGCCGGGATGCCGAGATGGCAGTCGCGGCACGGGCGAATGGTGACTGGCCAGACAAGACGGTCTGGAGCTTTGCTGCTGAACGCGCGGCACTGCACCCCCAACGCATACAGATGGTCGACAACGATCTCGAACTCTCCTGTGCCGATCTCGTTGAGCGGTCGCGGCGGCTGGCAAGCTATTTGCAGGCGTCGGGGCTGGCAGCAGGTGACGTGATTTCGTTCCAGCTGCCGAACTGGTGGGAGGCGGCCGTCATCGTTCTCGCCGCCGCCATGACCGGTGTGGTCGTCAACCCCATCGTGCCCATCAATCGTGAGAGTGAACTTCGTTTCATGCTCGCCGATGCCCGCGCGCGGATACTGTTCATCCCGGACACTTTCCGCGGCTACAGCCATGTCGACATGATGCGCAGGCTGGCGCCGGAGCTCCCGGACCTTCGTGTGGTGGTGGTTCGGGGGAAAGCGAAGGGCTTTGAAGAATTCGACGCCTTGCTGAGGGACATATCGCCGCTCGGCCAAGCGGTCGAGGTGGATCCAGATGCCGTCAAACTCATCATGTACACGTCGGGCACGACTGGGCGGCCCAAGGCGGTCCTGCACTCTCACAACAGCATCCATGCCGATTCCGCACGAATGATCCGGGCCCTGAAGCTTTCACCGCGCCATTTAACTTTCTGCCCGTCGCCAGTCACGCACATCAGCGGATTTCTCTGGACGCTGAACATGCCCTGGTACGGCGACATCCCGGTGGTCATGACCGACGTCTGGGACTCCCGGCAGGCCTATGACATCCTGCGCCGTCGTCGCTGTACCATCGCCATAGGTGCGACCCCGTTTCTTCAGGGCCTGGTCGACATTGCCTCCCGGGAAGGGCCGCTCCCCGATCTCGAACATTATATCTGCGGCGGGGCCGCCGTTCCGCCCAGCCTGATCTATCAGGCGGCGGAAAGGTTTCCCAATGGCATCCCCTGGAGAACCTTCGGCGCCACAGAAACCGCAACACTGACATGTGGGCCAGAAACGCGATCGATGCTTCGGATGGGGGCCGAGACCGACGGGCGGCTGATGCAGACGCAGGTAAAGATTATCGATGTCACGACTGGCCTCCCGGCAGCGCCCGGCGCCGAAGGCGAGATTCTTGTCAGATGCGCGTCAATGGCAATTGGCTATGCCCGCCCGGAAGACAATCAGGACGCCTATGATGCGGAAGGCTATTTCCGCATGGGCGACCTGGGACGCATCGTCGAACAGGATCATCTGGTCTGCACAGGGCGCAAGAAGGACCTGATCATTCGCGCCGGAGAGAACATCAGCGCGAAGGAGATCGAAGACGTGCTGATCCTTCATCCGGCGATCCAGGATGTCGCCGTTGTGTCCATGCCAAACGCGCGGACGGGCGAAGCGATCTGTGCCTTCGTCGTCGTCGCCCAGGACCAAGCCGTTGACTTGGCGCTGGTAACCAGCCTGATCGCCAAAGCGGGCCTCGCCCGCCAGAAGACCCCGGAACATGTCATTCTGGTACAAGACCTGCCCAGAACACCGGCCGGAAAGGTCCGGAAGGATCAGTTGCGCATGGTTGCCGCAGCATCAGCCTAGGCATGATCAAGCACTGAGAGAAAGCTGAGGCTAACAGGTGATAGATAGATTCACTTTGCCCGTTTCGATCTAATCCTGAACTGGCATTCCCTTGAGCAAAGTCGGTTTCTCGTGAGCCTCACGTGCAGCAAAGGCCAGTCCGCTACCGGGGGCCGGTCACAAATGAGCATTCTTCATGGCGGGCACCGATTGGACTCAAACATCCCGCTACATCGCAAGATGCCGATGCTCGAGTCCGGTTTGCGCTAGCTTACGCTGCAACACGCCACAAGCGTCTTCGAAGTCGGTCGAATTCGCCCGTCTGCTTCCCCCCTGCTTCCCCGACAATGGGCCGAAATGTCGAGGAAGCAGTGCAAATGCTACTTAACTATCTGAAAAAACTGGTGCAGTGCGCAGTCAGGACTGAACCGGTCTCCCTGTTATTCCCTGATAGTGCAGAATTTCATCGGTCAGAATGGCCTGAATCAGGCGATAACTCACTGATCGTCTTTGAGTATCTGACCTTCAGAGCAATTTCGTAACAGGGAATCCGCCCTCTCATAACAGGGAATTCCTCTCCCACATCAGGGATCAGGACTAACGGTTCAGGGATCGCTTCTGATCGACAAATGTGCGGCAGAAGAGTGGTTCCGTTCCGATAAACCGATCAATCGCAGTTGGTTGTTGCATAAGTCAAGCACTCGGCTCCAGTGATCGTAGAGGTGGCTCGGTTTGTCTGAACAGCCCCGCGCGATTGTTAAGTGGAGCGTTTGCCGGTTTCATGCCGCTGCGAGAAGCGGTTGGTTGAAGTAGGCCTGATCGGGTGTCTTGCGGTCAAGCG
>Ga0105045_10001373_pt1 | contig 19801 bp, 29 predicted proteins | sample MAT02_FD_78089 | JGI IMG/M metagenome (GOLD analysis project Ga0105045, IMG submission 78089) | Freshwater microbial communities from Lake Fryxell liftoff mats and glacier meltwater in Antarctica - MAT-02 (megahit assembly) | ecosystem: Environmental > Aquatic > Freshwater > Ice > Liftoff... | reverse complement strand
CTCCTCGGCTCTGCTCTTTCGCATCGTCAGACGGGATTCGACTGGAATAGTCATGGAAACGCAGAATATCCGCATCCGCCTCAAGGCTTTTGATCACCGCGTGCTCGATCAGGCCACCAACGACATTGCCGATACGGCGCGCCGTACGGGTGCACTTATTCGCGGTCCCATCCCGCTGCCGACGCGCATTGAAAAATTCACCGTGAACCGCGGCCCGCACATCGACAAAAAGTCGCGCGAGCAGTTCGAGGTGCGCACACACAAGCGGCTGCTCGATATCGTTCAGCCTACACCGCAAACGGTCGATGCCCTGATGAAGCTCGATCTTGCTGCTGGTGTGAATGTTGAGATCAAGCTGGCTTAGCCAGGTTAACGCCGCCGCTTTTGCGGGGGCCTCTATCGGTCGGGCTAATTGCCCGGCACAACGATAGGGTGGATACCGCCGGACAATTTCTCAGGAAATTGTCCGGGCTGCGTCCCCCGTCTCGTTTCGCCTGAAATGGCGGGACATTCAGCCCGGACGGGGCGCAGCATAAAATTTGGGTTGGCAAGCCGCGCGGGATGGTCTCGCCCGGCCTCTGTTGAGGAGTATGATCATGCGTACTGGCGTGATCGCGCGAAAAATGGGAATGACCCGGCTGTTCCAAGAAGACGGCCGCCATGTCCCCGTAACCGTCCTGAGCCTGGAAGGCTGTCAGGTGGTTTCGGTGCGCGAAAAAGAACGTGACGGTTATGTCGCCGTCCAGCTTGGCGCTGGCAGCGCCAAGGCCAAGAATGTAGCCAAGCCGCAGCGCGGCCAGTTCGGCAAAGCCGAAGTGGAGCTGAAGGCCAAGCTCGTCGAATTTCGCGTCGCTGACGATGCTGTGCTCGAAGTTGGTGCCGAGATTTCGGCAGACCATTTCGTCGCGGGTCAGATCGTCGATGTTTCAGGCGTCACGCAGGGCAAGGGCTTTGCCGGGGCAATGAAGCGCTGGGGTTTCGGCGGTATGCGCGCCACTCACGGCGTGTCGATCAGTCACCGTGCCCATGGTTCGACGGGTAACCGTCAGGATCCGGGCCGGGTCTTCAAAAACAAGAAGATGGCCGGTCACATGGGCGCGCGCAACCGTACTCAGCAGAATCTGGAAATCGTCCGCACCGATGTGGAACGCGGTCTCCTGTTCGTGCGCGGCTCGGTGCCGGGTTCGAAGGGTGGCTGGCTGATGGTCAATGATGCGGTCAAGCTGCCGCGTCATCCGGAAGCACCCTATCCCGCCGCAATTAAATCTGCGGCCAATGTCAATCATGACGCGCCTGCCGAGACGCCTGCGGATGATACCGCAGTCGCTGACACGGCAGCCGACAGCGTGCAGGAGTCCTGAGCATGAAAATCACGGTTCAGACCCTGGGGGGCACTGGCTCCGCTAAGGCTGGCGGCGATGTCGAGTTGAATGACGATGTGTTCGGTGTGGCACCGCGCGCCGACATTTTGCACCGCGTCGTTACCTGGCAGCTCGAAAAGCGTCGCGGCCCGGCGCGTGCCGCCCGCGAGCGCAGCGAAGTATCGCGTACCGGCAAGAAGTTCGGCAATCAGAAGGGTGGCGGTACGGCCCGTCACGGCGATCGCCGCGCGCCAATCTTTATCGGCGGTGGCAAGGCCCACGGCCCGCGTGCACGCAGCTTTGGCCATTCGCTCAACAAGAAAATCCGCACTCTCGGCCTGAAAATGGCGCTGTCGGACAAGGCGATGGGCGGCAAGCTCATGGTCATTGAGACCCTTGAGCTGAAGGATGCCAAGACGAAACTGCTGGCTGGCAAGCTGGGCAAGCTGGAACTGGGCAATCGCACCTTGTTCATCGATGGCGATGCCGTGGAAACCAGCTTCGCGCTGGCCTCGGCCAATTTGATCGGTATCGATGCGATGCCCGCAATTGGCGCGAATGTTTATGACATCTTGCGCGCCGACACGCTCGTACTGACCCGCGCTGCGGTCGAAAAGCTGGAGGCACGGTTCAATGGCTAAGGCAAAAACTATCGATGCACGTCATTACGACGTCATCCTCGCGCCGGTGATTACCGAAAAGTCGACACAGCTCAGCGAATTTAACGCGGTGGTGTTTAAGGTTTCGGAAGATGCGACCAAGCCTGCGATCAAGGCGGCCGTAGAAGCATTGTTTGATGTTAAGGTGATGAAGGTCAACACCATGATCACCAAGGGCAAGACCAAGCGCTGGAAGGGTAAACCTTACACGCGCAGCGACGTCAAAAAGGCGATTGTGACGCTGGCCGAAGGCCAGTCGATCGACGTCACGACCGGCGTCTGAGGCCAGGAACGGAAACAGAAAAATGGCACTCAAATCCTATAATCCGACCAGCCCCGCACAGCGCGGCTTGATCTTAGTTGACCGGTCCAAGCTGTGGAAGGGCAAGCCCCTAAAGGCGCTGACCGAAGGCAAGAGCAAGACCGGCGGCCGCAACAATATGGGCCATGTCACGTCGCGCGGTATCGGCGGCGGTCATAAGCAGCGCTATCGCATCGTCGATTTCAAGCGCCGCAAATGGGACATGCCCGCCACGGTCGAGCGGATGGAATATGACCCCAACCGCACCGCTTTCATCGCGCTGCTGCGCTATGAAGATGGTACGCAGACCTATATTCTTGCACCGCAGCGCCTGGCCGTTGGTGATACGGTTGTTGCCGCCAAGAAAACCGACGTGAAGCCGGGTAATGCGATGGAATTGTCGCAGATGCCAGTGGGCACAATCGTCCACAATATCGAAATGAAGCCTGGCAAGGGCGGACAAATTGCCCGCGCAGCTGGCACCTATGCACAGGTTGTTGGCCGTGACCGTGGTCTCGTGATCGTCCGCCTTAACTCAGGCGAGCAGCGCTACATCCGCGGTGATTGCATGGGTTCGGTGGGTGCCGTGTCAAACCCCGATAACGGCAACCAGACGCTGGCCAAGGCTGGCCGTAACCGCTGGGCTGGCAAAAAGCCGCTGACGCGCGGCGTTGCCAAGAACCCGGTCGATCACCCGCATGGCGGCGGCGAAGGCCGCACCTCGGGCGGCCGTCATCCGGTCACCCCCTGGGGCAAGCCGACCAAGGGTGCTCGTACCCGCAACAACAAGCGCACCGATGGCATGATCATCCGGTCGCGCCATGCGAAGAAGAAGAGGTAAGCCATGGCACGCTCAGTCTGGAAAGGTCCGTTTGTCGACCTGCATCTGCTGAAGAAAGCCGAGTCCGCGACGGAAGGCAGCAGCATACCGATCAAAACCTGGTCGCGTCGCTCCACCATCCTGCCGCAGTTCGTCGGGCTGACCTTCAGCGTCTATAACGGCCGTAAATTTGTGCCGGTGTCGGTGAACGAAGATATGGTCGGCATGAAACTGGGTGAATTTGCGCCGACGCGCTTCTTCCCTGGGCATGCGGCTGACAAGAAGGGCAAACGCTGATGTCCAAAGCAAAAGCTCCCCGCCGCGTTGCGGAAAACGAGGCGCTGTCGGTCGGCACGCAGATTCGCGGATCAGCGCAAAAGCTGAACCTCGTCGCTGCGCTGATACGTGGCCGCCGCGTTGAAGAGGCAATGAACATCCTCTCCTTCTCGAAAAAAGCGATGGCCGTTGATGTGCGCAAGGTGCTCGCCAGCGCGGTTGCCAATGCTGAAAACAACCACAATCTGGATGTTGATGCACTGGTCGTGTCAGAAGCGAGTGTTGGCAAATCAATCTCGATGAAGCGCTGGCATGCACGCGGCCGCGGCAAATCGACTCGCATTGTCAAGCCGTTCAGCCGCATCCGCATCGTCGTTCAAGAAAAAGCAGAAGAGGCGTAACATGGGCCAGAAGAGCAATCCGATCGGCCTGCGCCTGCAGGTCAACCGCACTTGGGACAGCCGCTGGTTTGCCGAGGGTGGCGACTATGGCCGTATGCTGATTGAGGATCTGAGGATTCGCCAGTATATTTTCAAGGAACTGCCGCAAGCCGCCATTTCCAAAGTGGTCATCGAGCGTCCAGCGCGCCTGTGCCGTGTGTCGGTTTATGCCGCACGCCCGGGCGTGATCATCGGCAAAAAGGGCGCCGATATCGAAAAGCTCAAGAAGGCGCTTGGCGCTTTCACCAAAAGCGAAGTGTCGTTGAACATCGTCGAAATTCGTAAGCCCGAAGTTGACGCCAGGCTTGTTGGTCAGGGCATTGCAGACCAGCTGGAGCGCCGCGTGGCATTCCGCCGTGCCATGAAGCGTGCCGTGCAGTCGGCCATGCGGCTGGGCGCTGAAGGCATTCGGATCAACTGCGCTGGCCGTCTTGGCGGCGCGGAAATCGCCCGGACCGAATGGTATCGCGAAGGCCGGGTGCCGCTGCACACGCTGCGCGCCAATGTCGATTATGCCGAAGCCACCGCGCACACCGCTTATGGCGTATGCGGGATCAAGGTCTGGATCTTCAAGGGCGAGATTCTGGGTCATGACCCGACCGCGACTGACCGCCTGATGCTCGACGCGCAGACTACGGGCGTTCGCCCGGCGCGCGAAGATCGTCGCTAAGGACTGCTGATATGTTGCAACCGAAAAAAACCAAGTTTCGCAAGGCGTTCAAAGGCCGTATCCATGGCAATGCCAAGGGTGGAACCGATCTTAACTTTGGCTCCTACGGGCTGAAGGCGATGGAGCCGGAGCGGATCACTGCGCGCCAGATCGAAGCGGCTCGCCGTGCGATCAGCCGCGCCATCAAGCGCCAGGGGCGTTTGTGGATCCGGATCTTCCCCGACCTTCCTGTGTCGTCGAAACCTGCCGAGGTCCGCATGGGCAAGGGCAAGGGTTCGCCAGAATTCTGGGCCGCGCGCGTGAAGCCGGGCCGTATCCTGTTTGAACTTGATGGGGTGCCGGGTCCGGTCGCCGCATTGGCATTCGAACGCGCGGCGATGAAGTTGCCGATCAAGACCAAAGTTGTTGCCCGTCTTGGCGACACCACGCATCTGGAGGGTTAAGGTCATGTCAATGGAAAAGACCACCGACCTGCGCGCCAAAACGGATGACCAATTGTCTGAAAATTTGGGCGAGCTGAAGCGTGAAGCGTTCAATCTGCGTTTTCAGGCCGCCACCGGCCAGATGGAAAAGGCGTCGCGGGTAAAAGAAGTCCGCCGCTCGATCGCACGTATTAAAACTGTCCAGACCGAGCGTAACCGCTCGGCGGCGAAGTAAGGAGCACCCAGATGCCAAAGCGCATTCTGACTGGCACCATAGTGTCCGACAAGGGCGACAAAACCGTCGTCGTGAGCGTTGAGCGGAAGGTTAAGCACCCGCTTTATGGCAAGATTATTCGGCTATCGAAGAAATATCATGCCCATGACGAAGACAATGTTTTCAAAGCTGGTGAAACCGTCCGTATCGAAGAAACGCGGCCAGTATCGAAGCTGAAAACATGGCGGGTACTCGATCGGGTTGATACGCGCGCGGCTCCGAAATCCGCCGCTCCCGCTGCTGAAGGCTGACGCTGAAAGCTCTTGGTTTTTACGGAACCGCCGGGATGACCCGGTAGGCCAAAAAGGAAGGAAATGCATCGATGATCCAGATGCAGTCACAGTTGGAGGTCGCTGACAACAGCGGCGCCAAGCGCGTCCAGTGCATTAAGGTGCTGGGCGGCTCTAAACGTCGCACCGCCGGTGTCGGCGATGTCATTGTCGTGTCGGTGAAGGAAGCCCAGCCGCGCACCAAAGTGAAAAAGGGTGACGTGCACCGCGCCGTCATCGTCCGCACCCGTAAAGATGTTCGCCGCGCCGATGGCAGCGTGATCCGTTTCGACGGCAATGCCGCCGTGCTGATCAACAAAAACCAGGAACCGATCGGTACGCGCATCTTTGGCCCCGTTGTCCGCGAGCTGCGCGGCAAGGGTTTCATGAAGATCATCAGCCTGGCGCCGGAGGTCTTGTAATCATGGGCATGGCAAAGATCAAAAAAGGTGACACCGTCGTGATCCTGTCCGGCAAGGACAAGGGTAAGTCGGGCGAAGTGACCAAGAGCCTGCCGAAAGACGGCAAGGTTATTGTGGCTGGCGTTAACATCATCACACGGCACAAAAAGCCGAGCCAGACGAATCCGCAGGGCGGTCTGGAGCGCAGCGAAGCGCCGCTTGCCGTTTGCAAGGTCGCTATTGCCGACCCCAAGACCGGCAAGCCGACACGCGTGCGTTTCGACATCAAGGATGGCAAGAAGGTTCGCATTGCTGTGAAGTCCGGGGAGACCCTCAATGGCTGATAAATATACCCCCCGCATGAAGACCCGCTATGATGCGGAGATCGTCAAGGCGATGACCGAGAAATTCGGTTATAAAAATGCGATGGAAGTGCCAAGGATCGACAAGATCACGCTGAACATGGGCGTGGGCGATGCGGTTCAGGACAAAAAGAAGGTCGATACGGCTGCATCCGAAATGGAATTGATTGCTGGCCAAAAGCCGGTGGTTACCAAGGCGAAGAAGTCGATTGCGGCCTTCAAGCTGCGCGAAGGCATGCCAATCGGCTGCAAGGTGACGCTGCGCCGTGAGCGGATGTATGAATTTCTCGACCGGCTGATCACCGTTGCGATGCCGCGTATCCGCGATTTTCGCGGTGTGTCGCCGAAAAGCTTTGATGGTCGCGGCAATTATGCCCTTGGCCTGAAAGAGCAGATCATCTTCCCTGAAATCAACTATGACCGCATTGATCAAGTGCGCGGCATGGATGTGATCGTAACCACCACCGCGCGGACGGATGATGAAGCCCGCGAACTGCTTCGGCTGTTCGGCTTCCCCTTCCCCATCGAAGCCCAGGAAAAGGAAGCGGCCTGATCCGGTAAGGATCATGCCGACTTCCTCTGACCGACAAGGAAAGAGAACTTAAGTCATGGCGAAACTGAGTTCCATGCTCAAGAATGAGCGTCGCAAAAAGCTGGTGAAGAAATACGCCGGCCGTTATGCGAAGTTAAAGGCGATGGCGAAAGACCAGTCGCTCGACGATGGCGAGCGGCTGATCGCGCGCCTCAAAATGGCGGAAATTCCGCGCAACGGGAATCCGACCCGCATCCGCAACCGCTGCGAGCTGACCGGACGTCCGCGCGCATATTACCGCAAATTCCGGCTGTGCCGCATTCAGCTCCGGGATCTGGCCAACAAAGGCCTCATCCCCGGTGTCGTGAAGTCGAGCTGGTAAGGATAGACCAAGATGGCAATGACCGATCCTCTGGGTGATATGCTCACCCGCATCCGCAATGGCCAGCGCGCCAAGAAGGACAGTGTCCTGACGCCGGCTTCAACGCTGCGCGTCCGCGTGCTCGACGTGCTCCAGCGCGAAGGCTATATCCGTGGCTACAGCGAAGAAGCCTTGGGCTTGAAGGGCGAGCACAAAGGCTTGCGCATCGAGCTTAAATATTTCGAAGGCCAGCCGGCTATCCAGCATGTTGCCCGCGTGTCGAAACCGGGCCGCCGCGTCTATTCGGGTTCGAAAGAACTTCCGATCGTCCGCAACGGCTTGGGCATCACGATTGTCTCGACGCCGCGCGGTGTTCTTTCGGATGCCGAAGCACGCGAACTGAACGTTGGCGGCGAAGTCTTGGCGGAGGTGTTCTGATGTCCCGTATTGGTAAGAAACCTGTTGCAATTCCAGGCGGTGTGTCGGCTGCAATCGAAGCCGGGCTGTTGTCGGTCAAGGGCCCAAAGGGCACACTTACGCTCCCGCTGTTTGCTGACATCTCTTATGAAGTCGGCGAAGGCCAGATCCTGGTGCAGCCCGCCAATGCCTCCAAGCGCGCGCGCGCGTTCTGGGGCATGCAGCGCACGCTGGTCCAGAACCTTGTTCTCGGTGTTACCGATGGCTTTTCCAAGGTTCTGGAAATTACCGGGGTCGGTTATCGTGCGAATGCGCAGGGCCGTATGCTAAAGCTCCAGCTCGGCTACAGCCACGATGTCGATTATGCGATACCCGATGGTATCGAGATCAAGACGCCCGACAATACGACGATCGAGATCAGCGGCATCGACCGGCAAAAGGTTGGCCAGGTCGCAGCAGAAATTCGCCGCTGGCGTAAGCCCGAACCCTATAAGGGCAAGGGCATCAAATATCGCGGTGAGTTCATCTTCCGCAAAGAAGGCAAGAAGAAGTAAGCCATGGCACATCTTACCCAATTCGAAAAACGTCGCCAGCGGGTACGTTCCGCACTTCGCCAACGTGCCGGTGGCCGCGCACGGCTTTCGGTGCACCGCTCCGGTCGTCATATTTATGCGCAAGTCATCGACGATGCGGCTGGCCGCACGGTTGCGGCTGCCTCGACGCTCGATAAGGACGTCCGTGGCACCGCCGGCTCAAACACCTTGGCCGCTGCCGAAGTTGGCAAACGGATCGCCGCTGCTGCGAAAGAAGCGGGTGTGACGCAGGTCGTGTTTGATCGCGGCGGTTTCCTGTTCCACGGCCGCATCAAGGCGCTGGCCGATGCTGCCCGCGCTGGCGGATTGGAGTTTTAAGACATGGCTGATGAAATTCTGAATGCCGAACCCGCCGCTGCTGCACCGGCCGAAGACACTGCCGCGCCGCGCCGCGGTCGTGGTGGCCGCACGGGTGGTGGTCGCGATGGCGGCGGTGGTGGTCGTGGTCGCCGTGATGATCGGCGTCCGCCCCGCGACGACGATGGCGGCGAGGAACTGATCGAAAAGCTCGTCCACATCAACCGCGTGTCAAAAACGGTCAAGGGCGGCAAGCGCTTTGGCTTTGCAGCCCTGGTTGTTGTCGGTGACGGCAAGGGCCGCGTTGGTTTTGGACATGGCAAGGCGCGCGAAGTGCCGGAAGCCATTTCAAAGGCGACCGCTGCGGCGAAGAAAGCGATGATCCGCGTGCCGTTGAAAGACGGACGCACGCTGCATCATGATGGCCGCGGTCATTTCGGCGCTGGCAATGTTACCGTGCGTTCGGCCCCCGCCGGAACCGGTATTATCGCTGGTGGCCCAATGCGCGCCGTGTTCGAATCGCTGGGTGTGGCCGATGTCGTAACCAAATCGATCGGCACCTCGAACCCATATAACATGGTGCGGGCAACCTTTGAGGCGCTTGGCGAACAGACCAGTCCCAAATCGGTAGCGCAGCGCCGCGGCAAGAAGGTTTCGGATCTGCTGAAGCGTGGCGGTGCATCGGCGAAGGTCGCCGACGCCGAAGCCGCAGCCGTGACGGAGTAAGCAAAATGGCTAAAGAAACCAAAAAGACCGTCAAGGTAAGGCAGATTGGTTCGCCGATCCGTCGCCCCTCCAGCCAGCGTAAGATTCTTACCGGGCTGGGTCTGGGCAAAATGCACCGCGTCGTCGAGCTGGAAGACAGCCCCGAAGTACGCGGCATGATCCGCAAGCTGCCGCACATGGTGGAAGTGGTCGATTGAACGATAGCGGCGGCGGTCAACCGGACCGCCGTCATTCCGGTGAAAGCCGGGACCGGTTGCGCATCGCGCGCTGTGCAACGGGCTAAAGCAAAAGATGGGCCTCCGCCTGCGTGGGGGCAAACTATAGCGAGTGCAGACAATGAAACTTAACGAACTTCGTGACAATGGTGGCGCCCGCAAGGGCCGGATGCGCGTCGGACGCGGCATCGGTTCGGGCAAGGGCAAGACCGCCGGGCGCGGTCAAAAGGGTCAGAAGGCCCGTTCCGGCGTCGCCATCAACGGCTTTGAAGGCGGCCAGATGCCGCTCCACATGCGTATTCCAAAGCGTGGCTTTAACAACATCTTCGGCACCGATTATGCCATCGTAAATCTGGGCATGATCCAGAAGCTGGTCGATGCCAAAAAGCTTGATGCCAAGGCTGTGATTGACCACGCAGCGCTGAAGGCCGCTGGCCTGGCGCGCGGCGGCAAGGACGGCGTCCGCCTGCTGGCCAAGGGCGAACTGACAGCGAAGCTCAGCTTTGAAGTTGCGGGCGCATCGGCTAGCGCGGTTGCCGCGGTGGAAAAAGCTGGTGGTTCGGTGAAGCAGACTGCCAAGGCTGCTGAAACCGCGCAGGATTGATTTTTCGCAAAAGGGGCAGGGCATGCGTTCCTGTCCCTTTTGCCAATTTGCCGCTTTCCCCTTGCGCAACGCCCGCGCCATCCGCATTTAGGCCCGGGCCGCGATGGGGTGGGGCCGTAAGCATTTAAGGACAAGCGTCGATGGCCTCTCGCGCCGATCAACTGGCATCCAATCTCAACCTGTCGAAATTCGGGCAGGCCACCGAGCTTAAGAACCGCATCTGGTTCACTATGGGCGCGTTGATTATCTTTCGTTTTCTGTCGTTCGTGCCGCTGCCGGGCGTTGACCCGGTCGCGCTGGCACGGCTGTATGAACAGGCCGCGTCGGGCGGTGTGCTTGACATTTTCAACACTTTTTCGGGCGGCAGCCTTGAACGCATGAGCATCATCGCGCTTGGCGTGATGCCCTATATCACCGCGTCGATCGTCGTTCAGCTTGCCTCGGCGCTGTCGCCGACACTTGCTGCGATGAAGAAAGAGGGCGAGAGCGGGCGCAAGAAACTTAACCAATACACGCGCTATGGCACGGTGGCGCTGACCGCGATTCAGGGCTATTTCGTCGCTGTGAGCCTGGAGACACTGGGCCAGTCGCAGGGTATCGCTGCGGTGATCGACCCCGGCATGCTGTTCCGCATCTCGGCTGTCATCAGCATCGTCGGTGGTACGCTGTTCCTGATGTGGCTGGGGGAACAAATCACCAGCCGCGGCATCGGCAACGGCATTTCGCTGATCATCATGGCGGGCATTCTGGCACAGTTGCCGCGCAGTTTTGCGCAACTGTTCGAACAGGGGCGGTCGGGCGCAACGGGCGGCGGCACCATTTTGGCCGTGCTGATCGGCGCGATTGCGATCATCGCTTTTATCAGTTTCATGGAACGTGCCCAGCGCCGCGTGCTAGTGCAATATCCCAAGCGCGCCACACAAAATGGTTCGATGCAGGCTGATCGCAGTCATCTGCCGCTGAAGGTGAACACCGCTGGCGTCATCCCGCCGATCTTTGCCAGTTCGCTGTTGCTGATGCCGCTGACCGTCACGCAATTGATGGGCCAGGGCGTCGATGGGGACACCACATCGGGCAGCCTTCTCATCACGCTGAACCAACTGCTTGCGCATGGCCAGCCGCTGTACATGCTGCTTTATGGGCTGGGCATCGTATTCTTTTGCTTCTTCTATGTCGCCGTGGTCTTCAATCCAGAGGAAACCGCCGACAATCTGAAGCGCCAGAACGGTTTCATCCCCGGCATCCGCCCGGGCAAGAATACTGCCGCCTACCTCGACCACGTGCTCACACGCATCACTGTGCTTGGGTCCGCTTATCTGGTGGCCATCTGTCTGGTGCCCGAATATTTCATCGCGCAGGCGGGTTTGCCCTTCTATCTCGGCGGCACCAGCCTGTTGATCGTGGTCAATGTCACCATCGACACGATCACGCAGATTCAAAGCCATCTGCTCGCGCACCAATATGCCGACCTGATCAAAAAATCGAAGCTGAAGGGCGGCACGGCGCGCCGCTAATCGGTGGGCGCCCGGACAGAGTTGAGAGCGCGGATTTGGGGGGGCTATCCATGACCATCGACATTATCCTGCTGGGTCCGCCCGGCGCGGGCAAGGGAACGCAGGCGGCGCGGCTGGTCAGCGACCATGCCATGGTTCAACTGTCGACCGGGGACATGCTGCGCGCGGCGGTCAAGGCGGGAACACCCATCGGCGTGAAAGCCAAAACGGTGATGGCGGCAGGCGAACTTGTTTCCGACGAAATCGTTTCCGGCCTGATCGGCGAAAAACTCGACAGCCTGGCTGCAGGGACGTCGGTTATTTTCGACGGTTATCCGCGTACGGCGGCACAGGCCGACGCTCTCGATGGCATATTGAAAGCGCGCGGGCGCAAGCTTGACCATGTCATCGAACTGGTTGTGGATGAAGACGCGCTGGTTGACCGGATCACCGGGCGCTTTACCTGTGCCAGCTGCGGCGATGGCTATCATGATCGCCACAAGATGCCGGTGCAGGCGGGCGTGTGCGATAAATGCGGCAGCACCGAATTCAAGCGTCGTCCCGACGACAATGAAGAAACGGTGCGCACGCGGATGGCCGAATATCGCGCCAAAACCGCGCCGATCCTGCCGATCTATGAAGCGCGCGGCATTGTCGCACACGTAGACGGCATGGCCGATATTGACGCGGTAGGCGACGCAATCGAGGCGATTGTCCGGGCTTGACACTTGTCACCCAGCATCGTCATCCCCGCGCAGGCGGGAATCCATCATCGCATATCGAATTCCCGCCGCCTATGGGTTAGAAGGCGGCTGGATGGATTCCCGCCTGTGCGGGAATGACGGATGGGGGATTAGGAATGGCGAAATGGACATGGCTGCTTGCAGCAATTCTGGCATCATCACTCGCCACCCCCTCCGCCGCGAAACTGATCGACCAGACCGAGGCAGGCTTTACCAGCGCCCACAGCGCGCGCGTTGCGGCCAGCCCCGATGATGTGTGGAAAATGCTGCGCATGCCGCAAAACTGGTGGTCGGGCGAACATAGCTGGTCGGGCGATGCGACCAATTTCTGGATGGACACACAGGCGGGGGGCTGTTTCTGTGAAAAGCTGCCCGGCGGTGAAGGGCAGATGGGCAGTGTTCAGCACGCCCGTATCCTGTTTGCCAAACCTGGCGAGATGCTGCGCCTTTCCGGTGCGCTTGGCCCGCTGCAGGGTGAGGCGGTGACCGGCACATTGACGATCCAGATCAAGCCTGCCGAGGGGGGGAGCGTCATCCGCTTCGACTATGCCGTCGGCGGTTATATGCGCTTCAAGGTTGCTGACATTGCCCCGACGGTGGACAAGGTGATGGGGGTTCAACTTGCCGGTCTTGCCAAGGCGCTTGGCGGGGCGATCCCACAAGATGGCGCTGTTGTAACAGGCGAAGGCGCCCTGGCCGACACCGTCAAGGCGCTTGAAATGGACGCCAAGAAGGAAGAGGATACGGACGGCGAATAAGCGTGGCGGAGCGCGTCACCCGCGCTTCAGCGCCGCCAATGCTGCGAACGGCCCCGCCTGATCTTCGCTCAACACGCCGCGTTCCTTAAGGATGCGATCAGCGTCCGGGTGGCGGGGAAAGGGATCGAGCACCAGAGCGAGGGTCTGCACGGCGGCTTCGGCCACATCGACTCCGCCCGCCTCGAACACCATGGTGTCGAGGTCGTCATTGCCCAGTTCAACCTCAGCCTCGGCTTCGTTTGGAAGATCGAATGCCGCTACAAAGTGCAGGGCAAAGGGCGCGGTCACCGTTTCCGCCAGCGGTAAGCCTGTCGCCGCACAGGCCTGAACCAGTTTGGCAGTAAACTTTCCGCGTAGCAGCGCGCCGCCCGTAACGGGTTCGAGGATGGCTTCAACCGTAAACCGCGCGACCGATTCGAGGCCCAGCCGTGCGGCAATGCCAGCGCAGGCAGATGCGTCGGCATCCAACGTCAGCGGTCCGGTGCGGCCAATCGCGTCGTGCGGAACAAGATAAGAAAACGCGTTCATGCAGGCGTGCTTTCCGGTAAATGGTCCAGTGTCACCAGCGTGGCCACAGGCACCGCAGCCAGCGCCGTGCGTAACCGTGCGGCCGCATCCATGACATGCGCCAATGCTTGCGGGCTTGGCACTTCGCCGCGCCACAGATTGCGGACCAGCGCAGCCTCCATGGCCGCTGGATCCACTGCACCGGTGCGATACGCGCCCAGCCGTCCGCCCAGCGCGCTCATGATCCTGCCAATCTGTTTGCCGACGATCATGTCGCCAAATCCAATCTGACGCATTTGCCCGTCCATGTCGGTAACGAACAATTCGGTCAGCCAGACGCTGTTCTGGGCCTGATCCGGGGCTTGCTCGATCCGCAGCAACACCTGCGCCAGTACCAGTGCCACCATGTCGAACCGTCCGTCGAGCGTATCGGGAACAGCGCCGTCGATATACCAATGCGGTGCGCGCGCGCGCGCCACTACTGCCAGCCATAAGGGCCGCAAAGTATCGCGCGGATCGGCGGCGGGGCGAAACAGGCGGTGGATAAACTTCATGTTCGCGCCCTAGCGGGATTTCACCGGGCGCGAAAGCTGTTCAGCCGGGCGACAAGCCGCTTGTGCCATCCGGGGCCTTGCGGCTAAGTGCCGTCGCGCTGTTCAGGAGAATTACCCGCATGACTGCCCGCATGTTCCGTCCCGCCATTATTGGCCCACTTCTCGCTGCGACATTGCTTGGTGGCTGTGCCCAGCTGAGTGGTCGGCAGGGCTATGTCGCTGATCCGGTGCTGAGCGAGGCTATCGCCGCCGGGGTCGACAACCGCGAATCCGTGGAAAAGACGCTTGGCCGGCCGACCTTTGTCGGTCAGTTCGGCAACAGCGAGTATTTTTATATCGCCCGCGAAACTCGCCAGCTGGCCTTTGCCAATCCGCGTCCGGTGGCGCAGATGGTCATGCGGGTGCGATTTGACCCTGCGGGGAATGTGGTTGCGGTTGACCGCACTGGTTTGGAAAGTGTCGCGCGGATCAACCCCGAAGGTGATACAACGCCTACGCTGGGTCGCGAGCGCAGTTTCTTTGAAGATATCTTTGGCAACATCGGCGCGGTTGGCGCGCCTGGTGCGGGAGCGCCAGGCGGGCAGTAACGCCTTCGCGCGCTAAACCGCGATCCCGCCTGCTGCCAGCACCGCCAGTGTCACCAGGTCGGACGCAGGCGATGCCATGGTTGCGATCTGCACCGGATATTTCATGTTCAGCAACATCGGCCCGATGATGGTTCCGCTGCCCAGCTCGCGCAGCAGTTTGGCGGACAGATTGGCCGATTGCAGCCCCGGCATGATCAGCACATTGGCAGGCCCCGACAGGCGGCAAAAGGGATATTTCTTCATCACCGCCGGGTTGAGCGCAACATCGGGGGCCATTTCGCCTTCATATTCAAAGCCCGGTTCGCGCGCATCCAAAAGGGCGACTGCCTCGCGGATCGTGTCGAGCCAGGTGCCCTCAGGGTTGCCAAAGGTCGAATAGGACAGGAATGCCACGCGCGGTTCGTGGCCCATGGCGCGCGCGACTTGTGCCGTGCGTTCGGCGATATCGACCAGTTGCGCCGCGCTTGGCCGTTCGTTGACGGTCGTGTCGGCCATGAAGATGGTATGGTGCTGGCCCACGAAGATGTGGACGCCTAGCGGGGTTTTATTTGGGGCTGGATCGATCACCCGTTTCACTTCGCGCATCGTTTGCGCATAGGTGCGGGTGACACCAGTGATCATCGCGTCGGCCTTGCCCATTGTCAGCATCAGCGCAGCAAAGATATTGCGGTCACGGTTGACCATGCGTTCGGCATCGCGCTTCAAATAGCCGCGCCGCTGGAGCCGCGCATAGAGCAGTTCGACCATTTCGGGGACCAGCGGAGAATTGGCGCTGTTATGGATTTCAAAACTTTCGGGGTCGGCGACGCCCATTTCGGTGAGCCGTTCGCGCGTCCAGTCACGCCCGACCAGCACGGGGACACCATAGCCGCCGTCGCGAAATTGAATTGCGGCGCGCAGCACTACTTCCTCCTCGCCCTCGGCAAAAACGACACGCTTGGGGTTGGCTTTCGCGGCATCATAAGCGAGCGTAAGAACCGATGTGGTGGGGTTAAGCCGGGCACGTAACGACTGGCGATAGGCGTCGAAATCCGCAATCGGGCGCTGCGCCACGCCCGAATCCATCGCCGCCTGGGCCACCGCTGCCGGCACCACTTCCATCAGGCGCGGATCAAAGGGCGACGGAATGATATATTCCGGGCCAAAGCTGGACGCACGGCCGCCATAGGCGGCGGCGACTTCCTCTGGCACCTGCCGCCGCGCGAGTTCGGCTATGGCGTGGGCCGCCGCGATCTTCATCGCATCATTGATTGTCGTTGCGCGGACATCCAGCGCGCCGCGAAAGATAAAGGGGAAACACAGGACATTGTTGACCTGGTTGGGATAGTCTGACCGCCCCGTGGCAATGATCGCGTCAGGCCGCGCCGCGCGGGCATCGGGCGGCGAAATTTCCGGATCGGGATTGGCCATCGCAAAGATGATCGGGGCTTTGGCCATGTCCTTGACCATTTCGGACTTCAACGCGCCGGCGGCGGACAGGCCGAGGAAGATATCGGCCCCGACCAGCGCCTCGGTCAGCGTGCGGGCCGCGGTGGGAATGGCATGCGCCGATTTCCATTGGTCCATGCCTTCGGTGCGGCCCTGATAGATGACGCCTTTGCGGTCGCACATTGTGACATTTTCGTGCCGCACGCCCATCGCCTTCATCAATTCGGTGCACGCAATCGCGGCCGCGCCGGCGCCGTTGACGACCACTTTTTCGGTGTCGAGACTGCGGCCGGTCAGGAAACAGGCGTTGATGATGCCGGCTGATGAAATAATCGCGGTGCCGTGTTGATCGTCATGAAACACGGGAATGTTCATGCGTTCGCGCAGCGCTTGCTCAATGATGAAGCAGTTGGGTGCCGCAATATCTTCAAGGTTGATACCGCCAAAGCTGGGTTCGAGCAGGGCGACAGCGTCGATAAACGCCTGTGGGTCTTCGGTATCGACCTCCAGGTCAATCGAATCGACGTCGGCAAAGCGTTTGAACAGCACTGCCTTACCCTCCATCACTGGTTTGGAGGCGAGCGCGCCCAGATTGCCGAGGCCAAGGATGGCGGTGCCGTTGGAAATCACCGCGACCAAATTGCCCTTGGCCGTATATTCATAGGCGAGCGCCGGATTTTCCGCGATGGCCCGCACGGGCGCGGCAACCCCGGGCGAATAGGCGAGTGACAGGTCGCGCTGCGTCGCCATCGGCTTTGACGCAACAATCTCGATCTTTCCGGGGCGTCCGGTGGCGTGATAGAGCAAAGCTTCGCGGTCCGAAAACTGTACCTTGTTGTCGTCGCTCATCGCCATTGTACCCCCTACTGTGCCATAACGCGACCCTATGACCGGGGAAAGGCAAGGGCAAGTGGGCGCGATCAATGTCGGGTTTGCCGCCAATCACGTGGCTGCCCACGCGCGCCATTTGCCTCTGCTGCGCTAACGGCTAAACAGTTTGGCGATGTCGTCCGCCCCTGCCCTTGCTGCGCCGCCCCCGGCCACCCCCCCGGCCACCCCGATGATGGCGCAATATTGGGCGCTTAAGGAACAGGCGCAGGATTGCCTGTTGTTTTACCGCATGGGCGATTTTTTCGAGCTGTTTTTTGACGATGCCAGGGCCGCTGCCGCGACGCTCGACATCGCGCTGACCAGCCGGGGCGAACATGGCGGCGAAGCGATACCGATGTGCGGCGTCCCGGTGCATGCGGCCGAGGCCTATCTTGCCCGGCTGATTCGGGCCGGTCATCGCGTGGCCATTGCCGAACAGACCGAAACTCCGGCGGAAGCAAAGGCACGGGGCGGATCAAAGGCGCTGGTCGCGCGTGACATTGTCCGCTTCGTCACGGCGGGCACGCTGACCGAGGACGCTCTGCTCGAAGGGCGCAGCGCCAACCGGCTGGCGGCCATCGTGACCATTGCCGCAACGGGCGAGACGGCCATTGCCGCTGCCGATGTCTCCACCGGTCAGTTCGAGGTGGTGCTGGCCAATGGCCTGCGCGCCGAGGCCGAGCTGACCCGTCTTGCCCCCAGCGAGCTTCTGGTCGCCGAAGGTCAGCCGGTGCCAGCAGCCTTTGTTGGGCGCGCCATCACCCGTCCGGTACATGAATTTGCGAGCGCCGCCGGGGGGAAGCGGCTTGAGGCACGCTTCGGTCTTGCCTCGCTTGATGGGCTGGGCGATTTCAGCCGCGCCGAACTGGCGGCCATGGGTGCGCTCACCGCCTATCTCGATCATGTCGGGCGCGGCGCGGCGACTTTTTTGCAAGCACCCGTGCGGGTGCGCAGCGACGGGGTGATGGCGATCGACGCGGCAACGCGCGAAAGCCTGGAACTGACCCGCACAATGGCGGGTCGGCGCGACGGCAGCCTGCTTGCGGCGATCGACTGCACGGTCACTGGCTCTGGAGCGCGGTTGCTCGGCGATGATCTGGGCGCGCCGCTGACGGACCGTGCGGCGATCCTGGCACGGCTCGATCTGGTGGACTGGTTTGCCCGCGATCCGCTGCTGCGCGCACGGGTGCGCGATGCGCTGCGCGCGCTGCCCGATGCCGCGCGCGCGCTGGGGCGGCTGGTCGCGGGGCGCGGCGGTCCGCGTGACCTTGCCCAGCTGCGTGATGCGCTGACCGGCGCGCGCCGGCTGCGCGAGGAATTGGGGCGACAGGCGGACGTGCCCGCGCTGCTCGCTATGCTGCTCCCCGCGCTCGACGGCCATGGCGCACTCGTCGATGAACTCACCCGCGCGCTGGTCGACAGCCCGCCGGTCGATGCGGCGCAGGGCGGCTATATAGCCAAGGACTATGACGCCGCGCTTGATGCGCTGCGCGATACGTCGCGCGACGGGCGGCAGGCGATTGCTGCGCTGGAGGCCGATTACCGCACCCGCACCGGCATCGCGGGCCTCAAAATCCGGCACAATGCCGTACTTGGCTATCATGTCGAGGTGACGGCAAAACATGCCGACACGCTGATGACGCCGCAGTCCGGTTTCACCCATCGCCAGACGCTCGCCGGGGTGGTGCGGTTCAACGCGCCAGACCTGCACGAAGCCGCACTCCGCGTGACCCAGGCAGGCGCGCATGCGCTGGCGGCAGAGGCCGCGCATCTGGAGGCGCTGACTGCGCTTGCCATCGCACGCAAGTTGCCGATTGCCGCAAGCTGTAATGCGCTTGCCCGAATTGACGTGGCGGCGGCACATGCCGAGCATGCGATGGCGCAGGGCTGGTGCCGCCCGGGGATCAGCGATGCCGCCGAACTGGCAATCACCGGCGGCCGTCATCCGGTGGTTGAGGCCGCACTGGCAAATCGCGGAACGCCCTTCGTTCCAAATGACCTCAATCTGTCGGACAGCGACCGGCTGTGGCTCGTCACCGGTCCGAACATGGGAGGCAAATCGACCTTCCTTCGCCAGAATGCACTGATCATCATATTGGCGCAGGCCGGTGCGTTTGTGCCCGCGAAAAGCGCCACCATTGGCCTCACCGACCGGCTGTTCAGCCGCGTCGGGGCAAGTGACAATCTGGCGCGTGGGCGTTCGACCTTCATGGTCGAGATGGTCGAAACGGCGGCGATCCTGGCGCAGGCGACCCCGCAAAGCTTTGTCATATTGGACGAGGTCGGGCGCGGCACATCAACCTATGACGGGCTCGCGCTCGCCTGGGCGGTGGTCGAGGCCGTACACGAGGTCAACCGTTGCCGCTGCCTGTTCGCGACCCATTATCACGAGCTCACCCGGCTCGCCGAAAGCCTAGATGCCCTGTCGCTCCACCATGTTCGCGCGCGGGAATGGCAGGGCGATCTGGTGCTGCTGCACGAGCTTGCCAATGGCCCTGCCGATCGCAGCTATGGTCTTGCTGTTGCCCGCCTGGCGGGGGTGCCGCCGCGCGTCGTGAAGCGCGCCGAGGCAGTGCTGGCAAAGCTTGAAGCAGGCCGTGCGGCAACCGGGGGGCTGGCGGCAGGGCTTGACGATCTGCCGTTGTTTGCCGCGGCCTTCGCTGAGGCACCTGCGCCCGCCCGCGATGCGCTGCGTGATGCATTAACACAGGTCAACCCCGACACACTCACCCCGCGCGATGCGCTTGAGGCGCTGTATCGGCTCAAGGCCATCATGACGGGTGAATAGCTGTCCCGAAACGGGGCAGCGCCGCACAAATGCCAGATCTGCGGTGCTTGTTCGGGTCCGCCAAGTCGTGCTT